>Ga0155581_118_pt1 | contig 100037 bp, 103 predicted proteins | sample RifCSPhighO2_12_FD_107238 | JGI IMG/M metagenome (GOLD analysis project Ga0155581, IMG submission 107238) | Coxiella sp. RIFCSPHIGHO2_12_FULL_42_15 | reverse complement strand
CGCTTTCCCCCTTTTCCAAAGGGGGAGATAAGAGGTGCCATTCTTCAATTTACTGCGTGGCTAGAAAGTGGGCTGAATAATTACAATTTATCTTTTCTTTATCAATTTTATTCGCCAATGCAATCAATTTTTTCATATTGTTTTTATTGAAATTATTATTGGCACAATCAAGCGTACTCATTGTATCATTCGTATACCAGTTTAAACTGTAAATAAATCCAATGGTGTAATTCCCCTCAATAATAGAATCCGAAGGCTTATTATTAACAAGATATTGTATTGTTTCTTTTGTTAATTGAACAGCTTGTATCTTCATCAATGAATAAGAACACACTCCGAGCGTTTTATCCGAGAAAAAAACACGTAGACCAGACCACCCTAAATCCTTTTTATTCCTCTTAAGATAACTGCCAATAGCAGCATATCCTAAAATATCTTCTTCTTTTATGGCTGAAATTTTATTAAAGTTAAAAGCTAGCTTAATTTCAGCAATATTAGATTTAAGATGGGTATCCATTGGATTTTTATTATTTTTAAATTCAGCTATTTCCTGAGGAGCCTTTTCAGGAAGTTTGAGTAAAAAACTTATGGATTCATCATTACTGGTTTTATAACCTTTTATTTTTTGTTGGATCAAGTTATTCGATATTTCTTTTTTGAACTCATTAGGAAGATTCATTTTTGATAATGAAATTATTTGTATCCCCTTATTTTCTTCAGGAAATGGCTCAGTATCATTGGCATTTGATAAAACTGGACATATCAAAAATAAGAGAAATATTACTTTTTTATTCATCGGCTTCCTTTAAAACTATTTATTTCGATCCCACCAGCCATCATAAATACTACAATCGCTGATAGCCATTGAATTAAGGAAATATATTTTAAAACACATGCTTTCTCTTCCTTTTTTGGAAGTTCATCGATTGAGTGTCAGATATTTTTTTCCGAGTGTCAAACAGCACCCTAAAGGACCCACCAAATCGCAGCATAAAGGACCCTCTCAAAAGGGTCAAAAAAGCGTGTCAAACAGAATGTATTTTTAACTAAATTTTATCCCTTTTCAAGCATCCATTTTTTCTCTCATTTTTTCGCAATCTTATCTTTTGAGGTACCGCCAATCACTTTTGTTAATACAGACTTTTTAGCGATTGCATTGATTTCATCGCAGCCCTGAATATGTTTTTGAATAATCGCAACCATTTTGTGACAACAGCCTTCCCTCAGCGTCGATGACCGCCATAACATACCCACCTCACGTGTTGGGACATTACCCGCAATCGATTTAATGACGATTTCTTTTTCTGCACGTGAAGATTTTACCGCTAATGCGGGCAATAAAGTGACCCCTGAACCCAATGCGACGATATGACGCAGCGTTTCTAAACTTGTCGCACGAAAATCACTGGCATAATGTCCTGAAAATTTACAAGCTTCTAATGCTTGTTCACGCAAACAATGCCCTTCCTCTAACAACAATAATGTTTCTTCTTGAATAGCTTTCATAGAAATTTTTTCTTGGCTTGCTAATTGATGCTGCTTCGGTAATGCAATATAAAAAGGTTCGTGAAATAAATGTTGTTGAATTAAACCTTCATGTTTAATCGGTAATGCTAAAATAATAGCGTCCAAATAACCATGATGTAATTCTGATAAAATCACTTCCGTTTTGTTTTCATAAATAATGAGTTCTAGCTTTGGTAAAGCTGATTTAATTCCTTTTAAAATGTAAGGTAATAAATAGGGCCCTAACGTGGGAATAATACCCAATCGAAATGAACCTGACAGAGAATCCTTGCTGCTCTCAGCCATTTTTTTAATGGACTCAAGATGGTGTAAAATTTTTTTTGCTTGTTCCAAAATCTGTTCGCCAACAGGGGTAATCATCACGGATTTGTTGGTCCGCTCAAAAAGGCTGAGCCCCAGTTCTTCTTCTACCTTTTTGAGCTGGGTACTTAACGTGGGCTGACTGACAAAGCAACGTTTCGCTGCTTTTCCAAAATGTCTCATCTCCGCCACAGCTACTAAATACTGTAACTCTCTGATATTCAAATAATTACCCTCGATAGTTATTATATATTGTTATAATAATTATAATCGATTTTATATATTACTCAAGCCGGGATAGTATAGTGACAGAATAATAAAAATCCCCGTGGCAAGCCGCGTGGAATCAAGTTAAATCTATATGAGGTCACACATGATAAAATTAGGAAGCCCTTTCCCGTCCTTCAATTTGAAAGGCGTTGTCAGCAATGACGCAAAAGATGCATTTATGAATGTCAGCCATCAAACTTACGCTGGAAAATGGCTGGTTGTATTTTTCTGGCCAAAGGATTTTACCTTTGTTTGTCCCACAGAAATCGCTGCATTTGGCCAACTCGAATCACAATTTCAAGATCGTGACGCCCAAGTACTTGGCGTTAGTATAGACTCGGAATTCGTGCATTTAGCATGGCGTAAAGAAAAAGCAGAATTAAATCATTTGCCTTTTCCCATGCTGTCCGATATTAAAAGAGAATTATCAGAAAGTTTGGGCATATTAAACAATATTGAAGGTGTCAGCGAACGAGCGACGTTCATCGTGGATCCGCAAGGCATCACACGTTTTATCATGGTGAATGATCTCAACGTTGGTCGTAATCCACAAGAAGTATTACGTGTTCTCGATGCATTACAAACAGACGAACTTTGTCCTTGTAATTGGAAAAAAGGCGAAGACACCATTCATATTGCCTAAAAAATTTTGGAGAAACCCATGTTGCAAGAATATCAAAATAAAATCCCCGATTATGCTAAGGATTTAAAACTGAATTTAAGTTCCGTACTTACCAGCAATAATAGTGATCTTACGGAATCTCAAGTGGCTGGCATCGCTTTAGCATGCGCATACGCAACCTTTGATGAAGATCTCATTCATGTAACAAGCGATTTTGCGCGTGATAAACTGAATGAAGCCGAACACAAAGCGGTAAAAGCAGCAACCAGCATTATGGCGATGAATAATGTTTACTATCGCTTTATCCATCTTGCTGAAGATAATGATTATCAAATGATGCCTGCGAATTTGCGCATGAGTGTAATGGCAAATCCTGGTATTGATAAAAAGGATTTTGAATTATTTTCACTGGCGGTCTCTGCAATTAATGGTTGCGGAATGTGTATCAGTTCACACAGTAACGTATTGGTAAAATCGGGTATCAGCAAAACAGCGATTCAGCATGCAGTTCGTATTGCAGCGGTTATTCATGGATTAGCCCAAGTGGCTGCGATTGAAAAAATACATCATTAACCCGGATATTTCACATCGAACTGCGAGGGTCGGTGTGCCGCCAACGGGAAGGTCTTTTGTTTGAAGGGCGTCGCGACCAGGGAGGGTAAGGAGCGTCGAGCACAGGATGTGCGCCCCTGAAAACAAAAGACCTTCCCGTTGGCGGCAGGGCACTTCGTGTGGCCGTCATCTTCAAAAAGCAACATGAAATATCCAGGTTAACCTGGATATTACACGGTATGGCGAACATGAATTCTTCATATACCATAAGTATCATCGTGAGGCGGAGATTCAGGAATTCCCCATCTTTCGATGGGGAATTCCTTCCCTTTCATTGACGCGGGCTGCAGGGGACCTGCATCCTCGCGATCAAGGGGGAGCGCGCAAAGCTCCCCCTGGATAATCCCCCACTGTTTCAATCTTTTGTTTTCTAAAACAATAAGTTGCCACATAATGAACTTGGGGAATTGCTGGCGGAGATTTTTATAGGGAAAACAATGCGATACTACTTAATGACCTGCTTGATATTATCCACTGCTATTACCTTTAGCGCTGAAAATTATTTTCTGTGCGGACCGGATGAAGACGGTTGCTCACCGGATGATTATCGCTATTGCATCTGTATTCCAAGAAACGATATTGAAGCAGAACAACCCTTTTGCTTAGACTTCAATACCATCACTTGCCTTCCATTGTCACAAATACCACAGTGCCCTAAAACAGATGTCTTCAAAAATCAATCAGACTGCGTCGCAACGGCATTTCAAAGTGAACCCGACCCTCCGTGTGGGATAACCAGCAAGGCATTTTGTCAAGAACAACATATTCCTATTCTGGATGTTTCGCATCAAAGAACAATAGTCGCACACACGGCAAGGGTGTCGCCTCGGATTAACCCGGATATTTCACATCGAACGGCGAGGCTCGGTGTGCCGCCAACGGGTAATGAAAAACTACCCCTTACAAATTCACAACAGTCGCTTGCATAATAAAATAAAATACAAATAAGAGCGCAAGTACAATTAACGTCGCATTTAACTCATGAATTTTTCGACCAATTAATTTGATCATCGTATAACTGATGATGCCAAGACCAATGCCATTGGCAATGGACAGGGTATACGGAATCATAATGGCGGTTAATGCGCCGGGAATAGATTCCGTAATATCATCCCAGGGAATTTCCACCACATTGCGAATCATTAAGCAGGCAACGAATAATAATGCGGGCGCCGTTGCAAAATCTGGTATCGTGGCCGCTAATGGTGATAAAAATAAAGAAAATAAAAATAATATTCCAACAACCCAAGCCGTAAATCCCGTCCGCCCCCCCGCACGAATGCCTGCAGCACTCTCTAAATAAGGACTAGGACTAGAGGTTCCCAGCAAAGCGCCAAAGACAGAAGTCATGCTGTTAGCTAACAAACCCCGAGAAACTCGTACAACAGAGCGATCTTTTTCAATAATGCGTGCATGCTGAATAAGCCCAACTAACGTTCCTGTGCAATCAAATAAATTGACAAAAAGTATCGAAAAAATAGCTGCAATCCCCTTTAAATTATCCAGTTGAACAAAACTCATTTGTAAAAATGTTGGTGTAAGCGAAGGAGGTAACGAAAAAATCCCGTGAAATTCGGACAGTTCTGCTGCCAAACCCACCAGCGTGACGACCAAAATACCAATAAGAATGGCACCAGGAACTTGATAATAATCAAGCACCACAATTAGAAAAAAACCCAAACAAAAAAACAGAGCACGCAGGTCTAAATGTCCCAATGCCATTAAGGTTTTTGAATTGGGAACAACAATGCCCGCGCTTTTCAATGCAATTAATGCAATAAATAAACCCAAACCAACCGTAATTGCTGCATTTAAACTTTCTGGAATAGCAACAACAATCCACTCACGCAATTTTGTTAGCGTGATTATTAGAAAAATAACCGACGCAAAAAAAACGGCCCCTAAGGCATCTTGCCAACTCAGACCAATATCTTGCACAATAATGTAAGTAAAATAAACGTTTAATGCCATCGCCGGCGCTAACGCAATGGGAAATCGCGAAAGCAAGCCCATTAAAAAACTGCCCACCACGACCACCAAACACGTTGCTACAAACACAGCACCATGATCCATTCCCGCTGCCGCTAAAACAGATGGATTCACAAAAATAATGTAAACCATGGTGAGAAAGGTCGTCACTCCCGCTATTGTTTCTTGTCGAAAAGACGTGTTATTTTCAGAAAATTGAAAATATCGCGCCAATACCGCTTTCATAATGGTTTCGCATCTCTAAATAGTTGAAAAAAGTTCGCTGTGGTTTGACTGGCCACTAAAGAGAAATCCATTGCTTTTAACTCTGCAATACGATCAGCAACGTAACGCACATATTGTGGTCCATTGGGTTTGCCACGAAAAGGAACGGGAGTTAAATAGGGAGAATCCGTCTCAATTAACAGGCGATCTAATGGCACTTTTTCTGCAACACTCACCACATTTTTTGCATTTCCAAAAGTAACAATACCGCTAAATGAAATATAAAATCCCAATGCCATTGCTTTTTCTGCCATCTCCCAGCTTTCTGTAAAGCAATGCATAACGCCTCTCACTTCACTCGCTTGCTCTTGTTGCATAATTTGTAATGTATCATCACGAGCATCACGCGTGTGGATAATTAACGGCTTATTCGCTTTGCGGGCCGCACGAATTTGTGTGCGAAAACGTTGCCGCATTTCTTCAAGATTTTCTTTATTGTAATAATAGTCTAATCCCGTTTCACCAATGGCAACCACCTTAGGATGTTTTGCCAACGCGAGATAGTCTTTTTCACTGGGTTCATGCGCTGTTTTATGACTGGGATGTAAGCCAACGCTCGCCCACACATTATCAAAACGCACTGCAATATCTAACACCTCCTGCGCTGTTTCTAAATCCACACCGACACAAAGAATATATTCAACTCCAGCACGCTTAGCGGTTTCAATCACCGTCGATAATTCACCACCATAATTCTCAAGGTCTAACATATTTAAATGACAATGCGAATCAACTAACATAACCTTTCCTCAACTGTTGCCACTGTAATAAAAGCGCTTCCAATAATAATTGAATATTAATACCAGCGGCTATTTGCAAACGCCCCATCGCGGCTAATAATTGCGGCAACCACAGAGCAAGTTTTTTTACATCAATTTTTGCGACCATCCCTTGTAATTCTGTAGCAATATCTGGGTTCTCTAAGGCATCCTTTGGCAAGGCGAAAGCCACACGCAAAATATCCATAGCTAACGCCAAGATAATACGCAACACCATCGCGACATTTTGTTTTAACAAATGAGTCACTACTTCCGTTGTTAACCATTCTTCACCCCACAGCTTATTCAGCATCATCATCACCTGATCGCGCAAACGTGGATATTCCTCCTCCGCCATGGCTAATGCGCGCAGCGGGGCTCCTTCACTCATCTGCAATAAAAAATCCGTATTTAACGATTTTCCCGGCAATTGTTGTTGCAACCATAGGGTTGCTTGCTCAATCGGTGGCGGTGTAAATACCAGACGCTGACAACGACTCACTATCGTTGCAGGCAACGCACCGAATTGATTTGCTACCAACAAAATAACGACGCTCCCGCTCGGCTCTTCCAAGGTTTTTAATAGTGCGTTACTGCATGCACGATTCATTAATTCTGCCGGATGAATTAAGGCAACCTGCCCTCTTGGACGAGAAGAAGTTTGGCTTAAAGCAGCAATTAATTCTCGCACTTGATCGATTTTAATCGATTTACTTTTTGCTTCTGGTGATAGCTCATAAAAATCAGGATGATTACCGGCTTGAAATAATAGACAACTGCGACACTGACCACAGGCCGCAGGCTTTTCAATATCACACAATAAAGTCATCGCCAAAGTTTTAGCAAAATTTACCTTCCCTAAACCAGTAGGGCCTAAACACAATAATGCGTGTGGAAAGCGGGCTTGCTGATACTGATTCATCAATTTCTGCCACAGCGGGCGCTGCCAGGAATAAATTGTCATAAGGTTTCCATGATGGGTTGTAAGGCGTGAACCATGTGTTGTTGTACTTGCGCTACCTCTTGTGTTGCATCGATGACATAAAAACGTTCCGGTTCACGCTCGGCTAACCCAAGATACGCGGCACGAACGCGTTTGAAAAATTCTATGCCTTCTGCTTCAATACGATCTTTCGCACCTCGACCGGATACACGCTGCAAACCCACTTCAACAGGGGCATCCAATAAAAAAGTTAAATCCGGCTGCAAATCTTTTTGCACCCAACGCGCAAGTTCTATAATATGTTGCGTCGCAATGCCTCGCCCACCACCTTGATAAGCAAAACTTGCATCCGTAAATCGATCGGATAAAACCCATTGACCCCGTTGTAAAGCAGGCAAAATGACTTGCGCGATATTTTGTGCACGTCCAGCAAACATTAATAATAATTCCGTGTCAGACGTCATCGGCTCTGTGTAATGCCCCAATAAAACCTGACGAATGGCTTCTGCGATGGGGGTGCCTCCGGGTTCGCGCGTGAATACCACAGAAATGGAGTGCTGCTGTAAATAGCGTTGTAAAAATTGCAGCGCCGTCGATTTTCCAACCCCTTCAATACCCTCCAATGAAACAAAATATCCTTGTTTATTTTTCATAACGACTCACTATTCAGATGATGGTTGTGGCACACCGTTTTTTTCCCGTTGATTTTGATAAGCTTTAATCGCCTGCAAATGCGCCTCGTAGTTTTTTGAAAAGATATGACCGCCATTTCCATCCGCCACATAAAATAAAAAATCGACCGTTGCAGGATGCAGCGCGGCTTGTATGGAAGATTCGCTCGGCAATGCAATCGGTGTAGGCGGTAATCCAAAATGCAAATACGTATTATAAGGGGTCAAGATTTTAAAATCAGAATGTACAATGCGCTGTCTCTGCTTGCCTAAACCATATGAGATCGTGGGATCCACCTGCAGTCGCATACGTTTTTTCAACCGATTGCTGACCACAGCAGAAATCAACCATTTTTCCGAAGTGATGCCCGTTTCTTTCTCGATAAGAGAAGCGACAATTAAAGCCTCATAGACATTTTGGTAAACTAACCCACGAGATCTCGCATTCCAAGCTTGCTGCAACACATGCTTCATCTTCAAAAATGCTTGCTGCAAAATCGTAAAATCGCTTTGCCCCCACGTATAAAAATAAGTGTCGGGATAAAATAAACCTTCCGCCTGTCGATAGGGTGAACCAAGCATTTTTAAAACTTGTGTTTCATTGAACTGCTGGGTCATATGTTTTAAATACCCATTTTCTCGCAATGCTTTTAGCAATTCCGCATAAGTCCAACCTTCAATAATCGTAAACGGTCGCATCAACACGTGGCCAGTGACAATATGATTTAACAATTGTTCGAAGGTCGTGCCTTGTTTAATTTCATACTCGCCCGCTTTCAGATGATTTGAAACTGTGCGAATGGAAGCGAACGTTTTCCAGGCAAAAGGATGTTTGAGCAGCTGCTTTTCATGCAACAGTTGAATAAGATAATTTGTCCCTTTACCCGGTGGTAACTGAATGGTAACGGGTGACTGCCCTGCCGATAATAGTGGCGTCTTTTTAAACTGGTAAAAGCTAATGATTACCCACAACGCTGCCGTTAGGATAACCATCAACGAAAAAAATAACCAAATTTTACGGACGATTGACATTTCAAAAGTCTAGCGTTGATTGACTAAGAAGAAAAGCAATTATGAAAAAAGGAAGTTGTAAAAATCCCCGGGCTTACGCCCGGGGTATTTTTCCTATATGAATTTCGCCTGCTCGGGAAACCCTCGCGGAGGGCGACCCAAGTTCGTGCACGTTTCTATACGCGGCGAAAAATGAGTGACGTGTTTGTGCCGCCAAATCCAAAAGAATTCGACAATGCAGTATTAATTTTCATCGGCTGCGCCGTATGGGCAACAAAATTTAAATCACAGCCCTCATCAGGATGATCTAAATTAATGGTCGGCGGAGCGACATTATCGCAAATCGCTAAAATAGTGATAATGGCTTCAATGGCACCCGCAGCCCCTAAGGTATGACCCAGCATCGACTTGGTCGAACTCATCGCCAATTGATAAGCATGATCGCCAAAAACAAGCTTTGCTGACAATGCTTCAATCGGATCACCGGTCGGCGTAGAAGTGCCATGTGCATTAATGTAAGCAATATCAGAAGGGGAAATTTTTGCATCGGCCAACGCATTTTGAATACACAACACAAATCCTTTCGCATTGGGCTCTGGCGCTGTCATGTGATAAGCATCTGCGCTCATACCAAAACCGATCAATTCCGCATAAATCTTTGCGCCCCGCTTTTTCGCGTGTTCATATTCTTCTAATACAAGAACCCCTGCACCTTCTCCCAACACAAATCCATCACGGCCCTTGTCCCATGGGCGACTGGCTTGCTCTGGCGCATCATTACGGCGCGACAAAGTCCGCGCTTGAGAAAAACCGGCGATACACAAAGGAATCGTCGACATTTCAGCACCACCAGCAACCATAACGTCTGCAACGTTATCGCGAATCAGTCGGGCCGCATCGCCAATATTGTGCCCCCCCGTCGCACAGGCGCTCACAATAGAATAATTAGGGCCTTGCATATGGTATTTCATAGAAATTAAACCAGGGATCATATTTACAATCGCCCCTGGAATGAAAAAGGGTGACACGCGTCTAGCGCTCACTTCTAATGCTTCAAAATTTTCAACAATCTTGGGCAAGCCACCGATTCCAGAGCCAACAACAACTCCAGCGCGACCCGCAGTGGCTTCCGTCATTTGCAGATTGGCATCTTCAACGGCTTGTCGAGCGGCTTCCATCGCATATTGAACGAAGACGTCTACTTTACGTGCCTCTTTGACTTCCATGGCCAATGTTGGATCAAAATTCTTGACTCTTGCCGCAAACTTAACCTGCAAATCATCGGTATTGAAGTCAGTGATGGTCTGTGCCCCACTCTTACCCGCCAACAATGCTTGCCATGTTTGAGAGACGGTATTACCCAACGAGGTCACCGCCCCCATCCCCGTCACTACAACTCGTCGACCCGTCAAGAAACGCCTCCAAGACAAATTTGAATAGAATATTTAAAATTATTCTTCTGAGGTGTGCGCTTTAACATATTCAACAGCTTGTTGAATCGTTGTGATTTTTTCCGCTTCTTCATCAGGAATATTAGTGCCAAACTCTTCCTCCAACGCCATCACTAACTCAACCGTATCTAATGAGTCAGCACCTAAATCGTCAACGAATGAAGCGTCGCTAGTAACCTCTTCTTCCTTTACACCGAGTTGTTCAACGACAATCTTCTTAACACGTTCTTCAACTGTAGCTGCCATAATAGCATTTCCTCTCAATAAGTTTACTGGTCCAAAGACTGGACCCATGATATCACGTTAAAAAGTGTATTCAATAGTTTAGTATCTTTAACAGCAATTCCCGACGAAGACTCGCCAGACAGGGATCACCGAAAATAACTGCTATACCATACACATTCCACCATTGACATGCAACGTCTGACCGGTGATGTAATCTGCCCGATCATCGACAAAATAACCTACTGCATAAGCGATATCTTCAGGTTTTCCCATGCGTTTCATTGGGATCGCTGCTAAAATCGCTTCTTGCTGTTTTTCATTAAGACGATGGGTCATATCGGTAGAAATAAACCCAGGTGCAACTGCATTAATCGTAATACCATAACCCGCCAATTCCAAAGCCATCGCTTTGGTAAAACCAATAAGGCCTGCTTTTGCAGCAACATAGTTTGCTTGGCCTGGATTTCCCAACACGCCAACCACCGAAGTAATATTAATCACTCGGCCATAGCGATTTTTTAACATCGATTTTATCGCTAATTTTGTAAGGCGATAAACACTCGTTAAATTGGTTTCAATCACTTCATCCCATTGTTCTTGTTTCATGCGCAATAATAAATTATCGCGCGTAATACCCGCATTATTAACCAATGCGGTTATCGCGCCATACTTTTTCTGAATTTCTTCAAACATCGCCATCACATTGGCTTCATCACAAACATTCAATAACATGCCTTGACCAGAAATGTGGTGTTCACGCAAATAATGAGAGATTTTATCGGCACCTTCCGCCGTAGTTGCGGTGCCAATCACCGTCATGCCTTTTTTTCCCAATTCGCATGCAATAGCTGCGCCAATACCTCGCGTCGCCCCCGTCACTAATGCAATTTTTTTCTCTGGAATTTCACTTATTTTTCCCATAACACGCTCCTTTTTCCACTTTTTGATGTTCGGCTATATGGCGCTGTGCTTCACTCAGTAATTCAGACGTGCCTGTGGGTAATATCGTTACCAAACGCTCGATTCGTTTTATTAAACCGCTCAACACGTTCCCAGGTCCGCATTCAACAAAAATGGATATGCCATCAGCAACTATTTTTTGAATGGTTTCAACCCAGCGCACGGGAGAAACCAATTGTTCTACTAATAGGGTCGCTATTTTTCCTGAGTCCGATTCTGTTAAAACAGTCGCATTATGAATCACAGGAATAACCGGTTTCTGTAGCGTCATTTGCATTAAATCATTTTGCAATTGATCAGCCGCTGGTTGCATTAAGCGTGAATGCGAGGGCACACTAACTGGAATGAGTTTCGCTATTTTGGCGCCTTTTGCTTTTGCACATTCAATCGCACGTTGAACAGCCGCTTTGTCACCCGCAATGACAACCTGACCGATGGAATTGAAATTCGCGGGAGCAACGATCTGACCCTCCTGCGCCGTTTCACAAATCACTTCAACTTCCGCGTCCGTTAACCCAATGATGGCTGCCATTGCCCCAACACCCACAGGAACCGCTTGCTGCATATACCATCCGCGCTTCGCCACCAATTCAATGGCCAATTGAAAGGGCAATACTTCTGCTACCACTAATGCGGCAAACTCACCTAAACTATGACCCGCCATCACCTTGGGTTTCAATGGAGTTAAAGACTGCCAACATCGAAAAACGGCGATATCTGCAGCGAGCATAGCGGGTTGCGTAATTTCAGTTTGATTGAGACGCTCTTCAGGGCCACGCTGCACAATATCCCATAAATCATCGTGCAAAACATCAGAAGCCTCTTGGAAGGTTTCGGTTACACACGGAAATTCCACCGCTAATTCTTTTAGCATTCCTAAAAATTGTGAACCCTGACCCGGAAAAACAAAGGAAAATGGTTGTGACATTGTACGAAAACCCTTAAAATTTCACCAACGCTGAACCCCAGGCTAACCCGGCACCAAAGGCTTCTAGTAGAAGAATTTCACCCCGTTTGACTTGTCCTTTCCGCACAGCATAATCCAATGCAAGCGGGATTGAAGCGGCGGAAGTATTACCGTGTTCTTCAATGGTCAAAATCACGCGTTCCATAGGTAACCCGAGTCGTTTCGCGGTTGCCATGATGATCCGCAAATTCGCTTGATGAGGAATAAGCCAATCGATATCGGATTTTTTAATTCCACTTTTTTTAACCGTTTGTTCAACAATGTCGCCAAGCTTAGTCACAGCTATTTTAAAAACTTCATTGCCGCGCATTTGAATATGTTGATTTGCATCCGCATGTGTAATGGTGTTATGAGAAGAAATTAAATCCGCATAGCCTCCGTTGGCATGTAAATGCGTCGCTAAAATTCCAGGTTCTGCTGATTTCGTTAAAACGACCGCTCCTGCACCATCACCAAACAAAATACACGTACCGCGATCCTTCCAATCGACCAATCGGGTTAAACCATCCACACCAACCACTAATACGTTTTTGACGGTGTCGCTTTTCATGAATTGATCAGCAACACTGAATGCGTACACAAACCCCGCGCAAGCGGCATTTAAATCAAACGCAGGCACATCTTCTTTAACACCTAAATCACGCTGCAAAATACACGCATTGCTGGGAAAATGATGCTCGGGCGTCGCCGTTGCCACAATAATCATGTCCAGCGCTTGCGCTGAAATTCCCGCCATTTCCAATGCATTTAATGCGGCGTGCTTTGCCATGGTCGTCGTGGTATCCGCACTATTAGCAAGAATATGACGACGACGAATACCCACGCGTTTCATGATCCATTCATCATCGGTTTCAACCATTTTTTCCAAATCGGCATTTGACAGGATCTTTTCAGGAACATAACCGCCTGTTCCAGCGATTCGGGCATAACTCATGCTATCACCTTCTTGTCTAAAACAATTAACGTGACTCTCTGACTTTTAATAATCTTTCAATTTGTTGCTTAATTAACTGGGGAATATTTTTTTCCGTCTCAAGAACGGCTTCTTCAATGGCGTAAGTAAAGGCATTAATGCTCGCCCCACCATGACTTTTTACGACAATACCATCTAATCCAATTAAAACAGCGCCATTATGCCTTTCAGGATCAATTCTTTTAATCACTCGTTTAATCAAAGGGCGTGCTGGAGCAATTAAAAGTTTGGTAAAAAAATTTCGTAAAAATTCTTCGCGCGCAAAACCCGCCACGAGCTTAATCACACCCTCGATGGATTTCAGCATGACATTACCGACAAATCCATCACAAACGACGACATCTGCACTGTTATCAAATAAATGATTTGCCTCGATGTAACCAACATAATTCAATGCTTCATTTGCCACTAACAATTCCGCTGCCTTTTTAACAAGTTCATTCCCTTTAATTTCTTCTTCGCCAATATTTAACAAGGCAATGCGTGGACGTTGAATGCCATCAATTTCCGATGACAACACAGATCCCATCACTGCAAATTGGTAAAGATTTTCAGGAGTCGAATCAACATTGGCGCCTAAATCTAAAATTCGCGTTTCTTTCCCATTATGTGATGGGAAACCCGTCACAATGGCAGGTCGATCAATACCCGGTAACGTTTTTAAAACAAAACGCGCCATCGCCATTAACGCTCCCGTATTACCAGCGCTTACGCAGGCATGCGCTTTCTGTTCTTTCACTAAATCCAATGCGACACGCATTGAAGAGTTTTTTTTCTGACGTAATGCGGTGCCAGGTGATTCATCCATCCCAACGACTTCAGCCGCATGCTGAATGGTCATCCGATTTGCACCCGTTTTGATGTATTGCCTAACAAGCGGTTGGAGCTCTGCCTCATGTCCCACTAGAATTAAATGGACTTTTGAGTGTCGCTTCAATATCTGAGCCGCAGCAGGGACCACAACCTTGGGACCATGGTCGCCTCCCATTGCATCCAGTGCAATTGTCTTCGACATTACGAATTACTCTTCGTTATCCGACTCGAATTCTTCTTTCTCAGGCAAAACCCGACGGCCTTTGTAGTAACCATCTGGACTTATGTGATGCCGTAAATGTCGCTCGCCTGTCGTTGCGTCCACCGATAAGTTAGACCTCGTTAAGGCATCGTGCGCACGACGCATACCGCGTCTTGAGCGAGATTTACGATCTTTTTGAACTGCCATAGTTATTTACTCCACTACATTAATACGTGAGAAGTGACTGTCGCGAGATGGTAGCGAGAACTGATCTTTCTGTCAAATGAAGAAACAGGAAAGCGGCAGGGCCCGCGAACAGGGAGAAGTAGGCACCAGTAACATCAATGCAAGGCGACACGCCCACTCAAACCTCAAATCCGCTTCGACTTGAGCTGCTGCAAACACCGCTGCAATTCATCCGGCAAAAGCACACAGAGGCCTATGGATTCCTCTGGAATATCCGCAAGTGGGCAATAAATACTGGAAGCATGCAGAAATAAGCGTTTCAACCCCTTCTGTTTCATTGCATGATTAAACTCACGGTCCCCATATTTATCATCCCCAGCAAGGGGATGCCCAATATGCGCCGCATGCACCCGGATTTGATGCGTTCGACCGGTTATAATGGTCGCCTCAACCAATACCGCCTGATCAAACTGCCGAAGGGGTCTAAAAATCGTCTCAGAAGGCCTACCTTCCTCTTCATCAACCACCACAATCCTCTCCCCATTCGCCAAATGATTTTTGCGCAATGGGGCTCGAACACCACGGATACTTCCACTCAACCAACGCCCTTGCAACAGGGCAACATAATGTTTTTTCACTCGTTGTGCGCGCCAACACTCGTGAATTTGAGCTAGAATGGATCTTTTTTTGACAAGCAATAAACATCCCGAAGTTTCTCGATCCAAGCGATGAGCAAGCTCCAAAAATTTGCACTGTGGCCGTAAGACACGAATAGCTTCGATGAGGCCTGCTTTAATGCCCGTCCCCCCGTGCACAGGCATACCGGCAGGTTTATCCACCACCATAAATTGTTTTGTTTCTTGTAAAATACTGGACTCAATTTGCTGCAACATACGTTGAGGTGGCAACGATGGTGCTTTCTTTTCCGTCATACGTAGGGGAGGAATACGGACAACATCTGCGCATCGCAAACGATACTCCGGTTTTACCCGTTTCCGATTCACGCGCACTTCGCCTTTACGTAATGCACGGTAAATACGTGCTTTTGGCACGCCTTTACACTGAGTCACCAGGAAATTATCCATGCGCTGGTTTTCATTTGCTTCTGTTATCGTCGTATTGATGACGGCTATTTTGTTCATTATTAATTCATTTTTAAACGATTGCTGAAACGCACAAAGCCTGTTATATTCAATCGAAAAGTATATATCGGTCTTGATAAAAATGATCATCTGAATATAGAGACTGAATTGCACTTATAATACGCGCTAGCCAAAAGGATTGGAACAAAATTACTTTTTACGTTAGCGAATTTTTAAATTAAAAGAATACATAGTGATATTAATTGCGCTCCCATCACGGAAGGGGTTTATAAATATAACAGCGCCTACCTCACAAAAGAATAGGCGAGCTTATCTCAGTCAAATTAAGTTAAGCTACGGAAATTTATAATAAAATCGGGATATACTGCTGAGACAGCGGTTTCCGGCGAACCCACATACCGCGTTGTGGTTGAGCGCCTAGAAATAGGTTGAAAATAAAATGAAACGAATGTTGATCAATGCAACTCAACATGATGAAATTCGAGTTGCAATTACGGATGGTCCTCAGTTAATTGATTTAGACATCGAAGTCTCCGGTCAAGAACAAAAAAAATCCAATATTTACAAAGGCGTTATCAGCTCCATCGAGCCTAGTTTAGGTGCTGTGTTTGTCAATTATGGCAGCGAACGGCATGGTTTTTTGCCGCTGAAAGAAATTTCCCACGAATATTTTCTTACGAAAGATCCTGAGCAATTAGAAAATCCAGACATTAAAAAAGTCCTTCGTGAGGGACAGCCTCTCGTCATTCAAGTCGAAAAGGAAGAACGCGGCAGTAAAGGCGCTGCCTTAACCACGTTTATCAGCCTTGCTGGCTCTTATCTGGTCTTAATGCCCAATAATCCTCGTGCCGGTGGCATTTCACGCCGCATTGAGGGTGAGGAACGCGATCAACTTCGCACCGCCATTGGCGAACTCAGCATTCCTGAAGAAATGGGTGTCATTATTAGAACCGCTGGCGTAGGCAAACTCAAATCCGAACTGGAGTGGGATCTCACCATACTACTGCGCTACTGGGAGGCCATCAAGCAAGCAGCGACCATTCGATCTGGCCCTTATCTGATTCACCAAGAAAGTGATGTGATTATCCGTGCGATTCGCGATAATCTGCGCCAAGACATTGAAGAAATCATCATCGACGATGAAAATGCGTATCAACGCGCCTTTAATTACCTGAGTCAAATCCGTCCGGATTTTATTAATCGCTTAAAACTTTACAAAGATGCTTTGCCGCTTTTTAGCCGCTTCCAAATCGAGCAGCAGATTGAAACCGCTTATCAGCGGGAAGTCCGATTACCTTCGGGCGGCTCTCTCGCCATCGACCACACCGAAGCGCTGGTTGCGATTGATATCAACTCCGCACGTGCAACAAAGGGCAGCAACATCGAAGAAACGGCGCTCAATATCAACTTAGAGGCGGCAGAAGAAATTGCTCGTCAATTAAGAATTCGTGATATCGGTGGATTGGTTGTCATCGACTTTATTGATATGACCCCCGTTCGACACCAGCGTGAAGTAGAAAATTGCCTGCGCAATGCCTTGCGCCATGACCGTGCCCGTATCCAAATCGGTCGAATTTCTCGTTTTGGCCTGATGGAAATGTCGCGACAACGCATTCGCTCATCACTAACAAAATCAAATCATTTGACTTGTCCCCGTTGCGAAGGGCAAGGAACCATTCGCAGTATTGAATCACAGGCATTAGCCATTATTCACTTATTGCAAGAACAAGCAGCAAAATCGAAAAGCATTCATTTCCAACTGCAACTACCGTTGGATCTTAATACTTTTATTACGAATGAAAAACGTGGCCTCATTAGCGAAATTGAACGACTGTGTCAGGTAAAAATTACCATTCTGCCCAATGAATTTTTGCAATCACCCCAATACGTTTTAAAACAACTGAAATGTAATCAGGATCAATTGGACCATGGGCAAGGCGTTGCCAGTTATAAACTTTTAAGATCCATTAAAACAGAATCCAATGGTACATCGAAAAAAACCGCCATCATCAAACCACAAGCGGAACCTGCCATTAATCAATTTCTTTCTACGGCAATTCCGTTGATGCCAACACCATCGGCAAAACCAACCGCAAGTAATAGTTTGATTAAACGGTTATGGACTAAAATGTTTGGCGCAGAAACACAAATGGTCACCAAACCACCGATATCCACGCCAGACGATCCTCAACGCTCCCAGGATCATCGTCATCAGCGCGGCAAAGCAACGGGAGAAAAATCGGGTCGTCATCATCACCGACACCCGCGTCCTGATAAAAGACAACAACCACAACATCAACATTCGCAAGACAACGACAAACAAGAAACAGCGCGAAGTGGCCAACAACCTGCTCGCGGTGGACGCACGAGACGCGGATCTCGTGGTGGGCAACATCGCCGCCACAATCCAAACCGACATCATCACTCGCATGGTGATCATCATCCCGAAAATCCTCCGCCACAATCTGGCAGTACTCGCGACTTTCAACCGCCTTATCCAGAGGATATCGATGACGTGTTACCACAATCCGAAAACCCAAGAACGTTTGACGATAAACATTCTGATGTACCGGATGATGATGGCCGCGGTAATAAGTAATGGCTTTATGTTGAATAGAGTGGGGAATCAAATTCCCATCGGCGAAGCGGATGACGCATCGAACTACGAGGGTCGGCGTGCCGCCAACGGGAAGGTCTTTTGTTTGAAGGGCGTCGCGACCAGGGAGGGTAAGAAGCGTCGAGCACAGGATGTGCGTCCCTGAAAACAAAAGACCTTCCCGTTGGCGGCAGGGCACTTCATGTGGCCGTCATCTTCCAATAGGCACTCGTTACCTCAATGCAAGGCGACACCCCATCAGCTTTTTCTTGCGATGAAAACACCGTATTCAACCCTATGCTGTTGAAACGCGTCGCGCATTAACTTAATTTGCTTTGCAAAACGCAATCCGCGCAATCCACCTATTTTAAGTAAACGGATAAAGGAATAGGCACTGACCAATGAAATACCCACCTCCCAACTCTTTGCCACATAAACCGACCAATCCAATGCTTTTTCTACCGTAAAATGGCATTTCGTTAATAGTTCTTTATAGTAATCGATAGTCGGTATGTAAGGTAAATCAAACGCACGGCATAATCGCTGATATTGCTGCGCATACTGACCTTCGTAACTTCCTTCGCTCGAACACCATGTCGCCAACATGAGTTGCCCACGGGGTTTTAAGACACGAAAAGCTTGCTGTAGAAATAATTTTTTATCGAAAAATTGTTCGCAACTTTCCAGCGACCAAACAATATCAATTGAATTGCTGGTGATACTTTTCATGGATAAGGCGTCTTCCCATTTAAATAACACGGATTTTACGTTTTCCATACGAGCACGTTCTCTTGCAATGGAAATTTGTTTTTCGCTGAGCGTAATACCCATCACTTTGGCCGCGTGTTTTTTAGCAAGATAAAGACTGCTGCCACCCATGCCACATCCCACATCCAAAATATGTTGAGCAGGATCCAATTGCAGTAATTCAACTAATTTGGTAATGAGTTTTTCCTGCGCTTCCAATGGGGTTAACAGAGATTCATCATAATAGCCATGATGGATATGAGGGCCCCAAATACTCGCCCACCCTTCAGAAACCGTATTCCAAAAATCACTAATCACGCGCGTGATTTTATCTTGATCCCATGAAATGGGTTGGTCGGTGGCTATTTTGAGTTTCACGCAAACACTCCTTTTTAAAAAATTCTATAGTGTTTCAGATAAATATTTTGGTAAAAATAAACTATTTTAATTGTCTTACCGGCAATGGTGCTCACTGTCGAGCTTCCCTCTCCCGCCTGCGGGAGAGGCTAGGAGAGGGTTGGCTTCTAATGGCACGATCATTTTCACCAAAATATTTATCTGAAAAGCTATAGATTGCTCCTATGCAACCACACCCAATAAAACAGACTCTAACGTCAAGCCAGGACCAAACGCACAACTAAAAATATTTTTTCCATGATCCGATTTTTTAATGTCTTGCCATAAGGCCTGTAAAACGAATAATATGGTCACCGAAGACATATTGCCATAATTTCGCAGCACATGATAAGAATACGAATTTTGCTCTTTGGTAATCGACAATGCTTTTTCACAGGCTTCTAAAATTTTTAACCCTCCGGGGTGAATGGCAAAAAAATCAATTTCATCGCGTTGCAAAGCCGCTTTTTCGAAAAGCTGGTGAGCAAAATGTTCAATACCCCGCTCTATGACGTCAGGAACATAAGAACTTAAAATAATATCGAATCCAGAATCAGCAATGGTCCATGCCATTTCATGTTGTGTTTTCGGCAAAACATCGCAATAAAAATGATTCAGCGAAAAATATTTCTCTTTTTCCGGTGACGCCTGTACCATAACGGCCGCAGCACCATCAGAAAAAAGTGCGTTCGAAATAATATGATCTTTATGCCGACTTTTTTGATAATGGATCGAGCAAAGCTCCACGGCAACAATGAGGACACGCGCGTTAGGTTCCGCTTTACAAATACTATCAGCGACTTTGAGCGCATTAAAAGCGCCATAACAACCCATAAAATTAATGCACGTACGCTGAGTGGATGAAGACAACCCACAATGACGCACGATATCAAGATCAATGCCAGGTGCATACATCCCGGTGCAACTCACCGTAATTAAATGCGTAACCTCTGTTATTGAAAAATTCGCTTGTCCCGAAAAACACTGAGCAATCGCTTGCAACGCTAAAGGCAAGGCATTATTTTTATAAATTTGCATACGCGCCGCCGTGGTTGGCAACGAAGCGGTTGGATCTTGCGGAAAAAAAATATTTTCCGTGCCTTCCCGAAGGCCGTCACTAAATACACTATAACGATAATCAATACCAGTGGCTTTATAAATAGAAGTTAATAATCGAGTTTCCGCCGCAGAGAGTTGCAGTACACGGGTAAGTAAAGCAACAATCTCTCGTTGACTACGTTTATAAGTGGGGGTTGCCGTCCCAATGGCCGTGATAGCCGCTTCCTTCAACATCATGTTATCCAAATTAATAGCGAAACCAAACTCTGGGCTAACACGCTCAGGGTTTGAGGATATAACTGTCAAAAGATTCTATCAGATGCAAAACCTAAAAGGCATTAATATCGCAATTCTGCTTCCAATGCAAAATGATCCGATAAATCGGTATTGCCATAAGGTGTGCCTGTATACATTTTTGGATTTTCCACCCCTCGCATCACACGCACATGTGTTTGGTACAAAATAGGGTGCTGATAATTCATCAAAGGGAGCACGTAGTCGTAACTTCCCAGCACAGGATCAATGTTCATCGCATTGAGCGTGTAATTACTGGTATAAGGCAAAATAGCGATATTTGAATAAGGCTGATACTGAGCCGTAACCGTTTGCAATAAATAATTAAATTCACTGCAATCCCTCTTTTGCTGACACAATGCTGCATCCACATTTAAATCACCCACCAAAATCACAGGATCGCCCACGGGAATATTTTGTTGCCGCAGTGCCACGGCCAATTCTTGCAATTGTGCATCGCGCGCCGCACGATCCGCCGCTAAGCTGTCTGGATTCGTCCCTTCATCCGCTTGCGTGTGCGAACCCAAAATATGATATCGCTTACCATTTTTATTAATACTCACCACTAAAAAGCCTTTCGCCGCAGAGCAGTCAATACCATGACACGCATTAAATGATTGTTGATACTGCTTTTCAATCGGCCAATGACTGTAAATCATCACTCCACCCGACAATGTGGCACTCGTATCAATAGGACCATATTGATAGGGATATGGCGCACGCATTAATTCACTGAAACGATTTCGTAAATCACGATCCATCAATTCACCCGCAACAACAACGTCATAATTTTGGGTTTTATTAGCGATTTCTTTAATGCGCTCATTAGGACGATTCATCATCATTCCACCAACCCATCCATAAAAAGGCCAAAGCTGCATATTGTAGCTTAAAATCGTAAGATGGTTTGGATCCTTGCTGCGTTGAAACGTTTTTTCAGGTGCTTGAATTACAAAAAACATCCCATCCACGTCTTGAAAATTCATGTGTGGATTTGGAACCGTATACTTCACCGGTGTTGCATAAACTTGTAAATCACCGTTGATGTGTTGCCAATAAGTTTTGCTCGTATCGGCAACGCGGCTAAAAAAATCGTGTGCTTGTGAATAGGCATCCTTCACGGTTGCTTTAACAACCGTCGAACCAATGAGATTAGCCTGTACGGTAGTTTGTAACGTCATCACACGCGTGGTTAAAGCCGCATCATTATATACCTCAACGTTGTAAAAATACTTCTTTCCAGCCTTTAGCCCTTGATCGTAATTAAGGCATCCTATTTGCGTACGCTGATAGGGCGCTAACGTTTTCATCCCTTCGGCTGAATAACGACAGCTCTGCAGGTCCGAAGAAACAATGGGTTTCAGATAGAACGTCTGCTCTGTATCGTTTTCTATGTTTATATCATAGACAGCTAACGTCGAAAGTGGTAATACTAATAAAGCCAACAACACATATTTTGAATAATTTACATATTTCATGAACAACCTGCATAACGAGTGTCGCCTTGCATTACAGTTATATTATGCGGTAAAAACCTTAAAGTATTATTAAACACGGGTGGCGCGGGCCCTGAAGAGAGTAGCATTTACGTCATGAAAAAGTACTTAACCTAGATATCTCATGTTGTTTTTTTTGAAGATAACGGCTACACAAAGTGCCCTGCCGCCAACGGGAAGGTCTTTTGTTTTCAGGGACGCACATCCTGTGCTCGACGCTCCTTACCCTCCCTGGTCGCGACGCCCTTCAAACAAAAGACCTTCCCGTTGGCGGCACACCAGCCATCGCAGTTCGATGTGAAATACCTGGGCTAATAATGAAGTGAAGGAGGCTGAACAACGGGAACTATTTCGCTATGCGATCTTTCTCGTTCTCGTTTCGTTCCAGCAAACAATCCATTGCTTGAAGCACTTATTGGTTGAATCGGTGCTGGCTTCTCCCCCTGCGAAAACGAACGTGGTCGTGTCGGTGTCGGTTGCGGTGCGATTTTCAGGCTTGGTTTTATATTCGAATCTTGTCGTTTCGATACCGCTTCAGGAGGTTTAAAGTCAGTGACCGGTGCAGTGGTCGTGTAATCACTGTAAGCATGCTTAACGCCCGTTGCTGCACACCAAGTCACACCAATCGAAAACAGAAGAATACCCGGAAGGATTAAAGCACTGCCCGCACCAAAAAAAGGTAAAGCCCCAATGCCACCTAACACCAAAAGCACACCCGCTGCCATTGCAGCCACTCCCAACAAATAAGAACTGCTGTATTTCAATTTGCTGGATAAAGAACGTTGCTCACGACCGAATGCCAGACGCTGAGCAACACTTCTATCCTGGTGCTCACGTGCTATCCAATTGTTTTTGATTTCTTGCTGCGGCATTTTATTAAAAGCAGCATACACGGTTTGAATTTCTAATACCTGATCGTTCTGAATGTTTTCTTGCATTTTTCTAACATGCGGTTTCAACAGTTCTTTATACACGAACTGTCTGTATTTTTTGATCGCGCTCTCCGGCGTCACTGCTTTTTGGTTCAGTAAGTTAGCCAATGTTTCTTTCAATACTTCGGAACAAATCTCATCATCTAACAAAGACAATTCAGAAGAAAAAGATTTCGACATGCCAACCGATAATTTTTTTATGCGTGATGCCGACATTTGCTCTCGCAATGCACTACTTATTGCCAATAGTGTTTGACTTTGCTCATCATGCAGCGCTTGCAATTTTTTAAAAATATCGCCGCTTGTTTCTGGCGTCACCCCTAAATCAACCAATAACTGCACGGTATTGTGTTGTTTCTGTAAATCCGTTAGTGGCCAATACGCTTCAAATTCTCCAAGATCCTGCTTAAGATGTAAAAACCATTTCACAATAATACTATGTAGGCTCTTAGCAAATGGCGTGTCGTCATTAAAATCAACATGGAGTTCCAACTTGTTAAAAGAATGAGGAAAACAAATTGCATGGGTCACCATCATTAAAAAATCGGAATCATTATCGTGTTGTAAAGGAAGGTCAATCTTGCGTAAATATCCTTTGGCTTTGTGCAATAAATTTAAGCGGGGGCTGCGCAAGATGGCGAAGGTATCCAGTGCAGTCATAGCCACAAGCGATAATTCCGGATCATTCGAGCGTTGCTTACACAGTTTCTCCCATCGATCTTGTAATTCACCAGGGGTGTCCGAAATTCGGTAACAACTGATCTGAATTTTTTCATAACCCTCAAGCTGTTTGACATCTTCAACATACTCCTTATCGGTCGAAGTTCCATCTAATAACGATAGTATTTCGCCATCAATTTCACCGACCAGCTGTGTGAAATCCCGGAACCAAGCAATTTGTGCCTCACTCCACATGATCGATAGCATACTATTCCCCATCGCTAAACAAAAACCGAACCTTCCCCTCAGTTTACTCTCTTATTGTTAAAGAAAAATGAAGATAACAACGATAAAATTGATCAAGATCTGTGCAAGACAAAAATTGAAACTGGCTTTTGTAGGGTGGATTAGCGCCCGAAGGGTGCGTAATCCACCGATAAAATGCCATTTCCACGGTGGATTACGGTGCCTTTCAGGCACCTAATCCACCCTACGAATTTTTTAAGGAATTCTCCATCGGAAAAGCATCACGACCGTGCAAACTGCTGACGTATCGCCTTTAAATCCGCTTCGGTATCAACCCCCCGCGGAATACGGTTTTGTTTGACAATACCCATTTGAATGCGACCACCGTGCCACAACACGCGCAGTTGTTCCAATAATTCTAACTGCTCCGCTTCACACGGCTCCATTTCAATGTATTGTTGCAGAAAGCTCGCGCGAAAAGCGTAAATACCGATATGACGATAGTGCGTACCTAGCATTTTTTTCGCGGTTTTTTCACCCATGACGAAATTATCACGCTCCCAAGGAATGGGGGCTCGACTAAAATAAATCGCTTGCTTGCGATGATTTAAAATCACTTTTGCGATGTTTGAACTAAAAAGTTCTTCCACGTCTTCAATGACACAACACAATGAGGCGATTTTTACATTATCGTGCTCATCTAACTCCTGCGCGGCTTGTTTAATCACCGACGCAGGAAGAAAAGGCTCGTCCCCTTGTAAATTAACGATAATATCATCGTCATTGTAATCCAATAAATTGACGACTTCTGCGACACGTTCTGTGCCAGACTGATGGGCCTCATTGGTCATACACACGGTCGCACCAAACTTCTCAGCCAATTCTTTGACGCGTTCATCATCCGTTGCGATAACGATGGATTCAGCACCGCTTTCCACGGCGCGTTCATACACATGCTGAATCATCGGCTTACCATTAATCTCTAATAGCACTTTTCCAGGTAAACGCGTCGCTGCAAAACGCGCGGGAATAATGACATGAAACTCCATTACAACCCCTCTTCCGCTTCAAGGCGACGTGCTTCATCAGCTAACATGACCGGGATTCCACTGCGAATCGGATACGCTAATTTGTCAAAACGGCACATCAATTCTTGTTTGTTTGAATGTAATACCAGTTTCCCCTTGCATAAGGGACACGCCAAAATATCTAGTAATGTTTGATCCATAACACTCTCAAATCGTTTATCATTGTCAGAATCAAGTTTAATCTATCATTCTGTTCACAATAATCAAGTAGGGACTGAAGAAGCACTTCCATATTCATGAAGCCAAAGCTGGGTTGCACCGGCCACAGCAGCGGGGATAACAATAAAATTTAATAAGGGGATTAAAGAAGCCACCAATACCAGCGCTCCAAAGCTCACGTTCAGCACACGCTTGGTTGCCAACATTTGCCGCATCGTTACAAAATCAATACGATGATTATCCATGGGATAGTCAATGTATTGAACCGTCATCATCCACGCACTCAATAGGTACCACAGCGGTGCGGCAAGCACTTGTAGCCCTGGAATAAAAAATAAAATCACCACCAAAATGATCCGCGAAAAATAATAGCCCATAAAATGCAATTGGCGCTTTAACATGCGCGGAGCTTCCGTAAAAATCATACGCCAACTCAACGCAGCCGCCGCAGGGTGACCCCGTAAGTGCTCTTCCACCTTTTCGGCCAAAAAACCATTGAATGGCGCTGCCACAAGATTGGCGACTAAAGAAAAGGTGTATACAAAAATCAGCAGCACCACAAGCACAAAGAGAACCCACAAGACACCCGCTAACCATTGCAGCCAACTTGGCAAAAAGTGTGCGAACCACATCGTTAGTCGATGAAATTCGTGGCCGCCATACCAAAACATCGCCATGAAGACCACCGCATTAATCGTCGCTGGAAAAACAACGTAACGTCGTAATCCTTTTTTAAAAATTAAACGGAAACCATCAATAAAGTAATTCCAGCTCGACATTCGTAACAATCAACCTTATTCTTAAAAATATTGGGATTCCCGCTCACCTTGATCGGAAACCCCAATATCTTACCCAACAATATAGACATGGGCGAGCATTCCATGCATAATCGCCGACCTATTTGTCTTTAACACGGTAGGGCTTATGGTATGGCATTGCTTAGTCTCAATGAGGTCTCCAAACAATTTGGGGATCATACTGTATTAAAACCGTTTAACCTAGAAATTCGTGACGGCGAATTTCTCACCCTACTCGGTCCCTCCGGCTGCGGAAAAACAACTTTGTTGCGTCTCATTGCCGGTTTTGAATTACCTGATACGGGTTCCATCCTCTTAAAAGGGCACGACATCACCCATATTCCCGCAGAAAAACGCCACATCAACATGGTTTTTCAAAGCTATGCGCTGTTCCCCCACATGACGGTTTTTCAAAATATCGCGTTTGGTTTGGAATGCCAAAAATTACCAAAAAGTGACATCAAGCAAAGAGTGATGGAAGTACTGGAGCGCGTACAGCTCAAACCTTTCCACGATCGCAAACCTGCCCAACTCTCAGGAGGGCAACAACAACGGGTGGCGATTGCGCGCGCCATCGTCAATGAACCTGTGTTGCTGTTATTGGATGAACCGTTAAGCGCACTCGATTACAGTCTACGGAAACAAATGCGCTTAGAACTGAAAGCGCTGCAACGCCGCTTGGGAATAACTTTTATTCTCGTCACCCACGATCAAGAAGAAGCACTCACCATGTCGGATCGCATTGTGGTCATGAATCACGGCAAAATAGAACAAGTTGGCAAACCCCGTGATGTGTACGAAGAACCGAATAATCTCTTTGTCACCCGTTTTATTGGCGAAGCGAATATTTTCACAACGCAAGTACTCAAAGCCAATGAGCATAATATGGTTGTATCCGTTGGCGGTGTAGAATATATTCTGAAAAACAAAAAAGGGTTTCAAGTCGGCGAAACGGTGCACATTGTTATTCGTCCAGAAGACATCGAAGCATGGGATAATACCGAAATCGACACCACCGAAACACTGATCCCCGCCCAAGTGGCTGAAGTCATTTACAAAGGCAGCACCGTCGACCTCGTGGTGAGGCTACGTGATGGGCAGCTCGTCTCTGCAGCAGAATTTTTTGATGAGGACGACGAAAAACTCGAATACAACATCGGTGATACCGTTTATTTAGATTGGAAAATTGGCTGGGAAGTTGTTTTACCGGGTGTCGCCTCAGATTAATGTATCTGCTGCAAAGCGGGTGACGCGAGCCAGAGATCTTGCCGCGCAGGCGAAGCCGAGCAGCGAGATGGCGAGCGGCAGGACCCGCGAACATGGAGTAGGCACCCGTTTTACCCGAAGAATAAGAACATGGCAATGCGATTATTTCGAAATAGTTCTATCACTCTACTCTATCTCTGGTTAGGCCTTTTTGCTTTTATTCCGTTGCTGCTCGTGCTTATGACCAGTTTTTTAAGCCATACTGACACAGCGCTCGTGGTATGGCATTTCTCTTTAAAAAATTATCTGCAATTTTCCAACCCCGTTTATTTCCGTATCTTCGTGCAGTCCTTAGGGTTAGCCTTTTTGGCCACTTTATTTTGTCTGATCATAGGGTATCCCGCCGCCTATCTCATTGCGCAATTATCCAAACGCAGTAAAAATCTGGCGCTGCTTTTTATCATTTTACCTTTTTGGACGAGCTCATTAATTCGCACCTACGCTATGCTCGCCATTATCAAAACCAAAGGCCTCCTGAATACTGTTCTTTTGGCGCTTGGCATTGTTGATCATCCTCTGCAACTACTCTATTCAAACACAGCCGTTTTGATCGGCAGCGTTTATGATTTACTGCCTTTTATGATTTTACCGTTGTTTGCCAACATCGATAAATTGGATAAACGTTTATTAGAAGCCGCTCGGAATTTAGGTGCAGGTCGTTTTCGTTTATTCACCCGCATTATTTTACCACTCACACTACCCGGTATTATTGCCGGCAGTCTCCTCGTCTTCTTACCAACGATGACATTATTCTATATTCCCACGATCCTGGGTGGAGCAAAAAGTATATTGCTCGGTAATTTAATTCAAAATCAATTCCTCACTATTCGGGATTGGCCTGGAGGGGCTGCCACTTCTGTCGTATTAACGGTGATCATGTTACTGCTCATTGCTTTGTATCGTCGTTTTGCCAAAGGCAAACAAAGCGAGGAATTATTAGTATGAATACACGCTTAAAGGGTCTGGGGCGCGGATTTTATTTAACGTTGATTTATCTTTTTTTGTATTTACCCATTCTAATTGTTGTGCTGTTTTCGTTTAACAATGCCCGCTTCTCATTGCTGTGGCATGGATTCACCGGGCACTGGTATCAAACATTAATGCATGATGCTGATTTAATTCAAGTGGCCGTTAATTCGCTTTTCATCGGTATGAGTGCCGCAACCATCGCGACCTGTTTAGGGGCACTCGCTACCATCAGTTTATTTCGCTATCGTTTTTGGGGTAGGAAACCCATGCACGCGGTGCTATTTGTGATGATCATCATTCCCGACATCGTGACCGGCATTGCATTGCTATTGCTCTATCGTTTTTTACACTTTTCACTGGGATTTTGGACGTTACTCTTAGCACATATTACCTTTTGCCTTCCTTTTGTGTTCATTACGGCCAACAGTCGCATTGATGGCATCGATAAATCCATCATCGAAGCGGCACGCGATCTCGGCGCCAAAGAGCACACGATTTTTTTTCGCATTATGATTCCGCTCTTGCTGCCCGCTTTAATTTCAGGCTGGCTATTAAGTTTTACCTTATCACTTGATGATGTCATCATCAGTTACTTCGTCACGGGCCCCAGTTTCGAAATCCTCCCTTTAAAAATCTTTTCCATGGTAAAGCTTGGCGTCAGTCCAGAAGTCAATGCGCTCAGTGCATTACTTTTCTTTTTTACCTTACTCATCGTCATTAGCACACAACTTTTAATGAAGAAAAAAACATGATCAGACGTTTTATCCTTATTGTGCTGCTACTACCCTTTCCCCTTTTTGCCGCCAAAAAAGTATTAAACATTTATAATTGGGCCAACTACATGCCGCACGCGGTCATTCATCAATTCGAAAAGGAAACGGGGATTCACATCAATTATTCCGAATACGACAGCAACGAAATGCTCTACGCCAAACTGAAAACCAATCCCACACTCGGATATGACATTATTGTTCCCAGCAGCTATTATGTACGACGTATGGCAAACGAAGGCATGCTACGCCCTTTGGACAAAGTCTCATTACCTAACCTAAAAAATCTGAATCCCGTCCTTTTAAATCGTGATTATGATCCCGGGAATCAATACAGCTTACCCTACACCTGGGGAGCCACCGGGATCGTGGTAAACGATCAATACTTTAATCCACAACACTTTCACCATTGGGGTGATCTGTGGAAAAAAAAGTATCGTGATCAACTGCTGATGTTGGACGATATGCGCGAAGTGTTTAGCATGGCGTTAATTCTGCTCGGCTATTCGATCAATGACACGGACCCCGCACACATCAAAGAAGCCTATGAAAAATTGCGAGTCTTGCTACCGAACATCAAACTGTTCAATTCAGATGCGGAAGAAAATATTTATGTGGATGAAGATGCAACGCTCGGACTCGGCTGGAACGGTGAAATTTTTCAAGCTTATAAAGAAAACCCTCACCTTCATTTTATTTATCCGGAACCACACTTTGTGCTATGGATTGATTGTGTTGCCATTCCCAAATACGCACCGCACTTCCAAGACGCTGAACGCTTTATTAATTTTATTAACCGTCCCGATATTGCGGCCAAAATCGCGATTTATAATGGCTTCTCTTCACCAAATCTCGCTGCTATTCACTTGCAACCCAAAGAAATGCAAGACAGTCCTGTTCTAAATCCTTCTAATCAAATTTTAAAAAATGCCGTCATGGAAAACGACCTTGGTCCTGCGAATACCACTTATGAAAAATATTGGGAGCTGCTCAAGCTGGGAGGATAAGATTGAAATATCCAAAGCGAGTGACGCAAGACAGACATCTTTATTCGGATTTCAATCGTTATTGTTACCAGCGACAGCGCTATTTCAACTAGCACTGGCTCTAGACATATGTTATAAACTGTTTACCATATAAAAATTATAAAAAATTTTTTTTGAATCTCAAGGCACTCGCGATGACCACAGAAATCCACGTTTATTCCGATGCGGCAACACCATTACAAGGTTATCTCAGTTACGAAAATGCAAAATCACCAAAACCTGCTGTATTGATTTGCCCTGATTGGACGGGGCGTAATGCCTTTGCCGACCAACAAGCCAACGCATTTGCGAAACGCGGTTATGTTGGTTTTGCCATTGATATCTACGGCAATGGCCAACAAGGCAAAGATAATGATGAAAAAAGCGCGTTGATGCAACCTTTCATGAAAAATCGCGCTATGCTTCGTCAACGATTATTAGCCGCTTTTAACAGCGTAAAAGAACTCGACGTCGTTGATTCAAAACGCATTGCCATCATCGGCTTTTGTTTCGGCGGTCTTTGTGCACTGGATCTTGCACGCAGCGGCGCAGACATTAAAGGTGCTGTTAGCTTTCATGGGCTTCTCCATCGCCCTAGTAACTTACCCAATGAAACCATCACGACAAAAGTTCTCGCCTTACATGGTTATGACGATCCTATGGTGACACCCGCTGACGTCAACGCCTTCGCAGAAGAAATGACAACCGCTCAGGTCGACTGGCAAGTTCATCTGTATGGCAACACAAAACATGCTTTTACCAATCCATTGGCTAACGATCCAACCTTCGGGACCGTTTACAATGAAGTTGCCGCCAACCGATCTTTTTACACCATGCATCATTTTTTGCAAGAAATCTTTCAATAAACAGAAAAACAGGAGCCTACCATGCCAAGAAAAAAAGCGATTGCCGCAAAAGCGGTTAAACCCGGTAAGAAAAAGCCCGTGAAAAAAGCACCGGCTAAACGCGCCAAACGCAATGTGGCGAAGAATCTTTCTTACCAAAAACAAATTGATCACCTTTACCAGACGTTAACAGCCGATTGCAAAAAAGCCATCGCTGCAAATGGTAAAGCCAGCAAAAAATTAAACGCTCACGTTGTTAAACTCAACAAAGCACTAGCGGCCAACCAAAAGAAATTAGCGGTCGCAGAAAAACAAAACGGAAAAACCGCCGTTCAAAAAGCACAAAAAGCCTGTGCCTCCAGTGAAAAAGCCCTTGTAGCTGCGCAACAGGCCGTCATGGTTTTCGCGGCAGAAGCGCAACAACTGAAGCAAGATCTCGCGCAGATCACGGCTGAAGCAAAGCTCGTTGCTGACTCACGTCACCACCAACCACCTGCCGCCGCACCAAAAGCGCCCACCGCACCCGCTAACGCACCCAAAACAAAAACTAAAGCAAAGAAAGCGGAGAAAGTAAAACCCGCCTTCGCTGAAGAAGATGAAGAAAACCAATTAGCATTAGTCATGGAAGAAGATTTCATGGCCGATGATGAAGCCATGAAAGATTATTCCTAGCAATGATGCTCACTATCGAGCTTCCCTCTCCCGCCTGCGGGAGAGGGTTGGCTTCTAATGGCACGATCATTTTCACCAAAATATTTATCTGAAAAGCTATAGGAGTCAACATGGATTTTTTGAGTAATTATGGACTTTTCTTTTTTAAATTAATCAGCATTGTCATCGCAATACTGGTTGTCCTACTGGGGGTCGTTGCTATTCTCAGCAAAGATAAGCTCAAATTACAGGCTAAATTAAGCGTTACTCCTCTCAATAAAAAACTGACTGAATACTCAAGAACGTTGCTCCAAGTCATCGAGGATAAAGAACAGCTCAAAGCCCTACAAAAAAAAGAAAAGCGAGCAACTAAAAACAAACAAGAACAAGCACGCTTATTTGTGCTTAACTTTCATGGCGATATACGCGCCTCTCAGGTTAACTCCTTACGAGAAACGATTACCGCAATCCTCCTCATTGCCAAACCCAAAGATGAAGTTCTAGTCCGACTCGAAAGCGCCGGCGGTATGGTGAATGCCTATGGTTTAGCGGCCTCGCAACTGAGTCGCATTAAAGAGGCGAAGCTCAAACTCACCATTGCCGTCGATAAAATTGCAGCGAGTGGTGGCTACCTCATGACGTGCATTGCTGATCACATCATCGCCGCGCCCTTTGCGATTATTGGATCTATCGGCGTCATTGTGCAACTGCCTAATTTCCATGATTTTCTCAAAGACAAAAATATTGATTTTGAACAAGTTTCAGCAGGCGAATATAAGCGCACCTTGACCCTATTCGGTGAAAATACCAAAAAAGGCCGCGAAAAAATGCAGCAAGAAGTCGAGGAAGTGCATGCTTTGTTTAAAGATCATATCTTGCAATACCGCCCACAGCTGACCATCGAGCAAGTAGCCACCGGTGAATACTGGTTGGCACAAAAAGCATTGGAGTTGCAGCTGGTTGATGAACTGAATTCTAGTGATAATTATTTACTAAATGCCAGCAAAAAGATGGCTATTTATGAAATAGAATATAAAATGAAGAAAAGTTTGCCGCAGCGAATGATGAATGGCGCCGCCCAAGTCTGGCACAGCTTCATTCAATTGGGCTCAACAAAAACTGGACAGGATTTTATGTAATCTATGGGCGAACACCATCATCATCATCGCCATCATCACCATGCCCACGGCTCAAAAAATCATAATGCAGGCTACAAAAAATTATGGCTCGCCATCCTGCTCGTCTTTGGATTTGCCGTTATTGAAGCGTTGGGAGGATGGTTATCACGTTCTTTAGCGCTCTTAAGCGATGCCGGCCATATGCTGTCGGATGGTTTTGCGCTAATTCTTGCCACCTTCGCCGCTTGGGTCGCGATGAAACCGCCTTCTAAGCAGCACAGCTATGGCTTTGGGCGTGCGGAAATTCTTGCCGCCTGGTTCAGCAGCCTCTTGTTACTGGCAATTTCTGCCATGATTATTGTCGAAGCGATCAGCCGTATTCATCATCCCCCGCAAAACATCCATAGTGTTACTGTCTTGTGGATTGCCAGCATCGGCATCATCATCAACCTATTAGTCGCTTGGGTTTTGAGTCGCGGGGAAAAAAATCTCAACATGCGCGCGGCACTTTTACATGTGTTGAGTGATCTATTAGCCTCTTTTGCGGCACTCATATCCGGTGCGGTCATTTACACGACGAAATGGTTACTGGTTGATCCTGTACTTTCGATTCTTATTGGCATCATTATTATGGTTTCTAGCCTTCGTTTGTTGCGCGAAGCAATACTCATTTTAATGGAGGGTGTACCAGCCCACATTAGCATCAATGAGGTGGAAAAGAGTTTGCAACAAATTGCCGGTGTTACGGATATTCATGATCTACACATCTGGACCTTGGCTTCTGGAAAAGTCGCTTTGTCCGCGCATGTGGATATCCCAGATCTTAGTTTATGGAAAAACGTGTTATCCGATATCAAAAAAATGTTAGATAATGAATTCAAGATAAAACATGTGACCTTACAACCAGAACCAGAAATTATCGATTGTCAACCTTGTAACGGAAAGTAACAGACATTTAAAAAGGAGTGGCCATGACGACGCAAAACAGCCCCATTGACTGGCAGGATATTTTAAAAATCACCAATAACAAACCCGAGTTAGCAAAAGAAATGATTGCTATGTTGGGTGATGAACTTCCCGATATGCAAAAAATCATTAATCAAGCCTACACTGAAAAACATTATCCCACTCTACTGGAAAAAGTGCATAAACTGCATGGCTCGTGTTGTTATTGCGGCGTGCCCCGTTTAAAAAAAATTACGGCAACCCTGGAAACACTGCTAAAGGAACGTAACTATATGGATCTTTCCATTTTGATGTTGCAGTTGAACCAAGAAATCAAATCCATATTGCAATACATCAACGAGCAAACATGAAAAACAATAACGTTGATCCACAAGAAATCGCTAAATTTGACGCGGTTGCCGAAGACTGGTGGGATCCTTCAGGCAGCATGCGTCCGTTGCATTTATTAAATCCGGTGCGCTTCAGTTATATTCAACAAATTGTACCTCTTTCAGGGCAAACGGTATTGGATGTCGGTTGTGGCGGCGGCATATTAACAGAATCACTCGCTCAATACGCAGCAAAAACGGTTGGTATTGATTTAAGTCACGAAGCACTCACGGTGGCAAAACAACATGCTGCCACGCACCCACTGGATATTGATTATCGAGAAATCTCGGTGGAACATTTAGCAGAACAATATCCCAATACATTTGACGTCGTCACTTGCATGGAAATGCTGGAACACGTTCCTGACCCTGCCAGCATTCTTAACGCTTGTGCGACGCTATTAAAACCGGGCGGTCATGCTTTTTTTTCCACACTAAATCGCAACCCTAAATCTTATTTGTTCGCTATTATAGGTGCAGAATATCTTTTGAAATTATTGCCAAAGGGGACACACCAATACAGCCGCTTTATACGACCTTCTGAATTAGATCGCTCTGCGAGAGCCGCCAATTTAGCGTTAAAAAATATTCGTGGAATTCATTATTCGGTTTTGAATCATACTTTTATGTTAAGTGACGATATTTCCGTAAACTATCTCACGTGTTACCAAAAATGAGTGACTGCTATGCTTGAAGCTGTGTTTTTTGATTTAGATGGAACACTTCTTGATACCGCACAGGATCTTGCCACTGCAACCAATGCTGTTTTGGTTTATCACGGTTTACCCACCCAATCGTTCGAATCTATTCGCCCTTTAATCGGCGGCGGCACACGACACATTATCACTGCCTGTTTCAACATCGAACCTCACCACAAACACTACACACTTTACCGTCAACAACTTTTAGAGGCTTACCAACAAATTCTTGCAAAGGAAACCCGTTTTTTTCCGGGAATGCGTGAGGTTCTCGATCTATTGCGACAAAAAAACACGCCATGGGGTATTATTACAAACAAACCCTATTGGTTAGCAGAACCTTTATTACGACAAATCAACGATGAACATTTCTGTCATTGTTTAATTGGCCGAGAAACGCTACGCTCTCATAAACCCAATCCAGAACCGCTGCTTTACGCATGCCATACTACACGTGTGGCGGCACAAAATAGTGTTTACATTGGTGATGCAAAAAGTGATATTATGGCGGCTAAACAAGCAAAAATGCACAGCGTTGCTGCTGCATACGGCTATGTTGATCACAACGATCAACCGCATTTGTGGAATGCCGATCACATTATTCACTCGGCGCATGATTTATTCGCGTGGTTGTTACCACGTCTTAAGTAGCGAAGGTGTTTTTTGTTTATGACCGACATCAAAAAAATAGTAACATTAACTTCTGGTGGCGATGCCCCTGGGATGAATGCCGCATTACGTGCCGTTGTGCGCCGCGCCATTTATTCTAATATTGAAGTGTTTGGCTCTGAAAACGGTTTTTCGGGTCTTGTAAACGAACAACTCGTCCCTCTGGATGCCCGCTCCGTCGCTAATTGCATCCAACGCGGCGGCACCATTTTAAAAACTAAACGTGTACCCGAATTTCACCACCCAGAAGTCCGACAAAAATGCGTGACTTTTTTAAAGAAACAGCACATTGACGGCCTCGTTGTATTGGGTGGCGATGGAAGTTTTACAGGCGCCGAACACCTCTCAACAGAAGGTGGCCCCAACGTCATTGGTATTCCCTGCACCATCGATAATGATATTGAAGGCACCGATTATTGCATTGGGTTTGATACCGCATGTAATACCGCGATTGAAGCCATCGATAAAATTCGCGATACAGCACTTAGTCTCGATCGCAATTTTATTATTGAAGTCATGGGACGCTCATCGGGTTTTATTGCCGTTGAAGTGGGTATTGCCGTGGGCGCGGAATTTATTTTAATTCCAGAATTTCCCATGCAATTTGAGCAACTCGCTGAAAGTATCAAAAACCAATATGGCAAAAAACTAACGTCCATCATCGTCGCTGCAGAAGCCGACCAACCCGGACATACGTTTCAACTTGCCAATGAAATAAAAGAAAAAACCGGTATTGAATATCGCGTCTGCGTTTTAGGTCACACGCAACGCGGCGGCACTCCTTCCGTCAAAGATCGCGTCACTGCCGCACTCATGGGTGCACACGCGGTTGAAGCCTTATTAGCAGGCAAAAAGGGCATGATGATCGCACACGTGCGCGGCGAAATCACCACCGTCCCCTTCCAAAAATCCGAACGCGCCACCCGTCATTTTCATAATCTCGATGACTTAAAAACCAATCAGATCATTTGCCAAATTTGACATCTCCTCTCGACATTTTCAAAGGTTTGCAGCCCTTCAATAAATAAGCTATCTTGTAGCCATGACCATCGCTATCCTTTGTGGTAAAAATCAAGAAGAACATCAAGAGTATGAATGGTTTTGTACCGCGTTCATTCGTGAGCTATTAGCCGTAGATCCGAGTTTAAAAATTCAATGCTGGCCTGCAATTACCGATTATAATGTGGTGACCTGTGTCTTAGCCTTCAAACAACCACCCAGTGAACTTAAAAAATTTCCGCATTTAAAAGCCATATTTTCATTGGGTGCAGGAGTGGATCATCTTTTGTCTGATCCTACGGTACCCGATCATTTACCCATTACCCGTATTGTCGATCCGATGATGGCTCGTGATATTACGCACTATGCCATAACAGCCGTATTAAACCATATTCGACTCACTAGCCATTGGCACCTTTTACAACAACAAAAAATTTGGTATAAACACCCTCCCTTTAATTTGGCGCATAAAACGCTTGGTATTATGGGCTTAGGATTTTTGGGTCGATCGGTAGCAGAGGCCGCGGTCGCATTACAAATAAAAACGATCGGTTGGAGTCGTAGCCAAAAACACATTCCTTCTATTCACTGTTATACAGGTGAAGATGAATTCATCCCCTTTTTACAAGCGACTGATATTTTAGTTTGCTTAGTCCCTTACACACCCATAACCAAAAATAAGCTAAATCACAGCGCTTTTGCAGCGCTACGCGATGAAGCTTATGTTATCAATATCGCCCGTGGTCCCATTGTGGTGGATAATGATTTGCTGGACGCTTTGAATCAAGGCAAATTATCGGGTGCTTGTTTAGATGTCTTTCATCAGGAACCTTTAGAACCGAACCACCCTTTTTGGTCGCACCCCAAAATTACCGTTACACCGCATATTGCTTCAGTGACTGATCCAGCGACGGCCGCCTTGCAGCTAGTAGAGAACTATCACCGCTTAATGCAAAATCAACCGTTAAATAATTGTGTCGATCGTGAACGCGGTTATTAAATATGGATATACAATTTTTAATATTGGCGGTAACAAATACCGCCTAATTACAGCGATTCATTATAATACGCAATATTGTTACATCCGTGCCATATGGACACATGCTGAATATAGTAAACCGTCTAATCAGGAAAAAATAAGACGAGGTGAGTTATGAGAGCAAAAGAATTAGCGATTGACTATGTTGATCAAGTCAGTAACCATGAATTTCATTTACCGATCAGTGTATTTAAAAAACCAAAAAATCTAAAAGAATACGCAAAGCTTCAAAAAATCTTGGATCAATTAATTGATGAAGTCCGTGATAATGAAAAGCATCTTTTATTACCTGCTATGCAAATTATTGGTGAAAATTTAGAACAATACAACGATGAAAATCATCCTGCTTTCTCACGGTCGCGATTCAGATGCAAACAGCAACGACAAAATCAGAAAAAAGGCACCCACACAAATGGCGCTATCCGCGAGATTAAACGTAGCAAAATGCCAACCACGCAGATGAAAATCCACAAAGTCGATGACATAACCCAAACGCACACGATCGATAAAATTTCCAATAGCACCGCCAATAATCAAACTCAACGCTAAACCACGCCAATGATAGCCACGAGGAATTTGCGCTAACCACACGATAAATAAAATCGCAATGAGTAAAGAAATAGCGGAAAAAAAATAAATTTGCCAACCACTCGCACTGCCCAAAAAGCTAAAAGCCGCACCTGGATTAAAAGCCAACGTCAAATTCAAAAAAGACAACAACGGCCATAGCTGGTGATATTGAAAATGACTCACCACCCAATATTTTAAAAGTTGATCAAGTATAATGACGACTACGCTTAGCCAAAGCCACGGTAACGCTGTTTTTTTTCGCATAATCAATCCCTCTTAAGCAAATCGTCGGACTTCACCCTGTCCATCGATATTTTCCACACAACGCATACACAATTCCACATGGGCTGGATCTTTACCAACATCCACACGACGTTGCCAACACCGCGCACATTTTTGGTGTTCACACACACGCACCTGAATGGTTAATCCATCCATGGCCGTTTTGGTAGCAAGGCCTTTAGACGCTTTCTCGGGCAACACTGTTGCTTCTGAAGTTATTAATCCAAAACGCAATTCATCGCCCAACCGCATCAACCGTTGATAAAGGTCTTCTTTCGCATACAAAGAAACGTTGGCATCCAGCGCAGAACCAATTTCACCGTTGTTACGATGCACTTCTAACACTTTATTCACTTCATCGCGTACGCCCATAAACCAATGCCAATATTTTCGATCGAATTCTTTCACTTGAGGAAAATCGCGATACCACTCTGTCAAAAACACGGAAGCCGACCGCTCACCCGGCATATACTGCCAAATTTCTTCTGCAGTAAAACTCAAAATGGGCGCGATCCATCGCACAAAAGCTTCGGCAATATGATATAAAGCCGTTTGAGCAGAACGACGCGCTAAAGCGTCTTTTTTTACGGTGTATTGTCGATCTTTAATAATATCCAAATAAAAGCTGCCCATGTCGACGGAACAGAAATTATGAATTAATTGATAAATCGTTTGAAAATGAAAACAGTCATACGCATCAATAATTTTTTCTTGTAAATCCATTGCCGTTTGCACTGCCCAGCGGTCTAATTCCACCATATCGCTCGCGGGCACAGCATCACGACTCGGATCAAAATCATTTAAATTAGAAAGGAAAAAACGCACCGTGTTGCGAATACGCCGATACGCATCAGCAGCTCGTTTTAAAATTTCATCGGAAACATTAATATCATTAGTGTGATCAGTTGACGCCGCCCACAATCGCAATACATCCGCCCCTAAATTTTTAACCACATCCGCAGGCAAAATAACATTGCCAATGGATTTCGACATTTTTAATCCTTTACCATCAACCACATAACCATGCGTCAACACCGTTTTAAAGGGGGCTTGGCCGTTAATCGCTAACGACGACAGCAGTGCTGATTGAAACCAACCACGATGTTGATCGGAGCCTTCCAAATACAGATCCGCGGGAAATGTAAGATCACTGCGTTGCGCTAACACACAATAATGGGTGACACCAGAATCAAACCATACATCTAAAATATCCGTGACTTTCTCATATTGATTTGCCTCTGAGCCTATTAAATCTGTTAAATCAGCTTCATACCAGGCATCCACACTCTTTTTCTCGATGCGTTGCGCGATTTTTTCAATGATGGCGGGCATTTCAGGATGCAACTCTCCCGTTTTTTTGTGAACCAATAAAGCAATCGGTGTTCCCCACGTACGCTGTCGCGAGATACACCAGTCCGGGCGACCCTCGACCATACCACGAATACGTGCCTGCCCCCACGCGGGAATCCAATGACTATTGTCGATGGCGGCTAAACCCATTTGTCGCAACGCTTGATGATCCATGCTAATAAACCATTGCGGTGTTGCACGAAAAATTAATGGGGTTTTATGACGCCAACAGTGCGGATAACTGTGCTGAATCGTTTCGCGATGCAATAATTTCCCTGCATCCGCTAAAGCCACAATAACGGGCTCATTCGCTTTTGTCACATGCAGGCCAGCCAGCATGGGCGTGTTTGCAATAAAGCAACCCCGCGCATCCACCGGATTATTCACCGGCAACTGATACTGAAGACCCACCCAATAATCTTCTTGACCGTGCGCAGGTGCCGTGTGTACGTTACCCGTACCCTGTTCTAGGGTGACATGTTCCCCCAAAATAACAGGCACCCTACGATCAATAAAAGGATGTCTTAACTCCACCCCTTCTAATGCTTTCCCTAGAATATTGCCGTGCACTTCGTAATCATCAATGGCTAATGCTTGCATAACCGCATCGACCCGATCTTTCGCTAACACAAAATAAATTTTTTCATGATTGATGGTGCATTTGATTAATGCATAATGCCATTCTGGGTGTAAACATACGGCCTGATTGGCGGGTAACGTCCAGGGGGTTGTCGTCCAAATGGGAATAATCACTTTCCCCTGATTTTGCAGGGAAAAACACCGCAACACGGCTTGAGCATCAATCACTTCGAAGGAGACATAAATCGATGGCGAAGATTTATCGCGATATTCGACTTCTGCTTCTGCTAAAGCAGAGCCACAATCCGTACACCAATGCACCGGCTTTTGACCACGTTGCAAATGACCGCGTTTTACAATTTCACCGAGGCTACGCACGACATCCGCTTCGTAGCTAAAATCCATCGTCAAATAGGGATGATCCCAATCCCCAATAACACCTAGCCGCTGAAAATCTTCTTTTTGTAATTCAATTTGTTCATTCGCGTAATCACGACACGCTTGACGAAATTCTTTTGCTGACAGTTTTTCACCCGGCTTACCTTTCTTCTTTTCGACGTTTAATTCAATGGGTAAACCATGACAATCCCAACCTGGCACATAGGGTGCATCAAAACCACTTAGCGTTTTTGATTTGATGACGATATCTTTTAATGTCTTGTTTAATGCGGTTCCTAGATGAGGACGACCATTCGCATAGGGCGGCCCATCGTGCAGGATAAAGAGGGGGCGATTTTTTCCCTGGGCGCGAATTTGTTGATACAAATTCATCTCCTGCCAACGCTGCAAAATGAACGCTTCTTTTGTCGGAAGATTTGCCTTCATCGGAAAATCGGTCGTGGGTAAATTCAAGGTGTTTTTGTAGTCTGCCATAAAAGTGCGCTTATTGTTTTATAGAAAATTGAATGGGAAAACCAATCAAAAAGTATAGCACTTGTTGCATAAAAAGGAAGCGTTAACCAGCACAAAAATATTTTTTCGCTTCACTGACGTCTTTCTTAATTTGTTGCAGCAAAGCGTCAAAAGAATCATAGCGTTTCTCTTCACGCAGTTTATGCAAAAATTCAACTTCTAAATTAGCACCATAAATATTGCGATTAAAATCGAATAAATGCACTTCCAATAACACCCGTTGGCCGGCAAACGTCGGTCGAATACCCACATTCGCCACACCATTCAACACGTCCCCACCGAGTGTCGCCCGAACCACGAAAACACCTGAAATAGGCACTAATTCGCGATGTAAATCAATATTTGCGGTGGGAAATCCCAAATCACGACCACGCTGATGGCCATAAGTCACCTTGCCACGCAACGTAAAGATTTGACCCAGTAATGCCTGTACCAACACCATATCCCCTTCACAGAGTGCAGCTCGAATCCGCGTGCTACTGACGGGTTCCTTTTCAAAAAGGAACGGTGGAATTTCAATAGCGTCAAAATGATATTTTTTCCCCAATTTTTGCAATAAAGCAAAATCACCTTTTCGGTCTGCGCCAAAACGAAAATCATACCCGACAATGATGGCTTTCAGGTTAAGTTTTTTTAGTAAAATATCTTCAACAAACGCTTTAGCTGATAACGTTGCTAACGCCTCATTAAAATAAAGGCAGCAAAAATAATCTATTCCAACACGTTGCAAGGCAAGATATTTTTCGGCAAAACGCATTAATCGTGGCACCAATGGGCGTTTAGCAAAAAACTCTTTGGGTTGTGGCTCAAAGGTAATGACAACACTCTTTGCATGCAACAACGCACTTTGTCGCTTCACCTCCTGCAATAACTGTTGATGGCCCAGATGCACTCCATCAAAGTTACCAATCGTCATCACACTCTTTGCCGTAAAATTTTTTAAATTATGCAAACCACGAATGAATTTCATTTTTGCCCTCATGGCCGAAAGTGGGCTTTACGTAAACCAAAAACCCACAAACAAACAAAATAACTCACCATTCCTGCCACAATAATCAACACCAAATGCCAAATTCGTGCCATCAGCCCCCAGGTGAGCCATTGCTGTAAATCACCCGACAACCAATAAAGCAAAATGGCCATTATTCCATTCGCCGATAATAATCGCACCCACAACATTGGCCAACCGGCACTTGGCGTAAATAATTTTGATCGGTGTAATAAAACAAATAAACAAATACTATTAAAAATAGAGGCTAATGACGTCGATAAGGCGAGCCCCGCATGCGCCAAAGGGAAAACCAATATCAAATTAAAAACCAGATTCACGATCATCGCAAACGCCGCAATTTTTACGGGTGTTTTTATGTTTTGTCGTGAATAAAAACCACTTGCTAATATTTTCACCACCATAAACGCCGGCAAACCAATTGAAAAAGCTTGTAAACTTTTGGTTGTCATCGTGACATCAAAAAAGCTAAAAGCACCACGATAAATTAACGTTAATAAAATAGGCCCTGACAGTATCATCAACCCAATCGCCGCAGGTAAACCCACCAAAAGCGATACGCGCAAAGCCCAGTCTAACGTTTTGGAATACGCATCGCCCTCCGCTTTCGCATGATGACGCGACAAACTTGGCAACACGACCGTTGCTAGCGCAACCCCAATGACACCTTGCGGAAAATAAATAAGGCGATCCGAATAATACAACCAAGAAATACTCCCCGCTTGCAAAAATGACGCGAAAAAGTTATCAATGAGCAAGCTGAGCTGCGCAACAGACACTCCAAATAAGGCAGGAATCATCAGCTTCAAAACACGTCGCACACCTGGATCGCGCCAGCTGGGTTTAGGGATCCCTAATAAATGAATCGATTTCAAACATGGATATTGCGCAAATAGCTGTACAAAACCGCCAATCAACACCCCCCACGCTAATGTATAGATAGGTTCTTTTGTATGCGGTGCCCATAACCATGCCACGAGAATCATAACAATATTCAACAGGGTAGGAGTAAAAGCTGCTAATGCAAATCGATGATAGGTATTCAGCGCAGCTCCTGCAAAGGCCGTCATTGCAATTAATAGTAAGTAGGGAAACGTGATATACAGCATGTGTGTCGCATAATGATAACTCAGCGGATCTTTCGCAAATCCTGGCGCAAAAACGAGAATAATCGCCGGCGCAATCAACTCTGCAAGAATCACAATCAGCAATAATACCGCCCCTAAAGAACCCGCAATATGATTAATAAATTTTTGTACGTCGTGATGCGGGCGTTGCACACGATATTCGGATAACACCGGTACAAACGCTTGAGAAAATGCTCCTTCTGCAAAAAGACGGCGCATAAAATTTGGTAATTTAAAAGCAACGACAAACGCGTCAAACGCGGGGCTCGCTCCAAAAATGAGCGCTAACACCATGTCACGCACAAACCCTAATACCCGAGAAATCAGGGTCATCAATGCCACCACTTTCGTCGATCGCACAATATGCTGCTTGGGCTTATCCAGGGGAGTCAGCGTAACGCTATTAACCGGCAAAGGGATTACCTCCGCTGATTTGGCAACTTCTTCTCTGTCCATTAAACGACTTTATCCCCGCAAGAAAATAATTTTTAGAAATGGCTCAATAATATCTGTTCCTGGGTTTTCAATCCAGGGAACGTGCACGTGTTTCCAGCAATTCCTGACGAATACTCACCGAAAATTGTGGCTCTGTCGCAAATTTTTTTGAATAAGTGTTTGAGGAAGTGAATAAACAATAAGTTAGCCTGGATATTTCACGTTGCTTTTTAAAGATGACGGTCACACGAAGTGCTCTGCCGCCAACGGCACACCGGCCATCGCAGTTCGATGTGAAATATCCAGGTTAGCTGGGAAGGGACATTTTCACTTTGGTTTGACAAGCACTTTGCAAGGCACTTTGCAGGGCCTTGCTTCGTCTCCCTGTTTTTGGTATAAAAGCCTCCTTGCACAAATAGTGGAGATGGCTCTAATGTCCAAAGTATGTCAGGTCACTGGGAAACGTCCACAGACAGGTAATAGCGTCTCTCATGCCAACAACAAAACCAAACGCCGATTCCTGCCCAACTTGCAGAAACGTCGCTTCTGGATACCCAGCGAAAAACGATACGCCACATTAACGGTATCAACCCAAGGAATGCGCATCATTGATAAGCTCGGCATCGAATCCGTACTAGAAAAAATCGAACGCAATCAAAAAGGTAAATAATCATGGCTAAGAAAGATCGTCGTAAGAAAATCATGATGGTATCTGAAGGCGTCGATAAAAAAGGCCGCCCCACTAAGACCACCTATTATACGACCAAAGGCGACACACAAGAGAAGCTCGCGTTAAGCAAATACGATCCTGCTGCTTATGACAAAGAGACTGACCGCTACGGATTACACGTCAAATTTAACGAGAAAAAATTACCGAAATAATTCAGCTCGTCGTTATTCCTGCGATTTTTCTCCCTCTGGTTCGTTCAAATCCAATACCACTCTGAGCGCTCTGATGTCGCCCTGAAAAAACGGACACTCAATTAAGCAACATTTTGCGTTTCAAGATATACTGGGCTTTTGTAGCCAAGTCTAGAGTGAAGTCACTTTCGATTGTAATACACGTCGATATAATCAAACACGTGATATTTTGCAGCCGCACGTGTCAGAAATTTTTCTCCGTGTATCGCCTCAACTAGAAGTTACGTATTGACGCGAAATTCAGTTTCATAAGAGGGGTACGCACACTTTGGTTAATATAACCGATCTCATCCGGGGTTAGTGAATAAAATGGATCCGTTGCAAAGTTGTCATTTCACCACTAAACTGATTTTTAACTCCTTGAGTTTAAATCAGTAATTTTTTCGGAAAACTCATAAAAACGCTATTTGCAACGGATCCATTATTTCTGATTCGAATTCTTGGATCGCTGCATGTTGTTGTTCAATTACTCTCAGCAGCATCGTGATGACCGGTGTACGGTGCTCTTCGGGTATTTCTGGTAGTTGGATAATGCGTTTCATAATGGATCATAGTCTAATCCATTGATTCTAAAATGGGTACCTACAGGGGTGTTGCAGGCTACTGGATAAGCCACCATTTTTAGCCCGTTGCGTTATAAAACTAAGGGTACCGCCCAGACTTATTGAGAAGTTACAACGAGGTTACCTAACTTCATGGCTCAAGGTGACATTTCTACTTTGCTCAAAGGTGACATTACTACTTTGCCGCACTCAAGGATGGAGCAGTTAACAAATTTCCACCACAATGTATACTTACGAGCATATTAAATTTAACTCTTTTGTGAGGTTGTATATATGAACTTATTAAGTAAACTTTCTTTAGCGGCTGGGTTATTGGCGTTAGTCAGCAGTGGCGCAGTTTTGGCAAGTGGCGAGAAAGGTCTCGTCGATAATTATGCAGCTAATGGGACATTCCATTCTTCTATGCAAAGTACTATAGCTCAGGTAACTGCGATTACTGGTGATGTTTTCTCACCTTCTGTCCAGCTCGTTGGAAATACTTATACACTGGCTTTTTCATATCCAGTAGGCATTCCCAGTTCTTCAGGAGAAATAGATTTTACTGTAAATCAGATGAATGTAGCACAAGCTAAGTCCTGTGCCTATGTGGTTAAAATCGATGCTAGTCAGCAAACGATGACCTTCTCGCAAGACAAACTCCATTCCTCTGCGACGTGCGCGCTTTTAGGCGACAACGTTGTGTCATTGTCTAGTTATACGTTACCAACCATATCACTTGACTAATTTCATTTCTTTCATAAACCAAGTTCTGAGTTTTAATCAGAATCAAGAAGGGGGCCTCGTATGGGGCCTCAATCTCTGAATGCGCTGCTATCAAAACTCCGTGTAGCAAATTGATCAATCTACACATCTATCCAAGTCCTGATATTTCTGTAAGTTGCAAAAATCTACAGAAAAATTGATCACATTAAGATCCATTCGATGAGCATCCAAGCCTAAACAAAAGCAATGTGTTGAACAATAGATCTTCCTACTGTCTACATGGCGTCTACATGGCGTCTACATGAGATTTTTTTGGAAAATGGAGCAGCCCGCGAAGCCTTAAGTTATATGGTGGGCTGTGCAGGTTTCGAACCTGCGACCCGCTGATTAAGAGACGAGAACTCAAAATACAACTTATTGTTTTTATTTAATTTTTAGCAACTGACGCCCTTTGAGTTATGCGGACTGCAGCGGACCAGTGATCACTCACTCCCGCAAAAGTCCCGCATGGATTTTCAAAAATAAAATTTTAATAATGAAACCCATTTGACTTACCTGGGTTTTATTATTAAAATTTTTTTATGTACAAAACAAATGAAAAAATATGGCGCATATTAACCTCCAAACCCTTTTTCACTGCTGCAGAAGCTCGAAAGGCAGGTATCCCAACCAGTCGATTGAGCTATTACGTCAAAACTCAGCAAATCGAACGTATTCGAAGAGGTGTATATCGAGGGACCAAAGCACAACTCCATGTTGATTTGCAGTGGGAAGATCTTGTGCTAACTATCCAAAGTAGTCCAAACGGTGTTGTGTGTCTTCTATCAGCGCTTGCGCTTTATGATCTAACTGAAGAAATGCTCCGCACACACTGGATTGCAATTCCGCATGCAACAACAGCACCCAAAAGAAAAAATACACGCTTTATTCGTATGCGCGATATGGACACGGGAAAAACACGCCTTAAAATTGGAAAAGAGATCATCGCTATTTTCGATCAGGAACGCACCATCGTAGATGCTTTTCGCTATCTCAGCAAAGAAATCGCCATCAAAGCACTAAAAAGAGCTGCACAGTCAGGAAAACTTGATCTAAAAAAACTACAAAAATACGCGCAAAAATTCAAAATAAATCTTGGCCCCTACATTCTTACGGTGACAACATGAATGAACAAGCACTCAAAGAACGATTAAAATTCATCGCTACATTAGAAAATCGCTCCCTTCACGAGGTGTGGAAATCACTTATTTTAGAACGCCTCCTAGCCCGGTTGGCTCATTCCCGCTATTGCGATCATTTTATATTTAAAGGTGGATTTTTACTTTCTTATTATTTAGACATCGGTAGAGAAACAACAGACCTTGATTTTTTAGCAAGAAAAATAAATGCGGAAGAAAATTCTATCAAAAATGCATTTGATGCAATCTGCAATATTAATATGGCTGACGGATTTGAATTATCCTGTGAAAAAATTGAAATACTCGATCACACCCATATGAATTACCCAGGATATCGATTACGAATCAGCGTAAAATTGGGAAAAATGAAAGATGTCATTCAAGTGGACATTGGTGTTGGAGATACCGTTAAACCAAAACAAAAATCGCTTAACCTCTATCGATATAAAGAAAAGCCCATATTCGAAGACACAATATCATTACAGGTTTATCCTACGGAAACCATATTTTCAGAAAAACTAGAAACCATTATCGCAAGAGGGCATATCAATAGTCGAATGAAAGATTTTCACGATATTTTACTGCTGAGCAGAGAGAAATTCCTTATCGATAAGAACAAACTTAAAATTAATATTGACAACACATTTCAACACCGGAAAACAAATAAAGAAATTCCACTAAAATTCACCGAAATAGAATATTCTATTCTGCAACTACAATGGGGTGCTCACCTTCGAGTACTGGGCGATACAACAAAAACATTAAATCTCCCCGAGAAAATTTCTGACCTTATTGAAGAAATTAATAACTGGCTTGAAAAAAATTATCTAACACCTGAGCTAAACACTGCATGATTATTAATGACGAAAATAAAACCATTTTGATAAAGCTTCTTATTCAACACGAAGGCCTTCGACTCAAACCCTATCGAGACACCATGGGAAAACTCACCATTGGTGTTGGACGCAATCTGGATGATGTCGGAATATCGTATGATGAAGCACTTCAGCTGCTTGACAACGATATTAATAATGTCATTCAACAGCTCAATACTCTTCCCACTTTCGCAAAACTGAATTCGGCTCGCCAAATGGCGTTAGCCAATATGACATTCAATCTTGGATTTCACGGCATTTTAAAATTTAAAAACTTGTGGGCGGCGTTAGAAACCGGCAATTATGTTGAAGCAGCCAAAGAAGTATTAAATTCAAAATGGGCAGGGCAAGTAGGTCATCGAGCCCATGAGCTTGCGCATGGCGCGATGAATGATCTCCATGCAGCACGTAACACTTTTGCCACTGCCCACGGGACCCATTAAAAGACGCACGAAATCATGGCATTGATGAAAGCGTGAAGCGGTATTTGAAGCGTTATAGCGTAAATGAATACTCATTGCTGGTGATCATTGGCTCGTGATTATGCGTCTGTTGATGGGCTTAGATTTAAGTGGAATGACACGGGGTTTTCCGTGTCTCCCGTTAACGTGACGGAACGTAATTTGGGCGCGAGATACTGCGCGATTTCTTTCGCGGCGGTCAATTGAATCGTTTGATCGTTGCTGTATTTGGCTAATTCAATTAATTTATGAAACGCACAAAAATCCATTTTTTCTAAAACAGATGAAATATATTCCTGGATGTGTTGAATCTTTTTGTTTTTAGAGCCGTTGGGACGACCCTTCGGATTGCCCGATTGACCTTTAATAAATTTGGACATGCGATGATGTTCCTGTATTTTTTTGCAATTTACAGAGAAAAACAGGGAAGTGAAATAAAAGTGATGGGGATTTTTATGTCTGTCGGATAACAGATGACGAAATTATTAATTATTTTTTAATAAATGTCAAGAATAAAATTCTATCTTAAGGGAATCATTTTGCTTTACGGGGGTGTAACATTTTTAAAACTATTTTGGGTTTTAAAGCAATACACGTTAAATAAGCTAATGTGGTGGTGTCTGGTGTTCTCTTACCTTGTTCCCAATTCCTCAAAGTTTGTAGTTTAATATAATATTGCACGGAGAATTCTTTTTGTGTCATACCTAGCTTTTTACGCACCTCGGCAATATCAACCTTTGGTCGAATAATATTTCCCTTACCTTTATGTTCGATGGCTTCTTTAACTGCTTCAATCAGTGTCTGACCTAGTGTTTTCATTTTTATAACTCCGATTTGTATTTTTCAATCAGATTCGGCATTAATTGTTTTAACTCATTGCGTTCTGCTTGAGTAATATTTTCTTTATCCGTTTTTGAATATGCAGTAATTAATATAATTAAAATATCCTTCGAATAATGATAAAGCACCCTAACACCACCACTTTTACCTTTATTATTTCGACCTGTCTTCCAGCGAAGCTTTCTCACACCACCGGTTCCTGCAATAATATCACCTTTTTCAGGGTGCTCACTTAAATAGTCATACAATTCTTCCAACACATCCGTTGTAAAAAGCTTCTTGGCAACCCTATCAAATGCCGGTGTTGTTTTAATGAAAAGTGTATCCATGATTAATTGTGGTCCATTGGACTACTTTTGTCAATGGGCAAGCTTATAACGTTATGATAGCCTGATGTTTTACAGGGGAAAATGATGCAAGATGGGTTTTCTACCCCAAGAATCAAAGCATACCTGTCCCGTTGGGTGAGTTGGTGGAGTAGGATTTCAGAGATCGGAGGGCCTCAAAAAATACTTCGGTTGTTTTTTGAACACTGCTGGGATATCCAAATCAGTACGATTGCCCTGGAAGTGATGCAAAAGGTTCACTTCACGACGCTAAACCAGCAACTATGGACGGGGCGTGGTCACGCACCCCAAGTTGCTGTTTAAGTCCCGATAATTCTCTGAGGCTACTTGACAAAAAGAATTCAAGAAAACGTGGGCCCCCCACCCCAACACGCCACCACACCCCCCATCCCACCGGCCGCCTGCACCCCACACTACCAAGAGAAGGAGATAAAGGAAACCAACCAAAACCATCATGAGTCGCAGGCGCCCTAGGGCGTGGGCGACGAAAGTCATTTTCAGAAATATCCCACCAATCCGTTGTCGGACTCATCCACCACTGCCAAGCATTGGCTGGCAACAAGCGCTGGGCCCAACCAACCAACACGCACCAGGCTTCCGTCCGCTCCGCCAGGGTGCGCGCATTGTATTTATCCGCATAGTCTTTTAATTCGCCTTGCAACAACTCGAGATCTTTTTTCAACGTTGTCGTCTTTTTTTCTTCGGTCAGCCCACCCAGGGCCTTAATTTCTTTTCGCGCCAATTCCAATAGCGCTTTATCGCGGATCACGAGATGAGGATAGCCTTCCTTTCGTCGAAATAAAGGCGAATTTTCGAGTTGCAACGCAAATTGTTTTAGCGCACTCGTTTCACTTAACGGAGCAGAACGCTTATACTTTTTTGTCTTAGGATCGTAAAATCCAATAGAACAGCCTTGTATATTTCCCATTGAATCTCTTTGCAGAATGAGATGGTAAGCATTACGCTTAACAACGTCTGCTTTCTGCTCTTCACTGGGATCAGTCTCCAGTACACGCAATCCACAAAGACCTAAATTATCTAAATCATACTGAAGCCCCCGTTCCTCGACCTCTTGTAATTGCCCTCGCAAATCCGCTTCAAATTCTAATCGTTGATCTTGCGGAATATACTTCAACATCATCTGATACATATGCCAATCGCGATTTCTTACCGCTAATTGAAAGGCGGTTGTGCTAAGAAAAGTTCGCACGCGGCTGCAATCGGTAACCGAACCTTTGTATGTTGACCGCAAAAGCTCGCCACGGCTCCATTTCAGAATCTCTTCGGCTTCCTTTTCTTCGCCATAAGCAACGTGATGCAAAAGCTTATCCAGGGCTTCGTCCATCATAACCTTGTTGTAGGTGCGAGAAAGTTCTCCTTCGCCACGCACAACGTTACGAAATCGGCGACAAAGTTGGGTAAGTCGATTGATCGTATGCGCTACCGGCCTTCTGAGACCGCCAGCCTTTTTAATTTCTTGTTCCAAAAATGCGATGACTAAGCCATTTTGGGTGGTATCTTTGTTGATTAACTCCGGGTTTTCTGTGATCAATCTAAAAAGCGAGCTCTTTCTATCGAGAGGGAGCGTCACATATTCTTTCTTCCCACTCAAAAAAGATTTTTTACAAAAGCCAATGCGATATTTTTTAGAATTGGCGTCATGAATGATCAAGTGATAAGTATCAAAAGTAAGAACCTGCGATTTTTGTTTTTCTGTGAGGGGATTTTTCAGAATATCCACTCGCAGGCGAAGATCAGGTAAAAGATAATGAATAACGAGGTCGTCTGGCAAGTCTGCTAATAGCGAAAATAAGCCTGTCGACGATGAACCTTGTGGTTGGGAGGAGCTTTGGTTTAGCACTACAGATGACGCTGGCGCTTGGGAGGCGCTGTCTGTAGATGCGCCATTTAAAAGGATCTGGACTTCACTTTCAGAAGAGGACGTTGAACTTTGGGTGGTTGCTTGATAATGAGAGCCCATTACCCGACGCATCCATCGTGCAAAGCGAATGAATATCCGCTTGATTAAGCTATTATTTTCGCGGTGTTCACGACGCATATTTCCCCTCGCTTAACGTATGTGACTGTGGGCATATGTTAGCGAGAACAAATTAAGAGATTATTAATATGACATCAATGTGAAAACATAATGGTTTGCTAAGACAGTTGACCCATCCCAAAGTTTCTCTTCACCATTGCAATGGTTACAAATCCGCTGACAAAACCCAGGGCCTTTTAAGTAACCTTTGCCGAAACACTTAGGGCAACACTTCCAAGACATGAATCTTCCTTAAATCGTTTTATTTTCGTTTGCCGCGGCATATTCGATTTTCAGCATAGGGTATATTTTCCGTTTTTCTTTCGCTGTCTTCGCTTCACGCAATTTTTCACGCGCGCCTGGCATAGATAATATTGCTTCAATCTCTTGCTGATTTTTTTCGGCAGCCGTTAATTTTTTTGGATAAATCTGTTGAGATTTCATTTCTGGTAATGCTTTTTGTACTTCAAGTGGAATGCCACGAAGATATTTTTCTTTGAACGAAGCATAATATCCTGAAAAACGTCGACGCCCCTCCACATCGCTCGCTTGTTTTTGTAGCCAGAACACATCACACGCTTGTGCAGCTGGTTTGATAATGGGATGAAAATTCCATTCACTTCGAATCGCGGCATGATAACAATCCAGTTCTGACGGAATGTTTTTTTCTTTCGCTTTGAGTGGCAGACTCTGAAACTCCAACACATTCGGCGGAAATTTTCGATATTCGGTATTTTCACTGGAGGCCAGAAATTTTAATGCCGCATGAATGTCTTCCAATTTCATTTTTTGCAGCTGCTCATACCACTGACGCTTCAACGCTTTCGTCCATTCTGGATTTGCCATCTGAGACGTCCAACCATGCCCGTAGTTCAACGCAAATTGCGAAAAAACATATTCCACCGCTTTAGCGTGGCGGCCAGATGGAGCGTCCTGATTTTTGTTCGTATTCTCGGATTTGATCGCCAAGCTCTCGGGTGACGCGTTGATGTGGAGTTTCGGTTTTGACAAAAGTTCGGTGATGGTTTGCATGTCTTTGCTCTCCTTGTCCCGTGGATGATTGTTTTTCTAATGCGATAAACTGCTCTATGCGCTCACTGTCGCGTAAAATGAGCGAAAGGTGATCGTACACTTTGCCTTCTTGATTTTTCCCCATGTGGAATGCTGAGTGAGCACAGCCACGAATGGCTTGTTTGCAAGCATCGATGCTGTAACCCAGTTTCAGCGCATTTTCAATCACGCGCTTGCGTTTCGCATCCAACTTCGCACCGGGGTGATTTAATGTGGTTTGCCAAAATGAAAAAATTTCCTGAATCAAATTTAACGTATATTTATTTCTAGATATTCTAGATATAATTCTAGATTCTAGAGGAGTGCTACACTTCTCGATATCTTCGATTTCACTTACAAAAATTTCTCGTTCATACTTTTCAAAACACTCTGCAGAATTCGTTGTATTTTGAGGGCTAAACGGTGGATTTTGGGGTGCACACTTCTGAGTAAACTTCGCATATGCCTCGTACGCACCTCGCACAAACTTATTTTGAACGGACTCATCCGACAATGAAAAATCAAGCTTAAAAACAAGAGATTTTTCGTCATTTTTACTTAATCGTGTCAGTAATGTTGCTTTTTCCAATTCATGAATAATATGCCGAGCTTGTGATTTTGTGATGGAATGGCCGATTTTTCCTTGTGATGCATCCAGGTACAGCGTTTCTCTCAACCATTGATAACTGATTTTACGGCGCTCACCCACAATACCCGTCTCCCAATCCATGAATTCTTTAATTTCGATATAAGCCACCCGTGTGATATATCGAAGTTCACGTAACAGTTGGCGCTCGGTTCGTGTTAAAGGCAGGAATTGTTCCATACAGTCAACTTCCCTTATTGGTTCCATTCAGTGTTTCCAGCTGGCAAATTACAAATAATTTGCGTACACTAAGAACGTTTGGCATGGAGCTAAAAACCCTATTGATGGTGTAAAATACCACTTAAATACATACTAATCAACACCTCGTTAACACTTTGCGGAGAACTGTTATGAACATGGGTCATCGATTAAAAAAAGTCCGCTTTGAGCGCGGACTCACGCAAACCGAATTGGCAGAAAAAGCAAATACCACACAACAATCGATTCAAAAAATTGAGTCGGGATTATCCAAAGGTGGGCGTATTATTGAGCAAATCGCAGATGCACTAAGCATCCATCCTTCGTGGCTACAATTCGGCGAATCCTTTACGCCAGAAGCGAATACGCCCACACCCGCATTACGATTTATTCCTCTGGTGGAATGGTCACAAATCCGCTCACGTACCGCTGAATACCACAACCCGTTATTCCCTATCCCCAAAAATAACGGTAGCGACCAAAGCTATATTCTCACCGTCAAAAACGATGCCATGGAATCTCAGAAACCTGGATATAAATCCTTTCTTATGGGCGAAAAAATTGCTGTTGATCCCATGGTTAAAGCAAAAAGCAGTCACTACGTCATTGCTGCACTGGATCAGCATCCAGAATCTGAACCTGTCTTTCGCCAGTTGATTCAAGATGGGCCTAAACGATTTTTAAAGCCGCTGAACAACCAATATCCCATCATCGAAATGAACGATGCGATGAGCGTGATTGGGGTTGTCTTTTTGCACTTTGATGACCGTCTGATGCTATAAAAATCAAATTACACCATTTTCCTGTTGAATAATACTTTTTTGAGGGGTATTATGCGGTTGTTAGATACAACCGCCAACAAGGAAATACGCGTGACCTACCTAACTGAGCAACAGCTTTTAGAATGCCAAAAAGCCACTCTGAATAATATTTACCAGCAATTGAATCTTGCTCCTAAAAATCCAAACAACAAAATAGAACATCCCCATACGAGTTGAAGACCGGCGACAAGTGAAAATTTTTGGCGTACGGCAAAAGCGAACGTTTGAAGAAGCGGCTGGAAAATATGTCACTGTTAATAAACACAAGCAGTCTATTAACCAAGACATTCAAGAACTCAGTCGTTTACATGCGTATTTTGCGGGACAACCATTAGAGGCCATCCATATGGGCAGCCTGCAACGCTACATTGATGATCGCAAAAAAGAAAACGTAAAAAATCGCACGATTAATTACGGTCTTCAAGTGATTCGTCATTTACTGAATCAAGCGGCAGGTGAATGGCTCGATGAAAATGGCACACCGTGGTTGGATCGTCCTCCAAAAATTAAACTTTTGCCGGAACATGACAAACGAGCCCCAAGACCGATCAGTTGGGAAGAGCAAGAACGACTTTTTGCGGAACTCCCTCACTTACTTCGGAAAATGGCTTTGTTTGCGGTGAACACCGGCTGTCGCGATCAGGAAATTTGTCAACTGCAGTGGGACTGGGAAATCAAAATTCCCGAGCTTGGCTCCAGCGTTTTCAAATTACCCGGTTACTATGAAAATGATGCGGGTCAACTGGTGAAATTCACCAAAAATGGAGATTCTCGTTTAGTGATTTTGAATCGCATTGCTGGCGAAGTAATAGAACAACAACGCGATCAGCATGATCGTTTTGTGTTTGCGCATCAGTATCGAGGTCATTGGAGAACATTTTACGCAATGAACACCAATGGCTGGAAAGCGGCGCGCGTACGCACGGGTTTACAAGGTGTTCGCGTTCACGACCTTCGTCATAGTTTTGGGCGACGATTACGTGCAGCAGGCGTTTCCTATGAAGATCGACAAGATCTTTTAGGGCATAAGTCAAACCGTATGACAACGCATTATTCGGCGGCTGAAATTAAAAATTTGGTCGATGCGGCTAATCGATTGTGTCAAACGCAGACAAGCTCCCCGACCTTGATGTTAATTCAAGGAGGAGATTCTAGGTCCCGCAAAAGTCCCGCAGGGGAATTTTGTGGAAACTTAAAAATCGCCGGGAAGTCTTGATTTATATGGTGGGCTGTGCAGGTTTCGAACCTGCGACCCGCTGATTAAGAGTTAGCTAATTTAGGCTGTTAAGGGTTTTTAATTGTTTGGAATAATTTGTAAAAGTATTGTAAAAACAGTATATTAATCCATTAATGGCTATGAATGCATTTGAAGTATTTTTAACCTTCGCGTCTACATAGTGTCTGCATGAAAAGGCAGTCAGTGGGTCGATCAAGCACATTAAATTGGATATTAAATGAATAATAAAGCGAATCGCTATACCGTCCCCAGTGATGAAGATTTTGAACCTGACTCCAATCAGCAGGTTCTCAAAAATTACCTTGGAATAAAATCTAAGCAGGGGATCGAGACTATTGAAGCACAAGAGCTAATGCGAACAGCGTTAGAGTTGCTTGACATATTTGATGACAATCATAGGTTCACCGCTGAGGATATTTGCAATATTCATGAGTACTGGCTAGGCGATATTTATCCCTGTGCTGGAAAATATCGTAGCGTTAATATGGAAAAAGCAGGCTTTCCTTTTGCATCACCACTACGCATTGAGAAATTAATGCATGAATTTGAAATAAAATATCTGAAGCAATATACCCCTTGTCACATAGCCAACACTCAAGATCTCGCTTTCGCTTTGGGGATAGTGCATGTAGAACTTATTATCATTCATCCATTCCGCGAGGGTAATGGACGTACCGCCAGATTATTAGCAGATCTGATGTCAATGCAAGCAAACAACCCCCCTTTAAATTTTACTCCGATTGATCAAAGCAACCCAGAAAATTTCAATCGATATATTGTTGCTATTCATGCGGGTTTTAATGGCGATTACTCAAAAATCCAAAAGATATTTATGGAATTGCTAATCGCCGATAAAGATTAACCATCAGATCTAGATTTATAAAGTTTTTTTAGCTTTCTGCGAGGAATCTCAATGAAATTTGACTTCAAATCAACATGGATACCTTCAACAGCACAAGAAGAAATGACCGACCGCGCAATCAATGCACGTCTCCTTATCGGATCAATAAGATAAGGATTTGTTTGGCTTAGTTTTTTTCTCATAATCCCCAATTGTAACATAAAGGAGCTCCTATGAAAATTACAAAAACAGCCTTAGACAAGCTTTCAACCCCCACTTCTGGGCAGGCTTTCTATCGTGACGATCAGCTTAAGGGCTTTGCTGTACGCATCACCCAACAGGGCGTACGATCTTTTATTTTGGAAAAACGGATCAATGGAAAAGTAAAGCGTTATACCTTGGGACGATATCCAGAAGTAACGGTTGAAGCTGCGCGAAAAATGGCACAGGTAGAACTGGGTAAAATTGCCCAAGGCATTAATCCCATTTCGGAAAAAAAAGCCAATGAATGCAAACAGAAAACATTGCAAGAAATTTATAACGACTACCTCACTTCACGAAAATCCATGAAGCCAAAAACCAAACATGATTATGACTATGCACTACAACACCATTTACAAGATTGGTGCAAAAAGCCTATCTTAACGATCACAAAAAATATGGTCACTAGTCGTCATATTAAAATTGGTAAATCCAGCCCCGCTACTGCAAATCTTACTATGCGACTACTAAGAGCGGTTTTCAATTTTGCCAAAGCCAGTTATGAAGATGAATACGGAAAACCAATTATTACTGAAAATCCCGTTGGTATTCTTTCTCAAACTCGCGCATGGTACCGCATTGAAAGAAGAGACTCTGTCATCAAAGCACACGAATTACCGCTATGGTATAAAACACTCAATGAACTCACGCAGCATCGCAAAGATCCAGAGACAACCGCTTTAATTCAAGATTATCTTCTGCTGGTTTTATTTACTGGTTTACGCAAACAAGAAGCGGCAGGATTACGCTGGGAGTGGATTGATTTTAAAGATCGCACCTTTATGATTCCAGACACCAAAAATGGAACCAAACACGTATTGCCCATGTCAGATTATATCGAAAAACTTTTACAGCGCCGTCGTCAGGCATCAACTCATCACCTATTTGTTTTTCCAGCTAACAGCACCTCTGGTCACTTGGAAGAGCCCAAAAAAGCAATGATCAAAATTACCGAACTATCAGGAATAAACTTCACACTGCATGATTTACGCAGAACGTTTATTACTATTGCTGATTCACTGGATATTGCGCTCTACGCATTAAAACGTTTGTTGAATCATAAGATGAGCACCGATGTGACCGCCGGCTACATCGTGATGGATGTGGAGCGCTTGCGATCCCCTATGCAAAAGATCACTGATTACATATTAAGCCTAGTTGGCGAAAAGCAATCTGCTACTGTGATACCGATAAAATCAATGAGTTAAATAAATATACTTGCTATTAAACGCTTATGATATATACTTTTTATATATTATAAGCGGTTAATTAAACCATGAAAATTGATACTTTTTTTGCCAAACACCCCGTTTTTCGTTATGAAGAGTTTGCGAACTTCATGAAAGAACGAGGCATCGCACACCCAGCCAGCGTTCGTCAACAATTAAGCTACTATCACAAAGCAGGCCGCTTGCTCCATTTGCGCAGGATGCTCTACGCGGTAAAACCTGCAGGGCTTGAAACAGAGGATCATTGGGTTGATCCCTATTTAATTGCTGCCAAGGCTTCAAAAGAATCCGTCCTCGCTTACCATACGGCGCTTGAACTGCATAATCTAGCCTACACAATCTTTGAGGAATTAACCTATCTCTGCAACCATACCAAAAAATCGTTTCAATTCCAGAATCAAACCTATCGTTCAGTGATAGTCCCAAAATCATTGGTCATGAATAAAGTTTCTGATACGGGAATACTCACTATACAACACCAAGGTTTAGAGATTAAAATAACGAACCTTGAGCGAACCATCGTTGATGTGCTGGATCGCCCAGATCTTGCTGGGGGCTGGGAAGAAGTATTACGCTCATTGGAGCATGTTATTCAAATTAATACCGATCAACTCATCAAATACACACTATTACTCAACAATGCAGCAACGGTGGCAAAGGTGGGATACTATCTTGAACTACGACCCAGCCATTTAAAAACGAATCAACAATTTACTAAAAAATTACTAGACCATATTCCAAAGCAACCCTATTACATGGATCGAAATAATCGCGGGAAAGGGACGTATATAAAAAAATGGCAATTGATTGTGCCAAATAAAACTATCGAGCAACAATGGGAAGAACCTAATGATAGCGATGTCTAAAGCCGATTTAATTCTTGATGCGAAAAATAAAGGCTACCGTCCTGAGATTCTAGAAAAAGTGTATCGCTTATTGGATTTACTAGAACAATTTATGGCTGTTCCCTATTTAAAAGAACGCTTGGTTTTAAAAGGTGGCACTGCCATCAACTTATTTTACTCTGATCACCTGCCACGCTTATCGATAGATCTTGATTTCAATTACATAGGCTCCACCGATCGCGAAATCATGCGCGCCGAAAAAGCTACTCTGAAATCCACGCTCATTGACATTACCGAGCGACGCAAATATACACTCTATCGTAGTCCACGTGCACATGCCGGTGGAAAAATGATATTTGTTTATCAAAGCGTCATGGGCAATAAAGGCTATCTCGAAGTTGATCTCAACTTTCTTTTCCGAATACCACTTTGGAATATCACCCAGCGTCAATCTCGCCTCAAAGAAACAACACTGGTAGATATCCTAGATAAACATGAACTGGCAGCTGGAAAACTTCACGCCCTTTTAGGTCGTCAAGCAAGTCGCGATTTATTTGACAGCCACCAATTATTAACTCAATGGGAGTTTGATTCGCAAAAACTTCGCCTCGCTTTTACCGTTTATGCCGCGATGGAACAAGATCATTGGCAACGCATCTCTCCGGATAACATACAATTTTCAGTGAAAGACATTCGAGATAAATTGATTCCAGTATTAAATGTTAAGCACATACCCAGCATGCGTCATCCAGAAATAGAAAGTTGGGCAAATTCATTGGTAGCACAAAGTAAAGCAGCACTATCTGCTGTTTTACCCTTCAATGACAATGAAAAAGCTTTTCTAGAACAGTTGCAAAAATTTGGCGTAATAAAACCTGAGTTGCTGAGTACAGATGATGATTTCTGCCAACGAGCTTGTCGCCACCCTTTATTGATTTGGCGCGCCAAAAAAGCTTTAGCATTATCCGAATAATTCAATAACTGCCGGAGCTTTTTACGACACACGCTGCGTCATAATTAGTTTGACCAATAATCATTAATAGTCACCACCCAGATCATTCGAAAATAAATTATACGGAAAATAATTCTTGACAAACCTTAAAAAATAATTATACTTCTTTCAAAGTATTTCATAGTGGGTGTAAAACCCATCTCTTTTTTTGTCAGTCTTCAGAATTAAATAAAACAGACAATTCATCCAAAGAAGAGCGGCAATAACATTTTTTTCAAAACATTTTTGCGATTTAAAATAGCAAGGCTTTCTGACCATAACTTTATAACGCTTTTATAAAAAATCTCACCCATTTCTAAAAATATCACACGCAATTCAACCATTCATTTAATCCCACCAAAAGGAGACACTTCGTGACAAACACCTTGCTCATTAACGAAAAAACAGCCTCTGAACGATACGGACTTAGCAAAAGCTGGTTTCAACGCTCACGTTGGGCGGGAGACGGGCCCGCTTATGTCAAACTTGCGGGTCGAGTTCTTTATCCTATCACTGAAACGGATCAGTGGTTTCAATCCCATCTTGTCAAATCAACATCGGAGGTAACGACCAATGACCGATCGATATAAAGTAACGTTGCTCGATAAATTAAAAATGATCACTATTTTTGAAGGGGATAAAGCAAAATCTGCTTCCACTTTATTGATTGAAATAGGAAGCCTTTTTGAATTATTTCACGATGAAAATGGCGAATGCTACGCCGCTATTGATAATGAAAAACAAAAATTGGTCTATCGTTTAGGGAGTAACGATTTTGATATTTATCTCACTCAATATTATTTTGCGCTCACTGGAAAAGGGGTTAGAGATAATAGCCTGCAAGAGGCGCTCAATACACTTAAAGCCAAGGCTAAATTTCACGGGGAAAAGAAGCCCGTTTTTCGGCGTATTTCTGGTAATCACGAAATCATTTATATTGATCTCGCGAATGAAAGGGGTGAGGTTGTTGAAATCACCGCAGAAGGATGGCGTATTATCCATGATGCCCCCATTCATTTTTTACGAAGTCGGTATGCAGAAGTGCTACCAAGACCTTTAGCGGGGAAAGGCGTTCAACCGCTTTGGAAATATCTCAATGTGGCTGAAGAAAATAAAGTACTTATTTGGGGCTGGTTACTTGGATGCTTTCGGCCCAACGCTCCTTATCCGCTGTTATTACTGTATGGAACACAGGGCTCTGGAAAAAGCAGCGCGACGAAAATTCTGAAAAGAATCATTGATCCCAACGAAGGAGAATCTACCTGCACGCCCAAAGATGAGCGCGATCTCATCGCTTACGCTAATGGTCACCATCTCTTATGCTTTGACAACAATAGTTACATTGATAATGAGTTGAGTGGTCATTTATGCCGTTTGGCATCAGGGAGCTCCATTAGTTTTCGTCAGCTTTACACCAATGCCGATGAAGTAGTTTATAAACTGGCGAGACCGATGCTCATTAATGGCATAAGCAATAATATTCATCGTGGAGATTTGCTGGAAAGAACGATGACTGTAAAGCTGCAATCCGTGAGTGATAAAGCGCGTCGCACAGAAACAGAAATATTTTCTGCATTTGAAAATGATCTGCCTTTTATTTTAGGCGGCCTATGTGATTCTGTGGTCAGTGCTTTAAAAAATTTCGACTCCGTCAAAACAAATTCATTACCCAGAATGGCAGATTTTGCTAAGTGGGTGATAGCAGCAGAATATGATTCTACTGAATTTCACCCTGGTGATTTTATACAGGCTTATCAGAGAAATTTACAGGAAAATTCTGCGGATAATTTAATGGAAGATCCTGTGGCTTTCGCCATTTTTCAACTGATTGCTCAGCAATCGATGAGGGGCTTTAAAAAAGCCGTTTACACAGCGACTGAACTATTAAATCAAATGAATCGTGTTGAGGGGATCACGGAAGCTACTAAAAGAACGGGTCTATGGCCCAAGGAGGTCAGATCTCTAGGAAGAAGCATCTCTCGTTTGGAAACACAGTTCACTCAAAAAGGAATTGTGATCCACAAACAGCCGCGCAAGAATACTGAGCGACCCATAGAGATTTCCTGGGAAAATTTTTCTGAAAATGATGTCACTGTTGTCACTCATGTCACCAATTCATCTAATCTGCTGAATAATAATGATTTTCATGGTGACAAGACGAGTGACAAAGAAAAAATAATGCTTGTCACTGATAAACACTCTTTAAATCAAGGGATTAATGAAAATCGTGACAAGAGTGACAAGAAAATCAGAAAACCGGCACACCAATACGATGAGGAATCACTCAGTGAACCTTACTCCTTAGAAGGTGGGTTTAAAGCAAGACGCATTAAGAATACCGATATGGAGGTAATTGCGATATGAAAGCAGAGAAAATAATAGAAAATCTTCACAACCAAGGCGTGGAAATTTTCATCCGCCCCGATAAATTATATATTCAGCGACTGGCTTCACTCCGTGACAATGAAATGCTGAATCTCATTCAACAAAACAAACTGGAAATTCGGCGAATTCTGATATGCAGGCAATATGATATGAGCATTGCCGAAGTCGAAACAGCCGCTGAAGAAGATTGGGGTGAATTGATTGCAGATTTTGAAATGTTTACTGCATTTATCTCAGCACTCAAAGACACGAAACAGCGGCGACAAGGGATTGTGCCGCCTGATTATGACGATATGGCTTTTTGCGAAGGTTGTCAGCAAACAAGACCACTACCAGAATCCATTGCAAATAGCGGATATGTGATGGGTTGTCCTTGGTGCTGGGAATAAAATAAAAAAATGATACCACCACGATCTTGCGGATGCCTCATTGTTAGAGTATTTTGCTCCATCAACGTGGCGTCCTGGGATTGGAGCTAGATTACACATATGTGCATTTATGTTATAAGCATTATCTTACATGCTAAATAGCAAATCTCCTATGTCATTTTTAAACCAAAATGTTAACATATTGACCATTGAAACCCACAATTAGATCATTAGGTGCTCCGATATTTAACGCACTGGATTTTCAAATCATGAAAAGTATCGGGATAGTGCGATTTTGTGATGGATATGCTTTCTAGTAGCACATTAGTCAATGAAGAGTATAAAGAGGACGATAAATTGAACATCATGCATGAACTTCAGCATAATTCTACACGAAAAGCTTTAATCACACACAACCTACTAATTCAGATGCGGAGTCAATTGCTGTCATTTGATCAACTTGTCGTGGTGCTTTCGCAATGGTATCACCCATTGCATTATTTCCCAAAATTTCTTGGCAAATTGATTGCTGTGTTACCCAACCTAGAAATGCAAACAGCAATTTCTAAAATTTTGTGGCAAGAGTTGGGAGAGGGTCAACCAGAGCGAGCGCACGAGTTTATTTATGAAAAAACGATGGAAGAAGCAGGATTTCAACGATCACTATATATTGATACAGATGCTTTGCCGCAAACAAAACAATTAATTATGGGATATCAGCAAGCAACTGAAAAAAATTATCTAAACAGTTTGGGTTATATATTTGGTACAGAAGCAGCAGATTTAGCTATGGTTTCTGCGATTGGCAGCGCTGTTAGTAGGTGTTCGGGAAAGAAAAATTTGGAATGGGTAAATATCCATATCCAACAAGAACCTGATCATACTGATAGTGTCGATACAGCATTGACTAGTGATTTAAGCAATCAGGAAAAAAAAATTGTAGTCGATTCAGCAAAAGAAATGTGGATTCTTTGGGTTAATTTTTTTGATGGAATTCTATATGCCTTAACAAAGGAATGCAGTCATGCCTTCTAGGTTGTTAGGTGAAATTACTCTAGATGATTGTAGCTTAAGTGGCGAACTTAATACGATATTCAAACATCCGTTTAATAACAAAGGCTATAAGGAATTTATTTGTGGGGAATGGAAAAGTTGCGCGATTTGGAATCTATCAGGGGTGGATAACGATGTGCGAATTAAAGATTATCAAGGTCAAGCGCAACAAACACATTTAGGCAAGCAATTGCTTTATCTCAATTCAATGATAAAAAATAATTTTAATTTGCAATATCTTAAATATGCACGGTTAGTTATTTTAGGCAGCAATAGTGTGGTCATTCCGCATAGAGATTATTTGGAACTTAAGCAGGGTTTTTTACGAATTCATATTCCGTTGAAAACCAGCGATGCTTGTTATAATTCGGAAGAAAACCAGGTATATAATCTTAAGAAAGGTGAAGTTTGGTATTTGGATGCCAGTTTAATTCACAGTGCCGCCTGTTTGGCCGATATTGACCGACTCCATCTTATTTTAGATTTTTCAGAAAACATTCCAATAGAACAGATTTTTACATCGCATAATCAAGAAATAAATTTTACAACACAACCCATTGAAAGAGAAAATATTTCAACGGGGACTTTAAATGGAATATACCATCTGGCCAGCCTCATCGATTTGAGTAATTTTTATGACGTGATTGGCATCATTACGAAATTGCATTTTTTAAAAAATATTTCTGCAACGGATGTTTTTAACTATTTAAAAGAAATTGCTAATTTAAGTCAGAAAAAAGGGGTATGTGAAAAAGTTGATTGGCTAGAGCGATATTGTTTAACCACAAGAAATGAGCAAACTGTATGACATCATATGAAAGCCATCAAGTTGCTTGGGAAACTCAGGCTTCTGTTAGAACAAAATCTCGAGTGATTTTGCAAAGCCCAGGTCATGATCTTTTTCCGATTGTGAAGCAGCCTATCTGCGCCCACCCTTTAATTCAGGAACTTGGGAGCGCTGCAATACAGTATATTTTGGTTCAAACAGCATACAAATTTATGGCCAACATTGCGTTGATTGAAACGCTTGTCGTTAATCACATCACAACAAAAATTGCGAATAATGATTTTCATATTTTATTTCCAGAAAAAATGCAACTAGATTCGTTAACGATTATTGTTGATGAATCCTATCATGCCTATGTGGCGCGCGATTACATGATGCAGCTAAAAAATCTGACGCAGATAGATCCAATTGAGGCAAGAACGCGAACTGGCTTATCGACTGCTATAGCGCAAGTTGATAATTCGCTATCTGCTTTAGCTAAAGAAGCACTAGAGTTAATTGCGGTTTGTATTGCTGAAAATTCAATTACCCAAGATCTAGGACAGTTGATGCGAAGTCCGGATATCAACAATGAGTTCAGCCAAGTAACTAGCGATCATCTTAAAGATGAAGGGCGACACGCGATATTTTTCGGAAAAGTATTAGAGTTTTATTGGGAGGCTATCAGCGAATGCGTGAAAGCAGAAGTTGCGCCTGTCGTACCAATATTTATAGAAAATTATTTGAAGTTTGAGGATCAAAAAGAATATGATCGAAAAATTCTACAAGCGCTAGGGTTGTCGGAGAGGAGTGTTGAGAAAATATTGCACGATACGTATGTTGAATATCATAAAAATCTTTTTTTAATTAATCCAGTAGCAAGAAATGTTATTAAATTTATTGAAAAATGTGGCCTTTTGGGGCATTTAACAATGAGAAGAGCATTTGATGAATATTCATCTGCTCAATCTAATGAACCTGTCAACTTAAATAAGTAAAAATAAAATATGAAAATTATTAATAAAACTCTATTCCAAGCCTTTGAAGAGCAGGTAGAAAAAACGCCCGAAAGCCTCTCTTTGTATTGTCATGACAATTTCATGAATTATCGACAGTTAAATCAAAAAAGCAATCAGTTGGCACGCTATGTGCTAAGTTTATATAATGATCAGTATGCACAAACTGTAATAACGGATCAGCTCATTATTGTTTTCATGGGGAAGTCCATGTTAACGATAGTAGCATTTATGGGTATTCAAAAATCGGGTGCTGCGTATGTTCCTCTTGATACGCATTATCCTGTTGATAGACTGTCAACTATCATTGCAGAAACATCTGCAAAATTTATATTTACCACTCAAGCTCTGTGGAATGAAATATCCAACTCTGTTAACCATTCCATTAAGCCAATTTTCCTAGACGCAATCGATCGCCAATTGGCTGAATTAAATGTTGAAAACTTGAATTTAAATGTAAGCCTTAATGATTTGGCCTATGTTATTTATACATCAGGTTCAACGGGTAAGCCAAAAGGTGTGATGATTGAACATCGTGGCTTAGCCGCATGTATTATTGCTCGTGATGAGTACTATGCAAATAGGAACCGCAATAGCTTATTGTGGCCTTCTTTGGGCTTTGACTCCTCAATAACCGCAATTTATTGGCCTTTAATTCAGGGAGGCGTGCTGACTATTCCGGGCCATGATGATAATAAAGATCCCATTAAAATTGCCAACTTAATCTCAGAACAAAAAATCAGTCATTTTCCTTGCACACCTTCTTTCTATAAGCTGTTACTTGAATGTCATCCAGCCCATAGTCTGAACTCTTTGGAGTTAATTATTTTAGGTGGGGAGGTTTGTTCTGATTTTTTAGTTAAAAGCCACAGTATTGCATTACCGAATACTAGCTTAGTTAATGAATATGGCCCAACCGAAGCAAGTGTATGGAGCACTTCAGCTTTGGTATATGATGGGACTACACAAAAACTCTGTGATCAAGTGAGTATCGGAAAATCTGCACCACATGCTGAAAACTATATTTTAGATGCAGATCTCAACGAGGTAATGCCTGGTCAAGTTGGAGAGATCTATGTTGGTGGACTAGGAGTTGCACGAGGATATTTACAAGAGTCTGATCTAACAAAAACCAGCTTTATTTTAAGAAAAGATAAGCGCCTATATAAGACTGGCGATATAGCAAAATACAATCATCATGGAGAAATTGTATTTTTAGGAAGAGTGGATCAGCAAATTAAATTACGCGGATTGCGTATCGAATTATCTGAAATTGAATTAGCACTTTGTGCAACACCCGACATTAGAGATGCAATTGTACGAGTGCATCATGCAACCAATGGCGATGAACTTGTTGCGTATGTCATTCTAAAAGATTCACGGCTAGTAAATCAGAAAGAAATCCAAGTTCTTTTAGAAAAAACTCTTCCACACTACATGCTTCCCAGCGCAATCATACCAGTAATTTCATTTCCATTAAATATTCATGGAAAGATTGATCATGAACAATTGCCGAATCCAGAATTATATCGCAATGGAACTCAAAATAACGATTCATGTTACATAAGTGAGAAAGAAAAAATATTAACTCAGATTTGGTGTGATGTGCTAAAAATAAATCGCATTGGACGTCATGACCGATTCTTTCATCTGGGAGGGCATTCACTGCTTATTCCGATAATTATCCTCAAAATTAATCAAACCTTTTCTGCAAAATTAACAATCCGTCAATTTTTAGAGAATTCGTCAATCGCAGACCTAATGAAATTTATTGCTCATGGAAAAAAGAGAATAGGTGGCGATGTGATTCCAAACTTGTGCCATGACAGTCAAACACCACTTTCATTTGCACAAGAGCGTATGTGGTTTTTACACCAATATTGTGAAGAAAAGGACATACAGAATAATATTTCCCAGGCAATCACTTTGCGTGGTTTTATCAATTTTGACGCTCTTCAAAAAACACTTAATGAAATTATTGCACGCCATGAAATCTATCGCACACTATTTGTTAATGATGGCAATGATGTTCATCAAAAGGTTTTACCGTACCAACCTTTTCAATTGAAAACCAAGCAAATTAACCTATCTGATGTGAGTGTATATTTATTGAATGTAGCTAGGCAGCCGTTTAATTTGTCTGAAGAGCCGTCGATTTTGTTTGACCTATTGAAAATTGAAGAACGGCATCATATTTTGATGATCAGGCAACATCACATTATACATGATGGCACTTCTATCGGTCTATTGTATCATGAAATTGAGGAATGCTATCGCGCCTACTGTTTAGAAAAACTGCTCATGTTGCCAGTGCTAACTATACAATACGCAGATTTTTCTGTTTGGCAAAGGCAACAATTTCCAACGGAAAGGATAAAATCACAAATTAATTACTGGAAAGAAAAACTTAGGGACTATGTACAATTAGATTTGCCAGTCGATAAGCAAAGACCAATCAAACAAACATTTAATGGAAAAAATTATCGATTCAATATTGATATTGATCTTTTTTCAAAATTAAAAAAACTTTCAAGACAAGAAGATGTTAGCTTATATATGTCATTGCTGGCTGGTTTTTATTTGTTGCTATACCGTTATAGTGGGCAATATGATATTGTAATTGGGACGCCTATTGCTAATCGTGATCACAAAGAATTACATCATCTGATTGGGCCATTAATCAATACTGTTGTTTTGCGCGCCAATTTAAAAGATATCGCAACAATTCAGGAACTTCTTTACCAGATAAAAAAACTCTGTATTGAAGCTTATGAAAATAAAGATGCACCTTTTGAATCTATTGTTAAATGTCTAAACGTTAAGAGGTGTGTTGATCGGGCGCCCATTTTCCAAGTAATGTTTATTTATAATTACCTGGAAAAAAATTCTATACTAGATTTACCTGGCTTAAGCGCACTTGTAGCAGATGTTGAAAATAATACGTCAAAATACGATTTAACTTTCAGTTTTAATCATTCTCAAGAAAATTTAACTGGCGTAATAGAATATAATACTGATTTATATTCAGAACAAACGATTACGCAGATGGCCTCTCATTATCTTAATTTGCTCACCGAATTAGCAAGCGATGCCACTAAGAATATACATGATGTCCAGATGCTCTCATCGGATCAATTAGAGAAAATTTTATATGAGTGGAATAAGACTGATTCGCCCAAGGAAAAAATCAGTGTAATTCACGAACTTTTTCAGAAAAATGCATTAAAATTTCCTTTTCATACAGCCGTTGTTTGTGGCCAAGCGTCACTAACTTATGAAGAACTTAACAAACGTGCCAATCAACTTGCGCATAAACTATTTAAATTAGGCATTCAAAAGGAAATTTTAGTTGCCGTTATTTTAGATCGCTCACTTGAACTGCCAATTTCCTTGTTAGCTATTTTGAAAACGGGTGGTGGATATGTGCCGTTAGATCCTAATTACCCTAAATTAAGATTGCAATATATACTTGATAATTCTGAGGCCCCCATACTGATAACTGACTCTGAGTTATTCAAACAGATCGGTTTGGCGTATAAAGGTCATATAATTTTTATGGATCAACAGGCGGATGTAATAAATCAAGAAAGTACGAAAAATTTAGAGCTTCCTGTTGAAGAAAATGGTCGTGTGTTAGTACATTACACTTCGGGCTCAACAGGAAATCCGAAAGGAGTCATGTTAGAACACGGTGATCTTTGTTATTGTTTTCGATGGTTGCAGGAGGTCTATCCTTTAGAGCCTGGTGATTGTTTTCTACAACATACTTTATACAGTTTTGACGTTTTTATTTGTGAATTGTTTTGGCCGTTGATCGTAGGTGCTACCTCTGTATTGGTTGAGCCTCAGCTTGAAAAAGATGTAAATCATCTTGCTCAGCTAATCACAAAATATAGGATAAAGACAATCTTCTGCGTCCCATCCATGCTGGCGCTTTTACTCGAAGATGAAGATTTTACTACAAATGTCTATCTTAAAAATGTGCTCTCAACTGGAGAAGCGCTACCCATTGAGCTAAAAGATCGTTTTTACCGACAATCCTCCATGAAATTGTATAATTTGTATGGTCCTACAGAATCTACAATTTACGCTTCCTATGAATATTGCCCTCCCGAGGGACAGGAAATCACGATTGGGTGCCCGATAACTGGCAAACAAATATATATCCTAAACGAACATATGCAGATTCAACCTGTCAATGTCATTGGGGATCTTTACATCGGTGGAAAAGTAGGTCGCGGTTATTATAAATTACCCGATTTATCTGCCGAGAGATTTTTCACTCAATCTATTCATGGAAAGTTAGTTCGACTTTATAAAACAGGTGACATCGCTCGTTATCGCGGTGATGGAAGAATTGAATTTCTGGGACGCTCTGATTTTCAGGTTAAGTTACAAGGTCATCGTATCGAATTAGCCGAGATTGAAACACTATTAAATATTCACCCAGATATTCAAAAATCGGTATTAACTTTACAAACTATTTCAGATAGAAGTCATTTAATTGCGTATTATAAATTAAGCGATTCAAACCGTAGTGTTACGGTAGAAAAGTTACGCCAGTATTTGGCTGAATCGATTCCCAGTTATATGATCCCTTCTTTTTTTGTGAACGTTAATGAAATTCCTTTAACGCCAAGCGGAAAAATTGACCGTAAATCTTTACCTGAATTTACCTTAGAAGAAACGGAACGGTCTGTTCCCTATATTGCACCTAGAAATGATGTTGAATTTAAACTTGCTAAAATGTTAGAAAATTTATTAGACCTTAAAAAGGTTGGTATTTTTGATAACTTTTTTGAAATCGGTGGTACTTCATTAATAGCGGTTCGATGGATATTGGAAATTAAGAAAGTTTTCAACAAAACGATTTCAGTTGTTATTTTATTTAAAGAAGGCACAATTGCTGCACTTGCTAAAAATCTTAATTTCACAGTACATGATTTAAACGAGGAAATATTATTGCCCATTCAGAAAAGTCATCGTTCTTGGGCTTTATTTTTAGCGCATCCTGTTGAAGGTTTAGCATATCTGTATACACCATTATCTGCTCATATGCAGGATTATACGCTGTATGGACTGAGTAATCCTTACTTTTATGATCGTCGTAAATCGTTTAGTAGTATTGAAGAAATGGCACAGGTTTATGTTGAAGCGATTCAAAAAGTACAACCAAAAGGTCCTTATTATTTATGTGGTTGGTCATCCGGTGGTCAGACTGTTTATGCAATGGCGTTACAACTACAAAAACAAGGCGAACATGTCGAAGCAGTAATTTTGATTGATACATATCATAATGATTTGAAGATTGTTCATGAGAATCTTGATCAAAGAATTCGAAGGGTTTTATTGTCCGAAGGCATTGATCCAGATACTGAAGAAGGTCACTACTTTACCCTCGAATATAAACATAATATTTATTTATTAAGTCAATACAAAACACCTCATTATCATGGTCGTGTGGTTCTTATCAAAGCGCAGGATCTGGATAAGAATATTGAAGATAATTATTTTAACGCTTGGCAATCCTATATTCAGCAACCCATTGAAGTTTATAGTACGCCAGGTGCGCATGGCCGTTTGTTAGATAATGAATATATCGAAAATTTAACCAATATTTTTAAATGTATTTTGGGGGGAACTGGATTAAGCCCAGTGTTGAGCAATAACAAAAATTCTAATATGGATAATCAACTTTTGCATTCGGCTGAATTAAGAGATTTATTTCTAATAAATAAATGTCTCAAATTTGGTGCAAACCCATTTGCAAAAAACGGTGATGGAAAAACAATATTTGACATTTTTAAATGTAACGAATTACAGACACTTCATAACTCTTTAAAAGGTGAAATTCCATGCCATCCCTAGGATCATATTTTTTCAGATACAATCAACATAAATCTCAATTGGGTTTTAATGAAAAATATCTAAATCACAATCTACTTGCCTTCTATCAGAGCGATGGAGAGAGGCTTCTGTTGGATGATTATTTTCCAATGAAAATAAAAAAATATCTTGCAGAGGAATTTTATTGTTTATCTGAAATTTTATCTCAAGAATCATTTTATTCATCGATTTTTGAAATTGCTTGTGGCGATGCTAGAAATATTCGATTAGCCATTAAGCATAATCTTAACTACTATGGAATTGACCTTGTTGAAAAAAGCATTGAATCGGCTAAATCAAAAATCTCTAATAATAAATTAATTAAAAAATCTCTTGTAAAATGTTTGTCTGCGTTACATTTGAATCTGGAAAACACTCCGGTTCCAGAGGATGAGCAGCCACTTTGTATATTTCCATTTAATTCTGTTGGTAATATAGGGAATGCTCCATTACTCTTTAAAATTTTAGAGAAACTGCGCTATGATTTTGCATTCTCTATATATAAAAACTCTGAAAATTCCATCAGCGCTCGAATGGAATATTACTCTCAGTGTGGATTATCTAATATTCAGATTCACCACGATCAAAATGGTGTTATATTCACCTCGAATGAAGGTTTGAAATCTATTGCATACAACATAAATTATTTGTATACCCTTGTTGATTTAACAAAATATCAAATTTTTATCCATGATATAGATGAAATTGGCACATTGTTTTATGCGAAGCTCAATCGAAACATAATGAATAAAAGATGAATAATGTAACCAGTCTGCTTCCACCAAAATTAAATGATTGTTCGCGCGATCAATTAATTCAATATTTCAATAATACCTGGGCTTTGAGTGATCAGCTTTATCAATGCATTCAGACTGAAGCTGCCTTTTACATGAGGGCTGATCCATTAAGACATCCATTGATATTTTATTTGGGTCACACAGCCGCCTTCTATATTAATAGACTCAGATTAGCAGGCATATTGAAAAATCCAGTAAATGAACCCTACGAACAGTTTTTTGCTGCTGGAGTAGACCCAGCAGCAAAAGAAGAATTGAACCATCATAAATATGATTGGCCTAAATTAAGCTCTGTTTGGGAATATCGTCAGCGCGTTCATGATTTAATTGATGATCTTTTACAGCATTCTGAGATTCACCATCCCATTGATGTTCATTCACCTTGGTGGGCCTTGCTGATGAGCCTTGAACATGATCGTATTCATCTTGAGACTTCTTCCGTGCTTATGCGCCAATTACCCGAAACAGTCTTATCAAAACCAATCAAATGGCACTACGCACCCAATCAAGGCGTTACAATTAAGACTGAATTGGATTCCATCCCCATGGTAAATGTTGAGGAAACTACCGTCGAGCTTGGAAAACGATTTTGTGATTATTATGGTTGGGATAACGAATATGGTTTTTTACAATCGAAAGTATTCGCTTTTCAGGTTAGTAAGTATCTGATTACAAATGCTGATTTTTTACCGTTTGTATTATCGGGTGGTTATCAGGATCAAAAATATTGGAGCCTCAATGGATGGCAATGGAAAATGAAAAATGATGTGTTACACCCAAAATTTTGGCTTGTTGGCCAGGACAATCATTATCGTTATCGAGCGGTATTCAATAGTATTGAAATGCCTTACCGTTGGCCAGTAGAAGTCAACTGGTATGAAGCGGAAGCTTATTGCCGTTGGTTGGGTGATGAATATCGATTGATGACAGAAGTCGAATATATAGCTATGAATCAAGCCGAAAAATTAGAACCATCGTCATTTCAATTTTATAATATTAATCTTTTATATGCCTCACCAACACCGGTTGGATTTATTGCAGAATTAAGTGATACGGACGAGCTTATTGCGGATCGATTCGGAAATGTTTGGCAATGGATTGCAAATAATTTTTATCCTTTGGAGGGTTTTAATTTGCACGGGTTTTATCCTGATTTTTCTAAGCCCTATTTTGATGAAGAACATGCCATGTTAATGGGTGGTTCATGGGCAACAACTGGTTGTAGCGCCATTGGTGATTATCGACTTTGGTTTAGGCGTCACTTTTTTCAACATGCCGGATTCAGAATATGTCGTTCGATGCCGGTGAAGCTATGAGTGCAATTTACTGTAACTATTCAGCCTAAAATGGGAATCCGCAATAATGGCCAATCTTGAAGGCAAAATTTCCTCAAAATGCTCACATACCAACGCGTATGCTGCGCTTTTTCGTCAATTTTGCCTTCAACCTTGTCTCATTCTTGCGAATTTGTGGCCCTTTTAGAAAGGGGCTGAATAGTTACAATTTACTTATGTGGAAGATTAAATATTTGCGCTCAGCAATCGTGTGTTACAATCAATGCCGTATTAAATTTGAACGATAAACTCATGTTACAGGGGATTGTGAGCGCGTTTATTAATGGGCATCATTGGAAAAATGATGCAAGTTCGGAAATTTTAGCAAGAGGTTTTTATGAATAGGCAACATCCATCTTCTCTATGGATACTCTCTCTCACTGAAACATGGGAACGCTATGGCTTTTACGCAATACAATCGCTACTTGCCTTATACTTATCTATGCATCTGGGTCTTAAGGATGTTGATACCTATCTTTTAGTCGGATCTTTTACTGCATTGACATATATTTCCCCAATTATTGGTGGTTGGATAGCGGATCATCTATTGGGACAAAAGAAATCGGTATTCATAGGTGCCATTGTTTTATTAGCCAGTTACCTGGGATTAGCATTTAATAATTCTTTACATGGAATAATCTATTCACTGGCAAATATCGCTGTAGGAACAGGCTTATTGAAGCCGAATATCTCTTCTCTTCTCGGACGTCAATATCCGGTGGGCGATCCCAAACGCAACAGTGGATTCACTTTTTTTTACATGGGGATTAATCTAGGCATTTTGTTCGGCACGACTTTACCAAGCCAAATACAATTTTTATGGGGTTGGAAAGTGTGTTTTGTCAGTGCCTCATTAGGATTAGTGATTGCATTATTAACTTTTGTGATTGGTACTAAAATATTGAATATGCCGGATTATGCTGTATTACAAAATCAGCGTCGTCAATGGCTTAATTATCTGACAGCATTCTTTGTATTAATAGGATTTTTTTCTGTTTCATATTTAGTATTGTCTAACAATACGTTATCACTTTTATTTTTCATCACGGTTGTTGTTTTGGCAGCGGGCTATGTGATTTGGGTCGCTGCTAATGAGCGGAATGTTCAGCGAAACAAAACCATTGCCTTTCTACTGCTTTGTGTGATTTCGACCTTATTTTGGGCCTTATACTTTCAGATGTTTATGGCATTAACTTTATTTATCGCGCGCAGTGTTCAGCCAACTATTATGGGGATTTCATTTCCACCGCCCTATTATATTGCTATTCAAAGCCTTGGTATTTTGTTCTTTGGGTTTATTTTACAAAAATATTGGGCGAAGCGACCATCAAAAAACATTGCTTACAGCGTAAGCATAAAATTTTCAATCGCAATATTGCTGATGCTTATCGCCTATGGCCTAATTCTTATTGCTATTGGCAATCCGAACTCTCTGCAACTGATATCACCTTGGTTAGTCATCGTAGCTTACCTTTTTATTTCGTTAGCAGAATTGATGCTGTCGCCTATTGGCTTAGCAGCAGTTACAGATCTCATTAGGCCTCAAATCGTGAGTACCATGATGGGTATTTTTTTCGTTTCCCTAGGGCTCGGCGGATATCTCTCTGGTAAACTTGCTGATTTGACGGCGATCGATAAAGCAACACACAATATCATTTTAATTAAAAAAAGTTATTTCACAGCGTTTTCAAAGTTGACGACCATACTCGCTGGTGCGTTTATTCTTTCAATTTTGGTAGTTTTTTTTATTAAAGCTTTGATGTTTAGACATCAGGAGTGCGTTGATGCGTATAAAGCGGGGTAGTGCAGCAGTGCAAAATGCGAGTGACTATTGGGCTTCATGACTGTGAAAGTCAGCAGCATTTGTTATGCGTGAAGCGAATGTACAATACCTATATTCTTTAAGGAAAAATAATGTTCCGTATCATACTAGTTTTGATTTTTTCTCTTCTATTGATGGGGTGTGAAACAGTTCTAAATAAAGAGCAAATTAGTAAAAAATATCCTCATGCTACTCTTTCAGATTTTATTACGGAAAGATATACAGACAATATACACAAATTTATTGTATCTGCGGGAGAGAAGATTGCGCCTCATGCAGAAAAAACCCTAGCTGACTATTCAAATCAAATTTTATCAGACGGGAAATCTATAATTTACCCAGCTTATTTTAACGAGATGAATGACAAGTTATTGTATAAACCAAGAAAAGAGTTAGAAGCTTTTTGCGAATTAAATCAGGGGCGTTTCGTTATTGATAGGCATTATAAGGGTTTTATTAATGGTTTATATGAAAATCCTACGATAGATTATTTTGAAGCACTTAATTCTAATTTGCCGAAAACTATTTCTATTACTGGACTACTCGGTGAAACTATCAAATACGATGTAGATAAAAAGGAAGTTGCTAAATTTGCGGCAATGGGGACCATAGAAGCTAATGAAAGATTAATCTCCAAACAATATCGAATAGCGGCTAATAATGGAGCTTTTGGGTTATTTTCATGTAAGTCAAATATTAACGATCGATTTCTTTGGAAAATAATCATTAAACCAATTGCATTTAGAAGTGCAGATCCAAGTAATCAGCTTACTGCAAATGTGCTATATATGCTTCTTGTTCCAGAGCAATCAAACCTAAAGCAAAATATTTAACATTCAATTGATTTTAAATAAAAAGCGTGTTAAAAATTTTCTAATCTTTTTCTACGAAAAACCATTTCTGTATTTTCTCTGTATTTAAACCCGCATCGAGGTAAAATCATGTCCCAATTCATTAAAGGTCATTCGGGCAATCCGAATGGTCGTCCAAAAGGTTCTATCAACAAAAAAACACTAGAAAATGCAGTGACCGTTTTTAAGATTGCTCGGGAAACGAAATTTTGCCCATTCCGGCAGCTTATCCATCTTGCCAAGAACGATCCTGATACCGCCATTCAATTGGCGGCTTGCAAAGAGCTCGCGCAGTATCTTGCGCCGAAATTACGCTCAATCACCTTATCCAGTGATGTAGATCATCCCGTTTCATTTATGCTGAATTTGGGGAGCGAATCATGCTTGAACGATTGAAATCTTTTACCACACGTCATGCGGATAGAATCTTTTTGGTTTCAGCGATTGGAATTGCTGCGATGAACTCTATTTCATCCTGGCTAATCTTGACATCAGCTTGAACAGAGCAGCTCGCTACTGTCTACATGGCGTCTACATGAGATTTATTCTAAAAAGGGATCAGGCTGTTACGCCTTGATTTATATGGTGGGCTGTGCAGGTTTCGAACCTGCGACCCGCTGATTAAGAGTCCGAGTAGGTTCTTTGTTATGATGATTAAATCAATGGGTTAAGCCATAAGTTACATATAAAATTGTCCTAAACAGGCGCAAAAATACAGCCTTATCAACCAAAACTGTCACACATCTGGCACAGTCAAAAGGATCATAAATGAACACAATTATGCTCAAAGAATTACTAATAAAACACGAAGGCCTGCGCCTCAAACCCTATCGTGATACTGTTGGTAAACTTACGATTGGTGTTGGCCGTAATCTTGAGGGGGTCGGCATATCTCAAGAAGAAGCATTTTATTTGCTAGATAATGATATTCGACAAGTTATTCAGCAACTCGATACCATCCCAATCTACTCTAAGCTTGACCCACAAAAACAAATTGCACTAGCAGACATGGCGTTCAATTTAGGCTTTAATGGCATTCTAAAATTTAAGCGCATGTGGGCAGCATTAGAAACTGCTGATTATGTCACAGCAACCCGAGAAATGCTAAACTCAGTCTGGGCCGAAGGGGCGCCCAATCGAGCACAAGCACTTATGAACCTCATGAGCAAGCACAATGAATAATCCTACTCAGAAGAGTTGAAACCCTAAGGTAATGTCTTATGAATATTCAACAAATAACAGACCTTGTAAAACAGGGTGAATCACATCGACTGGAATTTAAAAAATCCACAACTCAGCTCAAAGCTGCATTTGAAACTGTTTGCGCATTTTTAAATGATCAAGGTGGAACTGTTTTAATCGGCATTACCAATACGGGTGAACTCATTGGCCAACAGGTAACAGATAATACGCGTCAAGAAATTGCGAGAGAGATAAAAAAAATAGAACCCAAAGCATCGCTGGATTTTCATTATGAAACTGTCGAGGGAAACAAACAAATCATCCTAATTGAAGTCCCTGCTGGCAAACACATTCCTTATGTTTATGATGGACGAGCCTACGAACGAAACCAATCCACCACTGAAAGAATGACGCAACATCGCTACGAGCAACTCATGGTTCACCGCGGGCAACTGAATCATTCCTGGGAAAAACAACCCGCAAATGGCTATGATATTAACGATCTGGATCATGAAGAAATTCGACGGACCATCAAGGAAGGGGTCGATAAAAACCGAATTGGAGTCGAAGTATTAAATTATGACATCAGTCACATATTAACTAAATTAAAATTATTACAAAATGGCTATCTCATTAATGCTGCAGTAGTGCTGTATGCAAAAAACATCTCCCCCAATTATTCAAACTGCATGATAAGAATGGCTAGATTCAGAGGTACCGATAAGCTTGGAGATTTTATTGATAATCAACGAGTGTCCGGTAACGCGTTTCAACTCATCGCCGCCGCACATGATTTTACAGAACGCCATCTGCCCATCGCGAGTTATTTCGAGCCGAACAAAATGCAACGCATTGACCAGCCCGCAATACCCGCATTAGCTTTACGTGAAGCATTAATCAATGCAATCAGCCATCGGGATTATGCCACCGGATCAACAACGATTTCCTTAGCCATCTTTGACGACCGACTCGAAATTTGGAATGCCGGCGAATTGCCCCCTCGACTTAAAATTGAAGATTTAAAAAAACAACATGAGTCTTATCCGAGAAATGAAACGATTGCGACAATTTTCTATAACAGAGGTTGGGTCGAAAACTGGGGAACAGGTACCGTTCGAATGGCGAATTATTGTAAAACAAACGGAACGCCAGAGCCTGATTTTCAGGAATATTCCGGTGGATTCTCCGTTATTTTTCGATTTAAAGAAGCGATGAATACAATAAAATCTTTCGAGTCTTTGCAACGTGAATTTACATCACGCCAAAAAGAAATCATTACAATCTTAGGCCTCCAGAATGAAATGTCACTCAAAGAAATTATCCAACAGTTACAAAAACCCCCAGCAGACAGAACGATACGCGAGGATTTAACCGCGTTAAAAAAAATGGGGGTTATCAGCTCTCATAAACAATCTCGCAAAACAACCTGGTTTCTCATTAAGGAAAAGAAACAATAACTGCTGCAACTTACTGGCGGTTACTGGCGGTTACTGGCGGTTACTGGCGGTTACTGGCGGTTACTGGCGGTTACTGGCGGAATAGGGCATTAGTCATTAATAATTAATATATTATACAGAAAATCCTCCCAAACCTACGATTGATTTTATGTTGTCGATACCGCTGCAGCTAAAGCCCTTTATGACTACGTGATGGGGGATTTTCACCCCCATTTCATTTTGAATTGATCATATTCAAATGGGAAGCCATTTCCGCTTCAGCAAATGGCTGGCTTCATACCATTTTTTTGTTGCTCAATGAATCGTCGTGAACACTTACCACGGGAAAACTAAGATCTAATTCAGACTCCACACCTAATTCCTTCTGCACAAGATCATTAAGTACTGGATGGAGAGCAAGCTCATTCCGCAACTCCTCATTCATCAGAAGCCTACCGAGTGTTTGGCCATCTTCTAGGTCTGCTAGCAAACGCTGAGCGAAAATCACCGATCGATCAGGTGCGGGTTTTTTAAAAAGTCCTGTAATAGACAAAGCATTTTTTGATTGAAAGGTTATTATTGTTATAAAATTTTCAATGCATTTTATTTGCTGGCGAAGCTCTTGCCTTCGTTCATCATCGAGAAACTTTAGCTCAAAACGTTGGAGCACATCCTGCGGACGCATGCCATCAAATAAATGTTTCTGATGGAGTCGAAATAACATGGTTTGACAGTTCTCATTACGCAGACTTTTCCCTTGGTGAAAAAACTGTAATGCTTGATGACGAAGTTTATCTTTCTGGCTGCCTTCTTCTGCTAAATGACTGAGTTCGAGCTGAGCACTCCCTAATAAAAATAATTCCTGTGGTGTCATCACTTGACTCGGTGACAGTTTTTCATAATAGAAAACGAGCGCATCAGCATCTTTTCCCTGCAAGATTAAAAATTTAAAATCAATATAGTTACGTTTGGCACTACGGCAAAAATCTTCAACATAGTTAACATGCTGATCGACGAAATCCAAGGTTTCTCGAATCCAGACCTCAGAAGCATTTCCCTCGTTCATCTTTTTTAAAACTTCATCATATAAGCGTTCCCGAATCTCGCGAGGAAATTTTTTAATGAAAGAGATAGCTCGTTTTCTGGCTTCCTGGTCTTCTGATAATCCAATTAAGACAAGGTAAAAACAAGCATCAATTTTTCCATTGTCAGCGAGCTTAATTAAAGCCGTTAATGCTTCTTTCTGACCCAACATTAAAGAGCGGTAATAAAGTTTAGCGGCAGCTGCGTTATCAACAGGGCCTCCTTGACCGTTTTGGTGCATGCAAGCGCGATTATACATTGACTTCGCATTTCCTAAATTAATGGCGCGATCAAACAGCGCAATAGCGGCTGGATAATCAACAGGGCCTCCTTGACCCAGCTCGTGCATGCAAGCGCGATTATACATTGACCTCGCATTTCCTAAATTAATGGCGCGATCATACAGCGCAATAGCGGATTGATAATGAATAGGGCCTCCTTGACCCAGCTCGTGCATGAGAGCGCGATTATACATTGACCTCGCATTTCCTAAATTAATGGCGCGATCATACAGCGCAATAGCGGCTGGATAATCAACAGGGCGGCCTCCCTGACCATTTTGGTGCATGCTAGCGCGATTATACATTGACCGCGCATTTCCTAAATTAATGGCGCGATCATACAGCGCAATAGCGGCTGGATAATCAACAGAGCCTCCTTGACCCTTTTGGTGCATATTAGCGCGGAGCCAAAGCGCGTACCCATAAGCGCTATCTTCCACCCCATTACTTTTTAAAATATCATCCAACCGCCGTAAAATGGTCAAAACATCGTCGACAGAAAGCGCTCCTGCTTTAGAATAACGTTCGCACCATTCATCACAAGCACGAGCGTCTCCATCAAGAAGAATGTTGTCTAAAAGAACATCGAAACTGGAAGATAACATATCAAAACTACCTTAAAGTTAACTAAAATTATTTATGGGGGAGGTTCCAGGGTGTGTGGCCTGGCCGGGTGAGAATCCTCCATCGCGTAATGTTCAACGGGAACCGCTGATGGTTTTAACCGTATGGATAGGAATGATAAAGTATAAAAGTTAATTATTTATTAAAAAATTCAAATTATCCTAAATTCGTCAGTTAAAATTTATACAATCCCCTAATTGCAGAGGCAGAATCACGAAATACTTGGAAGAATTTATTCATGCATAATTTGATTAGGATATGGCTAGTGATTTTTTCTATTTAAATATTCATTTATTAGATATGCGGTACAGTCCCTCGAAGTGAGTTTTTATCGTGAATGATAGCTGAATTGGCATAAATAAAAAACCCGCTCTGGTTCGCATTGTTAAGAAGCGTAGCGGGTGTTGTTATGCATAATGAAAAATTATCCCTTTCAACTTAACCCATCACCAATCCAAAGGTGTATAATATCATCCACATGGAAATCAATGTGCTTTTAATCCTTGTGCCACTCCCATAAATTGTTACCTTTAAAATTTTTTATCAACTCACTCGGATTTTTGCATTTCAGCTGCTGACAAAGTAATGCGCCAAACGACGCAACAATGGATAATGGAATTTTCTGCCTACGTGATATTTCTTCATTTTCAACTCCGAATAAATAGTAATTAAATATTTTTGCTTGCAAATAATTTAAATAAATTTTTTCATTATTGGTTTGAAATTTAAATTCGATTTTAGGAAAATTTAAATCATTATTTTTAGTCATCAAACATTGATCAGAATCATGAAGTTTCTCATGACCATCAAAAAATAACGTCACTTGCCCGCTCCTTTATTCGTAGTTTTTTGTTGTGACTTCAAAAGAAAAATAACATAAGGCTGATCCTCAAGTTTCATCCGTAGCAGAATAATATGAACGTAAGTTAATCATCATCAAACATCCTTTTATTTAATCCCAAAAAATTGATCCCGTCCCTGAAGTCTTTTTTCAGTTTCTGCGAGGTCGCTGTATTGACTGCAGCTTTAGCAATCTTTTAAACTCCAGTAAGTTTTCTAAATCAATTTTTACTTTTGTAAAAAATAACATTATAATTTACATTTGTAAATAGAAAGGGGCGCGCAATGGCTGATATAACGCTTATCGAACAAAGAATTACGAAAGATAAGATCTGTTCATTTTCAGACAGGGTCGAGCAATTGTTATCAAATAGAGGCTGCACAAAGGCATGGCTTGCGAAAGAGCTGAACATATCAAGACAACTGCTCAACAACATCCTCAAGAATTCGAAGTCCCCTAGGTTTATTTCAGAAATTGCTCTAATTTTTAACGTTAATCCGATATGGCTGAAGACTGGAAAAGGGAAGATTTATGCTTCATCACTATCCGTGCCCAATAAAATTCCTCTCTATAATCTTTCCGATGTCATTTGCTGCAAATTAATCGAAGATACCCATCAAATTGATACCATCCTCTTTAAGAAAAAAGAGGAACATCATTATTTTTCCATTCTATTCAATAACTACCCCTCCATGGAGCCAAAATTTGAAGAAAATTCAACCCTTATTTTTGATAAGGATATTATTCCAGAAAACAAAAATTATGTTTTAGCCAGAGTAGATGAAAAGGACATCGTATTTAGACAATACATCAAAGAAAAGGACCTCATTATTTTGAAAGCACTAGACCGAGACTACGAAAGCATCCGTCCTAAAAAATTCGAGATATTAGGCGTATTAATTGAAACGAGAATTAAATTCTAATTGACGATAAATGGAATGCTTTTCACCTCTTCCATTCCTTCCTTTCTTAAATAGTTTTTAATTAAATTAGTAATAGGGACAACAAAAACGCTAAACAGCGCCGAAAAAATAAATTTAACCGCTACGAGATCCAAAAAAATATTTAATGTTTGAAAAATATTTCTGCCTGGGGAAAATGACAAAAAAGTGAAGATCAAGGAGAAAACCACCTCCCCTGGAAAAGTAGAGGACAAGTATCTTGCGTATAAAGATCGCCCCTCGAATTTGATTTTTAACAATTGCATTATTTTGCTAGTAAGCTTATATCCAATGATCGACGCTATCATCGCATCGATCAGCGTTTTCGGTCCTAAAAAGAATGTGCTGGCTATTTGCCCATCGGTAATACCAGCTGCCACTACCCCAAAAAGACCTAAACCAATAAATATTAATTGGGATATCAATTTTACAAAAATAAAATAATTCGCATAAGATGCATTGTAGATTTCCGTAACCAAATCGATAACAAAAAATCCTATGCAGAAAAAAATAACGCTTGGATTAAACAAAAACTGATACCCATAAATGTCAATTTCTCTAAAAAAATTATTTAGCTCGATCGACAGCGATTCACAAACAACAAAAACCATGGAAGTAAAAAGGAAAAATTTCACCTCCCGCGCTGAGATCGAAATATTTTCACGCATTTTTTTATATACTCTCTATGATGAATAACGAGCGTCGTACTGTCTATCTTCAACACCGATTCAAGCGTGGCCAATGTCACTATTGCCTGGGCTTGTGCTGGCATAAATTTAGAGAATACACCGGATTCGTTTAACTCGCTTGCACTTGCGTATTCAATATTTCTCGAACCGATCACCCGGTAATAGATTATCGAATTAAAACTATCGTTATGCTCCCGTAGCTCAATGTCTTCAATAATGTATTCATAAATAACGCCCTTACTTGTAGCAATATGCCAAATGTTTGAGATATAATCTGCGATCTTTGTTAACAAGTTGATAGGGTTGGTCATATTTATGAACGTTTTTATTAATGGCAACATTATCTCAGAAGATCAAGCATATATCCATCTCAAGGACAGGGGCTTGCTGCTCGGAGATGGAATTTTTGAAACCTGTAGAGCAGAACAAGGCTACATTTTATTCTTTAAAGAACATTACAAACGATTGGTTGAATCCGCTCATTTTTTATCAATGCCTCTTCCCTACACCTCTGAACAGCTGCTGGCAACATGCAGAGATTTATTGGAACTGAATAAATTAATGGGTGGCGCTGCCGCCATTCGGATCACCCTCACAAGAGGAGCAGGTTTACGTGGTATTAATATTCCTGACAAACCACAACCAACCTTATTTATCACCGCTGCGGCGTACGCAACACCTAATCAATACCCTACTGCATTTATCACCAGCATAAAACGAAACTCTCATTCGCCGATCGTCAAACATAAAACATTAAATTATTTAGAACCTATTCTTGCGCGCACTGAAGCGCAAGCAAAAGGATTTGATGAAGGTATTATGCTCAATGTTGATGGAAACATTTCCGAATGCAGTATTGCCAATATTTTTTTTATTAAAGATGGCGTTGTGACAACCCCTGATCTTGATAGCGGGATTCTCCCTGGAATAGTGAGAGAGTATGTCATTACGCTATGTAAAAAAATCAATATCCCGATTATTGAAAAAAAGATTTCTCAAGCAGAAGCGCTAAATTCTGATGAGGCGTTTCAAACGAACAGTTTAATTGGGGTGCAATCATTATCAGCAATTAACGAAAAATCGCTAGCTATTAATAAGTCACCTGTTTCAGGTACGATTTTTAGCGCATACAATGAGTTTGTCAAACAAAGCCAGCTTGAGTTTAAAAAGCAACTGGAAAAATCGCAGCAAATCCCGGCGGCACCTTAGATTCCATCAAAGCAAGTGACCAATAGTGGATTACGTGTAAATTTTCGCGCCTACTTCTATTTTGCAATTAAATGAAAGCGTATTTGATAGCAATGTATAGCAACATCAAGCTTCTGATACAAAGCGCTAGGATCACGCTTTGTGAAATATTTTCACATAAAACCACCAGATTAGATTTCTGTATTCAGGCTGCAATTGAAAAAAAGAACTCAGGCATGCTAGCAACCACTAATACTTAGTCGCTGGCGCGAAATTTAAAAGAACGACAAGGGTGGATTAGCGCTGAAAAGCGCGTAATCCACCCTACGAATAAATTTCGCGCCAGCGACTACTTAGGTCAAGTGCATTCAACAGCCTCTTCAAAATTCCATTAGATCTTATTTTGAATATGCGAAATCAACATTTTTAAACTCTGATCAATACGGTTATTCATGGTCTCAATCGCATGGTACACGCGGTCACACTGTTGCTCCAGTAATCGCATACGCTCATCGACTTGGTGTTTAAAAGAATCTAACGCCATTTTGTTGCGATCGACTTGTGTTTTTAGCGAATAATAAGCACTGATAAATGCGGCGATCCAACCAATCAGCTGAACGCACACGACAATAATGGATTCCATTATCGGTCTCCTTTGAATAAATTCAATGACTGTTGCTTCACGCCGTGCCACGACACCACGCCTAAAATCACGCCTGGAATCACAAATAATTCTGAAATCGGTGTGATACTGGATAATAATGCAGAAGCCAACGTGGGATTCGCAATTAACGAATAAACCACTGCGCCGATAAAACCAAAAAATCCGAGCGCACTTAACCATCCCCACGCACTGCGCCAATGGTCAAACCAGTTGGGACTTTGCACTTCAGTTTGCATGGTGGTGTTAATCGTTTGCAAACGCTCTGTCTCTGCTTGCAGAATTTCTGTTTGCAGCGACAATAATTTTTCGAACGCCTGTGGATCGTTTTTTAATGCCTCTAAAATCGAATCAGGATCGCTATTCACACCCAACACTTTTGCAACCAGTGTTCCGATCACAGAACCCACCGGTCCGAATAACGAACCCAACACCGGCGCTGTTTTTCCAATGGTTTTTCCCACTTCACTCCAACTCATTTTTCACCTCACAGTTTTATCATCATCGGCACCGCAAACCACGGCTGCATAATATTGTGTGGCAATCCTTGCAACCCATATTCAGCACCCGTCGACGTAGCTACGGATTCTGAGTACCAGGTACCGTGAGCTCTATCAACATGCTGCCCCTGTGGTATTGACACATACGAAGGCCTCGTAAAGTTATGCTGATGCGGTGGTATTTCAGCGAGGGATAATGGATGTTGCTCAGCGCCTCCTGCTTCGAAAATAGTTCGTGGTGTTAATCCAGCACCTCTGCCCATCGCTGTTAAAGTTCTTCCTGCTAAGAGTGGAAGTCGAATCGGCTTATTGCCATAAAAATCTTCATCCGCACTCAGACCTCGCCCTCCAATCACGGGACATAAAGCATCACTGGCACGATTCCACAAAGAACGATATAAAGCGATCGTATCGAAATGAGCGCGGTTGGTAGCAGCAGAATGAGTATTACCAATCGTACGATCATCCGCCCATATCCAGCCCTTTGGCAATACATCCGAATAAATCGGTTGTAACCAACCGGTTGGAAAATTTTCCCAAAATTCCTCTTCCTTTATTTCCGGCTGATATTGAAAATCACTCACTGCATTGCCCAATTGCAACTGCACATTACTGATTGCAATGCTGCTATAAACGGTATTGGTCGGTAAACAAAGCATCAACGTCAATTGGTCATCCTGATTGATCCCAATCGTCTTACCATTCACATTGGGAACGGTATAAGTCGCTGTATAACGCGCCCAAGTCGTCGTTAAATCAAAATTCTTAACGAGTGATTTAACGGCTTCTGAGGCTGAACCGCCCGTTCCAAAATGCTGGTTTAACTGCAGTTCCAAAGGATAATGGCTGGATGCTTTGGCATAGAAACTAATGACAATTTTGCTCTTCGCAAAGGTCTGAACACCTTTAAAATCTTGAGCTAAACATTTTAAAACTTCATCACCTCTCCCAACGTCGGTACAGCTAAATTCCGCATAATATACCGGATTAAAAGGCACTTCATTTTGACCTAAAGCAAAACGTCGCAATACCAGCTTATCTTTTGCATTCGTATTGGATTTACAAAAGCGCCAGCCATCAACAATGGGGCTATCCGTTTGTTGGCTTAAATCCAGCTGCTCGCCCAGTGAAGAAACCGAAAATTGCGGGTTACGACAAAAATTCTCAACTTTTTTATAAACGGTATTATGACTAGCGCTACTACCTGAAGTAGCATTGTAATTATCTCGTGTAAAAATCATTTGATTATGATTGTCAAAGAGTTCGATATAATAATCTTCATCAGAAGCCCAATAAATGGTTGCCTGACCTTTGGAATCCAACACGATCGGATTAGTATTTGGCGTACTACCGAGAGAATCAGCATAGGTTCCCCTTGGAATCCGAGTGCCTTTTTTATAAGTATAGAGTTTACCACCCACCAAAGGATTACCTCTCGCATCAATGCCCGTCCATTTTGGATTGGGTGCTAAATGATAGGTGATTTCACTTTTACTGGTTTTTAACATGATTATTTTGACTCCGCGGTTAAGTAATTAATCGGTGCCGACAAATATTTGGCGACTCGTGCATTTTGTTTGGGGTTGCCCAACTGCTGACGAATATAAGCCTCACGCGCTTTGGGACTATGAAAATAATTCATCAGTAAACGATTACCGATGAGGCCTGTTCCTAATGTCATGGGCGCAATGACTTTCCCACCCAATAAATAACCGAGACCTCCCACTTCTCCCGTGCGAAGCAAGCTTAAATTTTGGTTGGACATCGGAACCTTCGGCATCACACTGTGTAAAGCCAGTAACCGGTCAAATTCTTTTTTCTGATTTTTGGTAAGTAATTTTTCTCGCACGGTGGGATTCATTTTCTGATAAGCAGACGCTAATTTTTCTGAATCAAACTCGTGCAACTCATCTGCTGTACGACGAGCCAATTTTGAAAAATGCAAATAGGCAAGCTTGGATTTCATTTCCGGTGACAGGTGCTCAAACACTTTTTGGTGTTCATGGCTCAGTAATTTATTAGCCAATAATCCCGTCATTTTTTGTTTATCGAGCACCTGATAAAAATAGCGATGGCGATACGGAACCACATTGTCTTTAAAATAACTTCGCGCTTTTCGCCAATCCGCCATTAATTCTGGCTTTCCCGATTGCTCCAATGCGTATTGCATGTCTTGATGAATCGCATCCTGCAGTTTCAAAATCTGTGCCGCTTCTCGTTGTTCACCCTTATGTTGTAATTGACGTGTCAACTGATCTAAATCCGCATGCGTGAAATGCAATTCCGTAAAAGAAGGCGAGTAACGTTTATTGTCTTTGATTTTAATCAATGCACGCTTGATTTCTGCACCTAATGAAGGGAAAAGCGCTTTGTCGTTTTCTTTCAATAGTTTTTTGACGGTTTGGCGAATCACCAACGGATGAATCTTCACACCCGCATTTTCCACTCTTAAATTTAACTGATTAAAAAGGTGTTGTGCTTTATCGGTGTGCGCATTACGATTAAATCGTAATGCATCCATAACCTCATCCTGTATTTTGTCGGGATGAGAATCGTTTAATAACGTTTGCAAAAGGGCGTGAGCCTGCTGTTTCGTTGCTTGCTGTAACACGTTTGCTTTTTGTGAAACTCCTGAGAACGGCATTGCGCTCAAGAATTTTTCCGGCCAACGGGTTGAAACACCCAGTGCCTTGTTCAAGGAGGCAGGAACAGCACCTAATTTTTCGTGTAAAACAGCCAGTTGTTCTGGCGTTCGAAGTCCTGAAAGTCCTTTTTTAGCTTTGAGAGCTAATCGTTTCAAATAATTTTCAGTCATACCTGAAGGCAATCCAACACCCGCGTGAAGAGCACCTCCCAATGCAGCACCCGTTGCAAACGATTCTGGCAATGATTTTTGTTCATCACCCGCATTAAAAACTGCATTTTGAATGCCACTGTTAATACCCGAATCCACCACACGCGGTAAATTCCGTGCGAAGAAATTTTTAAGCGCTGTCACCGCGGGTTTTGATTTTGTGATCAGCGTTGCTGCGCGTAATTGCGGCAGCATAAAACTCGGTATCATTTCACCGAAAAATTTACCTGCTTTCGCGTCAAACTGCTGCTCTTCTTCGGGCGTTAATACCGATGCACGTGGCACGCGTCCCGTATAACTTTTTAATTTAGGATCAACAAGATGGCCTAAGCCATTGGAGGCGCGAATATAAAGATTACCAAGGTCCGTTCCAAAGTCCGCAACACCTTGCACAAACCCTTTCGCTTCTCGCTTTTGTACGTCCAAAAAAGTATTTTTCAAACCCGATGATTTTTCACCCGATAAAATCTTCAGTCCTTCATCACTGATTTTTTGATAATCATCATTGGCTAATGCGTGAAGATCTTCATTCGAGAGTTTTTTTAATGTTTCTGCATCAACGCTCATTTCCAGATTCCAGATTTTTTACGCCGTGCAATTTCAGCGAGGAGTGCACTTTTATGAGAAATGGGTTCCAGAGGAATGCCTTCCCGCAACCGTGTTGTCGATTGATCTTGAAATTCATTCAATTGATTTAACGTGTCTAAAATCCGCTGACGATAACCATCTCCCGTTTCACCTGGATGCGGCTCAATCGTTTTTTTCATGACGTGTAATGCATACTCGGAAGGGCGTAAGCCGTAAGCTTTTAATAACGCTTCCGGTGCGGTTTCTAAACTCGCTAATCCTGAAGCGCGCTCGCTCGGTGCACTAAAATGCGACCCCAACCAGCGATTACTGACCCCTTGTAAATTCGTCGATAAATTTTTCCAGCCACTTTGAAACTGCGGTAATTTCTGCATGATATTATTAATTTGCGGTGTGACGCGCTGTACCGCGGACACGGCCGTTTGATCACTCGTCGTCATCGGTGTGGTATCCGTTGAAATGGCTTGACCCGTTTGGGGGTTGAAAAACGTTCCACCGGCACCACCATAGTGACTGCCCATCATCGGATTTTTAAAATAATTTCCGATGGAAGGTCCACCTTGCGAAAATAATAATTCACCCTTGGGTCCATACACTTGCGTGCCATTCGACATCTCCGTTGCTTTTTGCAGCGCTGCATCAAAGGCTTTTATTTGTGGGGAATTTTTTCCATAGAGTGATATGGCTTGTTGGCGATCTTGCATGAGCCTTCCGAAAGAAGACAGCGGCTGCTGCAATTTTTGTTGCTGCATTTGAGGCAGTAATTGCGCTTGTTGTCGCAGTAAACTCAATCGTGCGTGTTGTTCTTGTGGTAAATACTGCAAACGCAATTGATTGAGTTGATTGGCTTGATGCGTTTGTCGCAGCGCTTCCCCTTGGCTCATGCCATTCATAAAATTTGTAAAAACATTACTGGGCGCAACGGGCGCTAATCCTAAATACGGCATCAGAAAAAACTCCCGATCAAACCACCCACACCACCCAGAAAAGCATTCATTCCATTCGCTCGCGCCATATCTTGATTCGCTCTCGCAACACCTGATGCAGAATAATCATTCGCAATGCCATTGCCGGTATTCATGGCCCAATTTCCCAGTTGATTTGCTGCACCATAACCCATATTGGTTAAGTTCGATAAACCCTGTTGATACAGCCCTTGCTGCGCTAGCAGTTGATTAAAATAATTTTGCATATCACCACTCGCAATATTCTGTGCGAGCTTCATCGAATTTTCTTGGTGGCCACTACTACCGAGCATTCCGCTGGCTGCCGCAGCTTGATTCCCGGCATGAAGTGCTTCTTGAGTTTGGAATTTTGCAAAGGGAGATTCTTGATAGCCCTTCATCCAATCACCCGATTGCAGATTTTTACCAAATTCAGTGAGATAATTTTGAAATTGATTGACCCCTTGATTTCCGGCTTGTAAATAAGGGGCCATGGTTTGATTGGCTTGGTTCCAATAATTCTGCCGAGTATTCAACCCTTGCTGAATATGACTTTGCAGATCTTTATAGGCATTCCGCTGACCACCACTGAATAAATCGTCAAACCAACCCATGCTTATTCGTCCTCTTTTTGGAGTGCAGCGACTTGTTGCTGCACCGCTAGAAACCAATTCTGCCATACACTCGACAGCACCCAATTTCCGGCTGAATCTTTGATGAGTAATGGATCATAGATAGGAACCGGGCTTAATCGCGGTGTTAACTTCATGTTGGCATCACCTCATAGTGAAGCGTGGCACCAAAAATAAGCGCTTTAACCGGATGCCAAAGTTCAATTTTAAAAACATAATCTCGGCTCATTCCTAATCGCCGCCAAATCACGCGCTGTCCAAAATCACCGGCTCGTCCGAGCGTTAAAGCGTGCTGGTTACCAAAACGGTGCCCACCATCTCGAGAAAAGGATAATAAAATCTTAGGCGCTTCTTCATCACTGGATGCCATCGAAGTTCCTGTTTCCAGTAATAAGTCGAAGGAAGCGACTCGAAGCTGATGATTGCTTGAATCACAAAAATGGGGCCCTGTTCGTTCACGGTGAATCCATTCACCACCGTTAGTCAGATAACGGGATGATAGGGCTAATAAGTAAGGACCCTTTTTATCACCCACAATATGTTCGCTATTAAAAAAAGCGTGGCACGTCGCTTGATGACAGCCTTGCTGGCTATCTTGTAATTGGCTCCACGCATTCATGGTTGCATCGTATAACCACGTCACTTGGTCGTCTGGAAACGTCAGCTGATAAAAAATATGTCCGTCTTCTTTAAACACAAATCCAAAAGAATTTTGGATATTTTGATACTGTTGAATCGCGTATTCTATAACGGGGGTACTGATGGTGCGAGGCAAAGTGCCATCGGTCATTTTAACGGAACCCACCCCATCTTTGTCACGGGCCAACCAAAACAAGCATTGGTGTCCCGCTGCAATCGTTGCACGTGAAGCACATCCATATTGCAGTAATAAATTATTATCACGTCGTAAAGGGAAATCACTGGCACCTGCGTCATACCACACTTCGGTGGCATATTCGCCGAATAAAAATAAACGACCGTGCAAAGTGGCTAAACCCACTAATTTACCAGGCTGGGATTGCACCAAAGCAAATTGAGTGGCTCCCGTCTCAAGCGTCCATTGATTCGCATTATTGAGTGCGCTCAAATGGAAAACATTCGAGTCGCCCTGACACACAATAAAATAACCATCCAAATAATCAATCATCTGAGGTTGTGTCGTGAAACCACTGTCGGTGATTTTTTGAAAAACACCCGTTGTAAAATGATAGGTATACCCACCACTGCCATCCACAATGACCAGCATCTGATTATTGTGAACCATGGATACAAAGCCAGAGGGTGAACCAATAGAGCCGATTTTAGTGACATCCATCAGTTGATTCACTCGATACACTTCATTACCGACGATAACAAAAAGAATTTCTCCATTCGTATAAAGTTGGCGTATGGGTAACTGTCCTTCTTGCAGAACTTGACGTAATTCAGTGCCAGGCGTGGGCACGAGCATCCTCGGACGCTTGCCAGTGGGATCTTCAGCCACATAAAAATTAATGCAGGTCTGTGCGTCCCAATCGAGAGAACGCTCGGTATAGGCTTGTCCAACAATCGTATATTCGATGGATCGCATTAAAGCGCTCGCTCCGTTTTTATTGTTAAATCGGGGATATTGGATGCCAGCAGATTCAACACCATTTTTTCTGCTCGATTTTCAATGGTGGGTGATAGCGAGGCGCCCACCATCGCGGCAAAATCCACCGCAATTTGATAAGTGAGGGCTCGCCAATAATGCGCCGGCACCTGATCAAATTGCTGGAATAAATCGACTTCCAATAATCGTTGCTTACAAAGAAGATGGATGGTGTAGGCTTTATCGGGAACGGCATCAAAAATCAACTGACTGTAATTCGGAAAACGTCGTAGCAATAATCCCGTGGGTCGTTGCACCGCGTTTTTTAACAGGTGCAAATGTTGCGATTCCGACAACAAATCTAATTCAAACGTATCGATGGTTGCCTGAAGAATATGAATCAGTTCCGCTGCTTGAATATCCGAAGGAATGCGGTTACTCACCACAACGTGTTTTTTACCCGGCGTCAGTGAAAAAGATAATTCCGATTGATACGGAATATAAATTCCAAAGCCACCCCATTCATCCAAAATGTCATTCAAAATGGATAAACCATCCATGAGATAAGTCGCGGGCATATCTTCATTCGCTGGGTGAATACCCGTCAATGCAATGCCGCGACGAATCACATCATTCGGTGTTTGCGCTCGTGCCATCACACCACCACTCGAACGCCATATTCCGGATTACACAACCAACCGTACATCACATCAAACCGAATTCGGCTTCGATCCGTTTTAGAATCGTAATCTTCAATCATGCGCATGGCGATACCGGTTTCGTTATCCACCACGGTTTTTGCAAAACCGGCACCACGCGGCTCTGGTAATCGAATGCACGCGAGAGAAAACGCTTCTCGGCTGTAAATAAAATTATTGCTGAAGGTACTGTTCGGTTTACCCAGCACGGTAATTTTAGCTTTATCGTCAGGTGACTGACTCACTGTTTTATACGGGCCTGAAAGAACGAGGTCATTTTTGAAATTAATCACCGCGTTACCCGTTTCATCAGAGATAACCTCATTACAGACGACAAAGCGTTGTAAATTGGAATCTCCAGAACCAATGGGAAGTCCGGTCACCGGATTGACGGTATAAACATTTTCGATATAAAAAATATCACCTTCGTTTAATACCGTTTTCTTCGGCGTCCAGCCAGAAGTTTTGAGTGATTTTCCGCTTTGACCACCCCCATTCACCAGGGGTGTTCCGCCTTGCACTCCGACAACATGCGGAACTAAGTTTTGTGATTCATAAATATCAAGACCCGCTAAATTTCCTAATGCAGCGCGTTCAGAGATATTTTTATTGAGCGTGGCATTAAATGAATTTTGCAGTGAGTTTTTTAAATCCGTCGCATCATCAATGTTCATCAAGCAGTAATCCGGATTAACACCCACTTTACTGAGGAATGCCCGACCCCGGTTAATATCCGCAAACGTCATGCTTTTACCACTGGCTTGAACGGTGTGATAAATCGCCTCCAGTCCTACTTGAATACCGCGATAATCGACTTGATTCGCTAAATCTTTCATCGCAGGTTCAATCACATTTTCATTGAATTTGCGTAATTCTAAGCCGCGTTGCTTACTCGAAAAAATCATGTCGACACCATCTTGATGCGCAACCGTAATGCTGGTTGAGCGTTGCACGAAATCTTGATCCAACGCCACTTCACCCGATCGCACCGTAAAATTTACGGGTTTTTCAATGCGAATGGTATCACCGCGACCGACGGTAAATTCATCGCGATATTGAATATTGGCGGTTGACGCGAGAGACAGATGATTCATGAAGGAAGCTAAAGCAGTTTTAGCAATCACATCATCGCTAATAAATTGGTTACTCATGGTGTTTTACCTCGTTTTTAAATACTGTTTGATTTCAGAAGGACTCATGTCATCCATGCTTTTGTGAGCCGTGACGGTGGATGAAAGCGGTTTAATTGGTTTGGGCGCTTGCGATTGAATTTTTGCGGGCTTTGATAATTTTGCTTCGAGTCGTCCTATTTCTTGCGCAGCACGCAAGGGATTTTCAAGACTCAATCGTGCAATGCGTAAGGACTCCTCTTTATTTTTTCCGAGCCAATACAAAATATCCGGGCCTTTATCAGAAGCCATAATCGCCTGGCCCATTAATTCCGTCACCGGAAAATCCGCGTGCGCCACCGCTTCATAATCAGCGTAGTGGTTCTTTGCCTTCGCTTCTTGCGCTTGAAAAGTATGAAATTGCATTTCAACGTGACGGCGCTGATGTTCTCGATAATGAGCTTCTTGGCGCGCTTGATTCAGCTTTTTACCGTGCTGCAGTATTGCTTCTAAATAATCTTTGGTGTCGTCATAATCCGCTTTATTGGGCTCTTGTAATGACTGACCCGTGAGGGGATCAAGCAACTGTTCATCCAGAAGTGAAAATGATTCTGCTGGTTGAAATTTTTTTGGCTCAATTTCAAGGGCAGGTTCACTGTCAGATTCAGTCTCTACATTTTCGAGCGCTGGTTCTTCCTTTACGGATAACGCTTCAGCTTCGGGTTGCTCGGTGGGGTCAATCATTGCTTCAGTGACTTGTTCTTCAGACATAGAGATTCCTGTACGGTTGTTTGTGTAAATGGTTCATCACGGCAGTATCGTAAGACAATTTCGCCTTACCCATTTCAGCTTGAGTTTTAATATGATTGGTGTGGACATCTACACCGAGCTTATAACGTTCTAAAGCCATTTTATTGGCTTCATTCTCAGCCTTCATCTGCTCAATTTGCAGGTGCTGTTGCTGTAATTGCGCTTGTGGATTAGGTGATGCTGGTGGTAAAGGTTTACCTTCTTCTTGTGCCAAAATCTGTGGTGGTAATAATGTTTTTAAGCGATCCACAATTTGGGGCATATTTTCTAACTCTAAATTGCCGGCAATTAAATCGGGAATCAGCTGTCCGATTTGAGGATGGCTGGTCGCTAACTGCATGAGCTGCTGCAAGCTTTCGGCTTTTTGCACCGCATAATTAGGACCCGCTTCTACGCGTACCGAATAACGGACTTGATTCAAATCATGATGATACTGATCACCGACCGGATTATTAATCGTCACTAATTGCTGCGATTGATCTCTCTTTCGAATCGGAATCGTACGGGTGGTATCCATCACGACCGGAATTAAATTCAAAATCACTCGCGCACAGGATTCTACTGCACGATTGAGATTGTCGAAATACACAAAGGTAGAGGCATTGCCTTGCTTCACGCGATTCATAATCGCAACGCCACTCTGTTCGTTACCCGGCATTCCTAAATTCGCTTCATAGCGTCCTAAAATCTGTTTAATGTCTTGTTTGGCGCGTTCGTATTGCGCCATTAACGTAGCGGAAATTTCACTCGGTGGAATTTTTTGAGGAATAAAACCGGTGCGGGAATCTGGCGTAAAAATCATCGCACCTTGCACACGATCCGGATATTTCCACGCGTCCTCATTATTTTTAATGTTCTCGGGTGTGGCTAGCCATTCTTCACGACGGCGATTGAGTACCGCTAATGCCGCTTCGGATGCAATGTAATTGAGGTAGCGTTGAGCATCTTTAGCATAATGAATAAACGATTTTGTGATCTGTTGGCCTTCACGATAAAAAGAATCGCCATCCACGAAAATAATCGGCAAATCTTTTGAAGGCCATTCGTTTTTTTCCAAAATGGCATGGCCGGTTAGTTGGTAATGCAGGATTTTATAATCTTCCGCATCACGCTCATTCAGAATCGTGATCGCGGGCTGTTCAGTCAATAATTTTTGAGCGTCTGCTTTTTTCAGAACGTTGCCGTTGCTCAGCTGCACGATGGTCGTTGTGAAATATTCTTTTACAAAATACTCCGCGATCGTCACGGTTTTATCCGTTTTCCAGGTAAAATGGCCGCTCTGGTCGAAAGATAACGGTACCGATTGATCCGGGTAACGACGTTTAAATTCCTCTCGCGTCAGCGTTTCATAAACGCCACAGAAGCGACCATCCGATTTGTCGGGCTTTTCTGCACTGGGATCAAAAAACGCGGTCGTAGGGTCGCTCAAATGCGTTAATCGAATATTTTGGTGAAAGCTCTCGGGGGATTCGTATTCGGTGATAATTCTGAGTGCGGAAAATCCACCAACCATGGTCCATTTAAAGGCTTCCTGAAAGACGATATCGCTTTTGGATTCGTATAACACCTGACGAATAATTCCTTCCCGTAAATCAATGTCCTGCTGCTCTACGTGACTTGAAACCGGATGCACGAGAATATTCGGTGTGTTTTGTCGCTGCTCGCCAATAATCGCTGACACGTGGGCATACAGTTGATTGAGTTCAAACGTCGGCTTGCCTTCATTTAAACGTCGGCGTTTGATGTCGGAGTCCCATTGTGACATTAACGCAAATTCGATGTCTTTTTTCGCACGATCCACATTCTCTGAAAAATAGTCAAACCACGATTCGATATTTTTACGTGCTTCTTTTAAAAAATCGGTGTCATTCATTTTTTTCATAATGCGAAGAAAGAGCCTGTTTTATAATGGGTCGTGATATTTTTGGGTTGGGAGCGTAAATGATGCGCGAACTTCAGGCAGCCGTATTGTAAGGCGTCTTGCGCGTGAGAGAATTGATTTTTAGTGGGTTGATCTTTGTAGCGCTCATCACCGATTACTTGTATGCGCTCGAAACAATATCGGCCTAAAAAGCCTTGTCGCAAGCGTTGGCAACGATCGGAAATCACTAATCCAGGTTCACCATCCACGAGCTGCGTGAGAAAATGCGCAACCGCGTTGCGGCGACGACTAAAATCATTGGTCCACGCGGCATTGGTAATAAAACCTAATTCGTTTAATACACCAATACAGGTCATCGACTCATCGGTTTGACTGCCCGCTAATCCCGCAGGATCAGCTTGTCCAGTTTCACATTCAAAACCCGCATAATGTGTTGCTAAAAAGGGTTTGACCCCGTGTTCGGCAAACGTTTTAATCCCCGTTTTTTCGGCATTTAATTCATCCAGCACACGGATTTGACCGTGTGGGGTTAATTGCAAAATCACACACGCGGGTGTTAATCCAAAATCCCAGCAGAGTAATAACGGAATGTTGGGCAACGCTTTTAAATCTTTGACGCAATGCACACGATCGACGTATTCCGGATACACCGGTTTTCCATCACTCACACTGCCGTATTCGCCCTGCAAATACACTTTAATCCACTCTTTGGTTTTTCCTTTCGCTTGATTCAAATAATATTGCGCATTGAGATTGCTCGTGTTTTCAGCGAGTGGATTCAGTTGATAATGTCCATTGACCTCAATAATCGCGGGCGGGTATTTGTAAATCGAAAAGCCTGATATGTTTTGTTCTTCAAACTGCTTATAAATCCAATGGTCCTGATCGGGAGGATTGGTATCCATGATCACGCCAAACCAACTAGCACCACCCTGCATTTTAGGTGGGTAACGACCGCAACGTTGTGTCGCGGCATCTAAAATGGCTTTTGGTAATTCACGTGCTTCATTAATCCAAACGCCGGTGGTTTCGAGCGACAATAATTTTTTGACGTCTTTCGGTTTATCCATCGACAAAAACCACACCTGCAAATCCACATCATCAAATTTAATATGATGCGTAATGGGCGATCCGAAAATAATCGAATTAAACCAATCACCGTGATGATTCCCAAACGCGCGTCCATTAATACACGCATCCCACGTTTGCACCGTCGTACTTTTAAGCTCAGGGTATGTGTTTCGAATCACAACCCATCGTGAATAGCGCCACCCATCCTCTGCTTTCTGCTGCTGCATGGCGCGATGAATTATTTCCATGCAGCACGCCACACTTTTGCCACTCCCTACTGGACCCATTAAAAGACGCACGAAATCATGGCATTGATGAAAGCGTGAAGCGGTATTTGAAGCGTTATAGCGTAGTTGAACACTCATTGCTTTTTTATCTATTTGCTTATGATTATGCGTCTGTTGATGGGCTTAGATTTAAGTGGAATGAGACGGGATTTTCAATGTCTCCCGTTAGTGTAACCGAACGTAATTTGGGCGCGAGATACTGCGCGATTTCTTTGGCGGCGGTCAGTTGAATCGTTTGATCGTCGCTGTATTTGGCTAATTCAATTAATTTATGAAACGCGCAGAAATCCATCTCTTCTAATACCGAAGCAATATACGTTTGGACGTGTTGGATTTTTTTATTTTTAGAACCTTTCGGACGACCATTCGGATTGCCCGATTGACCTTTAATAAATTTGGACATGCAGTGATGTTCCTGTATTTTTTTGCAATTTACAGATAAAAACAGGGAAGTAAAATAAAAGTGACGGGGATTTTTATGTCTGTCGAATAACAGATGACGAAATTATTGATTATTTTTTAATAAAAGTCAAGGAAATTTGCGCTAAATTTCATTTAATTCCACACGAATGACTTTCCGAAATACGTTAACCTTTCTTTTGATTTGATCCCACTTCCGCTCTTCAGTAAAATACAATACGCTTATTTTTTGTCGAATGATTAACTCAAAAGGGACCATGATGCAACGTTGGGATTTTGCCAACATGGAATTTACCGCACGAACACTTTTTGCAAAAATTCATAAGCGCAAACACACCAGCAACCCTAATCACGACATTCATTTTTTGACACGTGAACTCGATATCTGGTTGCCCACCGGCATTCGAGCGTTAATAGATGGCAGTTATATCTCGCATCCTTTGCGCCGCTATTATTTTGAAGATGAGGTCGTCGATCAGTTGGAAATTCCCGACCGCATTTATCAGCACGTGCTTTTAAAACAGCTTAAACCGACATTTCAGTATGTGGCTCACAAAAATTGCTATCACCTTTTTGGCCCTACCGGTGTCAAACGGGCCACCCAACACATTCTTGAGGCACTGCAAACGAATGAGTATCACTATGTTATCCGCGTGGATATCAAATCTTTTTATCGATCCATCCCTCAATACAAACTGATTCAAGACATTAAAGCGACCTATGATGATGAAAATGTACAGCGAATGTTAGAGGATATCATCCGAAATCCCATTGATACGCCACGAGGGTTTCAAAATCCTGAATGTGGGATTGCACTGCGAGGCCCGTTATCACAGCTATTCAGCGCCATTTATTTAAAGCCACTGGATGCCGCATTTGATGCGATGGAGGTTGTGTATGCGCGATACCAAGATGACATTCTGATTTTGTGTAAAACCAAGCAACAATATAATCGATGCCGACGAAAAATGAGCGAAGTACTACAGGAAAGGCGTTTGACCTTATCTCGCAAAAAATCGAGATTTGGTCGGGTTGAAGATGGATTTCATTTCCTTGGAATAAACTATTTGGGGACGCAAACCCCAAATAACACCAATGCGACAGAGGGACTCAAGAATCAGTCCAAGTCTGATCATTTAATAACCTCAGGGGGGGGGTAAAAAGGTGATCAGTTTAGCTCACGAACCCGCTCTGTCGGCACAAATGACATTACATGCAAGAACGTTACGTGCCGCCCGTGAACAGGTAAAAGCTATGATGCAAGATGGGTTTTCTACCCCAAGAATCAAGGCTTATTTGTCTCGTTGGGTGAGTTGGTGGAGTAGGATTTCAGAGATTGGAGGGCGTCAAAAAATACTGCAATTATTTTTTGAACACTGTTGGGATATCCAAATCAGTACGATTGCCCTGGAAGTGATGCAAAAGGTTCACTTCACGACGCTAAACCAGCAACTATGGAC
>Ga0155581_150_pt2 | contig 107817 bp, 85 predicted proteins | sample RifCSPhighO2_12_FD_107238 | JGI IMG/M metagenome (GOLD analysis project Ga0155581, IMG submission 107238) | Coxiella sp. RIFCSPHIGHO2_12_FULL_42_15 | reverse complement strand
CTTCCAAAAGTTGTTACCGCAAAATTTACGCCTCGATTAGGGGAATGTACTTCGTCAAACGCTTACCCAGGAACTTTACGCAATGGGGGTTTCCCAAGCAGGCGAAATTCATATAGGAAAAATACCCCGGGCGTCAGCCCGGGGATTTTTATTTTTTTGACTGAGCCTGCTCACATTACACCGGTAATTGCGCGGGCTTGGCGTCGTCAATTCTCTTTTGATCAAGAACGTTTTGATCAAGAACGTTCCGTAATTCTTGGACGATAGCAATGCCTCGTGCACCGGTATGTTCCTTATTCTTTAGCGCTTCTTGTAAGCTAGCCCATTCTTCTACGGCCCCCCCCTTTATATCAGCCACATTTGCTTGCGCTAATTCGATAATTTTACTGACGACATTAGCTACACGACTATGCTCTTTCAAAGTACCATCCAAATTCACTTCCGCGCCTTTCGTCGTTTGAGACAACAAACGCTTTTCAATATAACTCTTCAAGGATTCGCACTGCGTCGATTTGAAAAAGGTAAATTTATCAAGACTACGCGCCTCAATTTCCACTGGGGTTGTTAATAAGCGATCTAATTCTTTTAATAAAGGGGAGTAATCCCCAAAGTGTTTCACCGTTTCCGAGTCAGTGAATTTGGTCAAAAAGTTTTCAAAATCCAACTTGTTTTTGCCTTTAAATTCTTTAATTTGATTTGTTAAATTCTGCCCGGTCTCAGTTTTAGACCCGGAAAACAGATCACCTCGGTTGTCATAAAGATTTTTCCTAACCCTGTTCGATAATAAGCGGGGAAAAATAGAATTCTTTACGACCTTTGGTGCTGGTTTTGATGTCATTTGTCGAAAAATATAGGCAACTTCTTCAGCACGCTGCTCTTTTTTATTAAGATAATATACTGAATAAAGTTGTTTTAAATGCGACAAGGAAGCCTCCTGCCCATAGTGCTCACGCAAAAAATTCTCTATTATTTCACACTGTTTTTGTGCAAAGCTTCGATCAACGTGCTCATCTAATTGGTGAACAATTTCTGCCAACTGCATCACAACAAAATATCGATACTCTTTACCAGCAGGATAGCCTTTGTAATAATGCCCAACCCGTTGAAAAATCTCTGCTGTTTCAATGAGCAACTGCTCTAACGACGAAGCATGATCTTTTTTAGGACAAGTTAAGATTTCCGCCATCTGCTGTCGATAAAATTCATCTCGAAAAAAAGTACGATCAACCAGTTCCGGCGTTTCATTTCCCCGCTCGTCCTTCATCATTTTAACTCCCACCTTTCCAAGTGTTTCCACTGAAAAGTGCTTTGGCTCCTTCCAAAAAATGGAACCAACTAAGCCGCCAGTGAAATGGAGTTTGTTCAATTTTTCTGTCTGAAATATGACATTTTGTTCTAGCTGAGCTGGCTCTTTTTCTACTTCAGCATTCAAGATGGCTTTAATCTCCTCCGGTAACTTGTCGTGTTTATGGACGAGGAATTGCGCGATTTCTTTATCTTGGGATTCAGGTTTTTTCGTTCCTATTTTCTCGATAAGATTAATGATTTCTTTAAATTTTTTTTCAGCCGTTTTGCCATCTTTATCAGGATGCAATGGATATTCTAAATAATTTAATATTTTTAAAAATCCGGCAGGTGAAGGAGCCTTCGCATTAGGATGCTCCAACAAATCCTGCAAATATGCAATGACGTTGTCCAAGTCAAGGTGCTCATTATCTGATGACAGGTTGTTTGACTGGTTCTTTAAAAAATCCTCAGATTGCAATTGGATAACTATTATTTTAAGTGTATTGTGATTTGAAACACTGACAGGAACCTTTGACTTTAAAAGATCACCCAACACACCGGCTAAATTTGAAAAATAAACTTGCGCGATTTGATAAGCATTTTCTCGTGAAAAATCAAGGTGAGTCTGCAATGAAAGGACAATATGATCCAATAATTGTCGGATCAAACTATCATACTCTTTAGGATCTACGTATTCGTCCGCAACAAAACGTGCCACAAACATATTCGTGACTATAGCCCACTGTGCGAGGATAGCCTCTGGAAGACTATTCACTATTTCTTCAGAAACAACATCATACCCAAATAATTTTTTAAACGAGGTTTTAACACGATGATGAGCAAATCGCGCATCTACTTTTTTTTGAAATGCGCTTACTTTTTCAAAAATAGATTCAATTTCTTCTTTTTTATCAGCTAAATCATAAACAGCACCTGCAATGGTTTTTCCTATTTTTCCAGCAATAAAACCAATAATTTTACCTCTCCAGGTAGAATCGATTTTCCCCGCAGCGTGATTTACAGCTAAATCAGTCGCTTCTTTTATAAAGAAGCGCACGCAATAATGCTTAATATCGTGCACATGAGACCCAGCGGCATTTAGCGTCTGATCGAGCCAAGGATCTTTCATACCTTTTAACGTACTTAAATGATCTTCTTCATGTTGAACGCCTGATGGATGCGAAAATGCATTAAAAATGCTTGAATACCAACGGCTATACCACGGCTGTTCAGCTTCCACATCAATATCCACCGAACTCCACACCGCGCGTTTTATTTTTTGGAAACTAGCCTGTCGTTTGTCTTTTATCAACCGTTCGAAATCATCACGCATACTACCTACCTACTACGTCACTTTATTGGCTTCCCCGCCCCATCTATCGGTGGACAACACACCAATGGCGCTAATCCATCCCACGGCTCTTATAATAACAGCTTAAAATTAAGTGAAAATTAAGATGGAAAAGGTAAGCCACCGCGCGCCCTTGCAACGGCGGTTCGGCTGTAACCCCTTGATGGTATGTATTTTTTAGGTTGCAATGAGGAGGGTTTCTTCCACGGCGTTGCGTGCGATACCTCGTTTTGAAGAACGGATCTCTTGCAACAAAACCATTACATGCGGATTGGTCTTAGCGAGCTGCTCAAGCTCCGCAATGATTTCCACCTGCTTTAGACCCCGGCGGAAAATGATGGAAAAGGCTTCCTTGAGGCTCGCCATATCCTCCGGCGTAAAACCGTGGCGACGCAACCCTACACTATTTAATCCACGCGGCGCACCCGGATTACCGGTGACCAGCATAAACGGTAAAATATCTTGAAAAATTTTTGTGGCACGCCCTAAAAAACTAAATGCGCCAATTTTCACAAACTGATGCACGCCCGAAAAAGCACCTAAAATCGCGTAATCTCCCACGGAAACATGCCCAGCAATCGATGCCGTATTGGCAAATACCACGTGATTGCCCACCGTACAATCGTGCGCAATATGTGAATAGGACATAAGATAATTGTGTGAACCGACGTGCGTGACACCCACTTCGTTCGTGCCGCGATTAACCGTCACAAATTCACGAATAACATTGTGATCACCGATCTTAAGCCACGTCACCTCTCCTCGATAACCAGTGTGTTGTGGATCCGTCCCTAAAACAACGTGCGAAAAAATTCGATTATTAACGCCTAATTGAGTGTTTTTCTCGATAACGACGTGCGATCCAACACGGGAGCCCGCACCAATTTCCACATTTTCCCCAATCACCGTCCACGGACCTATTGATACATCATCCGCAATCCGTGCTGTAGGATGAATCATCGCATGCTCACTAATCACTATAATCCTCTTTGAGCGTCAGTTTCGTTGTCGGTTTACCGAGCAACAATAATTTCCGTACTACATGCCAGCTGTTCACCAACGGTAGCCTTTCCTCGAAATTTCCAAATTTCACGTCGATTCACCAACATTTCAACGTGCAATTGCAATTGATCTCCAGGCTCAACAATTCGTTTAAATCGCGCTTTATCAACACCCGCTAAATAACAAATATTGTCGTGGTATTCCACCCAATTTAATACTTTCGCCATCAACAAACCCGCGGTTTGTGCTAACGCTTCAACCATTAATACACCTGGCATAACCGCTTTAACGGGAAAATGGCCATTAAAAAAAGGCTCATTGCAGGTCACATTTTTAATGGCAGTAATCGATTTACCTTTCTCGTACGCAATCACTTTATCCACCAATAAAAAAGGATAACGATGTGGAATAAATTTTTTAATATCATCCATTGTCATGATCGTCATGTATTTTTCGCTCCAATTTTTGCAGCCGCTGATACATATTCTCTAATTGCTTAAATCGCACGGCCGATTTCAACCATTGTTGGTTAGGCAAAATGCCTGTGCCAGAAGAATAAATGCCCGGTTTCATTATCGAACGCGTTACCATCGCAGCACCGGTAATCATAACGCGATCAGCCAGTTTAATATGTCCTGCAATTGCGGTGTGCCCACCAATCATGCAGTAACGTCCGATGATTGTGCTGCCCGCAATGCCCGTACAACCGGCAATAATCGTGTGATCACCAATCACCACATTGTGTGCCACCATGATTTGATTATCGAGCTTTACCCCACAACCAATGAGGGTATCTCCTAAAGCGCCACGATCAATGGTGGTATTCGCCCCAATTTCAACATCATCACCAATCACCACACGTCCAATTTGCAAGAGTTTAACCCATTCCTGGGCTCCATCAAACTCAAAACCAAAACCATCGGCACCGATCACCGCACCGCTGTGCACAATAACACGATGGCCTATTTCAATATCTTGATAAATAGAAACGTTAGGATGCAACGTGCACGCTTCACCGATGTCAGTACCATCGCCAATGCTACATCCCACGTGAATGACGCTATTTTTACCAATACTCACTCCATCACCAATGACCACGTGGGCTTTAATGGTAACGGACGGATCGATATGACACGCTTTACCAATCACACTGCTGGGGTGAATGCCTGCCGCAGGTTGCTTTACCGGGTAAAGCAAATTCAGCAAGGCGGCGAACGCCAGTCGTGGTTTTTTGACGACTAATGCGTTGGTTGAACAATGTGGCAATAAATCCGCGGTCAATAATACCGCTGAGGCTTGAGTCGTTGCGAGGGTTTTAATCTGTTTGCGCCCTTCCACAAACGAAATACAACCGTGCCTCGCTTGCTCTAAGGAGGCAACGCCAACTATTTGGCAAGCAGCATCACCGTGTAATTCAGCGTGCAGTTTTGACGCCAACTGATCTAAGGTAAAGGCGGTTATCATCCAATATTCACTTTAAAAGAACACAAGATGGATGATGGGGCATCCATCTTGTTTATAAAAATCCCCGGGCTTACGCCCGGGGTATTTTCCCATATGAATTTCGCCTGCTCGGGAAACCCTCGCGGACGGCGACCAAGGAAGAGAATTCGCTTTCTCCCCCTTTGGAAACCCCCATTGCGTAAAGCTCCTGGGCTGACGCCCAGGGTTTGGCTTCGCTATCAAGTGCAGCAGGAATCACGGTGGAATTACCGACCATTATTTCATTTTTGCTAACACTTCGTCGGTAATGTCTTTAGACTCTTTTGCAAATAAAACACTGTTATCAATAAACACGGCATCCAGTTTATCGTTTTTCGCAACCTCAGATGCCGCATTCTTAATCGTATCCACAAAATCTTTCATGGCTGTCTGTTGTGCTTGCATATATTTTTGTTGGAATTCAGATTGGGCCAACTGAACTTGCGTGGATTGTTTTTTCAATTCTTCTTCTTTTTTAGCCGCATCCGCTTTACTCATCACCGCCTTATTTTTTTCATAGCTCACGCTATCGGCTTGCAGCTTTTTACCCATTGCTTGCAGCTTATCACGCTCACCGCCAAACTTTCCGTTCAAAGACGATTGAAGTTTATTGATACCATGTTCAGAAGCTAAAATTTTCTGAATATCGACCAAACCTACGGTATAAGCGAAGCTATTGCTACCCATTAAAATGCCAAACGCAGTGGCTGCTAATACTAAAGCACGTTTCATGTTGTCTCCTCAATGTTGAAATAACGTTCAGATCCCTGAACCTGGTTCTTTCCCAAAAACACCCTACTCAATGTGGAATATTGAGCATGGCGTCTATTATATAGAAATTCTTAATGTTTTATAGGGGTATCGTCTTTCTCGCGTCACCCGCTTTGCAGCAGATACATGAATCTGAAGCTACCCCTTTAAAAGCTTAAACCCATGGCAAATTGGAAGGGTTCCGCCAAGTCAAACGGCTTTTTGTTCAATGGATAAGCCAACGATAAATCGATGGGGCCAAAGAATGGGGTGTACCACGTCACCAAAACCCCCGCGGACATACGAAAATTTTTCAAGGAAAAGGAATCATTCGATACCACCAATGGTAACGTTGTACCGGGAATAACGGCTGTATTATTGGGACCGTAAATGGGTACTTCAAACACGTTACCCGCATCCCAGGTCAAAGCAATGCGCAATTGATCGCTGATAAAATTCGGTAAAATCAAGTGGGCACCCACGGTCGTTAGTAAATTCCCCCCTAAAGAAGAATTCCCGTTTGGCGCACAAATGAAGTTTCCATTAACCAGTTGGCAAGAAGGATTGTATTTCGGGCCTAACGAGTTTGCTTGGTAGCCTGGAACCGTTCCAATACCGCCTCCGGAAAAATTATTGAAAAACGGATAGAGGTTTGTGCCATCGTAATGACTCCCATAACCGGCGGCACCCAACAAATTCACGATGAAACCGTAGGCGACCGGCATATAAGCGGTCACGTTTTCAGAAGCAATATAGTAGGCTAAATTGTTATTGAGTATTGGCACACCCATTTCGAGGCCCAGGCTATTTTGCACACCGCGCGTTGGCATTTGCGCACGATCAAGACCAACGTAAGTCCACTTACTCACAACCTTAGTCACATTATAAGTCCGTTTGAGGTCCGCCGCATTGGCTTCGGCAGCGGTAGGATTAATGAAATTAATCACGCTCGGTGCCAACTGCCCTTGGTTATTAATATGCGAAAGATCAATATTCGAATAACCAAAATCGACACTGAAGATATTATTTTCAGAAACGGGAAAACCGTACGTTAAATCCGCACCAAAGCTATCCATGGTATACGGTGTGAAATATAAACTCTTTTTAAAATGGTTATGATTGTAAAATACCGATATCCCTCGACTGACGTTGTACCAGGTGTAGTACGGATTGATGTAACTCAAAAAGTAATTTTGAAAAATAAGACTGTTATTAAAACCAACCGTCACGTATTTACCCGATCCCAAAAAATTGGGCTGTGATACGCTAGCTCCATACAAGAAGCCATAAGCACTCGAATATCCCCCTTGTAAACTGGCTTTCCCCGATGGCTTTTCTTTGATGGTGAAATTTAAATCGACCTGATTATTGGTATCCAGCACCGGATTCGTTGCTACAGAGGCTTTCGCAAAATAATTGGTGAGCATCAACCGTCGTTTTGACTCTTTAATGGCGGAAAGCGAATAAGGCGCTGCTTCCATTTGTCGTAATTCACGTCGAATGACCTCTTCATTCGTGACTTCATTGCCGGAAATTTCAATGCGTCGCACATAAACACGTTTACCCGCCGTGACATTAAAAGTGATAAAAACGGTGTGCGCATCATCATCGATAGTAGGAATCACATTAATTTGTACAAAAGCATACGCTTTATTGCCGTAAAAATTATGGATTAATTTTTCCGCATGAATGACCTCTTGACGCGAAAAAATGTCTCCCTCTTTCAACGGAATTAAACGGCGTAATGGATCGTTGTACCCCAACGTTTGACCAATGATATTAACGCCTTTTATGTGATAAATAGGACCTTCGTCTACCGTTACATACACATTCACCCGTTTACGATCAGCGGAATAAACCTCTTTGTGCGAAACGACACGCATACGAACATAACCATGATTCAAATAAAAATTCATTAAGCGTTGTAAATCTTTAGAGAGCTTACGTTGAGAAAAACGATCTTTATGAGAGAAAATGGTCGTCAACCCTGGCGTTGTGAGTTTAAACTGTTGTCGTAATTGACGTTGGCTAAATTCTTTATTGCCACTGATCTGAATCGAATGCAGCTTAACAATTTTTCCTTCGTTGACATCGATCTGAATCGAAAGACGATTATGCGAAATCGAGGTTAATTTGGGTGTGACGCTGGTGGCTGCGTAACCCATCATTGCATATTGTTGCTCTAAACTTTTTGTGAATAATTCGAGTTTTAGCGGATCAAAAATTTGACCCGTCGCAAGACCAATTTTTTTCATCACGGGTTGAATTTTGCTGGTGGCAATTTCTTTATTACCCTCGATTTTAATCAAGGTAATCATCGGGCGCTCTTTCACATCGACAACTAAAGTTTGACCCCGCTGCGATAAACTGACGTTGTCAAAAAAACCAGTTTTGTACAATGCTTGTAATGCCTCATCACTTTTCGCCACCGTTAAGTCTTGCCCTTCATGCACCGGCAAATAATTACGAACGGTGCTCGCCAGCATATTTTGCAGGCCATTAATTTGAATATTACGCACCACAAAGGCTTGAGAAGTCACCAGGATAAATACGCTCAACAAGATACTGAGACGAATAAAACGCTTGAATACTGTTTTCATAACACTGAAATACCTTAATTCCTATATTTGGTTAGATTGAAAATGGAAATCCAAGAATTGATTAAAAATAATCCAAGATCTAATTTTCTGCTCACAAATTTGAGGAGGCATTATAACATCAGGCAAGTAAAAGAAAAGATAGATGACCTGTGAAATACCCAAGTTAGCCCGAATATTTCACATCGAACTACGAGGGTCGGTGTGCCGTCAACGGGAAGGTCTTTTGTTTGAAGGGCGTCGCGACCAGGGAGGGTAAGCGTCGAGCACAGGATGTGCGTCCCTGAAAACAAAAGACCTTCCCGTTGGCGGCAGGGCACTTCGTGTGGCCGTCATCTTCAAAAAGCAACGTGAAATATCCAGGTTAGGGACGTGCGCATTCCCTGGCAATATCGACCTTGAGCGTGTATCATCGCCATACCTTTCAACGCGACGAGTAACACCATGATGCAAGAGAGCTCTATTTCCATTCCCACGAAAGTGATTGGCCCTGTGGCCATCGTCGGGGAAGAGGTTAATGCCAACGTCAATGTCCCATTGGCAACGCTTGAAAAACCCATGTGGCCTTCCACAAACCGCGGTGCCAGTGTTTCGCGCCATGCGGGAGGTATTCACTGCCACATTCTCAACGACAGCATGACTCGCTCTGTTTTATTGCAAGGGGAAAGCGCGCGTTACCTGCAGCATGTGATTCACGATTTGTCTAAAAAAAATTCTGAAATTCAACGCACGATTCAAACCACGAGCCATCACATTGCCCTCAAAGATTGGCATTGGCAAGTGGTGGGCAATCTGCTGTATTTTCGCTTGGAAGTGACGACCGGTGACGCCTCTGGTCACAATATGGTGACCAAAGCAGCGGATGCGCTATTGCAATGGTTGCTCGCTGAATATCCCAAATTAAAATACGTCTCCATCTCAGGAAATTACTGTGTCGATAAAAAAGTTTCTGCGGTCAATGGCATTCTCGGCCGAGGAAAATACGTGGTTGCTGAAATCAATATCCCACGCGCCATCTGCATTGAGCGCTTAAAAACCACACCCGAAGCCATCGTCAATTTACACATTAAAAAAAATCTGCTCGGTTCATCCATTGCAGGTGGCGTACGCACCGCAAATGCGCATTTTGCCAATATTTTGTTAGCGCTCTATCTTGCAACCGGACAAGACGCTGCCAATATTGTCGAAGGATCACAAGGGTTTGTGCACACCGAATTACGTGATTCTCATGATTTATATTTTTCAGTGACCTTGCCGAATATCATCGTGGGCACCGTCGGTAATGGCAAGGAACTGGATTTTGTGCGTAAAAATTTGGAGATGCTGGGTTGTCATGCAAACACGCATCCTGGCAGTAATGCGCGACGACTCGCGATTATCACTGCAGCAACGGTTTTATGCGGCGAACTGTCTCTATTAGCCGCACAAACCAATCCGGGTGAACTTATGCGTGCGCATGTGGACTATGAACGCGGACAAGCCATTTATCGTGAACCCCATCCCACCACTACCATAACGTCGTGACCGCAAAAAATTATTTAAAAGCACGTGCCCCTGCTAAAATTATTCTTTCCGGCGAACACGCCGTCGTTTATGGGCATCCCGCCTTGGCGATGGCCATTAATCGTTATACCGAAACATTGGTCCGCTGGAGCACCCCGTTGCATTTAACCTTTAATTTACTCGGCATCGATTACAAACAAAAAATCACGCTGGAAGCGCTGAAACGTTTAAAAAGAAAATTGCAAAAACAATATCATCAATTTAGTACGGGAGAAATTAGCATTCGCGACGTGCTAAAACATCCTTTCGAATTGACACTGTATACCGCCATGAATGTCATCGAAAAACTAAAACACAAATTACCCATGGGCATTGATATCAACACCCATTCCAATATTCCCATCGGTTGTGGTTTAGGATCTTCTGCGGCTTGCGTGGTGAGCGTCATCAAAGCGCTCGGCCACTTTCTCCATGTTCACCTGCAAATCCAAGATTATATTCGCTTAGGCATCGAATCCGAAAATTTGCAACACGGCTTTTCAAGCGGTCTTGATATTCATATCAGTTATCAAGGTGGTGCGTTATTTTTTCAAAACGGTCAATGCACATCGCGTCCTTTGCCCACGTTTCCCATGCAATTGGTATTAACGGGGCAGCCCCAGTCGTCCACGGGAGAATGTGTACAACAGGCGAAACAACGTTTTAATACCAGCAAGATCGGCAAAGATTTTGAAGCCATCACACTCGATTTAGACGCGGCCATTCAAGCGAATGACCTCACACACATTAAGCGGAACTTGAGCGAAAATCATCGTTTATTACAGCACATTGGTGTTGTACCCACAAAAGTGAGCCATTTTATCCATGCAATTGAAAAAAGAAACGGGGCCGCCAAAATCTGTGGTGCCGGCACCATTCGCGGTGACGCCGCTGGGGTCATTTTGGTAGTATGTGAAGAAGATATTACAACGCTCAGTGCCGAACATGGATACTCCCTGATGCCCATTAAAGGTGATTCTCATGGTGCCACCCTCCTTTAAAGCGCGCGCTCCCGGTAGCCTCATTTTGATGGGGGAATACGCGGTATTACATGGGCAACCGGCGATTGTCATGGCCATTGATAAATATATCGAAGTCACCTTAATTCCTCGCCAAGATAACCAATTGTTGATTCGCTCCAATCTCGGTCAAGTGGGAATGACGATCAACAACATAGTTATTCAACATCCGTTTTTCTATGTGCTCACGGCATTAAAGCAAACGAACGATTTGCCCAGTGGCGCCGATATTACGATTACCAGCGAATTTTCTGATAAACACGGCTTGGGCAGTTCTGCCGCCGTAACCGTCGCCTTGTTAGCGGTCCTATCGCTCTGGAAAGAACAACCCCTCGATTTGCTTCAACTCTATCAACAAGGCATCACCGTCGTACATAGCGCGCAAGGCAATGGCTCGGGAGCCGATGTTGCCGCCAGTGTCTTTGGTGGTACATTGGAGTATTTTATGGAACCCTTTCGCATCAGGACACTGCCCAACGTGCCGTGGCTCGTCACGGTTTATTCAGGACAAAAGACCACAACCACAGAAGCGTTAAAACGCGTGAAGAAACGACAACGAGAACACCCTGATTTTTTTAAGCCTTTTTATACTCAGTTGGGCGCATTAACAAAAGCCGCTACAGATACCGTTATAAAAAACGATTGGTTCGCATTAGGAAAATTAATGAATGAAGCACAAATGCGCTTATCACAATTGGGTGTATCAACCCCCACGATCGACAGCATCGTTAAAACGCTGCGTGCACAATTAAATATTCTTGGCGCTAAACTTTCTGGCGCAGGTTTGGGAGATTGCGTCATTGGATTAGGACGTTTAGAGAAAAATTTCTTTCCGCAAAACGCTCGCGAGAAAAAACAAGGCGTGTTGCAACTTGATGTTAATATTCAGGCTCCTGGGGTTTCGTGTGCTTAGTAAAAAAGATGTCGTCGAAAATATTCTCGCCAAAAAAAATAAGAGCCCAGCACATCCGGTCGCATTGTGTTTTGCGCCATCCAACATCGCATTAGCCAAATATTGGGGGAAACGAAATACCGAATTAAACTTACCCATGAACTCCAGTCTCTCAATTTCGTTGCAACATCGCGGAGCGACCGCGCAACTGGAAATGCGTTCGATCTCACATAAGCTCATCATCAACGATGAAGACGTTGATCTCAACAGTCAACATGGTCAACGCCTATGTCACTTTCTCGATTTATTTCAATTTAAAACACACGCTTTTTATCAAGTACGTTTAAATGTCAATATTCCCTTTGCGGCAGGCCTTGCTTCATCGGCTTGTGTATTTGCGAGCCTTGTACTTGCCTTAAATCAGCTCCATCAATGGCAGCTCACCACCACGGAATTATCTATTTTGTCACGACTTGGCAGCGGTAGTGCGGCCCGCTCGGTGACGACTGGATTTGTCGAATGGCATGCGGGGCGCGATCAAAATGGCATGGACAGTTTTGCTGAAAAAATTCCGATTTCCTGGCCCGATTTTTGTATTGGGCTTTGTATTTATCATCACACCGAAAAATCGGTGAGCTCTCGCGAAGGAATGCAGCGTACAGTAGCCACTTCACCGTTATACGATCGCTGGCCCTCCTGTGCTGAACAAGCCGTACAACGACTGAAAATAGCCATTGCCAAAAAAGATATTACCCTGCTGGGAGAGACAGCGGAAAATAATGCGCTGACGATGCATGCCACGATGCTAAGTGCCTGGCCCCCACTTTTGTATTCAACAACCGAAACAATCACAGGAATGCAACACGTTTGGCAATTACGTACGGCGGGAATTCCCGTGTATTTTACACAAGATGCAGGACCTAATTTAAAAATACTCTCCCTAAAAGAACACATAAAAAAAATCACCCCTCAATTTCCCCATATTGAGTGGGCCCACCCTTTTGACTAAGGAAACGTGATGACAGAAGCTAAAAAAGTAATTTTAGTCGATGAGAATGATAAACCCATTGGCGAAGCAGAAAAAATAACCGCCCATCAGCAAGGTTTATTGCATCGCGCTTTTTCTATTTTTGTGTTTTACCATCCATCCAATGATGAACCAGAATTATTAATTCAACAACGTCAATTTGATAAATATCACTGCGGCGGATTATGGAGTAATACGTGCTGCAGCCATCCCCAACCTGGAGAAGAAATCATTACGGCTGGGCAAAAGCGTTTATTCGAAGAAATGGGAATACAAGTCGAATTGCAAGAAGTCGGTGGTTTTCATTATCGAGTTAAATTCGATAATGGATTGACGGAAAATGAACTTGATCATGTGTTCATTGGATTTGCTAGCAGCAAAGAAGTTCCATTTAACAAAAATGAAGTTAACGCCATACGGTGGGTGAAACTCGGTATCTTGCTGCAAGAAGTCATCGATCACCCTAAAAATTTCACCCCGTGGTTTGCACCGGCACTTGAAGTGGCGCTAGGTTTTTCAAAATAAATGAGTCAAAAAAAGCTCGTCGTCCTCGCACGAAGGCCGTCTATAGGAATGATCAAAAATACTGAGCTTTCACGGCCGAAGGTGCGGGGATCCAAATTAACGGCCTTTAAAAAAAAATTCTTTACAACATTTTAATCTGGATCCCCGTGACTCGGCTGTGAAATTTAAATATTTTTCTCAATTTTTGCAGACAGCCTCGCACGAGGATGACGGAGAGTGGGCTAATAATTTTATTTTAAATAATTTTGTGATGCATAAAAACCCTAAAAATCAATCGTAATTGGTATAAACGCACCAGAAGGAGAAAATGCGAAGGAATACCGAGGTATTTCGAGCGTTTTCGACTGAGGAGCGTTTAAAGATCATGCTTCAGTGGGATGCCAATTCCGGAATTTATTCCGTGCCCGTTCTTAACCATGGAAGCGACAGAAGTTTAAAAAACAGCGGGGTCCGTTGTTTTTTTTACTGTTCGATGAAAAAACAAGGAACGATAAATTTTAAAAGAATCTTTAAGTGGTTTAAAATGCGAAGAACGATTATTATCTTGATAAATCGTCGCAATATCGGTTTCCCGAATGGGAATTTTCTGCCGACCCGCTTCCAACAGCATTTCCATTTCAAATTCATATCCTTTGCTTTCCAACAACAATAAACGCGTTAAAAAATCTTTGGGAATGCCTCGCAAACCCGTTTGAGTGTCGCGAATTGAAATTTTCAGCATTTTTTTAAAAATAAAGCGCGTACAACGATTCCCAATTTGAGAACGAAACGGTATCTGTTTTGAAAAATGACGCGCCCCCAAATGTAATGACTCTGGATGACCCTCTAATTTTTCACAAAGGTTAATCATATCCGCAATGGCATGCTGCCCATCGGCATCTGCGGTGACTACCCCCGGTGACGTTGCATCCGCATGAAGAAGATAAGTGCGGAATCCTGTTTTTAACGCCTGGCCTTTTCCAAAATTAACGCGGTGTTTCACGAGGTTGACACCGTTTAATTTTGTCAATACCGCTTTTGCCTCTGGTTGCGTTGAACCATCATCCACAACAATAATCGTTTGTTGCGGACGAACAAAACGCAACTCAGTAATCAGCTCAAGCAAAACGGCGGTGGGCTGATAAGCGGGGATAATGATTGTCGCTTGCATGATACATTACTCGTGTGGTTTCAACAATTGATCCAGCGCTTCACAAGAAGCAATTTTAACATTTTTGTTAGCAAACGGTTTTTTACGCTGATAAAAAACATAATTCTGAATGTCTTTTACGGGAACGTATTGCTGCCACAACGCACGAAAGCAGCGATTCTCTGAAAAATAAGCAATATAATTAAAATAATCAGAATCTAAATACTCAAAATCGTTGGTATTATCGACAATAATAACTTCAGGACGATAATGATATAAATCCTGTGCGAGTAAATTCGCTTGCAATTGTCTTGCTCGTTGCTCAGATACTGCTTTTTTTCTCGCTTGATCTAATAACCCAGGCAACATCCACAGTGTATTAAAACGTGATGCATAATCCACATGAGCATAAGTCATCAATGTCCCTTGCCGCATGCTAACGGAGAATACAAAAATCGATTGATGCTCTGCCAACTGTTGGGTCGTCTGAATCAGTTTACTGAGCAATGTCGATTGATGTGGATTATACGTTAAATAGGCTTCGCTCTGAAGGTTGAGATACCCTTTTAAGGGTCCTATCAATAGCATAAACCCTAAAAAAACAATCATAGCGATTGAAACGAAATGCGGCGCGTTAAATCGATACTGAGAAATAATTTCCGTTATCATCAGTACTAACATGAGTAACGAGAATGCAAGCACCGTGTATTGATGGTAATACCACACTTTTCTCGTCAGAATATAAACCACCCAAAAAGTAGTGTTCGCAATTAAACATAAAGTCAGTAACGGTTTACTTTTTTTTGTCTGCAGTAAAAAAAGAAAATAGCCAATGAAAGATGCAATAAAACTCATACTGGCACTAGAGAGAAAAATCTCTTCCCACGTGATATTATAACCCCCCACATATAATGACATCACCAATGGCAATACAAAAGAAACATAATCGGGTGTAAAAATAAAAATGGACACCAAATATAAAATCGTCACGCCCAGAATAATGAACGTTTCCCAACGAAAAAATGTTTTCCACCCCCGATGTGCGGTTAAATAAATTTCGGTTATTAAAAATAATGGCCAGAGTTTAATATTCACAATAAAACCGATGCCAGCAAGCAGACTAATCATCATCGATAATTTTCGGGAAAAAACGAATCCGCTGACCAAAGCACAAATCATGCATAAATACGGAAAAATAAACACGAGCATCAAATGATCGCGCTGCCCAAATTCATAAATCGGCAGTATCAATAAAATAAATGAGATCGTTATCGCTACCACATTTAGCATCAAGCGATTATTGAAAAATAATTTTTTCAATACCGTTAAACAACAGCACAATGAAATCAAACAGAGCAAAAAAACGTAACATCGCGTCACCCAAACAATGTTCATTACTAAATATTTAGCGATCAAAACAGGAATAATCAATGTATAAATAATGATGGGAGGATCGATATCCATAAAATTTTGCGAATAGGTGCCACCGGCTAAAAAACGCTGTGTTTCAATCAGATGCCAACTGATGTCATGACTGAGATACACATGGTATTGCAAAATAGGACACAAAAGGAGGAGGATGGCCATGATGGTCCATCCTAACCATGAAAATGACTGCCGAGGAGTCGTTGACATGCAGAGTTATCTTCCATAATCTCAGTGAGGATTTAACTGACTCACTTTAGCATGGCCCCTCCCTTTAATAAAGAACCCGGCGGTTCCCGAAGTAACGGGGGCATACTCAACGTTCGCGGGTCCTGCCGCTCGCTATCTCGCGGCAAGATCATTGCGGTATACATCACCCTATTTTACCAATGTCAATCCTCGTTTTTGATTGACCACCCATTGGCCGTCCTCATAGATATTATTCACTAGGACTCTATCTGCATTTGCGGCGGCTTGCACCGCCGGCGCCATACTGTAAGAATTGACGGGTGCTGCAAAGCGAAAAGAGGGGCCAAAATTTTGTTGGCACATTTGCTCCGCTGAATTCACAAGATCACTCGTATTTAAATGAGTGGCTCGTGTGACTACCCATCCCTCCTTGATCGCCTGGGTTTCATCGTGGCATAAAACGGAAACAGGCTGTGTCGCAACATCAATTCCATTTTGCAAACGCTGGCGATCTTTCACCAACACTGCATATGGTTTTGCGTTGTTATTTGACGTTGCTAATGGAAAATCAATATCCCAAGACCACACTAAACTCGCCAAACGAGAATCATTGCTTGTTAATTTATCCATGCTGATCCAATTCACACGCCATGGCATTATTTTCGCAATATTAAATACATTCACATAACGATCTTGGTCGGAGATTGCCGTCTGATCTTCATAAAGACGCCACAAAGAAGTGTGATTGACATCTTTATTAAAGATATGCGCCCCAAAAGTGGCATCATCAACAGCGCTAACCCCTCTATCATAAGGAAAATCAATACCTGAGGTGGTACGATCAAACACAAAACGACTATTTTCGAACTCACGGCCTTTCGTCACGATTAAAATGTGCTTTTGCACAGCTAAAATATCCTGCTGCGTAAGGCGATCTGCCGGTAAAGCACTCGAGGGTGAAAGACCCTGTTTTTGCAGATAATTCGCTAAATCCTGCCGTGAAAAAATATATTGCCCCAGCTCACGTTGAAAAATGCTATCCGCCATTTTAACATGGCCCGCTAACGAGGCATCCAGGTAAAGAGTAATGAATAAATTAGAATTGGTTTTTAATTTCTGCTCCATCCAACGGCTAATTTCTTGTAAACCTTCCGATAATTTATCATCCCATGGCGCACAACCAATCGCCGGTGCAGGAAGTCCGAAGCGTGGATGGCCGTGGCATAATAAAATATCATCGCGCGTAATGGCGTAATGCAAGTCAATTTCTAAAGCGGTTACACCCGCTTCCAGTTGCTCGCTGATTTTTATTTTTTGATTAGGATCAATACCATACGTTTTACCATAGGCAGAAGAAATATACGAATTATGCGTACTGACTTGTTGCTGATTATTCAACGGTTCGTATCGATTCATCGCATTTTGCAATTGCAACGTTTGTTTTACCCAATCCATATTGGGACTAACAATAATGCAATTGATAGGGCCATCGCACATTTTTCGTGAATCTGTAAACAGCTGCACATTGGCATTCGAATTTTTCGTTTTATTTTTTAATTCCAACGAATGGTAATTCGCCCAACCATGATAATTGACGGTAACCGTTCCACCATGCTCGGAACTTAATGAAATAACGCCTTTACTTTGCCAGCGCTCAAAAAAACTGAGCGTACCGTCTTTCACTTTTACATTGAGCTTACTATACGGAGGAATAACAACAGCATGATTCGGAGTAATGCCAGAAGATTTTACGGGTGAGGCAGAATAATTCAGGGGCTCATTCGAATTATTATAAATATTTAAATATTCATCCCAGGCATAACTGGTCAAGATGCATGACGACAACAGTGTAACGAACAATGCTTGTTGCAACCGTGGTGATTTCATATTTATACCTTATTAACGCAAGCTGGGTATCCCTATATCATGGCACCTCCTGTTTTAAATGTTCATATTAAGATCATTTTGAGAACTATTTAATCTATGCTTAATGATAATGCGTTTGAGAAAAAATGGAAATACTTTTTTCAATATGCGTCTAAATTTGTCGATACTAGCCGGATATTTCATGTTGCTTTTTGGGGGTGGCGGCACACCGACCTTCGCCGTTCGATGTGAAATATCCTGTTTAGTTCAAAATATGATCATTCTGGTCGAGCATAGCGCTGTTCTGCGGGAGGAGGCCAGTCAGAGCACTCCGTTGTCATCACCCAAAAATCAATAGCCCCAACGCAAAAATGGGAAGTGCAGCAATTGCGCTGTCGAAACGGTCCAAGAAACCGCCATGACCCGGCAAAATACTACCAGTGTCTTTAATACCCGCCTGGCGCTTTAACATGCTTTCAAATAAATCACCGAGTACTGCAAACAGGGCCGTCATGAATGACAATTCCGTTAAATGCAGCATGGATTCCATCGACAAATCAATCGCAACCCCATAAATAAATGCCGAAATTAACGCTAAAACAACCCCACCCACAAGACCTTCCCATGTTTTTTTAGGGCTCACGCGTGGAATCAGCAAATGCGATCCCCACAATCGACCAGCAATATAAGCCCCAGAATCCACCGCCCACACTAAAATCAAAACAAAAATTAATAAAGCAGGGCCCGCCGAGGTATTGCGTAATACATTCATCGCTAACCAACCAGGAACCAACATCAAAAAACCCTGAATATATTTGATGGTACGATGTTGAAACCCCCACGCGCTGCGTCCGCAAGCAAAACAAATCACTGCACCCAAGGCCCACAACCATACGACCACTGCTACACTGAACCAATAAATGATGGGGATAATAAACGTTAATCCCATCGTCAATAGGATGAAAACCACATACAAAATACGTAACGCGGGACGTTGAATGACAATAAGCTGACTCCATTCCCAGGCACAAATAGCGATAATGACAGCGGTCAATGCCGCGAACCATTTATCCGGCAAATACCCAATAGCCAAAATTGCGATAGGTAAAGCGACTAAAATCGTCAGCAGTCTCTGTTTAAGCATATTGTGATTCTTCTATTTGTTGTGACGTCAATCCAAAACGGCGCTGCCGCTGGCAATACCAAGCCATGGCACGCTCTAGCTCTTGGACCGTAAAGTCTGGCCAATAGAGTTCTGAGAAAAAAAGTTCGGTATACGCCATCTGCCACAACATAAAATTGCTGATGCGCTGCTCGCCACTGGTACGAATTAATAAATCGGGTTCCGGTAAATCACTCAACGATAAATAGGATTGAAACGATTTTTCAATGTCAAGATCACTCTGGTTTTCAAGGGAAACAGGCGCTTTCGCAAATTTTTGTATCGCTTGCACGATGTCCCAACGGCCTGAATAGTTAATTGACATCACTAACGTTAAACCGGTATTGCTCGCCGTCAGTTGTTCCGCTTCTGCAATTTGCACCTGCATAAAACCGTCAAGATAAGAACGGTCACCAATGATCCGCAGACGCACATTATTACGGTGCAGTTTTTCAATCTCGCGCTGCAAGGTCACTGACATCAATTTCATGAGAAAACGCACTTCCAGTGGAGGACGACGACGATTTTCTAAGCTGAATGCAAACAGTGTCAACACTTCAATACCACGATTTCCGCAATGTTGAACAATGCTTTCAACGGTTTTAACACCGGCACGATGGCCCGCAACTCGACGCAAATTTCGCTGCATTGCCCAACGTCCGTTACCATCCATGATAATCGCAATATGTCTCGGTAACTGTTCCATGAGCACCCTCTTTCAGCCATTCCCGATGTAAAATATCCGGGTTAGATCGCCATTAACTCTTGTTCTTTACTCGCCACCAACGCGTCAATCTGTTGAATGAATTTATCGGTAATTTTTTGAATATCCGTTTGACCCCGTCGCTCATCGTCTTCACTGACTTCTTTGGCTTTCAACAAATCTTTGAGATCTTGGTTGGCTTCACGACGAATATTACGAACCGATACTCGTGCACGCTCACCCTCTTCTCGAACGATTTTTGCCAAATCACGCCGACGCTCCTCCGTTAACGGTGGCAACGGTACACGAATCACGACGCCAGCAGAGCTTGGATTTAAACCCAAATCCGACGTCATAATGGCTTTTTCAATGGCGCCAACCATATTTTTCTCCCACGGAGTGACGGTTAGCATACGTGCATTCTCAACAGCAACGCTCGCAACTTGATTTAACGGTGTTTCCGATCCGTAATAATCAACACGAATGTGTTCCAACAAGCTGGGATGCGCGCGCCCCGTACGTAATTTGGAAAGTTCGCTCTCAAGAGAAGCGATACTTTTTTTCATCCGTTGTTCCGCATCTTTCATAATGTTATTTAACATGTGCATCTCCCTGATCAACGAGGGTACCTTCATTTTTATCAATCACCACACGCAGTAAGGCGCCTGGTTTTTTAATATTGAATACGCGCAAAGGCATATTATGATCGCGACACTGGCAAAACGCAGAAAGATCCATAACGGCTAATTCTTTCTCGAGCGCTTCTTGATACGTTAGATGGTGATACAGTTTCGCTGTTGGGTTTTTCATCGGATCAGCAGAATAAACACCATCCACGTTGGTTGCTTTCAAAACCACATCCGCTTCGATTTCAATACCACGCAAACTCGCCGCAGAATCCGTCGTCACCAAAGGATTACCGGTACCTGCCGCAAACAAGACAATACGCCCCTGTTGTAAATGGTGAATCGCTTTACGACGATGAAAATCATCCGCAACGCCCCCCATGGAAATAGCCGATAAAATTCGCACGGGTAGTGCATGTTGTTCTAATGCATCACGCAACGCGAGGGCATTCATTAACGTTCCCAACATGCCCATTTGATCCGCCGTAATGCGATTGATACCAATTTCAGACAAGGCAGCACCGCGGAAAAAATTTCCTCCGCCAATCACAATGCCAATCTGCACCCCCAGTTGGTACACTTCAATAATTTCTCGTGCGAGTCGATCAATAACTGCAGGGTCAATGGAAGAAGTGCCTTTTCCAATGAGCGCCTCTCCACTTAATTTTAATAAAATACGTCGATAGATGGGTTGGGGGCCACTTGCCATTAATTTTTCCTTTGTACTTGAGCCATCACCTCATCAGCAAAATTTTGTGTTTCTTTCTCAATCCCTTCACCGACTTCATAGCGCACAAAGGACAAAACTTTTGCTCCCGCCGCTTTTAATAATTCAGCAACTGTTTTATTAGGATCCTTCACAAAAGGCTGACTCGTCAGGCTAATTTCTTTTAGAAACTTATTCACGCGTCCATCGACCATTTTACGGATAATATCCGCTGGTTTTCCAGAGTCTGCCGCTTGTGCCATGAAAATTTCTTTTTCTTTAGCAACCAGATCAGCAGAAACCTCTTCCGGATAAATGGCTTGTGGATAGGTTGCGGCAATATGCATCGCTAAATCCTTTGCTAATGCCGCGTTTTTTTGATCGATCGCCACCAAAACACCAATGCGTTCACCATGCGCATAACAACCAACAAACGGCGCTTCCACGAATGACGCCCGTCGAATTTGCACATTTTCACCAATTTTACTTACCAAGGTTTGTCGTATGGTTTCAATGGGTTGGCCCCCTATTTTTTCAGCCAATACGGCAGCAGCTTCCTTTGATTTTGCTTTTAACCCTTGCTGCGCCACTTTTTCAACAAAAAGACGAAAGTTTTCATCACGCGCAACAAAGTCTGTCTCACTATTCACTTCCACGATAAAAGCGCTTTCATGGTTTGCCGCAACGGCAATTTCAATTTTGCCTTCTGCGGCTGTTTTATCGGCACGCTTCGCCGCTTTCGCTTCACCCGCTTTACGCAGTACTTCTATTGCTGCTTCCAAATCACCTTTCGTTTCTTCTAACGCTTTTTTACAGGCCATCATTGCAGCGCCGGTTTTTTCGCGTAATTCTTTTACCAATGCAGCACTAATTGTCATTTGTGTAACCTCAATTCGTTATGGCGCGTCGCTGGTATTTCACCAACGACAGCATTTCATTGTTTGGACGGAAGGCAATTTACTCTGCGTCAGCATCCCTGATGCTTTTATCCACTTTGATAGTCACCGCTTTTTTACTCACCGGCTTTTTTGCAGCCGGTTTTTTCTCGGGTAAATCGTCAGAATCTGCGTCGCTGCCATCGGCCGCTTTTTTAGATTTTTTTGCTTTCTTTTTGGTAACGACTTTTTTCTTTGGTTCAACACCGTCAATTTCTTCAGCGTCTTCGCCCGCATGCTTAGCTTCCACTAAGTCTGCTGCACCACGTGCGGCAATAATGGTATCGGCAATCGTTTTACAATAAAAACGAATCGCTCGCACTGCATCGTCATTACCAGGAATGAGATAATCCACACCTTTAGGATCAGCATTGGTATCCGCAATACCAACGACGGGAATGCCCAAACGAATCGCTTCTTGGATGGCGATTTTTTCCATCCCCACGTCAATAACAAACAGCACATCGGGTAAACCCCCCATGTTTTTAATGCCGGATAGATTGGTGTGTAACTTCTCTTTGGCACGCATCAGGTTTAAAACTTCTTTTTTTGTCATGCTGGCTAAGAGACTTTCGTTGGCTAACCGTTCTTCTAATTCTTTGAGGCGTTTAATCGATTGTCGGATCGTCTTGTAATTAGTCAACATGCCGCCCAACCATCGATAGTCGATATAAGGCATTCCCGCACGGCTTGCTTCTTCACGAACGACATCCCGAGCCGCGTGTTTGGTACCCACAAACAATACCTTGCCGCGACGAGAAGCCACTTCATGAATGAAGTTCAGCGCTTGCCGAAACATCGGTAATGATTCTTCTAGATTGATAATATGAATATTATGGCGAGACCCATAGATATAGGGCGCCATTTTAGGATTCCAGTACCGGGTTTGGTGGCCGAAATGAACCCCCGCCTCCAGCATGTCACGCATGGTAACGTCTACCGTCATTTTTGTTCTCCAAAGGGTTGATGGGCTTTCGCCCCCTCCACCTATCCCATTCCCCAACCCTCTTTTTTTTAAAAAGGGCACCCAGGAAATGTGACGATAAGTGTGTGAAATACGAGAGTAAGCACGAGGCTTATTCCAGCGTTGCTTTATACCATAGTCAGCGGATGTGGTGCAAGGGCGGCATGCCTGGGGGCGTCGTAGAGGCGGATTTCAGCTGCAATTCCGAATAACTCATCACATGTTTGATGCTGCCTTGTGACAGTTCAATAATACGATGGCAATTTTTTAACGTCGTTAGGCGGTGCGCAATCATAATGACGGTGCGATTACGACTCACCGAATAAATTGTTTCCATAAGACGTGCTTCTGTTTCATTATCCAACGCAGAAGTCGCTTCATCAAAAATCAACACGTCGGGATTATGATACAGCGCTCTCGCAATAGCGATGCGTTGCCGCTCGCCTCCCGACAGTCGTACACCACGTTCACCCACTAACGTGCTCAGCCCCATTGGTAATTGCCGAATCAATTGCGACAGTTGCGCATTTTCGACCGTCTGATGAATGCGCTTAAAATCAACTTTTTTGGTTTTTTCACCAAACGCAATATTCGCCAAAATAGTATCGTCAATCAGATAAACGGATTGTGGGACATAACCCACACAACGATGCCACTGCAAAGAATACACAGGAAATTGTTGATCAATCAAAATGGATCCTTGATATGGATGCAACAAGCCTAAAAGCATATCCACGAGTGTTGATTTTCCAGATCCTGTGGCACCGATAATCCCGATACATTCTCCTTTTTGAATTTGAAACGAGAGATTCCGCAAGGCATCCATTGTTGTATTTAAATAACGAAAAGAAACCTGATTGAATGTAATGGATTGATTAAATTGAAAATGAGGGGCATCGCAATAATTTTCTTGCAGTGCTTTGGCGTGATATTCTGCTGTTGTTAATTCAATAGCGGGAATGACGGCTTTAAAATTATTGAAATAATTAATAATACGATTTAATCCCGGCATTAAACGAAACCCAACATAAAGATACCCCCCCAAAATACCCGTCATGGCATCAGGGCTTTCAAACTTCAAACATAAAATAGAAACCGTAACAACAAACAAACCAACGAATAATACTTCAATCACCATTCGCGGTAATGCATTGGTTGCATTCTGAATGGCTTTTACACGTGATTTTTTACGCGAAAAAAATTGGTAGCCCTGCACAAATTCTTCACGCTTACCCAGTAATACAATTTCTTTAAAGGCGCTAAAAAACTGCATGAGATTTTGTTTGCTGAGTATGGATGCTTCCTGAAAACGTCGCCCCCACCGGTAAAATAAAGGCAATAATCCTTTATTAATCACCACACCCACAACAGCACAAATAGTAAAAACAATCAGCGCTAATATCGGGCTCATCAAAATAATCGTTAAAATCAAACAAATAAAAATGATGCCTTCAGAAAGTATGCTCGCTAAAGAAACCATACCAACGGAAAAAACTTGGTCGACATCATCACTAATAACCGACGCACCTAATGCCGAATTGCGCGATAAATAATATTCATAATCAGATTTCGCATAACGACGCATCAGGGCATCCGTAAACTGATCATTCATTTTCTGAATAGCAAAATTTTGATGAAAAACTTCTAATCCTGCGATAATATTTTTCACCAAGTAAATCAACCCACAAAAAATAGCAATATAAAAAACCACTTGACCAGAAGAATAATATTGCGTGATAGGTAGCCAATGTAAATATTTTTGACTGGCGGTAGGATTATTTAACACCTGCGCAAAAACCACGATGACCAAAGCAGTAATCATTTCCAGTATCGAGGTTAACAGCGCAAAACAAGCAATACCCACCCATTGCCATTTTTGCTCGGGAGTCAGTAATGATCGCAGGTGCTTAACCGCGGAAAAAATGGATGGTGTTGACATTAGGTAATGATCTTATTGACATCGAAACGCCCCTCTTCCTTTCGGAAGACACTTTAGAGAAAAAGCCGCCTTTGTGCCGAACACAAAAACAACCTCCCATTCTAATAACTGATGCCACAAAACACCATCACTTTCGAAGCGTCTTAAAAAAAGGGCCTTAGGTCACGGCAAGGGCTCTCTTTTCATTTATTTCTTTTACTTTTGTTGTTCAGCCTGCTCTAAAACCTAAAGCCCAAAGCAATTTAGTATGAAGATACTCGTACCGTATCCCCTACCCTTAAAAATTCTCGGTTCAGCCAACGTGCATCCGACGGATAAACACGAACACAACCGTGGCTCGCATGTCGCTTCGCTGGGACATCCGGAGAACCATGCACCGCATAGAATTTATGAAAATAAACGCAATGTGGCATCGGCGCTCCGCCACCTCCCAATGGATAGCGACTCGACTTACAGCCTGGACCGCCTTTTCCAATCACAGTAAACGTCCCTTTAGGGGTACGGCACGAACGCCCAACATCTTTACAATAAGAGGCGCCTCCTGATGCCACCCCCGATCGCACCACTTTTCCATTTTGAATGGCATACCAGCGATGCTTTTTAGGATCAAAATGTAAGGACCGACTTCCACTGACAGCCGACACCATTTTGTTACCTGATGCTTGCTGAAGCTGTCCTCCCGATTCATTGCTCGTCGCATAGCTTCCATTCATGCACCCTATAGCCAACCCCAGCAATCCGACCTTAATCAACCCTTTCATGGCTACCTCCGTCACAGCTCTATTCATCAGCAATGACTGTAGCTCTCCTCATTCACCATCCCACTCTATCTACAAATACTATAGCTCAAATTTTGATCAGATTCGAGAAACTAACTGCTTAGCAAAAGGTTTTGTTTTTGCGTTAGTTTTTTGTCGTGTTAGCCCCGCCGTATTGGCTCACAACAGCTGTTCAAATGGGTTAGAAGCACTTGCCAGGAATTTCCCATCGGAAGATGGGGAATTCCAGGCCACACTCTTTCAAAGGTAGTGATCTACGAGCAACATCACAAACAGCAACATTAAATAAATAATCGAATACCGAAACGTTTTCATGGGTAAATCGGGCCGCTCGGAAAACCACAACGCCAACGCATAATAAAGAAAAATGCCATTCAGGATAAATGCCCCCAGCAAATAAATCCAACCACTCATACCGATGGCAAATGGTAATAAAGTCACTGCCATTAATAACACGACATACAATAAAATACTCAGTTGAGTAAAAGGGATGCCAAAACGATTGGGTAACATGGGAATATTGGCTTTTGCATAGTCATCCACGCGATGAATGGCTAACGCCCAAAAATGCGGTGGCGTCCATACAAAAATAATCATCATTAAAATTAACCCACCCGCATCAACCTGCCCCGTCACGGCAACCCATCCTAATAAAGGTGGAGCAGCACCCGCAGCACCACCAATGACAATATTTTGCGCGGTGACATGCTTTAAAAAAGAGGTATAAATAACCGCATAACCAATCAACGTTACAAATGTCAGCACGGCGGTTAACGTGTTCACAAGATAAATTAATATCAGCATCGCCACAACGCAAAGCACCGAAGCAAAAATCATGGCATGGCGCGGTGCAATTTTTCCTGACACAATCGGACGACCTTGCGTACGACTCATCAAACGATCAAAATGCGCATCCACGAGTTGGTTAATCACCGCAGCCGAACTCGCCGCTAACGCAATACCTAAATTGCCCCACAAAAGAATGTTGAAGGGTACAAAAGTGGAGGTACTCAAACACATCCCAACCATCGTGGTCAACATCATTAATAACACCACACGTGGTTTACACAATTCCAAATAATCACACCAACGGGTGTAATGTTCGCGCCGAAGCGCTATCGTTCGATTATTCATAAACCATCGCCCCTTGACGACGAAATACGGCATAATTAACGGTCACCATAGCACATAACAACAAACCCGCTGTTAAATTATGTAATACCGCAATCCCCAGTGGTAAAACCAACACAATATTTAAAATGCCCCACGTAATTTGCATCATTAAAAGAATGAGTAATATCCCCATCGCTTTTCGCAACATCGGATCATGCTGTTGTTGTCGATAAAAATAACCCAACATAAAAATAACATACATCATCACAGCCACCGCCATCATCCGATGCGTCATATGAATGGTTTGACGCGCAGCAGCACTTAATACGCCCCCTTCATAATTCATACCCCCAAAAGCCGATACATTAAAAGCCGCCGCAAAATCAAAAGTCTGCTGCCAATGCCCCTGACAAAAAGGAAAATCAGGACAAGACAGTGCCGCGTAATTTGTGCTGGTCCAGGCCCCCAATGCTATTTGCAATGCAAGCATCATTAAACCACACAATGCCATGATCTTGCTTCGCAAAGGATAGGGGGTGGAAAAATGATGGCGATTGTCCGGTACAGAGGTCCAGGATTTCAAAAAAATCAGCCATAATAAAGCGAATAAGCCCATTCCTCCCAGTAAATGCTGACTCACCACGATGGGCCACAACGTTAATGTGACTGTCCACATTCCGAGTAATGCTTGGTAAATGACAAGCAAAAAAATAACAAGCGCTAAAACCAAATAACTCACACCGTGTCGCGCCGCATTCAGCACGCACAACGTCGCCACTAAAAATACAAGTACCGCTAACGTTCCCGCGCAATAACGATGAATCATTTCCGTCCATGCTTTTTGCTTCATCATGGCGGTAGTCAGCACTTGCACAGGAACGCCGATATGGCCATAACAGCCCGGCCAGTCGGGACAACCTAAACCGGCATCCGTCAACCGCGTCAATGCCCCTAAACCAATGACCAACCACGCGACAATAACCGCCAATAAAGAGATTCTCACTAACCCGTGCGTTATATTACTTTGCATCACTCCTCTCTTTAACGGTCACTAACGACTAACACGGCGGATTCAACGGAAACTGGGCTTCAATAGGTGAGTCATTCGTTTGGATGGATCGGTTTTTAAACAATAACTGGGCGGCTGGGATTGCCATTAACACCAAAAAAATGAAAGGCACCACCGTCCATAAAATTTCAAGACCTGATGATTTCTCTTGCGTCGTTGAAGAACAAAGCCGTCGTATCAATGCCCCCATGAAAGCAAAAAAAACGACGACACTCACCGTGCCACACATATAAAAAGCCCACAGATGCAAACGAGAAATCCTCCAAGCAGTCGGAGCGGACAAAATATACCAAAATGGTGGGAATCACAATAAAATTTCACGCGTCATGGGTCATGATGCACAAATTAAACTAAAACCAAGGCCCTTCTTTTTGATGCCTTCAATAATCGCCGGCAACGCAGCCACCGTTTGTGCTCGATGATTCGAGCCATCATGAAAAATAAGAATCATACCCGGTCGAACCGTTTTTAGAACATGGTCGATCAAGCGTTGCACCCCCATTGATTTATAATCTTCGGTGATGAAACCCATAACCTGTGCCATCCCATTTTCATTAATAACACGCTTCACATTAGCATTCGTCATTAAAAATGGCGGACGCAAGCAAAGGGGGGGCTGACCCAAAATGGTGGCAATAATGTCTTTCGATTCGCGAATTTCATGCTGCAATTTTACAGGAGACAATGTTGTCAATTTAGGATGCCAAATCGTATGGCTCGCCACCACATTGCCGTTTGCGATGATTTTTTTCAACATGTCCGGATACCGTTTTGCAAGTCCCGCCATAACGAAAAATACCGCATGAATGTGATAGCGATTTAAAATATCCAATACGTGGGGGGTATCAATGGGACTCGGACCATCATCAAACGTTAACGTGACCGTATTCGGAAGCGGGTGAGTCATAATCTGAGCAGGAAGGGTGCCCCAGGCACGACCAATAAAAAACAACAAGCAAAATACAACGGAAAAAATCCATTTCAACAACATACTCTTTCTCCCTGGACCATGAATCATTCCATGCTATCACAAAAAAATTCTGGGTAACATTCACAACTAACGCCACATTATACCATAGCGCGTCGCCGTCAACGGGAAGTGACACAAATCAATCAGTTACAATAAATACTCGAATGAGCTGATCCAACAGCAGCAAAAACAAGATCAAAAAAAATCTATTTAATATTATCTTAACTTTAATTGGGTAAAATTCAGTTTATTGTATCGTTTTTTTACTTGAACCCACCACACCGGATGTTAAAAAACTCAATTCAAGGATGTTATACCCATACCGAGGTGTAAAATGCGTCCGAACAATTATCATAGTACAATACTCGTTGATTTTGATTTTACATTTTCGTTGGCCGTCGATTTCAATCCCGACTCGAAAAAGAAAACATTCACCGCCCAAGAAACGGGTTTGTTGTTGCAGGATCCTAAGCCAGAAGAAATGTACAATAGCGCTACTTTTTTTTCATGGGCCATGATCGGGTCGCTTCTTGTGTTAAATCAGCGGTTAGAAAGCAAAATATTACCTTTCTCTCAGAGGATGTATTACGACGACAAATTGCAAAATGGAGCAAAGCCTGCTATGTATGAAGTATTCAGTAAGATTTTTGGAGAAGAGGAAAAACGACTAATTTTAAAACAAAAGGATGGCGATGAAATTGTTAAAAAAGCAAAGCTTTTTTTAGCCGAGGGAAAGGAATTTGAGGGTAAAAATGAGCTCTTGCAAGCTGTTTGTGTTATCTACCCAGAAAAAGAAAAAAGTGATTTTACTCTAATAGACGACTATGAGATCTATATTGAAAATGCAAAAACCCTTGGCATGAAAGGTGCTAGTTTTATGCCTAATCTGGAAAAAGAAAATGTTTTTGCTTTTTGCCAAATCGTTCTGGAACGCTTTGTTGCAGTATATCCCGATAGAAGGTTAAGGGATTTGTTTGAAGAAATTGATCGTATTAAATTCCCTGAAGAACATCTACGCGCCCAGCTCAATGAGGATAAACTACCCGACGGTGTTACGTTAAAAGAAGCGATCGAATTTTGCCTAAAACAGGGAATATTAGAGACAATTAACTATATCCACGAGCCCCCAGCTCGGCATGGCTTGAGCAAATCCTTACTGACACCAGAGCAAATAACGTCGTTCCAAAAACAAGCTAAGGCTATGGAAAAAGAGTTCGCTACCCCTATTGCCCCTCATAAGACGTCTGGCCTAAATTTTTGGAGAGCCCCCAAAAAACCGACAAATGCTTCACTTGAAACGTACCACGAAAAAAAGAAAGAAGACGAAGAAGTTCAGAAGCAAATCGAAGAGCGAATAGAGGTGATCCAAATACTAGAACAATGCGCTCAGCAGTTTGAGAAAAAGAAAGAAGACTCTGATTCTAATTCTAAGCTGATGAGTGATGAGATTAGAGCGTTGATGACCCTTGCTTCGAAACCCGGACAAAAAGGGGTATTTGACCAGGAATCAAAAAAATTATTGGCTGAAATTGAGAAAAAGTACCCAAAAGAGTACGAAAAAGCACGATCGGCAGTGGAGGGACGACCTTACTCATCTAAAAAAGAGCCACCAGAGCATTCTGACTCCGACGCGCATGTCTCGCCTTCCCCTATGAGATGAGGCAGATAGGACTGACGCATTGACAACAAGTCAGCTTGCGAATCGAGCAGAAGGGACCTCGCGCGATCCCCGCCTTTTCTCACACCACCGTACGTGCGATTTCGCATATGGTGGCTTCCATTAACCCGGATATTTCATATCGAACGGCGAGGGTCGGTGTGCCGCCATCCTCAAAAAGCAACATGAAATATCCAGGTTAACCAACCTCTTTTATTAAATTAACAAATAAATATCGATTCTGATTAGAAAAAAAAGTACATTTTGATGTTGAAAATTTTGATTTAGCGATATTGTCTAATATTTCAATTTTAGAATAGTAATGAATTTCCCACTCTAAAATTAAATCAATAAAGAACATATTCTTTTTATTTTTTTGATAAATACCTATTAAAAGTTCTCCATTGATATCAAGGGCGTCATAACATTCATTCAACAACTCAATAAAATGAAAAGAATCTAGATAGTTGGCTTCTTCTGGAACCACAATAAGGTCACATTTCACAGCAATATTTCTCAACATATTCCTTGGTAAAAGATTCGATAATGTGACGTCAAATTCATATTCTTTTGCGATAGATAGAAGTTTTTTTTCAATGTATTGAGTCATATAGTATTGAGATTGATTTTTTAATCTTGATGTAACGAGCGATATTTCGATGGGTGGAAATGATGAGACAAGAGCGATGTTTTTCTTTTCATCCTCTTTTATTTTTGTTTGTAACAAACCAGCATAAATTTTTGAGCGTAGTCGAACCAGTCGACAAGTATGCGTATGAAGAAAAAAATCATCAATCATTTTTCCTACAATTCCATATCCAGAAGGTTTGTTGTTATGGATTTTTTTATAGAGATTAAAAAGATCGGCTGGATACTTCATACTTGATAAGCATAGTGATGCGCAGTCGGATAATAAAAAATAGGGCAGTAATTTTGCAGAAATATATTCATGCAAGGACGGCTCATAAGAAAATATTTTTCTTGAAGCATTGTCGATATGTTTATCACAAAAATTCGATAAAGCAGCTAATGATTGATAACACTCCTGGTATTCTCGATGATAATAATCATGACCTGAATATTTATTGTTAAAAGCTTTATGCATAGATAGAATCTTAGAAGAAAAATCTGAAAGATATTTATCAAACTCCAAGAAAATGGACGTTTTTGATTCATTTAATTTTTTATTCAATGAAATGGAATGGCTTTTTTCTACAGTAGATTGCTCAGCGATTAAAATGGAAATAGCCTTATAAAAATCAAAAGCAAAATCTTTATCTTTTTGTATTTTTTCTTCTATTTTTTCATAGGGTATCGATAATGTGACAACGTCATCACGACATTCGATATAACCCTTTCGATCTTTAACTCCAAGAAACTCATCAATTCCAACTACGTACCCTGGCTTTATTATGTTTTTGTATAAAATAGATTTTTTTTCATATACCTTATAGCATGCATGACCACGAATCAAAATATGTAATTCCCTGCTCTCTATTGGCGAAAAAACTAACTCATGATTTTTGAAATATTTCACAGAAGAAGATTCAAGAAACCATAAATGATTTTCATCAGTTAATAAGGAAAATAATTTTATTGATTTCGACATATTTCTCATAGATCGGCCATTTGACTATTTCTTGCATTTTGACGACACCTCATAAATAAGAAACTCATCACCATCCCCTTTCTGCAAGTTATCATCCAACCCATGCATCATCGTGAAAAGTATAGTATAAATAAAATACACAGGATTTTTTATACTATACTTACCATCGGTGATGTTTTTATAGGTTGCATAAATCAACAAATTACTGGCGATTCATAGAAGTCAGTCATCGGCGTGAGGCAGGTGAGAATATGGGATATCATAAGCAACGGTTTGTTCCTATAGCAATTATTGGCATTGGCGGGATTTTTCCAGATTCAGAAGGGCCGGAGAGTTTTTGGCGCCAGTTATTGACAGGGAAAGATTTTATGAAAGACGTTCCTAATGTCAATACACATTGGTTGCGTGATGATTATTTTTCCACGAACATGACGGAAGAAGAAAAAACGTATATAAAAAAAATGGCGTTTATACCGGAAATTAATTTTAATCCTGTAGAATTCGGTATTCCTCCTCAAACTATTCAAACAACAGATACCGCCCAGCTTTTGACTCTTGTTGCTGTAAAGCAGCTCTTAATGGATACCTTTGGTGAAAATTGGAAAGAAAATAATTTTGAAAATACAAGTGTTATCATTGGAACCAGTGTACTTAATCTATTAGCGCAAATGGCAGGAAGATTACAGAAACCTCATCAACGAGAAGCACTAATGGCACTTGGTTTTTCCAAGGAAGATATAGAAAAAATTTCTAATAAAATATCTGAGCAATATACCCCTTGGACAGAAAACACATTTCCTGGTTTATTAAGTAATGTTGTGGCTGGTCGGGTTTGTAATCGCTTTAACATGCGGGGGACAAATTGTACCGTAGACGCTGCTTGCGCAGGAAGTTTAGCGGCTATTTCTATGGCCGTTGATGAACTGCAATTAGGTCGTTCGAATTTGTGCATTACCGGTGGTGTCGATTTATTAAACGACATTCTGATGGTGATGTGCTTCACGCGGACGGGTGCTTTGTCCTTTAGCGGAGAATGCCGACCTTTTTCCGATAAGGCAGATGGTACCATGTTGGGAGAGGCTATTTGCCTTTATATGATGAAGCGATTGGAAGATGCAGAAAAAGATAACAATAAAATTTATGCGGTCATTCACGGTATTGGTTCATCATCCGATGGGCGATCAAAAAGCATTTATGCGCCCACTTCTCTCGGACAAAAACTTGCTATTGAAAGAGCATACGCTGCTGCTGATTATTCAATCGAAACCATTGGATTATTTGAAGCGCATGGAACAGCGACAAAAACAGGTGATGTGGTAGAAATAGAAGGGCTCAAATCCGCTTTGAGCTCGAGCATAGTAAAAAGCAAAATACCAATAGGATCAATTAAATCACAAGTAGGTCATACAAAAAGTGCCTCCGGAGCAGTATCTATTTTTAAAACGATTATGGCGATGATCAACAAAGTACTTCCTGCTAGTATTAAAGTAGATTCGCCAAACCCAAAAATTGATGAAAATACTTCCTTCTACATTAACACAAAACTTAGACCATGGTTAACTCATACGGATATTCCGAGGCGAGTTGGTATTAGCTCTTTTGGATTTGGTGGAAGTAATTATCATATTACCTTGCAAGAATATACCGGGAAAAATGCCGCTAAAAGATACCGCGCATTTTCAAGTGAAGTTTATTTGTTAGGTTCTGAAAAAAGAGAGGAGATGATTGAAAAAATAAAATCGATATTAAATCGTGAAATGAGTGATCGTGAATGGTTACCTTTAATATTAGAGTCTCAACAAAAATTTAATGCAAAATCACCACTACGATTATCTATTGTTTCTTCTGATTCTAATGATTTTTTGAAAAAAATTAAATTGGCTTTTGATCATTTGAAAAAATCGGATAATTTTTCCTTGGAAAATATTTACTGCTCAAATAAAACTTATGAAAAAATTGTTTTTCTTTTCCCGGGGCAAGGTAGCCAATACTTGTATATGGGTTCAACTTTGGCGGCACATTTTTCTATTTACCACGATGTGTGGCAACAGGCAACTCATCTTCCATTAAATCCAACAATAGATCAGGTTGTTTTTCCGATCGCCGAATTTTCAAATGAAAAAAAAATGGCCCTTGAACATCAGCTACAACAATCACATTTTGCTCAAGTTGCACTGTCCACCGCCTGTGTAGCACAATTAAAGCTTTTTGAAAAATTCGGAATTTACCCTAATGTGACTGCGGGACATAGCTTTGGAGAAACAATAGCGTTATATGCCGCAGGCATTATCGAAGATATTGACTCATTACAAAAGCTTTCTTATTTTCGCGGAAAAGCAATGGGCATGGATATGAAAAAGCAAGGAGCAATGACAGCTGTGATACATCCTGCTGATGATATCATTAACAAATTTAAAGCTTGGAATATTCCATTAGTCATTGCGAATTATAATGGCCCAATGCAAATCGTATTTTCAGGTGAAATTGAACATATCAAAAAACTAGAACAACTTCTCACAGAAAATAATATCTCATTCGTGAGGCTTAAAACTTCAAATGCTTTTCACAGTCACTTAATTAAAGAAAGTTCAGATCATTTTAGAAAATATGTGATGGAAATGAATTTAAGGCAACCTAAAATTCCTATTTATTCTAATACAACGGGGGAAATTTATCCTGAAGATATTGAAGAAATTAAAAAATTATTTTCCAATCAGTTTATTCATCCAGTAAAATTCCATCAAGAAATTGAATCCATTTATCGTGCGGGTGGAAACGTATTCATTGAGGTTGGTCCTGGCGATGTACTAACCAAACTGGTTAAAGCTATTTTAGGTGACCGTCATTATCTTGCAGTAAATTCAAACAATAAAAATGAAAATGATGTCACCACATTTTGGAAATGTTTAGCGCAACTTTCTGTATACGGAATAGCAGTGAATTTTTCTTCTATTATGGATGATTATCAACTGGATAGTAGTAATCATTCAGATAAGTCTGGATTAAATATAAAACTTCAAGGGTTTAATTACAATCGACCTTATCCAAAATATGAAAAAACGAAATTCAGTGAAGAGCAAGAGATAATGGAAGAGAATCCTTTTTTCAAAGAAGAAGCTTCACAAGAAATGCCTATTGCTCCACCATTGGATATACATGAAAAGAGCGAGTTGCTTGCCAAAAAAGAAAAATTTATTCCAACGGAAATACGACATACTGATTACTTAGATACAAAAAATACTCCCTCTACAAAATTAACGAATGCAATGTTGAATATTGTAGCTGATAAAACAGGTTACCCAGTTGATAGCTTGAAAATGGATATGGCGTTGGAGGAAGACTTAGGCATTGATTCCATTAAACGAGTTGAAATTTTAGCAACGCTGCAAAATCAAATCGCTCATCTTCCTAAATTAGACCCTGTTGAGCTAAGCAGTTTGCTAACCCTACAAGAAATAGCGAATTATATTCAAAAAAAATTAACGATAGAATCCACCCCTTCCGTTGAAGAAAAAATTGATTCACCCGTAGAATCACTTCCAATGGAACCTTCTGCTATTTCTACGGATCATGTGGCGTTACCAAAGAAGGATCATGTAGACATTGAATCCCTCACAAAAGAAATACTCGACATTGTTTCAGATAAAACAGGTTACCCAGTGGATAGCTTGAAAATGGATATGGCGTTGGAAGAAGACTTGGGCATTGATTCCATTAAACGAGTTGAAATTTTAGCAACGCTGCAAAATCAAATCGCTCATCTTCCTAAACTAGACCCTGTTGAGCTAAGCAGTTTGCTAACCCTACAAGAAATAGCGAATTATATTCAAAAAAAAACGATGTCAAATGAACATCATACTAACAACATCCCGATTAAACCAATAAGTGAAAATGTTGGACATTATGAAGTAGGAATTATTCATTGTCCTATTCCAAATAAAATAACTCCGCATCTTAATGAAAAAAAGTTAGAAATTGTTGGAAATAATAAAAATATTGGTGAAATTTTATGCCAAATGCTCAACAAATCAGGGATTCAATCTTCTCAGGTAGAAGAGCCCAGTGGTTTTGAAAATATTCTTGATTTATCCTTATTGAACGAATTTTCTTCGATAGAAGAAGCAATAACGGAAAATCAAAAAACATTTCTGAGAGCTAAAAAGGCATCAACATTTTTTTCAAATAAAAAAATGACTTATATCATTGTTGAGTCTCTGGACGGGCAATTTGGCATGAGCGGTAAAATCGATGAAAAACGCGTGTGGGCAAGTGGTTCTTCAGGATTGATAAAAACGGCAGCCCAAGAATGGGAAAGCGCGTATGTGAAAATTATCGATATTGAGATGAAAGATCAAGCTCCGTCTTCAATTGCGGAGATATTGCATCGAGAATTATTATTCGGTGGTGATTTTTATCAAGAAATTGGATTATCTCATCATCAAAGGGTAACAACGATCTGTAAAAAGGCAGAATTTCACGGAACAGAGTCAACGATTCAGTCCAGTGATGTTATAGTAGTAACCGGTGGAGCACGTGGAATAACAGCAAGTTGTTTGACTTCTCTTTGTCAACGGTCTAAGCCCATCCTGATTTTATTAGGAAGAACTCCATTAACTGATGAATCATACGATTTATTTTCAAATGAAAGTGAAGAAGCAATAAAGAAAAAATTAATTGCTCAGCATATTCAATCAAAAATTCCTATTGATCCTAAAAAAATAAATAAACAGGCAAAAGAGATTTATTGTGCACTAGATGTAAAAATGACAATCAAAAAGTTAACTGATTTAGGTGTTAAAGTTGCCTATTTCCCTGTTAATATACAAGAATCCGAATCCGTCAAAAGCACATTTTCGAAAATTCATCAACAATTTGGTCCTATTCATGGGCTTATTCATGGGGCTGGCGTTATTGAAGATAAATTAATTGAAAACAAAACCGTAGAGGGATTTCAACGTGTCTTTAATACTAAAGTAAAAGGACTGTATTTCTTACTGGAAGAAATAAAAAATGATCCGATAAAAATTATTTTCCTTTTCTCGTCTATTTCAGCTCGTATGGGGAATCGAGGACAAAGTGATTACGCGATGGCAAATGAAGTCATGAACAAAGTAGCACAGTATGAAAATCGACGAAGGCAGGGTAACTGTCTGGTAAAATCAATTAACTGGTGGCCATGGCAAAGTGGAATGGTAACACCAGAACTTGCCATTCGGTTCAAAGAACGCGGAATAGAGCCAATAGCCCTTTTAGATGGAGTGAATGCTTTTGTATCAGAAATAAATGGTTGTTACGGAAAATCCGTTGAAATGGTTATTGGCTACAGTAATCTACAAGAAAAAATTATGGAAGATAATTGCATTGCAGATAAAACAGAGTTTTCTCTTTCTCCTGAAAAAGATTTATATCTTTTTGATCACATCATTAAAGATCAACCCGTATTGCCTATGGTAAGTGTATTGGAGTGGTTTTATGAGGTATTAACAAAAAAATATCGGGCAGAAGAAATACGATTAAATTTAATTAATGTAAAAAAAAGCATAATATTAAATAAATTTGATAAAAAAGTCATTTTTTTTGTGGAACACGATTCTTCTAATCAGTCTCTTACACTTTCTGACAGTAATAATACCGTATTTTATACAGCAAAATATGAAATTGTAAAAGAACTTATCCCTTTATTAGTTTCTTTAGATAAAACAAAATTGAAGGAACCTCCCATTTCCATTGAAAAAATCTATAATGAAAGAATAATTTTCCATGGAACATCTTTTCATTCCATTGTTTCACTTGATCAAATGTCAGAGCATGGAATAATCGGAACATTACGAAAAAACGAAGATATTCCAGGAAAAATTAGACTTTTCTCGAAAATTCTAGATCAAACCCTGATGGATGGGGGGTTACAATTAGCCGCTATTTGGATTGGGATTTTCCTTGGTAAAAAGGGAGCTCCTATGTCAATCGAGCAATTTGCTTATTTATCCCTACCAGTGATCGATCACCGAGGTGTAACATGTACGCTTTCTGCTGAAATTGCAAATGATATGCATTGTAATTTTAATGTTGAATTCAGCGTAGATGGGACGCAAATTGCTTACATAAAAAAGTTAAGTGTAATTTGTTATGAGAGACTGTAGTATGGAATTTGAACCGATAGCGATACTAGGATCTTCTTGTTTGCTAGAAGGTGTTTTTTCATCCAGCGATCTTTTTGAAAAAACGCTGAAAAATGATCGTTTATTTAAACCAGCCAGCGCATTATCCTGGGGAATTGACCCGGAGATTTTTACAAAAGAAGGTTATTTTTTCAATCTTCCATCAATCACGGAAGGCAGTGTTAATGAAGAAGAGTTCAACAATAAATTTTTCGAAGAGATTAAACTGCTGAATCTAAAAAAAAATAAATTATTAGATCCGTTGTACTACTGGATAATTCACACGGCACGTTCAGCACTTGAAAATGCGAATTGCATAAAATATATTCGACACAAAAAAATAAATGCTATTTTTGGAAATCTTTCTTATCCTACTAATGCGTTATGTGAATTATCGAGTGCTATTTTGTTAAATGATCAGCGGGAGAATTTTTATCATAACTTGATTAATCCCCAAATGGCAGCGATTAATCGTTTTATGTCAGGCTATCCCGCCCATTTATTGGTAGAAGCACTGAATTTAAAAGGGGAAGCATTTTCATTGGATGCTGCTTGTGCTTCTTCACTTTATGCCGTTAAATTTGCGTGTGATCAATTACATAATGATGAGGCAGAAATCGTTATTGCAGGAGGTGTTACAGCAACCAGCGGGCTTTTTCTACACATAAGTTCTTTTGCGCTGCAGGCACTGAGTAAGTCTGGCGAATGCCTTCCTTTTAACAAGGAGGCCTGTGGCATTGTTCCTTCGCGAGGCGCGGGCTTTGTTGTGTTAAAAAAACTTGAAAAAGCGCTTCAGGATCATGATTCCATTATCTCGGTGATTCGAGGTATCGGGTTGAGTAATGATGGAAATCAAGGCGGGTTATTGTCACCTTCGCAACAAGGGCAAGTGACGGCAATGCTCCAAGCCTATAAGCAATCTGATGTAGATCCTAAAGATATTTGTTACGTAGAGTGTCATGCGACGGGTACCGTATTGGGTGATACAATAGAAGTAAAAAGTTTAAAAGAAGTTTTTGAAAAAACCAGTCCAAATTTGATGATCAGCGCGCTAAAGTCGAATGTCGGTCATTTATTTGCGGCTTCTGGAGCGGTAGCAATAATTCGCTGTATTGAATCTCTCCGAAGTTCAATTATTCCTCCCACAAGAAATGCGACTCATTTAATTGATGAATTAAAAAATAGCACATTTCATTTGTTGAGGGAGAAGCAAGAATGGCCTCTCAAAAAATCTTCAATAAAACTTGCTGCTGTTAATGCCTTTGGCATGGGCGGAAACAATGCCCATATCATTCTTGAACAATGGAATTCTCAATTTAAACTTCCCCCCACGAAAAAAATTGACAAAAAATCTGAGGAATTCGCAATTGTTTCTGTTGGAGTTTTACTCCCAGGTATTAAAAATACTGATGAATTTAAAAAAGCGTTGTTAGAATTTAAATTTAATGAAACTTGGAAAAAAGTAGAAAACAAAGATTACTCTATTGATGAAATAAAGCTTCCCCTGATAGGATTACGATTTCCTCCTAATGAACTTAGCATTGCTCAACCCCAGCAACTTGCTATTATTTACACGGCATTACAGGCGCTTGCTCAGGTTAAGACAATTGCTTTGAAAAAAACAGCCATTATTATTGGCATGCAATGTGATCCTGGCATTGCTAGATTTGATTTACAATGGAAGCTCCCTTATCTTATGCAGCATCATGGCATCTCTGTTGATCAACAGTGGATAAAATTAGCATCGAATAGCATTTGCGATAATATTCAAGCAGGGCATGTACTAGGTGCTATGCCGAATGTGGTGGCGAATCGATTAAATATTCAATTTGATAGTGTTGCTCCTAGTTTTTCAGTATCAGACGAAGAACTTTCCGGACTTACCGCGTTGAATCTTGCCGTTCAAGCTCTACAGAGACGTGAAATCGATGCGGCTATAGTAGGAGCTGTTGATTTTAATTGTAATGAAGTAGATACCTACATTCATAAATCACTTTTCAATCATGAAAAATATGCACTGGGTGATGCGGCAATCACGTTAATTGTGAAACGACTAGAAGATGCAATCAAAGATAAGGATGAAATCCTAGCCATTTATGATAAGGAAGAAAATAATTTTTCTATTCATGCTGAAATGAGTAATCATGAATTAGATCCCCTATGGGGTAGGGCTTATTCTGCGTCAGGACTGTTAACTATTGCGGCAGCGACCGTCTATTGTGCAGAAGGATTTTTACCGAATAAAGTAGAAAAAAAACAACCTGTGAAAGGGATGAATATTCGAGTGAATATTAAAAGTTTTTCTGGAAAAACAGGACAATGCATAATAAGGCAGTATATACAATGAATAAAAAGTATACGTACAAAACTCATCTCCCCAAAGTTAATTTGCCAGAACTGGAATCTGGCAAAAAAAAGGGAGTCGTGTTTAGTAGAGAACAACTAGAAATACTGGCGAGTGGTAAAATTTCTCGTGTGTTCGGCCATTTTTTTGAAAAGCAGGATCATTATGAAAGGCAAGTTCGCATGCCAACACCACCCTTCTTATTGGCGGATAGGGTGATGGCTCTTGAAGGAGAACCTGGTAGTTTAAGCAAGGGTTCTATTACAACGGAAACCGATGTTAAAGAGGAGGCTTGGTATTTACATGATCGACATATGCCAACCGGTATTATGATTGAATCTGGGCAAGCAGACTTATTACTCGCATCCTGGCTCGGCATTGACTTTATTAATCAAGATAAACGCGTTTATCGATTATTAGGGTGTGAATTATGTTTTCATGGGCCTTTAGCTGAAGTAGGCGATACACTGCGTTATGAAATTTATGTGGATCATTTTACTCAATGCGGCGATGTTTCTTTAATGTTTTTTCATTATGATTGTTACGTGAAGGATGTTCTTCGTGTGAGCGTTCGCGAGGGGCAAGCCGGCTTTTTCAATGAGCAAGAGCTAAGGGAAAGCAAAGGCGTTCTTTGGAGTCCTGATCAATCTGAGTTCTCAAAAACTCCTCGCCTTGATACACCACCTTGTGTGAGTGTCTATCGAAATTTTAATTATCGACAAATAATGGCATTTGCCGAGAGAAAAGCCTATGCCTGTTTTGGAAGAGGTTTTGAGTATGCAGCCACGCATCAAATGAGCCCAACGATTCAGAATAATCAGCTATTACTATTGCATGATATTCCTTGCTTTGATCCAGCCGGAGGGCCCTTAAAACGCGGATATCTGCGTGCTATACAGCACATTTCAAAAAATGATTGGTTTTTTAAAGGTCATTTCAAAAATGATCCCTGTATGCCCGGAACTCTCATGATAGAAATTGGAATACAAGCACTTTCATTTTATTTGGCAGCGCTGGGTTTTACGCTGAACAAAGATGGTTGGCGATTTGAACCCATAAAGGATTATAAAATTTTAGTCCGTTGCCGAGGTCAATGTCTTCCTTCAAGTCAAGAAGTCACGTATGAGATTTTTGTCGATGAAATTATTGCAGAGCCAAAACCGACTATTTTTGCAAATTTATTAGTAACGGTTGATGGGGTACGTGCGTTTCATGCACGTCGATTTGGTCTTGAGCTTGTGCCGGATGTGCCATTAACTCGACGAATGCATCTTTTAGTCAATGATCCTCATTCGGCTGCGGATGACGGAAAAAATTTTATTTTTGATCAAAACGCAATGTTATCTGCAACGTGGGGGAATGTAAATAAAGCTTTTGGTAGCTACATGGATACAGTTTCTCCCACGAGAAAAATTCCTCGATTGCCTGGGCCTCCTTATTTTTTTATGTCACGAGTAACTCATTTGACCGAAACCATTGGCAGCATGAAAGTAGGATCCAAATTGATTGCCGAATATGATGTTCCTCCAGAGGCTTGGTATTTTAATGATCACGATACAAGAACGATGCCACTTTGTGTGCTCATGGAAGTTGGTTTACAGCCTTGTGGTTGGTTATCCACTTATGTGGGTTGTTCTACGCAAACAGATAAAGATATTTATTTTAGAAATCTTGATGGTAACGCTACCGAACATCAAATAATAACGCCGAGCACGAAAAAACTAGTAACACAAGTTGAGCTAAAAAATATCTCTATGTTAGGTGAGTTAATTCTATTGAATTTTAATGTTGTTGTATTAGCCAATGAAAAGAAAGTGCTAACGATGGAAACTAGTTTTGGTTATTTCACATTAAATGATTTTTTGAAAAAGATCGGATTAAAACCAACTGAAGAAGAATTGAAATACTATCAGGAAATAGGAAATCAATATATTGAATTGTCCAATGAATCAGATAAATTTTTCAAAAACTCGCTGCGGTTACCCAGAAAAAAAATACTTATGTTTGATCGGGTCACAGGAATTTGGAAAAATTTAAATAAAGCCTCTTTATGCTACTTGCGTGCGGTGAAAATTATTGATCCCAATGAATGGTTTTTTAAATCGCATTTTTATCAAGATCCTGTTCAACCAGGGTCATTAGGGTGTCAAGCATTAATTAATTTATTGAAATTTTATTGTATTGAAGAAAACATCGCAAAAGATATTCAACGACCTATTTTTGAGCCGCTTATGTTAGAAAAAATATTGATATGGACTTATCGGGGACAAGTCATTCCAATTAATAACCAAGTTACTATTTTAGTGGAAGTACTCAGTGTTCAATCGAGTCTAAATTCTATTGAAATTACCGCAAGAGGTTCTTTTTGGGTAGATGGTCTTTGTATTTACCGATTGGAGAGAATAGGGTTACGCATAGTACCAGAAATATAGCTTTTCAGATAAATATTTTGGTGAAAATGATCGTGCCATTAGAAGCCAACCCTCTCCTAGCCTCTCCCGCAGGCGGGAGAGGAAAGCTCGAAAGTGAGCACCATTGCCGGTAAGACAATTAAAATAGTTCATTTTTACCAAAATATTTATCTGAAACACTACAGGATAGGATAAAAATATGTTTGATTTAAAGAAAGCATTTGAACCCATAGAAATTTCATCGTTAGCAAAAGATCCTAGAACACGGATAGTAATTATAAAGCATCCAACTTTGCAAAGATATGGCGCTCTGTTAGATGAAATATCAGTATGTGATGAACTTGCTAAAAATGGCATACCTATTATTGCTAAGCTTCCTTCACTTTATCCGGAATATTTGGGCAGTTTTAGCTTTCTATCAGAATATCATCTACGATTCCCTTATATCGTTGGTGAAATGGCAAACGGAATTGCTTCTGCTGAAATGGTCATCTCAGCAAATAAATGTGGGCTACTGGGCTCGTTTGGCGCTGCCGGGTTAATACCAAATAAAATCGAGTCAAACTTAAATAAAATCATATCAGAACTTGGACAAGAGAAAAAAAACTGGTCCTCAAATTTGATTTATAATATTAATGAACCTGAAATAGAAAAAGAGACGGCAGAATTATATCTTAGAATGGGTATCGTCTACGTTTCTGCTTCCGCGTATATGAACTTAACACCCTATATTTTGCGTTATGCCTTTTCGGGAATTTCATTAGATTCTGATGGGAATGTTCTTAGAAAAAATCGGATCTTAGCAAAACTTTCTCATCCAAGTGTCGCTAAAATTTTTATTTCACCTCCCCCCGAGGAAATGCTTCGAGATCTCGTTGAGCAACGTTGGTTAACTTCAGAAGAAGCCGAGCTCGCAAGCCAAGTGCCCATTGCAGAAGATATTACTGTTGAAGCAGATTCAGGAGGGCACACGGACCGTCGTCCATTAACAGCATTATTTCCTGTGATCAAACAAATGGCCAGGGAAGCGGAACAACGTTATAATTATAAAAAACCCATTCGTGTTGGCGCAGCAGGAGGTTTAGGTACGCCAAGCGCGTTAAGTGCCGCATTTGCAATGGGTGCGGATTACGTATTAACAGGATCGGTAAATGAATCTACGGTTGAGGCAGATATTTCTCCTTTAGCAAAAGAAATGTTAGCAAAAGCGGATTTAACGGATGTTGCTATGGCACCAGCGGCGGACATGTTTGAGTTGGGTATTCAATTACAAGTGCTTAAAAAAGGAACCATGTTCAGCCCCAGGGCTAAAAAACTTTATGAGTTTTATCAAAAATATTCTACTATAGAAGAACTTTCCGAAAGTGAAAAATCTTTTGTTGAAAAAGAAATATTTCGTGAACACATTGATGTCGTATGGGAAAAAACTCGAGCCTTTTTTCAGTCACGCGATCCTAAACAAATTGAAATGGCTCATCAAAATAAAAAATATAAAATGGCTTTGATTTTTAGATCTTATCTGGGTCAAAGTAGTCGATGGGCCATCATGGGCGATTTATCTCGGGTGACGGATTATCAAATTTGGTGTGGCCCAGCGATGGGATCTTTCAACGAATTTGTTAAAGGAACTTTTCTAGAAAAATTAGAAAATAGAACCGTCAAGCAAGTGGCTTATAACCTTTTAGAAGGAGCTGCTGTATTGACCCGTATGCAACAGCTAAGAAGTTTTGGTATTGCGATGCATCATACTCAGTATAAACCAAAACCATTTAAATAAATGACGCAGAGAGTATCCGTCGATGAACGAATTTGAAAAATTTATTCTGCAACCTAATAATAAAGAAAAACCACTGAATCAAGAAGAAATGATCTATCCAGCGACGATGATCCAGAACGCTCTTTATCAATGTCACAAGCATTTTCCATACACAAATACATTTGTCATATCTGATCATTTCCCTAAAAATATTACTAAAGTGGCTGCTGAAGAAGCGATTAATAAACTGGTGACGAATTATAGCATATTAAGAACTTCGTTTTATGAAGAAAATGGAATTTTATTTTCTAAAATTCATAAAAACTTAACATCAATTCATTTTCATTGTGAGAAAATGAGCCCTACAAAAACTTCAGAAAGTTATTTTGATTCACCATTATGTATGAGTGATCCCGGACTTTTTAGATTTATTTATATAGAAAATAATGACCATGCGGAATTTGTATTTATTGTGCATCACATCATCGTAGACATGTTTTCACTTTTAAAATTCAACAAGTCTTTTTTAAATTATCTATTAAAAAATGAAAATCAACAGATTGAATTAGAGAGGAATAAATTTTCAATTTTTTCAAAGCGTGAACGTGATTTTTTGAAAAGTGATGACCGAAAAAAAAGTGAGAATTATTGGAATAGATTGCTAATAGGCTTAGATAGTAAGTATTTTCAATTGAACGAAAATGTTGGTATTTTATCCCCAAATTTTTTAGATCACCATATATTTGATATGAATGACGAATTAAAATTAATTCTTAAACTATGCGAATTTTCTCATGTTTCTTATTTTTCAGTTATTATGAGCTTAACGCATCTTGCTCTGGCAAGAATAACTTCTTGTGAAACAACGATTCTTTCTTATGCGCCCATGATACGCGACTCTCGTGAAATTTCTGCATGCATAGGCCCTTGCTATAATATATTGCCTTATATTTTCCACCATACCCCTGGCAAAAATTATAAAGACATTTTTCATGAAATGAAAAAGCAGCATGAGGAGAATTTATTACATAGTCATATTCCATTTCCATTAATGTCGCCTAATTTTAGTCCAACACAAGCTGGAATGCCTTACATGTTCAATTGTTATATTAATAGTAAGGCTGCTATCAATAATGAATTTTTTAGCCATTTTAGCAGTCGTACTAAAATATTTATTGGATTCGTTATTAATGAAAATTTAACTACCATGCAGCTAATACTGGATTCTTCTGATGATCTGGACGCGATAAAAATTCGGGATCATTTTTATGCCGCCTTTAAAGATGAGTGCGAACACAGCCTTCGTCACTTTACGTAGTGGTTCATGTACATTTCCCACCATCGATTAAGTCCAATCGAGAATCACCTTGCCCGCTTCGCCACTCAACATAATATCAAATGCTTGTTGAAAATCTCGCGCAAAAAAACGGTGTGTAATGACAGGAGTAATATCCAAACCACTGGAGAGCATGTTCGCCATTTTGTACCAGGTTTCATACATACGACGACCATAAATACCTTGTATCGTCAAACTTTTAAAAACCACATGGTGCCAATTAATGGCAAAATCTTCGACGGGAATACCTAAAAATGCAATTCGTCCTCCATTATTCATCAATTCCAGCATGTCTTTAAATGCGTTAGGATTTCCTGACATTTCAATACCAATGTCAAATCCTTCTCGCATGTTTAACTCTTTCATGACCGTATGAAGATTCACGTGACTCACATCAACAGCGGCAGTAACTCCTACTTTTTCGGCTAATTTCAACCGATACGGATTCACATCGGTAATGACAACATGACGCGCGCCAATGTGTTTTACAATTGCAGCGGCCATAATCCCCACGGGACCTGCTCCCGTAATTAAAACATCTTCGCCCACCACATCAAAGGCTAATGCACAATGAGCCGCATTCCCAAAAGGATCCAAAATCGATGCGACTTCATCTGAAATATGATCCGGTAATTTAAAAACATTGGATTCTGGTATGACAAGATATTCTGCAAAAGCACCGGGGCGGTTAACACCAACACCAATGGTATTACGGCATAAATGTCGATTGCCCGCCCGGCAATTACGGCAATGGCCACAAGTAATATGCCCTTCACCGGAAACACGATCCCCTTTTTTATAGACAGAGGCATTGAGACCCGTTGCTTCCACAATACCCATAAATTCATGGCCGATGTGTATTGGCACCGGAATGGTTTTTTGCGCCCATTTATCCCATTGATAAATATGCAAATCCGTGCCACAAATTGCAGTTTTTTTAATGTTAACTAAAACATCATTAGGGCCTAACTCGGGTTTTGGAACATCCGTACAATAAAGTCCCGGTTCAGGTTTTAATTTTACAAGTGCTTTCATAGCAATACCCTTAAATGGCCCCTAATTGTTTACCCACTTCTTTAAAAGCATCAATCGCCCGATCTAATTGCCCACGCGTATGCGCTGCCGACAGTTGTACGCGAATTCTCGCTTGCCCCATGGGAACAACGGGATATGAAAATCCAATCACATAAATACCGTGATCCAATAATTGATTAGCCATGTCCGTCGCCAATTGAGCATCCCCCAGCATGACAGGAATAATCGCGTGTTCACCAGGAACTAATTTAAAACCAAGCTGTTGCATTTTCGCACGAAAATATTCGCTATTTTCAACTAAGTGAGCACGCAGCGCGCTACCTTCCCGATGAATTAAATCCAACACTTTTAACGTGGCACCCACCACCATGGGACACACAGAATTTGAAAATAAATATGGTCGTGAACGATTGCGCAACCATTCCACGATTTCCCGATGACTGGAAATATAACCACCGGACGCACCCCCCAACGCTTTACCAAACGTTCCCACGTAAATATTCACTCGATCTGCAACACCACAATGTTCAGGGGTCCCCCGACCGTGTTCCCCCATGAAACCAACGGCATGTGAATCATCCACCATCACCAGCGCATCGTATTTTTCCGCTAAATCACAGATCGCTTTCAAATTCGCAATAATACCATCCATTGAAAAAACACCATCGGTTGCGATAATTTTAAAGCGCGCTCCTTGCTGGTCCGCTGCTTTAAGATGCTCTTCTAAATCCTGCATGTCATTATTGCGATACCGAAAGCGCATGGCTTTGCAAAGTCGAATGCCATCAATAATACTCGCATGATTGAGGGCATCACTAATAATGGCATCTTCTGAGGTGAGTAACGTTTCAAATAAACCGCCATTCGCATCGAAGCAAGAAGAATATAAGATCGTATCTTCTGTTCCTAAAAATTGACTGAGCTTCTCTTCCAATTGTTTATGAATGGTTTGTGTTCCGCAAATGAAACGTACCGAAGCCATACCAAAACCATAACGATCTGCCGTTTCTTTTGCAGCTTCGATCAACGCAGGGTGATCCGCAAAACCCAAATAATTATTGGCACAGAAATTAATGGCGTGATGACCACCGGGTAGTACCTCGATATTCGTTTGCTGTGGCGTTTTAATCACACGTTCTTGCTTATATAACCCGGTGTCTTTCAGTTTTTGGATTTCATCTTTAAGGTAATTACGTATATCCATTTTTTGACTGTCCTTTGTTTTTTAAAACAATAAGTTGCTAGATAATGGGTGTAGCCTTGCATTGATATAACGGGTGCCTACTCCATGTTCGCGGGTCCTGCCGCTCGCCATCTCGCTGCTCGGCTTCGCCTGCGCGGCAAGATCTCTGGCTCGCGTCACCCGCTTTGCAGCAGATACATGAATCCGAGGCTACGCCCCAGGGGATTGCTGGAGCCGCGCTACGCTTCAGCGCTCGTGTTTGCACTCCAGCCGGTAATTTCCGCAACGGCTTTACCCATTTCCGCCGGTGATTTCACAATATGCACACCCGCACGTTGCAAGGCGTTATATTTATCGGCTGCCGTTCCTTTACCACCCGCAATAATCGCACCCGCGTGTCCCATCCGTTTACCCGAAGGGGCTGTCACCCCCGCAATGTAAGAAACGACAGGTTTGCGCACATGCGATTGAATAAATTCTGCGGCTTCTTCTTCCGCAGTACCCCCAATTTCACCCACCATAATAATGGCTTCCGTTTGCGGATCTTTTTCAAATAGAGCGAGCACGTCAATAAAATGGGTGCCTGGAATCGGATCGCCCCCAATACCCACACACGTACTTTGCCCAAAGCCTAATTTCGTTGTTTGATTAACGGCTTCATACGTCAATGTTCCTGAACGAGAGACAATACCTACCCGACCGGGTTGATGAATATGGCCCGGCATAATGCCAATTTTACATTCTCCGGGAGTAATGACGCCAGGACAATTGGGCCCAATCAAACGGACATCGGGAAATTGTTTCATATAGGCTTTGACACTCAGCATATCCAACACCGGAATTCCTTCGGTGATACAAATCACGAGTTTAATACCACCGTCAATCGCTTCCACTATCGAATCTTTACAAAATGGCGCCGGCACAAAAATCACGCTTGCATCCGCTTTAGTCTCTCGTACCGCATCGTGTACGCTATCAAATACCGGCAAATTTAAATGCTTTTGCCCGCCTTTACCCGGAGTCACGCCTCCCGCCAGATTTGTTCCGTACGCTACGCATTGTTCAGAATGCATAGTCCCTTGTTTTCCCGTAAACCCTTGGCAAATCACTTTGGTATTTTTATTAATTAATATACTCATTTATGCGGCCCCGTTTTTAGTTACCCTGACCGCTTGTCTTGCAGCATCTGCAAAACCTTTTGCGGCAATAATATTGAATCCACTGTTTGCTAATTTCTCTGCGCCTAATTCAGCGTTATTTCCTTCGAGACGGACAACAACAGGTACCCCTACCCCAACGGCTTCGACCGCACTGATAATACCATCGGCAATCAAATCGCAACGGACAATACCCCCAAAGATATTCACTAAAATAGCTTTTACTTTTGAATCTGAAACAATAATTTTAAATGCTTCCGTGACACGCTCTTTGGTGGCGCCTCCACCGACATCAAGAAAATTAGCCGGCTCACCCCCATTTAATTTAATTAAATCCATGGTCGCCATCGCAAGGCCAGCACCATTCACCATACAACCGATATTGCCGTCTAATGCAATGTAATTCAGTTCCCACTGTTGCGCGCGATTTTCACGATCATCTTCTTGCGTGGTGTCACGCATTTCGCGCAATTCTTTTTGGCGATAGAGGGCATTACCATCGAGATTCATTTTTGCATCCAAACAAACTAATTCGCCCTTACCCGTCACAACGAGGGGATTAATTTCTAGTAAGCTTAAATCACATTCCACAAAAAGTTGATACAATGATAAAACGATGTGGGTAAAACTGCGTAAGGCATCGTGCGGTAATTCCAAACCAAAAAATAATTGTCGGCATTGAAATGGTTGCATACCCACGGTGGGATCAACCACCACTTTCAAAATTTTTTCTGGCGTTTTTTCCGCGACTTTTTCAATTTCAACACCCCCTTCGGTTGATGCCATGAAAACAACGCGTTGTGATGCTCGATCAACCACAGCCCCTAAATACAGTTCGCGCGCGATATCCGAAGGTTGTTCTATTAAAATTTGATTGACGGGCTGACCGTTTGCATCCGTTTGATACGTAACTAACCGCTTACCCAGCAGCGATTTTACCACTTCTCGGAGGGCATCTTTGCTATCAACTAATTTAACACCCCCCGCTTTTCCTCGACCGCCCGCATGCACTTGCGCTTTCACCACCCAACGTGAACCACCGAGCGTATTTGCGGCTTCCACCGCTTCCTCCGGACTAAAAATAACAACGCCCGTCGGTACCGGAATTTGATAGTGACGTAATAAATTTTTTGCTTGATATTCATGTAAGTTCATAGAAATGAGTTACCTTTTATTATTTTTATTGTTTGTAATTATTCAACATGCACCGAACAGGCGTCGTCTTGCATTGATGTAACGGGTGCATACTCCATGTTCGCGGGTCCTGCCGCTCGCCATCTCGCTGCTCGGCTTCGCCTGCGCGGCAAGATCTCTGGCTCGCGTCACCCGCTTTGCAGCAGATACATGAATCCGAGGCGACACTCCGCTGAATAGTTATTATTGTTTTTATTTACACTTCCAGTAGTAAGCGTGCTGGGTCCTCCAACGCATCCTTAATCACTCGTAAAAACAGCACCGCTTCGCGACCATCAATCACGCGATGATCATAGGACAGTGCCACGTACATCACCGGTCGCACAACCACTTGTCCTTTTTCAACCACCGGTCGCTCGACAATGTTGTGCATACCTAAAATAGCGGTTTGCGGCGGATTAATGATGGGCGTTGATAGCATCGAACCATAGGTACCCCCGTTAGTGATGGTAAATGTCCCTCCCGTCATATCTTCCATCGCCAATTTTCCGGCATTAGCTTTATCTGCATAACCACGAATTTGTTTTTCCATTTCCGCCATGGACATGCGTTCTGCATTTCGTAAAATCGGAACAACTAAACCGCGATCGCTCCCAATCGCAATACCGATATCACAAAAATTGTGATAAACCAAATCACTACCATCAATAGAAGCATTGACCGCGGGGAATTTTTTCAAGGCTTCTACTGCGGCTTTGGTGAAAAATGACATGAAACCTAACCGTGCGCCATGTGTTTTTTCAAACATATCTTTATATTTATTGCGTAAATCCATGACGGGCTTCATATCAATTTCATTGAAGGTCGTCAAAATGGCAGACTCATGTTGTACTTGCACAAGACGTTCGGCAATACGCGCGCGTAAGCGCGACATGGCCACCCGTTTCTCCGTGCGATCCCCTAGCATCTCTGATGCTGCCAGTGCCGATGTTTCTTTTTTCGCGGACGCTTCTGTGTGCTTTTCAATATCTTCTTTGGTAATTCGCCCACCTTTACCAGAACCACTCAGTTGCGCTACATCCACCGCTTTTTCAGCAGCCATGCGACGTACTGAGGGGCTTAAACTTTCAGTGGCACTGGTTTTTTTGCTAGTGGGTTCTTCTTTTTTCGTTTCTTTGCCGGATGTTTTTTCAGATTTGGCGGCACCGTCGGAGGTAATCACGGCTAACAAGGTATCGGCACTCACCGTCTCACCTTCTTTCACCAAAATTTTTTCGATAACGCCTGATTCAGGGGCAGGAACTTCGAGCATGACTTTATCGGTTTCTAAATCCAGCAAATTTTCATCGCGCTCGATGTGATCGCCGATTTTTTTATACCATTTTGCTACCGTCGCATCCGTGACTGATTCGGGTAATGTTGGCACTTTAATTTCTACGCTCATCTTAGCTCCTCAGTTAAAAATGCAAAATCTTTTCGGTTTATTCCTGAAGTCCTAACGCTTCATGGATCAACGCTTGTTGCTGCTTTTTATGTAACGCGGGATAACCAACGGCGGGTGCTGCTGATGGGTCACGTCCCGCATAAGTTAATTCTTGATCGTCTCGCATACACTCCACCAAACGATGACGACCCGTAAACCAGGCACCTTGATTTCTTGGCTCCTCCTGGCACCAAACGACGTGTTTGGCATTGTGGTAACGATGCAATTCATGTCGCAATTCCTCGTAAGGGAACGGATATAATTCTTCAATGCGAATAATGGCCACGTCATTCATTTCTTTTTCGCGTCGCAATTCCAAAAGATCGTAATACACTTTTCCACTGCAAAGCACAATACGAGAAACATTGGCATCATCTAAATGATCAATCTCTGGAATAATTAATTGAAATTGACCTCTCGTTAATTCTTCCAGCGTTGATGTCGCTAATTTGTGACGTAATAAACTTTTTGGGCTCATGACAATAAGCGGTTTACGAAAAGGTCGCAATACTTGACGACGCAATAAATGAAAAATCTGTGCCGGTGTTGTGGGTATACACACCTGAATATTAAATTGCGCGCACAATTGCAAAAAACGCTCCAAACGTGCGGAGGAATGTTCAGGACCCATGCCTTCATAACCGTGTGGTAATAACAGGGTTAACCCCGAAAGTCGATTCCACTTTTGCCAGCCAGAACTAATAAATTGATCGATAATCACTTGCGCGCCATTGGCAAAATCGCCAAATTGCGCTTCCCAAATCGCTAACCCATTGGGTTCTGCCGTTGAATAGCCATATTCAAAACCTAATGCACCCGCTTCTGATAAGAGTGAATCATAAATTTGTACTTTTGCTTGATCACTCGCCAGATGATGTAACGGCATGTATTCTTCACCCGTCACTTGATCGAACAGCGTCGCATGACGATGATAGAATGTCCCACGCCGACTGTCTTCGCCCACTAAACGAATGGGATGACCTTCCGTGAGTAACGACGCATAAGCTAAGGTTTCTGCAAAACCCCAGTCCATCGGTAATTCCCCTGTCGCCATTTTTTTACGGGCTTGCATCATGGCATTCACTTGGCGCTGCAATTGAAAATGCGCTGGAAAAGTCGAAATGTGGTCGGCCAATTGATGCAGTTTTTCATTCGGTACCGTGGTATCCGCAATCACCGTCCATACTTGTCCTAAATACTGAGACCATTTTTCCGCATAAATTTTTGATAACCCATCCGGTAAGGTCGGAACAATTTGTTCACCTTGATCGAGCTTATCACGATATTCTATTTGCCATGCTTCTGCTTCTTCTTTCGTGCAAATGCTTTCTGCTGTCAGTTTTTCAGCATAAATAGCGCGTGGCGTCGGATGTTTTTTAATAATTTGATACATGAGTGGCTGAGTCGCGCTGGGTTCATCCGCTTCTTGGTGACCATGACGACGATAACACACCAAATCAATCACAATATCTTTATAAAAGGTGTTGCGATAATCTAATGCTAACTGAATCACCGCTACCGCCGCTTCAGGATCATCCCCATTCACGTGGAAAATAGGCGCATCTAACATTTTTGCTAAATCACTGCAATAAACGGATGAGCGTGCGTCTTGTGGATCACTGGTGGTAAAACCCACTTGATTATTCACAATAATATGTAAAGACCCTCCCACCGTATGCGCGCGCGTTTGTGACATACTCAAGGTTTCCATTGCAATACCTTGCGCAGCAAACGCTGCATCACCGTGAATTTGCACCGGCATTGCGTAACGATAACGTTCTTGTGGATTTAAATTTTGGCGATCTTGGCGCGCACGCACGGAACCCACGATCACCGGATTAATAAATTCCAAATGAGAGGGATTAAACGCTAATGCTAAATGGATGGGACCCGCGTCTGTCAAAACATCACGTGAATAACCGCGATGATATTTCACATCACCCGAGGTCATGCCATATTCTTTTTTACCTTCAAATTCCAAAAATAATTCTTTTGGTGAATGACCCATCACGTTTAATAACACATTTAAACGGCCCCGATGCGCCATGCCAATGACGATTTCTTGCATGCCTTGCGCGCACGCCCGCTTTGCTAATTCATCCAACATGGGAATTAAGGTATCAGCCCCTTCAATCGAAAAACGTTTTTGTCCGACGTACTTCACATCCAAATATTTTTCTAACCCTTCAGAAGCGGTTAATTGCCGCAAAATATTTTGTTTCACATCGTGCGTGTATTGCATTTTCGGTAAACGGCGTTCGACGTAGTCTCGCAACCATGTTCGTTCGATTTCATCCGAAATTGTGCTGTATTGCACACCTACCGTGCCACAATAAATCGTCTGTAACGTGTAATGAATTTCTTTTAATGTCGCTTTCGATTTTGACAGTAAATCACGAGAATGAAATGTCGTGTTAAGATCTGCAGAGGATAAATGGTAGTAAGAGAGTTCTAATCGCGGGTCTTTCGGTCGTGGCGCCCCCAATGGATCGATATTGGCATTCAGATGTCCAAAACGACGATAAGCGCTAATGAGGCGATCCACAGAAACTTGTTTTTCGATTGAGGCCGCATCGGATGCGCGTGCAACAATAATGGTTTGTTTTGCCATTTGCTGAAATTGACGACGAATGCTCTCATGCGAAAAATCCGCCGTCATTTGTCCATCCGCTAAGGAAGCAAAATAATTTCGCCATTCTGTCGCCACATTCTCGGGATTTTGTAAATACGTTTCGTAAAGTTGTTCAACGTAATCTGCATTCACGCCAGCGAGATAGGAATTTTGCTGGAATTCTTGCATCGATAATTTTGGCATAGATAACCTTTGTTTTTTTTAAATTCTTTTTCAGTCACCGCTCCCTGATCTCTCACTGGGCAGCCGGTCACAACTCGGTTTTCAGGCTGCCTTCAAACCTACGCATCACCATCTCGTAACATTTCCGTGCGAATTTCCCGAATCGCTTTCGTTGGGTTTAATCCTTTGGGACAAACCGACGCGCAGTTCATAATGGTTCTGCACCGAAAAACACTAAACCGATCTTTTAAATCATCTAAACGATCTTGTGTTTCCGTATCTCGACTGTCCACAATAAATCGATAAGCTGCTAATAAACCTGCCGGCCCAATAAATTTGTCTGGGTTCCACCAATACGACGGACATGCACTGGAGCAACAGGCGCATAAAATACATTCGTATAAACCATCCAATTTTTCACGGTCCTGGGGAGATTGGAGGCGTTCTTTCTCGGGTAATTCTTGATGGTTTTGCAGGTAAGGTTTTACTTTACGCCATTGTTCGTAAAACTGTTCCATATCAACGATAAGATCGCGAATTACCGGAAATCCCGGCAAAGGCCGCAGGGTGACTTTATCCGGCAGCTGATGCAACTGTGTGATGCAGGCCAACCCATTTTTCCCATTGATGTTCATTCCGTCGGAACCACAGACCCCTTCACCGCACGAACGCCGAAATCCAAGGTCTGGATGTTGCTCTTTCAATGCTTCTAATGCATTCAGCAACATTTTTCCCGTGATAAGGCCGATATCCAATGTGTAATCCTGTAGATAAGGTTTTTCATCTTTCTCAGGATGGTACCGATAAATCGAAAATGTCATTACCCTACTTTTTGTCGTATTCATAGACTAATCTCTTTCAGCTAGTGGGAAAGGCTCCATGTCTTCCGGAGCAAAATTAACAGGACGATAGTCCAAGCGACCGTCGGCAAAACACAACGTATGTTTCAACCAACGTTCGTCATCTCGTTCTTTATAGTCATAACGTGAATGAGCGCCACGGCTTTCTGTCCGTTGTATGGCAGAAATCGCCGTTACCAACGCAACCGACATGAGGTTATCTAATTCCAATGATTCAATGCGGGCATAATTAAATACGTGACTGGTGTCGGCCAACTTGGCGTGCGGCAGCCTTTGTTGCAGTACTTTTAATTGCTCTAAACCTTCTTTCATTGGTTTTTCATCACGAAATACGCCGAAACTGTTCTGCATGACTTTTTTCATTTCACGGCGAATATCAGCAGGATCTTCCGTGTTATTTTTATTTTCCCAACGTTGAATACGCACTAAAGCACGATCGATATCCGCTTGATCTGCATCGCGAAACGTTAAATCGGATTTTAACGCTTCTTCAAGATATAAACCGACCGCACGACCAAAAACGACTAGATCCAATAAAGAATTAGTCCCTAACCGATTAGCGCCATGCACAGAAACACAGGCACATTCACCTGCAGCAAAAAAACCTTCGACGATTTGATCTTTACCTTGAGCATCGTGCGTCACCACTTCACCATGCACCGTGGTCGCAATACCACCCATTTGATAATGACACGTCGGAACAACTGGAATCGGTTCTTTGGCGGGATCCACGTTTACAAATTTTTTCGCTAATTCCGTAATACCCGGCAAGCGTTCTTTTAATATTTGTTCGCCCAGATGATCTAATTTCAATAACACATAATCTTTATTCGGTCCGCAACCACGGCCGGCGAGAATTTCCATAATACTGGAGCGTGACACCACATCACGACAATCTAAATCTTTTAAATGGGGAGAGTAACGTTCCATAAAGCGTTCCCCGTCTGCATTTAATAAATAACCGCCTTCACCGCGGGCGCCTTCCGTAATTAAACAACCCGCACCCGCAATACCGGTAGGGTGAAATTGCCAAAATTCCATATCTTGCACGGGTAAACCCGCGCGTAACGCCATACCAATGCCATCACCTGTATTGGTATATGCGTTGGTCGTGTAAGAAAAAATACGTCCCGCACCGCCCGTTGCAAAAACCGTGGCTCGCGATTTGAAAAAAACAATTTCGCCCGTTTCAATATGCATGGCAATCACACCCGCAATGCCTTTGCCCTCTTTCGAACGGACCAAATCAATGCTGAACCATTCATCATAAAAATGTGTTTTATGCGCGACATTTTGTTGATACAAGGTATGCAACAATGCATGGCCTGTTCTATCCGCTGCAGAACACGTTCGTCGCGCCAATTCGCCACCAAAATCACGCGTATGCCCACCAAACGCACGTTGATAAATGCGTCCGTCTTCTAATCGTGAAAAAGGCAAACCCATGTGTTCCAATTCAATCACTGCGGCCGATGCATGCTTACACATGTATTCTGCTGCATTTTGATCGGCTAAATAATCAGAGCCCCGTATCGTATCGAACATGTGCCATTGCCATTTATCGGGCACCACATTTCCAAGTGCCGCCGCGATGCCCCCTTGTGCGGAAACGGTATGAGAACGCGTGGGAAATACTTTTGAAATAACCGCGACTTTATATTTTGATTGTGCCATTTGTAAAGAAGCACGCATACCGGCACCACCCGCACCCACAATCACCGCATCGTATTCTTTTACTGGAATATGATTCATAACTTCTTATCCTTTTAGCGCCATAATATTTCTAACACCCAAATAAAATAGGCAAGCAACAATAAAATAACGATCATTTCTATTAATAATCGAACGGGCTTTACTTTTATGTAATCGGTAAATACCGTCCACAATCCTATCCACGCGTGCCACAGCACACTCACCAAAACAGTCACCGTCGCCATTCGCATCCATACATCGGAAAATAACGAGGTCCATGCATCATAAGATAAAGCAGGATGGGCGAATAAATACAACATCAAAAAAATCGCATAAACACCCACAATCACCGCTGTGCAACGCTGCACAACCCAATCTAATAATCCACTGCGATTGATTTGCCTTACCATAGCCAAACTCCCACTAAGATAAAAAGAATAATCGCGATAATAAATACAGCGATGGCGCTATTGCGTCCTGCCGTCACGGATTCACCGAATCCCATATCCATGATTAAATGTCGAACACCCGCAACCAAATGAAATAAAGTGACGCACATCATCACCCAAAACAGAAAACGCATCCCACCCTTTTGTAACGTATTTAACGCGGTTGCAAAATGCTCAGGAGAAAGTAAAGTTTGGTGTAAAAAGTAAATCAAGATGGGGATAAATAAAAAAAGTAGAACGCCCGAAATACGATGGCAAATAGAAACAATCGCCATTGGCGGAAACCGAAATTGAGTCAAATCAAGGTTGACTGGTCTGGTTTTGTTCACAGTTTATCGTCCTCGTTGAAATAAATATGGGTATTCAGGATATCAAAGCGAAACGCCCGGGTGGCAGGCGGGCTAATTATAGCCACATTGGAATCGGAACACAAACACCTCTGCACGCGGATATCCTTTTGCTTTTTGAAGATGACGGCCACACGAAGTGCCCTAGCGGGCTATGGTTCAGCCCCCATTATAGCAACATTATTCAGCCTTAGTTTAAAGGGTAAAATGTTATTCTGTTCGCAGGGGCGTAGCCTCGGATTCATGTATCTGCTGCAAAGCGGGTGACGCCGGAAGATGGAAAATAGTCAGTGATTTGTCTATAGTTGGGAGCACCGTTTCCAGAACCTAGGATGGGTGTAGCCTCGGATTAATGTATGCTGCAAAGCGGGTGACGCGAGCCAGAGATCTTGCCGCGCAGGCGAAGCCGAGCAGCGAGATGGCGAGCGGCAGGACCCGCGAACCTTGAGTATGCACTAATTACATCAATGCAAGGCTACACCCCCTAGGATTACAAAATTTGAGGTATTTTATGTCCAATCGAATTGCAACATTATCCTTTGAAAATAAAATCGTTGATCTCCCCATTTATTCGGGAACACTGGGATACGATGTGATCGATGTCAAAGAATTAGGCGGCCATGGTGTTTATACATTGGATATTGGATTTTATTCCACCGCCGCGTGTGAATCCAAAATCACCTACATTGATGGCAACAAAGGGATATTGTTGTATCGCGGCTACCCCATCGATCAGCTGGCTTACCATTCTGACTATATGGAAGTGTGTTACCTGCTAATGCACGGCGAACTGCCCACAAAATCACAAAAAAATGCCTTCATTGACTCGATCAAAAACCATCAAAGCCTCCATGATCAAATCACAACCTTTTTTACCGGTTTTCGTCGCGATGCTCATCCCATGGCCATTATGGTGGGTGTGGTGGGTGCACTATCGGCGTTTTATCATGAAGCGATGGATATTACTAATCCAGCCGATCGACTGTCTGCCGCCGTTCGTTTAGTGGGTAAAATGCCCAACATCGCGGCAATGTGCTATCGCTATTCCATCGGTGAACCATTCATGCACCCACGTGAAGATTTAAATTATGCCGACAATTTTCTTTACATGATGTTTAGCAAACCGCACAGCACCAAAGACCCCAATCCCGTATTAGCACGCGCAATTGATCGCATTTTCACCTTGCATGCGGATCACGAACAAAACGCGTCCACAACCGTCGTTCGTGCAGCAGGCTCAACGGGCGCTAACCCGTTTGCGTGTATTTCTTCTGGTATTGCAGCCTTGTGGGGGCCTGCCCATGGTGGCGCAAATGAAGCGTGCTTACGCATGCTCAATGTCATTGGTGATGAATCCCGTATTGAAGAATACATTAAGAAAGCCAAAGACAAAGACGATCCTTTCCGACTCATGGGCTTTGGTCATCGCGTTTATAAAAATTACGATCCACGCGCCACCGTGATGCGCGAAACAGCGCATGAAGTATTGGAAGCGGTGGGTCGCAAAAATGAACCTCTGTTCAAACTCGCCATGAAATTAGAAAAAATCGCACTGGAAGATCCCTACTTTGTAGAAAAGAAATTATACCCCAACGTGGATTTTTATTCGGGTATTACCTTAAGTGCGCTCGGCATTCCAGCGAATATGTTTACCGTCATTTTTGCGCTGGCGCGTACGGTGGGATGGATTTCGCATTGGATGGAAATGATCAGTGACCCCAATCACCGACTCACACGACCCCGACAGTGCTATACCGGTAACCAACAACGCGATGTGGTTTCGTTGGACAAAAGAAAATAATACGCTTCTCCCGTTGGAAAATGAACTGACATCGGCTATAACGCAATCCTATTGCAGATTGGACGACAGGAAATTTCCCATCGGAAGGTGGGGAATTCCTGTCCGAGGCTACACCCCCATCAGATAGTCATGCAACTCAACAATCGGCAAAACCAAACATTCATTCGATAATCGCCATCGACGCCCTCCAAAAGTAACGATCACTAATGGCACGCTAGGCGAAAATTCTTTTCGGTACGCGGTTGGATAACTGATCTGACTTGGTACGGCTTGAATCGAAAGCTTAACTTCAAATGCATGGGTCACCCCCTGAGACGTTTGTAAAATAAAATCAATTTCTTCCCCTTCTTTCGTACGCCACAAAAATAAGCGCCAATCTTTCCGATAATTACGAATGAATTTTACCATTTCCGCTAGGACTAACGTTTCGAATAATGCGCCAATTTGCGGACTGTTCCACAAGGGAATCCCATCAGACCATCCCTGTAATCGTGTTGCCAACCCCGTATCCAAAAAATAGAGCTTCGGCGTTTTAATCAATCGTTGATTCAGATTGCTTGAATAAGATCTTAACAAATAGACTAAATCTGCCCGCTCGAGAAACCCCACCCATTCTTTCAACGTGACTGATCGAACGCCACTGTCTTTGGCAATATCGGAATAATTCACCAACTGCCCCGTCCTTGCCGCTAATAACCCTAGTATGGTGTGAAATTCAGTCAGTTTTTGTATTCCTGCACTGATGACAATATCTTTTTCAACATAGCTGCGAATATAATCATTTAAATACGTAACAGTCGATAACCGGTGGTTGGTATAAAGTTCCGGCCACCCTCCTTTGAAAAGAATGGTTTTAATATGGGTTTCTGGTAATGCGCTTACAATTTCATGAACGGTCAGCGTATTTAAATAATAGTAAGAGGCTCGCCCAGCTAGGCTTTCTTTGATATTTTTGTCCATTAAAATCTGATTGGATCCCGTCAAACAAAATAAAACTCGTTTATTCTCCACGGATGGGACCGATTGGAAAACGGCGGTTCGTTTAAGCGCATCGACCTGTTTTTTAAGCTCCGGAAAAAGATGAGGAACATATTGAACTTCATCCAAAATCAAAGGTAATTCAAATTGTTGTAGAAAAAGCGCGGGGTCTTGATTCGCCCATCGTCGCAATTGCAAATCATCAAAATTGGCTTCTTGAAACCCTTTTTCATGTAAAAATGAAGCCAATAAGGTGCTTTTCCCACACTGCCGAGGACCTAATAACACTTGGATCCAAGCGGGGGATTTTTCCAGCTCATGCGCCATATCTCGAGGAATAAACATCCGACTATTTTAAGTTAGCAGCTTAAAATAGTCAATACTTAAAATAATAAGTGGTCACTCGTCTGTCACCGTTTTTTTCTAGAAACCCTTGTTCAATCCCAAACTTCAAATCACGACTCGCTGTTGCCGTTGAGATGTTTTTAAAAAGCATGAGGTAATCTTTTCTGGAAAAATTTTTATTGAGTTGTTGCCTTGCCATGCTCAATCGATCAGCGGGTGTTTTTGGTTGATATTGAAGATGATCCCGGTAACTCCACAAGGCTTGCTCTATGAGATTCAATGAAAATTCGATAAAAGCAGTAGACTCAGCATTGCGGTCACACTCGCCAAGCACCGCATAATACTCTTTTTGTTTGTTTTTAATTAACGTTTCAACAACCACATACTCAAAAACACGATGATAAGCAAAAAGAATCAGGTGCTGCCACAATCTCCCCATACGACCATTACCATCACTAAATGGGTGTATAAATTCAAGTTCATAGTGAAAAATGCAAGATTTTATTAATAATGATATTCCGTCTTTTCTTTTTAAAAAGGAAAATAAATCCTTCATCAAGTTAGGAACCATTTTATGCTGCGGCGCTACATGCGCTACATTCGACCCTGCAAAAACACCGACATTACTAGAACGAAAACATCCTGCCTCCGTTATCAACCCTTGCATCAAGAGATGATGCGCCTTTTTCAAATCAATGAGAGAATTAAAATGAAACGTTGAAAATTTTTCATAAACGACAATGGCGTTTTTAACTTCTAAAATATCTTTTTCGGGCCCAAGCACAGGGACACCCTCCAGAATATCACTGACCTGCTCTAATGAAAGCGTATTGCCTTCAATCGCTAAAGAAGCCTGTATGGTTTTTATGGTGTTCGACTTCCTCAGCATGACTTTAGGTTTCGTGATACTCAACCCATCGAGTTCACCCAATAAATGGGTCACCCGCATAGCAGCATTAAGAATATTATTGGTAATAGAGAAGGGAGGATTTTTCATTAAATCAAGTCCCTACGAAAAATCACGTAAGATGATACTATCATATGATACTATCATTTTTAGATCATTTCAACTCGCTATTAGGACTAAGGCGCATACTTTTTAATTAACGCCAAAGCCGTTTTGTCGTCTGGCGCTAGCATACGATCGGAATAATTGAGGTTGGATTCATACCACCACTGCGAATTAAAAAAAGCCTGCATCTGTGCATCTTGAAAATGTTGGCCGTATTGCGCGTAAATAGCATTTTGTAAAAATCGCAATTGTTCCGCCGTAATCGTATTTAATGGAATGCTATCACTGCCCTGCGCGATCGGATAAACCACGCGATAACGAATATAATCTCTACCGGTCAGTAGGCATGCGTGCAAATCTTTCGCGGGAGAAAACCGCGTCAAATGCCATTGATAACGACGATCGCTTTTATCACCACTGATTTTGACGCCAGGTAAATTCGTTGATGGATGGTTTTCTTCAATTTCATGGCAAAATCGCGTGGGTGTATTTGGAATGACTTCTACTGTAGCAGAAGCCATTTTCCCTTTTTGCCACAAACCCCCATTTTGTAAAACATAATTGACAAACGATTGGCCCATGTCATTCACGGTAACACCGGTCACATAATCGTGATGAATATGCAAAATTTGCTGCGGTTGAAACGTCACCTCCCACAAATAAGCCCCTTTATAATCTAATGCTTTTTTAACAGGCACGCGATAATTCGTCGGCGTGATGGGCTTTCCTTCTACCGTAACATGAAAATCATACACCATAGGATCACCTTTATTGAGTCGCTGCCCCTTGGGAATGGAAATTTCGGTAATGCTATCTTTGACAGGAAAGGGAAACCCCATTTTTACCTGAACCGTTTGATCTGTGTTATTTTTAAAGGTGTAATCACAAGCGTATTGCCAACTGCCATCCAACTCATTGGAATTAATATTGTTTCCAGTAATCACAATATGCGCATCTTGCAGCAAAATCGGTGATGGCGTCATGGGAATCGGTATGGCCCCCTGACCACCAAAAGCCACCTCATTGGCAAAAATAACAGAAGGAAATAACAACAGTAATAATAAAAATCCCCGGGCTGACGCCCGGGGTATTTTTCCTATATGAATTTCGCCTGCTCGGGAAACCCTCGCGAACGGCGACCCAAGGGGGAGAATTCGCTTTCTCCCCCTTGGGAAACCCCCATGGCGTAAAGTTCCTGGGCTAACGCCCAGGGTTTGAGGATATAAAATTTTTATTTTCATACGCCATGTCCTTATGTAGTGTTTCAGATAAATATTTTGGTAAAAATAAACTATTTTAATTGTCTTACCGGCAATGGTGCTCACTGTCGAGCGTCCCTCTCCCGCTTGAGGGAGAGGCTAGGAGAGGGTTAGCTTCTAATGGCACGATCATTTTCACCAAAATATTTATCTGAAAAGCTATAGCTTTTAAATCCAATCATTTAAAGAAACACCCATACCCGCACCATTCGTATAATGATTATATTCAATGAGGCTTTGACCATATCCAGAAAAAAATTGCATGAAAAAACGAAGCTTAGCATAGATCGGGACTGAATAATCAACCTCAATCGCACCTCGCGAAAAACCACTTTCTACGGTATTACGAAACATAAAAGACAGTTCTTGGTGCCAAAAAGTAAAAGCAATGACGGTGCGTTCATACCCAAGATAATGCGCAATATCGGGATTATGCAAGTCACTGGAATCTTTTTGAAAAATCAAGATCCAGGGCTGGACCATAATCAACCAATGCTCCCCCGAAACAAAAATCATCGCAAATAAACGATTCCAGCTCCGCTCTAACTCTCCACCGCGACCGTTAGATTGGTGTACCACGCCTAAAAATCCCAGCCAATTTTTAGAAAATTGGTCACTGACAAAAACGGCAGGCTCATAATCCGTTTCACGAAAATATTGTGACGTCGCGTAAAATTGCCAATACGATAACTGCGTATAGGACACATTCAAATCCAACGGACTATGAAACATATGATGCCACAACGTAAATAAGAAACTCATCTGCGCTTTAAATTCTTCTTGCTGCACGGTTTGATTTTCTGGCGTGTTCCCCGCATATACTTGCTGATACGGATTGCTGGTGTAATAAAAGGGTAAAATATAAGTCGGTTCAAAAAGGGTTATTGCCGACGGCGTTTGAGCGACCTCTTGCGCCGCTTGCACTTTTTTCTGAATGACCGTTCCTTTCGTTGGGGGCAAAGAAGAAAGAAAAGTATCCATTTCTGCTTGAAAATTTTTTGATGCTGGGCACACTTTGATGAGCTTCACGTTTGTTTGCCCATTAAGCTTTTTTTTCACATAATAACAATGCTTGGTCTGATCGGAGGAACGGGACGACGCACCAAAGCTGATCGGCACCATCAAGAATAACAATACGACCATGTATTTTTTAACGAAAACCATCCTAAGATACCCAATAAACAAGCAGAAAATACGTTAGCTGAATCCTGTAGTGGCGTCAAGGCGCTTGATTCCTTTGTGGCTCTCGGTTATGGTGTATTAACTCGGATATTTCACATCGAACGGCAAGGGTCGGTGTGCCGCCAACAGGAAGGTCTTTTGTTTGAAGGGCGTCGCGACCAGGGAGGGTAAGGAGCGTCGAGCACAGGATGTGCGTCCCTGAAAACAAAAGACCTTCCTGTTGGCGGCAGGGCACTTCGTGTGGCCGTCATCTTCAAAAAGCAACCTGAAATATCCAGCTTAACATGTTAGGAATGCTTAGAGGGAGCTCTACCCCATGGATCAGGTTACTGCACCGACATTGCATGAAACACTCACCGCAGGCCAACGTCTCACATCTTTTGCACACGATCTTGGGCGAACGTTAGCAAATCGACATTTCAAACATTCTGATTTTTACCTCACCGAAAAACCACCGACGACGCTCTGCCGCCTGAATGTATGGCGTATTTTTGTGGAACCCTATCGTGAAGAGGCAACAGCCAAAGTCGCTGCACAACGTTACCTTGAGAAATTACTCACTCAACAACAAACCTTATTACACGGCAATCTAACCACAGAACACATATTAATTTCAGAAAATCATTTAAAAATCAGCACAGCAGAGGCGCCCTTTTACGGTCCGATGGGGTTTGATCTGGGTCAATTGGTGGGGGATTTATTGCTGCTTTATGCTTGCAATCACACCTTTGAATTTCAACAATGGCTGTTACAGCAAATAACCACACTGTGGCGAACGTATCGCGATACGTTCATGATACTATGGAATCACGAGGCCTGCGGCACGCTTTTTAATACCACACTTTTCACAGCCAGCGAAACGCAATCGTATCAAAAACAATATTTATTATCGGTGCTACGTGATATGGTAGGTTTTGCAGCGATTCTTATTGCGCCTCTATCGGAAGAAAAGATCGCACGTCGCTTATTATTAGCGAGTTTTGATTTAAATTCGATTTTTCAGTTCACCGAACTTATACAACAGCACACAAGGATTTTAGATGAAAGTTCAAGGCAAACATTACCGTACTATTTGGGCTGCAACGAATAATTCCGCTGTTTGCATTATCGATCAAACCCGATTACCGCATGAATTTGTTTCCGTGGAACTCAACACGGCAGCTGAAATGGCGCATGCGATTCAAAGCATGCAAGTGCGCGGCGCGCCATTGATTGGTGTGGCAGCAGCTTATGGTATGTACCTTGCTGCACAAGAAAATTCACAAGAATCAAATTTACGCGATGCATATGAAATATTATTAGCTACCCGACCCACTGCGATTAATTTGCGTTGGGGATTAGATCGCACATTAAATACGATCTTACAATTTCCTCCTGAAAAACGGGCTGAAATTGCATTAAAAACCGCAAAAGCTATTGCCGATGAAGATGTTGTGATTAATCAAGGCATCGCACAACATGCATTAAAAATCATCCATGCTCATTGGCAAAAAAAGCAAAGGCCGATTCATATTCTCACCCATTGTAACGCAGGATGGCTTGCTACCGTTGATTGGGGAACGGCATTATCCGGCGTTTATGCAGCGCATGAAGCCGGCATCCCCGTGCACGTTTGGGTCGATGAAACACGACCGCGTAATCAAGGGGCAAGTTTAACCGCGTGGGAGTTACAAGCGCAGGATATCCCTCACACGTTAATTGTCGATAATTTAGCGGGTCTATTAATGCAACAACAAAAAGTGGATTTATGCATTGTCGGCACCGATCGCGCTACTGCCAGCGGACATATTTGCAATAAAGTGGGAACGTATTTAAAAGCATTAGCCGCATTTGATAATCACATTCCGTTTTATGCCGCGGCCCCATCACCCAGTTTTGATTGGAAAATTTACGAGATGACGGAAATTCCAATTGAAGCACGTGACAGTGAAGAAGTTTTAATGATTCACGGTCGGGACAAAACAGGGCAATTTCGTACAATATCCATCGCACCCGAAAATACGAATGCGTTAAATTATGCATTTGACATCACACCCCGAAAATATTTGACGGGCATTATTACGGAACGGGGTTGCAGCCATGCTCACGAAAATAGTTTAAAAGAATTATTTCCTGAGTATTATCCTCTATTCGTGGAGAATTAAATCATGCAAAATCGATGGTCATCAACAGAAGCGGAACAATACCTCCAATTTTATGCGACAAAAAAAATCGATTCAAATTTAGCGCTACGCGTTTATACTTCGCGTTTACTCGGACAAGATCCGCGCTTAGTATTGCATGGCGGCGGCAACACCTCCGTTAAAATAACCATGCTTGATTTGCTAAAGCAACCCACCGAAGTATTGTGTATCAAAGGCAGTGGTTGGGATTTAGAATTCATTGAACCTGAAGGATTACCCGCCGTCAAATTATTGCCGTTATTAAAATTACGTGATTTAACCGTATTGTCTGATGAAGACATGGTAAATTATCAGCGCATTCATCTTTTAGATGCAGCTGCACCAAACCCTTCGATCGAAACATTACTGCATGCTTTTATTCCAAAAACCTTTATCGATCACACGCATGCAAATGCTATTCTCAGCATAACCAATCAGCCCAATGGGGCTGAATTAGTAGAAAAAATCTTTGGTGCACGGGTTGGCATTGTTCCTTACCTCAAACCCGGATTTGATCTTGCGAAAAAAGCCGCTGAAATTTACGAACAACACCCAGCTGTCGAAGGATTAATTTTATTAAAACATGGGATATTTTCTTTTGGCGATACCGCTAAAGAATCGTATGACCGCATGATTGATCTCGTTGATTGCGCGGAAAAATACATTGCCACACATTCCAAAAAATCAACGCCTCGCGTTATCAAAACGGCAGTATCTTTTGCTGAAATTGCACCGATTATTCGCGGGTTGTGCAGCGAAAAAAAATCTGTTCACCAATTTAAAGCACCAATGTTACATTTTCGCAGTAACGAAAAAATCATGGCCTACGTCAATGGTGAAAATCTAAATGCTTACAGTCAACGCGGCGTCGTAACACCAGATCACATTATCCGCACGAAAAATTACCCGTTGATTTTAACGATCCCCAATAAATTGACAGAATTTAAAAACTCGGCACAAATCACACTAACTCATTACATTGAGCGATACCAACACTATTTTAATACGCACAATTCATCATCAAAAATCATGTTGGATCCTCTGCCACGCGTCATATTAATTCCCGGACTAGGTTTAATTGGACTGGGGAAATCTTCTTTTGAAGCAAAAATTGTAGCTGATCTTGCTGAAGCAACGATTGAAACAATCTTAGAGGCTGAAAATATCGGTTATTTTTCCCCATTATCCGAAGCAGAATTATTTGAAATGGAGTATTGGTCACTGGAGCAAGCAAAACTTGTTAAAAATAGGGAGAAGCCTTTCGCACGAAAAGTCGTGGTAATCACCGGTGGTGCAGGCATCATTGGTCGCGCGACAGCACAAGCGTTTCGCCGTGAAGGAGCAGAAGTGTTTATTCTCGACATTAATCAAACGCCATTGAATGCTATCGAAAAAGAATGTGACGTAAAATCGTTGCTATGTGATGTGACTTGCGCTGAAATGGTCAACGCTGCCTTCACACGTATTTGCGAGCAGGTTGGCGGTGTTGACATCGTCGTTTTAAATGCCGGGAAAGCGATTACCGGTTCATTACTGGAGTTAACGGCGGCACAAATTCAAGAAAGTTTCCAGGTTAATTTTTATGCGCATCATTACGTCGCACAAGCCGCCTTAAAAATTATGTTGAAACAAAATACCGGAGGTGCTTTACTATTTAATGTCTCCAAACAAGCCATCAATCCCGGTGAAAACTTTGGAGCTTATGGTGTTGCAAAATCAGCCACACTGGCCCTCGCGCGACAATACGCGTTAGAATACGGAAAATTTGGTATTCGTGCCAATATTGTGAATGCCGATCGCATTCGCAGTGGTATTTTAACAGATGCGATGATTGCTTCACGCGCGCAAAGTCGTGGCCTATCGGAAGCAGATTATATGACCGGTAATTTATTAAATTTAGAAGTGACTGCGGATGATGTTGCGCAAGCGTTCGTATCACAAGCATTAGCAGAAAAAACCACCGCCAACATCATGACCGTGGATGGTGGAAATATAGCGGCGGCAGTCCGATGAAAAAGGTATTAGTGCTCGGTGGCTACGGTAATTTCGGACAACGCATCGTGCTAGCACTTGCAAAAGAAGGCATCACCACCGTTATTGCTGGACGAAATAGGCATGCCGCAGAAAAACTCGTTCGCGATATCAAACAAGTGCATCCTCACGCAAAACTTGACATTGCTATTTTTGAGATCGAAGAAGAGTTAAATGCGCGATTAGAACAATTAGCGCCTACTGTCGTTATTGATACGTCTGGGCCTTTTCAAAGCAAAGATCACCGCGTTGCTGAGCTTTGCATTCATCATCACATTCATTATCTCGATTTGGCGGATGGCCGAGATTTTGTAAATCAAATTACGGTATTAAATGAAGACGCTAAAAATGCGGGGGTGCTTGTTGTCAGCGGCGTAAGTACGGTTCCAGGATTATCATCGGCCGTGATTGAGCATTTTAAAAATGAATTTCAACACATCGATTCACTGATTTATGGAATCTCTCCCGGTCAAAAAACCCCACGCGGTTTAGCAACGACGGCCGCCATTTTAAGTTATTTAGGAAAACCCTTAAACCCCGCACCGGAAGAAACAAAAATCCGCTACGGTTGGCAAAACCTTTATCGACAAAAATACCCAATATTAGGTAAACGTTGGATGGCAAATTGCGATATTCCGGATGTTGATTTATTTTCTAAATTTTACAATATAAAACAGGTGCGATTTTCGGGTGGTATGGAAAGCGCTTTCGTACACCTATGCATTTGGGGTATTTCATGGCTAGTACGACTCGGCCTACCACTGAATCTGATTAATCACGCACGTTTTCTTTGTAAATTAAGCCATCGGTTTGACTGGCTAGGTACCACAAACGGCGGTATGCATATGATCTTAAAGGGCGTCGATACGCACGGCAAAACAAAACAAATCGAATGGTACCTCATCGCAAAAGATGGCGACGGACTGCAGGTCCCCACTGTCCCTGCCGTGATTCTGGCAAAAAAACTCATCGCTGGAGAAATAAACACCACCGGCGCAATGCCTTGCGTTGGATTGGTTTCGTTGGAGGAGTATCTTCATGAACTCAAGGAATTTCATATTCAAACTTTAGCTAAATGACATGCCTGGCATTTTTTTAGCAATCATTTAAAATTGCCCAAAAATTTAAATGAAGAAAAATACAAAGTCGTACAAAACAGACTTGGAGTTGTAAATTGCTATAGTGTTTCAGATAAATATTTTGGTAAAAATGAACTATTTTAATTGTCTTACCGGCAATGGTGCCCACTGTCGAGCTTCCCTCTCCCGCCTGCGGGAGAGGCTAGGAGAGGGTTGGCTTCTAATGGCACGATCATTTTCACCAAAATATTTATCTGAAAAGCTATAGAAGTCTAATAACTTCGGATTCGGGTTCTTGGTTTTTTATTACGAAAATTTTTACTCCATCACCTTCGAAGGAGAAAAGCTATCCTCAAAAAGTTCTCGATACACTTCTGAAATCCTTGCTGCAATCATCTTATGACCTATTTCATTCAAATGCCCATCATTTTTTACCTTTATGTCAATGCCTCGTTCCAAAGCTCTTTGAAAATCTTCTGTCATGTCAATGAGACTTATTTTATTTTTTTTCAAAGCGTCAACTAAATCATCAGGGGCTGACTCAATTTTTTCACAAAAATAATTCGGAATATAAACCACCATTAAGTGAATACCCTTCGATTTAAGCATGCCATAAAAAATATTAAACAAAAAATCAGTCACTAACTGACTTTCGTCTGGAGTTGGAAAATATTTCCAACGAGAAAGCCAATTGTTTTTTAAACAAAAATTGCCATACAAACGGCGCACAGTCCAATAGACATCTCTTAAAAATGCTTGCTTTTTCCCTTGGCCACAGATATACGAAAAATAATTTGACGTCACATCAAACGAACGTACGTTATTCTTAGAATTACGGATAGTAGGTAATGTTTTTTTTCCAAAAACAGATACATACGGCACAGAAACACAATTAAAACTGGATCCAGGATTACAGCGGCTGACGTTGCGATTCGACCAATCATAATAATAACCAACAACGACAACTTTTGGCCTTAACCACAAAAATCGCTTCACTAAACGAAATGTCGAAATTAAGTTGTAACCCGCCACTCCAAGGTTTAGAACTTTTTTCCCTAACTGATTTTCTAACTGGCCCGCATATGTTTCATGATAATTTATTCCAAAACCAAAAGTCTGTGAATCACCAGCAACAAATAGTTCGGGAGAAATATTTTCTGAACTACACTTTGAGGATACCCGACAGCCAAGCGAATTTGTGCAATGTTGAAATTGCTGTCCTAATGCGCCAAAAGGAATAACTACATTCAGATTTGGTTTTAATACATACCCACATTCATCATCTACTTGCATCGTCGATGGAAGATAAACAGAAGAACGAGGAGGCGTTCGTCGAGTCATCCAAAGTACTCTTAAGCAAATGAGTATTAGTGCGACAAAAACACATAATAAAAAAATGTAAATCATATTTTCAAATCCCATGGCGTTTGTGATTGTAAGGCCCTTCGCAATTCATTATAAAAATCCCCGGGCTTACGCCCGGGATATTTTTCCCATATAAATTTCGCCTGCTCGGGAAACCCTCGCGGACGGCGACCCAAGGGGGGAGAATTCGCTTTCTCCCCCTCCTTGGAAAGAAACCCCCATTGCGTAAAGTTCCTGGGCTAACGCCCAGAGTTTTAGGATATATACTGCTACCTGTCGTCTCCAAGTAATTTTTCTCATATTCACTCCGCTTTATACTTTTTACTACCGGGCATGACTTCACCCTGACTACTCAACTGCTCATGCAGTATCTCCCTGTTTAGAAAATATTTCGTATTTGGTTTCGAAGCCAATGCAGCATGCTTGTTTTTTTTATCAAACTATGGCACTCCACAAGTTGGTCATTCACTTTCATAAACCCCTCCTTCATCGCCATTTCAAATGCCGTAATTTTATCGACAACATATTGTAATTCCGCTTCAAAACTGAAATTTAACGAATCTGCTACATTTTTTGATATTAAATAATCCCCTTGATAATATTTAGGCAAATCCTGTGGTAAAACACAGCGCATATCAATGCTATAACGTGCTTTTGTCATTTTTTTTGTTACGTAAGTACGGTGCAGCGTTGTAAAGTCGAATAACAAAACATCTCCTTGCTGCAAATTATCGAAAATTAACCTACCTTCATAATTTTTTATAATAGAATTACTTTCATCATCTAGTATAGAATAACCCGTCTCCTTTTGACCAACGTGCGGAAAAATGTGGTTAATTTTTTGAGGCACAATTTCAAGGGTAGGAGTCACCGCATCAATTTCATTTAACGGAATCCATATTACAATACCCCTGCCATTTGAAGAATTTACTGGGCCTGCATCTTGGTGGAAAGGGAGTGCTTTTTGAACTTCCCCAGGATTCTGGACACGCAAAGAACAATAATTCGTGAGAATCCCAGCAGGTCCATGCAAATACTGACTGATCATCTTTAGCAATCCCGCCTTTTGAACTAGGAAAAAGGGTAAATAAAATTTATTTGGGATATCAAAATAATATTGCATCTGATAACTTAGCGAATAACCGCTTTGCATTCTCAAAATTTTTAAAACGATACTTCTGTAATCCTTGTCTTGATCATGACAACTCGTTTGTTCGGTCTGTTGTAACAAATAAGCACGGAAATTTCGACTTATAGAAAAATATAAATTTATGTCATCCTTTTTTAAAGCACTACGAATAATAACAATTCCAACTTTCTTCAAGCAATCTAAAATACTTTTTTCTTCAGTTAGACTAAAAGAAATTGAATTTATTTCAATCATAATACTAAGCCTTTATAATCTTTTACACTGCATAAAGCACCGACTCTATAACACCTCCATCATGCTGGCGCAGATAAAATTGATATTGACTATGTAATTCTTTCACTAAAAACGGAATTTCCCACAAATCGGTGCTGCGATGATAAATCGAAATACCCAGCTTTGGTTTGTAGCGTGCAATGGACATCGCGGCACCACGTAATGCAGGGATTTCAGCGCCTTCGATGTTCATTTTAATCAACGTCACCGGTGCACCTTGTAATACTTCATCTACACTCGTCACAGGAACTGAAATGCCTTGCATTTTCCCTTCCACCAACATCGATCCACGAGTACCCACATTATCAAAATATAAAGTATCTTTATGTGAAAATAACCCTTTATTGATAGGCTCAACGCGTGGCTCGTGACTGAAATTTTGTTGTAATTTTTGAAATGTCCCTGTGTCCGGCTCAAATCCAATAATTCGTTTAAATTTGCCATCCACTCGATTAATAAAGCTTTTAATGGTGTCACCATCATAAGTACCGCCATCGATATAAATTTCCTCATTCGATAAATTTAAAATATCTTCCGATCCATACAAGTCCCAATCGATAACAGGAGAAAGGATTTCTGGTTCCAAACTTAAACGAAAACCAACAATGGCATCGAGCACCTGTAATGATTTCTCATCGGCTAACATGGTCATTAACGTTTTTAATCGATCACGATGATTGAATAATGATTCCAACCAATTTTCATAAAACAGATGTGGTGGAAATTTTTCTGGAGCTAACACTTGCAACAAGGCAAAAGGCGCGACTGTTTTGTGACCTTTGGCGCGCAACGCTTTAATCGGTGCTAAAACACGATGCGATGCGATAATGACTGGTATCGATTTATCCAATTCTTCTAAAAAAGTCGACGACTGAATTTTATGACCGAGCAACATTTTTCCTTGTTTAGCAGGATTATCATCACAAATTACAGCAACTTCTATATTCAATGCATGGCACAAGTGTAATAAACGTTCGCCTTCTTCAGCGGCACCCATCACAATTATTTTTTGCAATTTTTTGGGCTGAATCAAAGGGTAATTTTCCGTCAGCGCTTCTCGCAACTGCGCGACAGACGTCACTTGGTTTAAGCGATCAATCCAAGGTAATTTTTGCTGTTTTTTCATTATCATCCTTATTTTATGAAATGTTTTTCAACTTTTAATAATGCGGCAAGCACATCATCGAGTTCTTCCTCGCCATAATGCTCATTCAAATACAAGCAGAATGAATGATCACGAGCTAATTTTGCTTGCTCACAATGAAAAGTATCGGCTAGATAAGACTGAACCCACGGCCATTCTTCAACAAGATAGCGATAATCCGGATTAAGTCCAATTCCTTCAGCCATTACCGCGCGAGAAAAATCATTTTTACTACAACGAATTCGTTTCAGATTAACAAAAATGGGCAAATAAAACGGTGAATCCGATCCCAACGTTGGCAATGCATGACAAATTTCTGATTCATTTTTCAATCGTTGTGATAATTTCGTAATAAAATTTTGCCGGTTTTTAATGGTCGTTGGTAAGCGCTCCCAAGAAGCAAGTCCTATCGCGCATGCAATTTCGCTCGCATGTAAATTTAATGCGGGAAATAAAAATTGTGCAGGATCACGGTCATTAAAATCATTACGCCAACGTGGCTTTCCACGATCAGCATGCGCCAATGCCTGATGATAATAATTTTCATTTTTCGTATAAATAAATCCGCCAGTCGGCCCTGTAATACTGGCTTTACGATACATTGTCGAGAAAGCCGCCATATCTCCGAAAGTTCCCACTAACCTTCCATGGATTCGCGCGCCATGGGCTTGACTGCAATCTTCCAAGACACGAATATTTCGCGCTCGACAATATTCAACAATTTGTTCGATATCACTAACCGCCTGCCCTGCTGCATGCACGGCCAACACACAACTGGTTTTTGCATCGATGCGTGCAATCACTTGCTCAAAACCTGTGTTATAGTGAAAAGGTTTCGCATCTACTAATTTAGGGCGTAATCCAAGCAATATAATCGCACTCAACGTGCCGGGATCGGTAATGGGAGAAACCAATACATCACTGCCTTTTGGCAAATTCAACGCCGATAATACCACAAATAATGAAACGGTTCCTGTTGCAACCGCATCCGCAAATCCCCCCCCCATATACTCTACAATGCATTGGCAATACAGTTCTTCAAAATGTCCCTGATAACCAGGATCTAATCCTTGACGATGGTACCAGTAATATACTTCATCCATCATTGCTTTTTCATGCGCACCGAGCGCACGACGCGCTGGCATTGGTTTTTTTCGGACGGGTTGGCCACCATGAATGGCTAAAGGAAGAGAGTTTTCAGTGGAAGTAGCCATCATGGACACGAATTCCTTTGCTAACGTAGGAGTTGAGAGTATACTACATTTTTTTAAGCGTTCAAGGAGTCGCTTTGTCATGGCCAATCAGAAATCGGATTTATTTTTCCCCAAAACTATCGCCATTCTCGATCAATTAAAAGTGAAAATATTCGCCGACGGTGCAGACTTTAAGGAAATGATGTATTGGTACCAACATCCTTATGTTCGAGGGTTAACCACAAACCCCTCTCTCATGCGCGCAGCGAGTATTGCTAATTACGAAGAATTTGGCCGGAATGTTTTGGCGGCCATTAAAAATTGTCCTATCTCTTTTGAAGTATTTTCGGATGATTTTTTCACGATGGAAAAACAAGCACGCCACATTGCCACCTGGGGCAGTAATGTTAATATCAAAATTCCTGTGACGAACACCAAAGGCGAATTTTGTGGGAAATTAGTGGAACGGTTATCTTCTGAAAATATTCCTTTAAACATAACGGCGCTCCATACATGCGAACAAATCGATCGCGTTATAAAAGCGGTTAAAGGCAGCTGCCCTGTGATCATTTCCGTCTTTGCGGGACGCATTGCAGATACGGGTGTTGATCCCATGCCCATTATGCGCGAAGCCGTTAAAATGGCGGCAGGCCGACCTAACATTGAAATTCTTTGGGCAAGTTCACGCGAATTGTTAAACATTTTTCAAGCAGAAGAAGCGGGCTGTCAGATTATTACCGTACCACATAGCTTACTGAAAAAGCTTTCTCTGGTCGGCAAGGATCTTGAAACCTATTCATTAGAAACCGTCAAGCAATTTTATGAAGATGCTCGAATTACCGGCTATGAATTAGTAACCGCATAAATTTTATTTTGTTGTTAAAGATTGCTGATGCAAACATTGCGACCATTTTATTTTATTGTTGTCGTGTGGGGGAAACAATTTCGTGATTATCTCACGGATTATTGTATTCCTTCATTGCTCGCGCCAAATAATATTCCTAAACTTATTAATAATGAGAAAAATAAATTTCTCATTTGTACGACGCTACAAGATTGGCAAGAATTACAAATACACCCAACGATTATTAAGCTTCAGCAGCATATTGAACCTGTTCTTGTTGAAATCCCAGCGCCACCGCAAGGTGTCTCCAGTTGTCAGCACATGGGGATCGGACATAAAATAGCTACTGAAAAATGTTTTGCTGATAAGGCTTATGGTATTGCCTTAACACCGGATGTGCTCGTTTCCAATGGAACAATGGAATCAGTACAAAAGCATGCCCTGGCGGGGAAGCATGTTGTACTTTGCGCCGCAGTTCGCTTTGCAGAAGAGCCTTTTTTTGCTGGAATTCAGAAAATGGGGCTTCGATCAGAAAACAACGAATTTAGCGCCTCTTCACGACAGTTAGTTCAACTTTGTCTTGATAGCTTTCACAGTGAAACGGAAAGTTATGACTTTGAATCAGCGAATTATAAGTATATCAGAGCAGTGGCATTATGGAAAATGCCTAACAAAGCAGGGCTATTACTGCACTCTCTCAGTTGGTGTCCGTTACTCATTGATTATGGCGCTATGTTGCAACATGATACCTCCGCACTAGAAAACTGGACTATGGATGGGGATTATATTTATAAAAATATCCACGATCACAATAAAATTTACGCCTGTCAAGATTCCGATGAAATCATGATCGTTTCTTGGTCTCCTCTGCAGTATCATCAACTACCCCTTAAAAGCATGCCAGCGCATAACTCAACCGCTAAGAAATTTATCAATTTGAAAAATCGATTTTATTTAGCCGCAACGTTGAAGTTGTCTATATTTGATCCATTGAAATTAAAATTATTTTGGCTCCCTATATTTTGGCATGTGAATGACATTGATACTCAATGGAAAGAGAAAGAAACCTTTGTTGCTCATGTGCTAACTCGCTTACCCCACCCCATTTACAGAAAACTTTTTCATTTTGGTGTTTTTACCATACATTACGTAAAGAAAATCTTTAAATATAGCTTTATTACCTTTCTTGTTTTTTGTGGAAGCAAAAAGGCACGTCAGCGATTACTCGGACGTATTCATCTTTTTTTACACACAAGGAAAACTCATGTCACACAGTAAAACGTACTTCTCCCAATCTATTGATATTTGCAATAAAATTAATAGTAATGCTGTTGAAAATCTCGCTACTGAACTTGCAAAACTTCGCGAAAATGACGGACGATTATTTATTCTTGGTGCCGGGGGAAGTGCTGCAAATGCATCACATGCGGTCAATGATTTTCGAAAGCTATGCGGTATTGAAACTTACGCACCCACTGACAATGTGTCAGAACTTACCGCACGAACAAATGACGAAGGCTGGGAAACCGTTTTCAGCGAATGGCTGAAAGTCAGCAAACTTAACGAAAAAGACGCCATTATGGTATTTTCAGTGGGTGGTGGTTGCGATGAAAAAAAGGTAAGTGTGAATATCATTCACGCATTAAAAGAAGCACAACAACGCAAAGCCAAAATCTTTGGTATTGTCGGCCGCAATGGCGGCTACACTGCTAAAGTAGCCAACGAAGTGGTTATCGTACCAACCGTTGACGAAAAAAATGTAACGCCGCATACCGAAGCATTTCAAGCCCTGGTTTGGCATTGTTTAGTCTCTCATCCAAAATTGCAAATGAAAAGTACGAAATGGTAAAATAAAAATCCCCGTGGCAAGCCGCGGGGAATCAAGTTTAATTTTAGTGGATCAAGGAATGATTGTCTATGCCATTACTAGAAAGCTGTCGTTTTCGAATTAAGCCAAAAACGATCAACCAGATCGTTGAGTCAATTGAATCTACAGGCCTTTGTGTAATTGAAAAAGTATGGGATCAACTTTTTCTAAAAGAATTATGCCAACATGGTAATTCTCTATTTAAATTAAAGGATAAGGCGATTCAAAAAAACAATTTATCAACAACTGAAATACCACAATATTTCGGTGCTTTTTATTCAATTGAAGATCATGTTATGGATGAGGAGTTTTATACATGTATCCTTCAAAGCAAATTTCCCTATCTTTTTAAAAAATTGTTTAATGGTGATTTTGCTTTAATGCGTAATGAAAGGGTGCTCCGCAGAGTAGATCCCATCTTTCCACTTCGCTTTTCAGCATTTCACACGGATGGGCAGCTTAAAGATCTTGCTTGTAGAGGCCTCCATTCAAAAAGGGAATTCACGATTTGGACTCCTCTAGTCAATGTAGTAGATGATAAAACTCCACGATTAATGCTTATTGATAAAAAAGATACTGAAAATTTTAAAGATTTCTATATGAATAATGCAATAACTCTACCAAATCAAGTAAAAGTTCGAATACACGTACTTTCTACATTAAATATCGATCTTGAAAAAAAATATCAGCCTGAACTATTGATAAAAAGAAAAGAAATTTATAGTCAAATTACCGATCGATTCTTATGCTATGCTCCAAAAATCAAGTTGGGCGATTGCATCATATTTGATAGAGATATCTGGCATTCTTCTTTTATACCCGAAAATTTTTCCAAAAAAAGAATAAGCCTTGATTACAGAATAGTAGGAGATCATATCCCTACAGAAGATATGCGTTTTGATGGGAAATTTTTTCGCTCAAAAAAACATTTTTTGTTTAGAAAAGACATTTTTTTTACTGAAAATTACAGGGTGAAATCGCATTCTTAATCTTGAAGAATGAACTAAATCCCAACCCAATGATTATCAAAGGAATAAGAATGAAGATGTCGCTGTAACGATCCGAACCAAAATTTCCAAAAACTGAGAATACTAAAATAAAATATAAATATGCTCCTGTAAGAAACAAAACAAAAAATCGCCCAGATCCCGTGAAAGCAACAATCCAAAGAAACATCATAACAACAACAAATAAAGGGGCATAAGCATGCATAGCCCCCCAAAATAATGTAATAATTCTTGAATAGGTATCACTATAAATTATGGGTGTCAGTTGATTAAAAAGCTCCGACCCAATAGTATTGATATTGGCACCATTCGGTCTTTCCTGATAGTTTATTTCAGTATTGAAAATAAGATAATTATAGTAGCTTACCACTTTTGATATATCGTATTTTTGAAATTGAAATACTTCAAGAAAAAAATTATCAATAAAAAGAAAAATTGATTTTGGATATTTTGAAAATGCTTCAAACGCGATTCTTGTAAAAAGCTGGCTTGCCAAATCTGGGCCATAAATATTAACAAATAAAACGTAATACCACCCTTCAATCAATGAAATGTCACCTGCACTTTCAGGGTTAAGAATATATTGATAAAGCTCAGCTGGCCGGTTACTAAATTTTTCAAAAATTGAATTTGAATGTTGCCAATATCCTGGAAGATCATTAATAAAAAAATGAATAGCTGCATAAAATTCTTTGCTATAAGGCCCTAGATCTGGATTCAGAATTATTGGGAGATTATCCAAATCAACTAATAAATTCCAAGGCGGTGGAGAGCCTATTCTAATGGGATGTTTTCTTAGTGGCGCGTAGGTATAAGTTGCAAGGAAATTTCTCCAACCTGTAGAAACCACTGGACCCGTTATTATTTTCATCGAATGATACATTAAATATTTCACTAACCCCAAAAAACCCGTATTGTTGTGTTCTGCAGCCACATTCCATAACACGGCATTTCCACCATCTTCTCCCCACTTTAATTTTGCAGACTCCACAATGAAATTAAAATATAAAGAATTGGGTTTTCTAAATATCTCTTCCACTAATTGATCAGGATCGGAAGCGTATTTTCCAAAAAGAGTATAAGGTAAACGACTATAAGGATCCATCGGTGCCCTCCATTGGTCTACCTGATTTCTCGCATATTCAGATATCGCTTGATACAAGGCCTTTGATGCAGGACCATCTTGTTCAGAAATAACTGGGATACTGCGCTGTAACGTTTTATTGAAAAGAAAATAATTGGGTTGATAATAGGTTGTGGCAAAACGCCTTTGATCGTAATTTTGGGGAGGAAACCATTCAGGAAACCCACCATTACCGGCACTCCAATCAAAAGCCACCCATATTCCCATTAGCGCTAAATAAAGAAATGTTGCTTTAAACAAAAATAATCGATCGACACCACGAAGAAAAATCGCACAGATCAAAAATATCCAATATAAAAGAGCAGCGATGGGTTTAACAAGCGTCATTGAAAACATAACTATTGCAATGATGTATACCAAATATTTATATTTTAGATAATTTCGAAAAAACAAACCCGAAAGATAAATGGAAAAAAATTCTAAAAAAAGAAACAGATGATCATAACTTTCAAATCGTGAATAAGCAAAAGGCACTAGCCCTATAATAACGATAAGTGTAATGATCATGGCCCATGTTCGATGATAAGGACGGATCACCGCATAAATAAAACAAGGCATTGCAACACTCATAACGGCATATAAAAAAATGAGCGGCTTCCAACTATTGAGAAAAATGACGCCAGATAGTATGAGGAATATGGCCATCCCAGGTGCATGTGAAGAAATATAAAGTCCGCCAGGTAAATGTAAAAGATAACGTGCCATAAAAAAATCGGTATCGGAATCTCCCCCAGGATCATAGAAGGGATAAAATAATTGCATATAAGCCATAATAAGTACAGCACTTAAAAATACCAATTTAAACTGCCACTCTAATATAAAAATCTTTTGTGCCAAACGTATAGTCGATTTACCAAAGTCACTTATCGGTTCTGCCGCATACATTCAAAATACTCCATTTTAGCTACGAATTTTCGCGGCTCGTGCTCGCATTAAATTCCAACGTCTTCGAAGCAACCGGCTTAAAAAGCCTATGACATCTATAAAATTTAGTATCGAAACAGCCGTCGATTTTCCACAGGTACGATCAGTATAAATAACAGGGACCTCTAGATATGAGCAGCCTTGATCAAGTAAATAAATAATAAGTTCCGCAGAATAAGTAAAGCCACTGATTTTTTCCATTTGTGCAACAAATTGTTCCCTCAAATAAATAGAAGAGCCATTAAAATAACGGATTGAACTACCTGAAACGATACGTACTAAAAAAGCATAGGTCCAAGATAATATACGCCGAAACAATGTGCGATTTTCGTAATACATAACGTTGGGAACAATAATGTCGGCTTTTCCAATCTGGGAAATCAATGCATAACACGCTTCTTTCGGCACTGGATTGTCACCACCCACACACCAAAAATAGCGTCCTTTAGCCAATCGTGCAGCCGTAAAGACATTCGCGCCAAGACCTTGATTAACCTCATTTTTGTGCAAATAAACAGCTGCGGCAGAATTTTCATGCATAAATTGTTGAATAACTGCAACTGAATTGTCCATTGAGCAATCATCAATAATCAAAATCTCCCATGAAATCTCAAGTTTCAATAGTGCAAAAATTAATGTCTCCACCGTAACAACAATCGTTTCTTGTTCATTGTAGCAAGAAACAAAAATACTGATTTCAGGATTCATAGATCTCTCTTTCTAAAATATATCAATAATTTTCTACAACCACGCGATTTCGACCTAAAAATGTTTTTTTAATATTGAATACTTTTCCTCCCCATCCAGCATCAGAAATAGGAGGATGATCGCCTACAATACGAAAATCCAAGCTTATCATTTTGTTGCTAAAATTTTCCGGTGCATAAGTCGAATGCCATACTGACTTATCATAAAGGATGACATCCCCTTTCTGCAATTTTGGCGCATAGCACTTAAGTTTTTCAAATAAAACACGGTAAGCTTTATCCCGCTTCGTAATAATTTCAGCGGAGTGATTTTTTTCAAGTGCTAAATTCAATTTAGAAAGAGCAAGTATCGGTATATTCTGCTTATCTCCAATATCCGTAACTTGATCATAATTGATTTTAAGATAATTATCATTTTCAGATTGATGCAAAAGTAAAAGTCGCGGTGTTCTTTCGTCAACCGCATCACGTAGGGGACTCCACATCGTAAATTCATCTTGCGTATGGTAGCCTTGCGAAGATAATCGGCTTAATTGACCATCTACATGAAAACCAGAAATTCTTACTGGAAATTTAGGGTCAACTCTGCGCGCCGATCTTTCATTCTGCATAATGACAAATTTACCATTTAGCATTTTGTTAAATAAAAGTGGTAAGCAAGAATCTTTAATAGTGTTAAAAAATTTGTCATTACTCACTGCATCAAAAACATCATAGAAAGCGCCAAAATACTGATTCAGTTCACCATCGGGCATTTTTCCAGAAAACCAGGCTTCATCTTTGCAATTGAAATACTGATCAGAAATGCGATATAAGTAATCAACCAAATTGATATCCCATGTCTTTTCAATGACGCAGTGCCCCACATTTTTTATTGCTTGAATAATATTATCGATATTTTCTTTCCTCAGAACGTATCGTTCACTTTCAAAAAAAGGCATATCTTCCTCCTGTTAACGATATTTTTCCATAATTAATTTCTTTTTCGATAAAAATCGATTTTTGTAAGAAAAAAATCTCCCATCCCACCCCTCGTCTGTTGTAGGTGTATGATCACCTACAATTCTAAAATCTAAACTCAATCTTTTATTTTCAAAGAAAGGAGGGATAAAAGAAGAGTGCCATATATTTTTATCAAAAATAATCGCGTCTCCTTTTTTCAACTTCGGAGCATAGCATTTCTGCTTTTCAACAACTGCTGCATAAGCATTTTCCCTCGCCACCAAAATTTCTTTTAAAAATTTTTTTTCCAAGTCGAGATTTAATTTCGAGAGCCCAAGAATAGGAATATTCTTTTTAGCACCAAGATCAATCACGATACTATCATAAAGTGCTAAAAAACTAGCATGATCATTGCGATCAATCAACATTAGCCGTGGCGTACAATCATCCATCACATCGACCAAAGGACTCCACACTGTATATTCATCTTGTGTATGAAAACCCTGAGAAGAAAGTTTACTTAATTGCCCATCCACATGAAAACCAGAAAGCCGAACGGGAAATTTGGGATCTACCCTACGCACCGCACGTTCATTCTTCATAATCGCAAATCGACCCTGAAGCATAACAGTGAACAACATCGGCAATGCCGAGGTTGCAATACAATCAAAAAAATCATCATTTAAATGATTATCAAACACATCGTAAAACGAACCGAAATATTGATTCAGCTCACCAGAAGGCATTTTTCCTAAATACCAAACCTGATCCTTAGCTTCAAAAAAACGATCTGCAACAGAAAATACCTTATCAAGAAAAGTAACATCCCATACCTGCTCTAAAACACAATGTCCCGTTAATTTCACGGAATTTATAATGTGATCACAATATTCAGGTTTAAGTGGATATTTTTGACTTCCCATTAGTGCCATAATAAATCCCTTTTAGCCTAGATATTTCTAAGTTGACGCTATTGTCTGAACCATTTCAGCAGCTGTATGATTCCGCCATAGCATCCAAACAATTCCTCCTGGAAGACTAATCAATACGGTAATCAACCCCAGCAAAATAGATAATGATAAAGCAGCCGATGAAGAAACACCAACCATTCCAGATAAAGTCACCATCGCTCCCTCTCGTATTCCCCAACCTCCTACAGAGATGGGTAGAGTTGTTAATAAAACTACGGGGGGCACAAACACCCAACAGTGCAAAAAGCTAATTTGAAAATGAAACGCTTGGGCTAATACATAAACTAATAAAACCTGCCAGCTGATTGAAATAAATGCCACTACACTAATAAGCCCTGTTTTAGCCGGTGATGTGCATAGCATGTAAGTATCGAGCGATAATTGATACATTGCACGTAAAATACGAAAATGCGTCCATTTTACGGGTAATCGATGCAAAAAACTTAAAACACTAAAACCTATTAATCCCAACAAAGTAAACAATTCAAACAAATGAATTAAAAATGCATTAGTTACCACTTTTTTTAGTACAAAAATAGAAATTAAACTGGCCAATACCATGACAAATAATCCTATTAGTCGATCCAGTAATACGGAATCGACCACTTTAGATAACGAATGACCTAAGCGCTGCACCATCCAAACACGAACACTATCGCCCGCAATTCCTGCAGGAAAAAACGAATTAAAAAACATTCCCACCCAAAAAACTCGCAGAGGAATTCCAAATGATTGCTGAATTCCTACAAAACGTAAAATCAAGTGCCATTTGAATGCCCCTAACAAACATTGTAAAAACATCAGTATCAATGCCAGCAAAAGCATAAAAGTGCTCACTGTTTTTAAGTAGGAATGAAATGTTGAAAAATCAATCTTTGAAAAGACAAAAAGCAGCAGCACTGCTGTAAACCCCGCTTTAACAATAAAATAAAAATTTCGCCTCATAAAATGAATCACCGCAATAAACTTGTATTTTTGGAAACCATTTTCCACACTTCTTTTACTGTCCCTAACGCAATCACAATAATCATGGGTGGTATTAAAATAAAAATATCACTATAACGGTCGCAGCCAAAATTGCCAAATGTAGCATAAACAACAACAAAATTTAAATAAACAAGCAAAAGAAAAATGGCCAATGGCCTTGCACGACCAATGGCAGCAATACCAAGCAAAAATATTGCCATAGCCGAAAAAATAGGTGCAATAGAATGCATCCATCCGTATAAAGTGGCAATTAAGTGTGAATGTATACTAGGGTAAATTTCAGGCTGTAATTCATGATATAAATTGGGACCAATATGCTCTTCCAAGTTTGTTCGTAAAGAATAGTTAATCGCAGAATGATTCAAAAAATATTGATACCAGTTTGGAACGACACTCACCGCTATTTTAGTGAAAGACAATGCTTCCTTGAGAAAATTATCCACAAAAAATAACAATGTCATCGGATATTGCTGCATCGTTTCCAATGTAACATGCGTAAATAATTCATTAGAAAAAACAGGCCCATAAATGCACATGAATAGTGTATAGTACCAACCCTCTACAAGAGTCACATCCCCCATTGGACTGAATGTAGTATTAAATAACTTATCGGGTTGACCATGAAACTTATCAAAAAATGAATTCGTGTGCTCCCAATATTCTGGAAGATCATTCATAAAAAATTTAACGGTAGCAAAAAACTCTTTTGAATACAGCCCCGCATTTGGATTTAGCATCATGGAAGGGACACTGTTAAGATCTACGATAACACTCCAGTCAGCATTTTTTCTCGTCGGCGCAAATGAATACACCGCCATAAGATTACGCCATCCCAAAGAAACGACAGGGCCTGTAATCAGCTTCATCACGTTATGTGAAAAATAATGAGCCAAACCTAATAATCCTGTTGCATACTGTTCACTGGCAACAGAATATAATAAAGCGTCACCCCGATCCGCCCATTTTTCATGCGCTGCAGAAACGATAAAATTAAAATATAATGCATTCGGTTTTTTAAAAATTTCCTGGACCAGTTGATCTGGATGGCCCGCAAATTTCCCAAAAAAAGTATACGGCATATTGTTAAATGGTTTATCGGGCTTTGCCCATTCTTTTTCGTGCTTTTCTACATATTCTTGCGTCGCTTGATATAAAGCTTTTGATGCTAAACCGTCAGATAGTTTAACGACAGGCTTACCTTCGAGTTGTGAAATAAAATTAAAATGATGTGCCTTAAAATAAATTTCAGCAAAACGTCTCTGATCCAAATTCTGAGGTCTATACCATTCGGGATAATTACCATTGCCTACATTTCTATCTAAAACAACCCAAACACCCATAAGAGCAAGGTAACTTAAGGTAGCCAATAATATGTTTTTGCGGTTTATAGCTTTAAGAAAAAAAGAGCTTATGAGAAATATCCAATACAAAAAAGCAGCAACGGGTTTTACTAAAGTTAATCCAAACATAACCAATGCGATTACATAAGGTATACGCTTATATTTACTAGGATTAGAAAAATACAAGCCGACGAGTAAAATAGATAAAAATTCTAAAAATAAAAAAAGATGGTCATAAGACTCAACTCGAGAATAAGCAAAAGGAACACTGCCTCCGATTACAATAATGCTTATCAACAATGCACCCATACGACTATATTTACGCACAGTAAGATAAATCATGCACGGGATCGCAACGCTCATTGCTGCATAAAGTACCATCATGATTTTCCATGTTTCAAAAAAAATAACGCCGGAAAAAATCAAAAATAATGCCATTCCGGGAGTATGAGAAGAAATATATAACCCCCCAGGTCTATCTAATAGGTAGCGCGCCATAAAAAAATCTGTATCGGAGTCACCACCCGGATCAAAAAAGGGATAGTACAGTTGAACATAAATCATGAATAAAATGGCGAGAAGAAATACAAGCTTGAATTGCCATTCCATCACAACACTACGTCGCATCAGCAATGTCGTTGACTTATTAAAATTTTCAAACCACATCCATGCTCTTGCAATCATTATTACTCTCTTATTTTTTAAAATTAAAATGCTGAGCAAGTATTTTCCAGACTGGGAATATACTACTAAATCCAAGCATTACAATCATTAATGGAATCCACAAAAACATATCGCTATATCGATCACTACCAAAATTTCCGAATACTGTCATCACAGCAACAAAATACCCATAAGCACCAATTAAAAATAATGCAAAATAACGCGCTCGACCGAGTATGGCAAAACTAAAGAAAAATAACGCTGCCCAAGAAAACCAAGGTGATACATAATGAATAAAGGAATATGCAGCTGCAATAAATCGCGAGTGCTTATCTGGATAAATTTCATGCTGCAACTGTGCCGATAATTGAGGCCCTAAATTCGTAAAATCATTGACTCTCAAACTATAATTAATCGGTGATGTTTCTGAAAAATAGCGATAGTCGTAATTTAACAGCGATGAAGAAATATCAACTTTTCTAAATGAAAAAGCTTCCTTTAAAAAATTATCTGCAAATAAAAATAAAGCAGACGGATAAACTGAAATAATCTCTCCAACGACCCGCCTAAACAACTCACTGCTTAAAACAGGCCCGTATATTCCTAAAAAATTAGTATAATACCAACCTTCAACAATAGTCATATCTCCATTTTGGATCTTATTTTTAAGATCTGATGCAGCCAACACAGGTTCGGCTTTGAAATTTAGAATGGCATTATACAAAATTTCGGGATCTGAAAATCGATTAAACACATAATTGGTGTTTTGCCAACTGACAGGAATTTCTCTCGCAAAAAAACGCAATGCCGCATAAAATTCGCCAGAATAAGGCCCAAAATCGGGTCGCACTAAGGATTGTAATACGGACTGTGGACGCACTAAAATATTAAAATCTGCTTGTTCCCGTAAAGGCGCAAATGAAAATACAGCCAATAAATTTCGCCATCCCATCGACACGACTGGCCCCGTTAACAATTTGCTAGGATAATGCCATAAATAATTCACCATTCCTAAAAATCCAGTATTGCCATGTTCAACTGCAACTAAATAAAGTAAACCATCGCCCGATCTTCCCCACTTTTCTTTCACTACCTTACGAATAAAATTAAAATAAAAAGCATTAGGAAATTGAAAAATTGTCTTGACTAAACTCTCTGGATCATGAGCATATTTCCCAAATAAAGAATAGGGTAACTGTTTAGGAATATCAGCAACCCGCAAAGAGGAAACCAAATCGTTTTTGTGTAAATGGACATACTCTATGATGGCCTGATACAACGCGTTAGAAGCCGGGCCATCTTGCTGAGATACGACAGGTTTTCCTAGTAACTGGGGGGTAAATAAATAATGTGAGGGCTGATAATAAGTTTCCGCAAAACGTCTTTGAAGCAAATTGTCAGGTTGATTCCATTCCGGGTAACTGCTTACACTAAAACCACGGTCAAAGACCACCCACAGCCCCATAATGGCAAAATAACAGCACATTGCTTTAACTAAATTTTTTTTAGTTACTTCGGAAAGAAAAAAAACAATCGAAAAAAAAACAATCAATAGAAATGCCGCTAACGGTTTAACGAGGTTCATTGTTGCAAATAAAATAACGATAAAATAAAGATATTTTGCATATTGACGAGCATCATAAAAATACCGTGCGATCAGAAAAAAAGTGAAAAATTCCAAAAAAAGAAAAAGATGGTCATAGGAATCTACGCGTGAATATGCATAGGGAATTCCACTCATTATAATGATCAAGGCAGCCAAAAAAGCTCCGTACTTACTGTATAAACGCAGCGTACTATAAAGCAAACAGGGCATCGCCACACTCATTGCCGCATACGCCGCCATCATGAGTTTCCACGTATTAAAAGGGACAACACCAGTGAGAATTAAAAATAAAGCCATTCCAGGCCCATGAGAAGAGATAAAAGCGCCTCCTGGCAGATGCAAGATGTGACGCGCAATAAAAATATTACCATCTGAGTCACCGCCGGGATGAAAAAAAGGATAAACTCTCTGCACATAGAACATGACCAACGTCGCAAATAAAAAAACGGTCCAACCCTGCCATCCCATATTCAAATTGAAAGACTTCAATAACCGCCATGGCTTGCTCATTCGTTGAGTAATATTGAGCGTAATTGTGAAAATAAAGTTTCTCCTTCAACTTGACGCTGTTACAATTTACACTGACTGGTTTCGTACAGTTCTAGTATCTCATCAATGTGACCTAGTGCCACTTGACTACCATGATCTAACAACAGCGCCTTATTACATAACTTTGTGATTAAATCATTTGAATGAGAAGCAATAACGAGAACGCTTGTTTTAGCATAAAATGCTGCGAGTCTTTTTTTAGCTTTATCTGCAAAATTTGCATCGCCAGCACCAATGCCTTCATCTAAAAGTAAAATGTCTGGTTCCATTGCTGTTGCAATGGCAAAACTTAATCGCGTTTGCATGCCTGCCGAATAAATCCGTACAGGCAAGTGAATAAAATCGCCTAACTCACTAAATTCAATAACTTCATTTTTTTTAAGATCAATTTCTTTTTTTGACATTCCTAAATACATGCCAATCGTATAAATATTTTCTATCCCAGAATCATCCAAGTCCAAACCAATACTCATATTAAAAAGGGAAGTAATGCGACCCGAAAATCGATAAACACCAAATACCGGCTTGTAAATTTGTGCCAAAACGCGTAATAGAGTTGTTTTTCCTGCACCATTATGCCCAACCAATGCCAAACGATCTCCTTCTTCCAAACGGAAATTAATAGAATTCAACGCTCTAACCATAACTTCATTCGACTTGACATCTCTCTCTATCCTTCCGCCAACAAATCGATTAAGCAATGAGGACCGGAAACTGCGACTCACATTAAATACCGGAATATCCAATGTTAACTGATTAACTTCTACAAAGGTTGTCATGACCACTTTCATCCCTAACTATAATGTTTCAGATAAATATTTTGGTAAAAATAAACTATTTTAATTGTCTTACCGGCAATGGTGCTTACTGTCGAGCTTCCCTCTCCCACCTGCGGGAGAGGCTAGGAGAGGGTTGGCTTCTAATGGCACGATCATTTTCATCAAAATATTTATCTGAAAAGCTATAATTACTTTACAACCAGAAAATCAATTTTCTATGATTCTTTGACATAACCAACATGGTTATTAACCAACCTAGCACCGTCATCACACTGACAATAATCCAACTAATTAAATGGGGTGATTGCCCCATCAATGGTTGCCGCACCACCACGACATAATGGTACAGCGGATTACTATTCACAATTAAATACGCTTTAAATCCAGTGCCCAATTGCGCTTCTGGCCAGAAAATAGGCGTAACAAACATGGAAATTTGCAAAAGGCTAATAACAACCTGGTGCATATCGCGAAAACGAGCGCATAAACTCCCTAATAGCATCGTCACCCAACTTCCTGTTAGGAAAAGCAAGATCAATCCTGGAAAAGCTAAAAAGGTATATCTTGTTAGCGGTACATGATAAATAAAAGCAATCACAATATAAATCGTGATTTGATGCAAAAAAATCCAAAAATTTCTTGTTACTACCAACCACGCACAAGCCGCAAATGGAAACGATATTTGCTTTAGCAAGCCCTCCATATTAATAAAAGTCTGGCATCCTTCAGTAATAATGCAAGAAACAAAAGTCCACGATATGAAACCTGAAGCAAAATACGGCAAAAAAGATTTTATATCTGTCTTCCACAAAATAGAAAAAAGCACCCCCATACTGGAAATAAAAATTGCTAAACTTAACGTTGTCCAAAATGGACCTATGAGCGTTCGACGATAACGGCGTCGTATATCGGCAAGCGCCATATAATTCCACATTCGCCAACTTTTAAAACTACTAAAGTAATCAGCAACAGTGTCTGCAAAATCAGACGGTTTTGCAAAAAAACGTGTACGCGCTGGGGCTATCGCCTCTTCTTCTACCGCTTCTAACACTGCTGGGTCCATCTTTTTCCTTAAACTGTTACAACTGGCTTTTTCACCACGAAATTCCCCATAATGAGCGCATCCAAGCCACATCCATAAAAAGTCATTAGCGCATCACGAGGGGATTCCACAATAGGCTGGCCTTTTAGATTAAAACTGGTATTCAATATCACGCCACAATCAGTGCGTTGATAATAGTTTTTCAATAAGTCATAAAATAATTCATTGTCAGAACTTTTTACGGTTTGCGCACGTGCCGTTTGATCTTGATGCACAACAGCAGGAATTAAATCTGCTTTGTCGGATTTGACATCCACCGTAAAACACATGTTCGGTAAATCTCGACCTCGCGTTTGAAAATATTGCTCGCTTTTATCAAACATTACCGCCGGAGCAAACGGCCGAAACTCTTCACGATATTTAATTTTTTTATTCACCTTGTCGCGAGTATTTTTATTCCGACACGACGCTAAAATAGAGCGATTACCTAATGCACGCGCTCCCGCTTCAGATCGGCCTTGATACCAACCTAATAACTTTCCTTCTGCAAGTAATTGTGCTCCTATTTCCGTTGGATTATCCACTTCTTGAAAATGAATACCATTGGATTCTAATTCCTTGCGGATCCCATCATTCGAATAACTCGACCCTAAATAAGCAGAAGACAATTGCCATGGAGAATCTCCCATTTGCACCGCACCATAATAAGCGCAACCTAACGCTAAACCACGATCCGAAGACATGGCTGGAACATGAATAACATCAAAATCGTTAGAATACAATAAGGCTTTATTGGCTGAACAATTTAATGCAGTACCTCCGGCATAACATAAATGACGACTTGCAGGCGCCATTCTCTGAAGTTTTTTAATCAGTGATAATAGGCATTGTTCAAACATATATTGCGTTGAACGCGCAACATTCCGATAATAATCGGTCATTTCACCACTTGGCAACCGACTGGGTTGTCCCAAAAGTTTTGTTAATTTTTCCGAATAGGTATGTTCAAATGGCGAATGTGGCGCGGGTTTTTGCCGTAAAAACGAAGTATCGAATTCCCACCCCTCTATAGAGGGACGAATGACTGCACTGAAATCAATCGACGGTTTTCCATAAGGAGCCAATCCCATGACTTTATATTCATCACCATCGGCAAAACCTAAGTAATACGTCATCATGGTGTAAAAATACCCGAGGGATTTATCCGCCGGTATTTTTTCCAAAACTTTAATACCGTCTTTGCGCGTGGCATATCCCAGCATCGAGCAATCCCCATCACCAGAGGCGTCTAACGACAATACTAAAGATTCATCTAATCCAGAGCTATAAAATGCAACCGCCAAATGCGCTAATTGATGATGAATTAATTGAATTTTGGGACAGCTACCAAAGTTGTGCTGCAAATACTGACGAATATGATCATCAAATCCCACATAGGTTTCCCCCGGCATCACCACAAGATCAACATCTTCCCATCGAATATTCGCCATTTGCAAACACGCTTTGATGGAATAATAAGGCATGTAACCATAAGCCGATTTAATGCGGAGATAGCGCTCTTCTTCACAAAGCGCCGCCACTTTGCCATTAATCACCAATGCCGCGGCAGGCTCGTGCTGACGTAATGTGATACCGCCATGAAGTCCTAACAGAATCATAATTTTCCCTTTTTATCCTACATCATTCGATAACGCTGGCCTGGTTTAGCAATGACCGCAGCAGGATTACATTTTAATGCATTTGCGACAATTTGAAATAAGTTTTTTGCTCGAAATCCTAAACAAATAGAATTGTCACATCGAAAAACGGATAATTGATTTTTTTCAGCCAATATATCTTGAAATTGCCAATAATTGCGTGGCAAAAATAAATGCCGCCGTAATCCGACCGTCGTTAGTTTACCAGAGCGATCGCGACAATAGTATTGCTCTGTCTCTGATTCTGGTTTTACATAAAGTTGTGGAGCAAACAATTCTTCAACATGGTGAACCAACGTGCAGCAATCCATTCCTACTCCCAGCATAATGATATAAGCATCCGCTTCAACGAGTTTGCCAAAAGGGCTTTGCAAGCCACAAGGAGTAATGCAGTGTTGATGTTCCGATAATAAAACACCCGCTTGCTTGCCGATCCCAGCAACAGAGTGTGTCGGATGAAGACTGCGATGCGTCGCATACTGCTGACGAAACAGCTCCGTTAAAATACCCGTATTCGACGGTGTCGCCAGTTCATCAAAATGCGGTTTATCTGATTTTACATAACGCCATGACATGGTTGGCAGTAGCAAAGTACCATGAGCCAAATAATCAAACAAGGCACGTAACATCTCATCAGCTTGATATCCGTCTCGTGCAAAACCCTTAAAAGCGCTATGCATGAGGAGCACTCCATCTTGAGGTACTCGCATTGTTTGCAACATATTTTTAACGATGCGTCCAATCATAAGATAATGGCTTCTTTTTTAAAAAAGGGGTGTAGCCTCACCAGGAGGCGGCTAAAAAATGAATCAAATGAGGTAGCTACTCCTACTGGTTGGGTCAGTGATGCCAGTGAGGATCATATCACGCGAGGGAACTAAATTAACCCTTCAACTTACTGTCGAATTGCATCACAAAAAATGACACCAAAACGGGAAGGTCTTTTGTATAATTTATGCTATATTCTTGTTGAGCGAAAAAAAAACATTAAGAGGGATAGTAAAATGAAAAAGAAATATTCTAATCAAAGAGTTAATATCAGTAACCGTTTTCGTGTTCGTAATATCTCCCTGTTTTTAGGAGGTATTCTTTTGGCGGTTGTTGGTTTCAGCGGCTATGCAGTAAAAATATCCGTTGGTGGGAGCATGATGAAGTCTTGTTCTGATAAATTTGTTTTCGATAACGTGACCTTTTATTGCGGCGATCCAGGCGCCTGGACAAATTTGAAGCAAAATCCTGACGGAACTGCTACGGTTCAGACTTCGTGTGTACCTGAGGACCATAGTACAGGAGTCTGCGTGCTTAATACTGTGAAATTCTACCCGAAAAACCCCACGCTTCTTGGTTCAAAGGCCCATGTTCAAATTGAAGCCAATGGTAAGACCACCACGTACCCCTGTGGTTCTGATGGGGTCGTCGGTTCGGAAACCATCTCCTTCAATGCGGACAACATTGATGGTGTTATTGGAGGAACACCAGATAGGGTAATCTGCAACATTCCTACCCCTGCAACGCCAAACTAAAGGACTGTGAAGCTCACCCCTTGGAACGGAATGAGCTTCACAATGAATTTGTTTTCAATCGCCCAGGGAGAGATTACAATTTCTCCCTTGGGAAATTTCCATCGTTATTAGCCGGCGGGAATCGCTAATCGATCAATATGTGGGATTCTTACCATGCCTTAGGTGACATCCTGATGAGGCCGCACCTTAAAAAAGGAACAGATCCTCAACAATATCAGTTTCATAAAAAAATACGTCGCACAATATATAACAAGAAAAATTCTCCCTCCATCCAATCGATGCGCAAATAAATAAAAATGCCTAAGGCGGCTCACTTTTTCCGAGGAAGGTGACGATGCTTCCACTTGGGATTTTGCATCAGGAGCACGCTTTCTCACTACCAAACAAATAATGTGATTCAAAATAGTGCTACGACCCAAAAAGTAATGGCCGAATTGTATAAAATAAGCTCGGTATTGTAACAATCGATTAATTAAAATTGCCCTAAAAAGGGCAGGGACTCTGAAATTGAAGAAATACTCTAAGTCATAAATAATGCTTGCCGCACTACCCTCTGCTTTTGGTTTCTTTTTGATGGCTGAAGCGACATTAACATTAGCGGTACGAATGATTGCATCCCAAGAAGATTCAATATTTGTCGTATGTAGTAATACCGTTTCTTGCACCAGCTCACGCTTTAACGGATCCATACCATGAAGGGAAGAATAATGAAAACGACGTAATTTATCCTTATTAATGCAATTTCTCAGCCCAGGCACTTGATAACTCACGTGCGGCACCAAAGGAATATGCAAATCATTTTCGTCTGTAAAACTAACTAACGCCATCTCATCCGAATCCGTGACTACATAAATATCTTCACTAACTCCAAAATTTTTATACACATAATCTTGATCCAACGTCGAAAAATCAAACGTAGTAGTATCATGCGTTTGTAAAGATGCATAATCTACGGCCAGTGGTGCCCAACTATAGCCATGCAAAACAAAATTATCGCCCCCTGGAAGGCGCCACATACTGCACACTGGATTATGGGCATAATAAGGCTCATCCCACAACCACGTTTTAGTCTCAGAATGCAAGTTTCGCAACGCGACGGTCATCAACTGTCGCGGTGGCAAGATCATGGGTTTTCCCGGTTGCATTACCCCTAATTGATTAAAATCTCTCATACAGCCTTGATATTCAAAACGAATAGCAGGGCACAACACCACTTTTTTTCCTTCACTCACGCGTTGTTGTAACGCAACAACAGCCCCATCTGAAAGCACTAAATCAGGGGTCACAAATACTCCTATGGCCTTATTTGCAAATAAAACTTCAGAAATCTGTTTATGTCCTTGCGACATTAAGCGCATTTTTGACATATCGGTAGAAATATCAAGATTAATGTAAATAACATCGATAAAGGACTTTAATAAAAGAAATAACGTTTCATTCTGAATAGCATTCCAATCTTCTTCCGTCGTTGCAATGACAAATCGAGAATCTTTTTTATTTTCTAATACGGGAATATTGTTAGGTGATAAAAGCGAGGCCAGCAGCAAGGTAATAAAATAATCTCGAAACTCCTTCCCCCAAAAAACTACCGTAAAATAAAATGCGCGCGCATTCATTTCCATGCGACCTCCATAATCCTTTGTATTTCACCAAACTTTCGTGTGATCACATTCAACTGATCTTCTTCCCACGCCCACGTTTGAAAATCAGTAGAAAATGGCAGCGATTTCCCGATATCAATGCCATGCCTTTTATAAGCAGCTAATGACGCTTGAGGAACATCCGGTGTGAACAATTTGAAGGTAATATACCGACAATTTGCGTTTAACCAGCATAACGCCATAGGACCATTATTCACGCCCAAATTTAAATAACTCCGCTCATATAAAGCGGAACGCAAATTCAAATTCCAGCACGCTTCGTTAAAAAAGACAAATTCAGCTAACTCAGCGGGAATACCTTCCAACGCACTGTCCGTATCGGCGATAAATACCACAAAAAATTCTCTTGGATTTAATGATCGCGCAAATTCAGCCCAAGCAGAGATATTACTATTACGCGCTGGCATATAACTGGATTGCCGCAGCGTGATGGTAATTAATTTTCGCTGTTTCAGCCGTGGCGCTAACCATTGATCCATGTATTTTAGTGCCTGCAGCGTAGAACGCAACGCCATTATGTCACTGGTTTTATGCTGCAAAACTTGCGATGTTTCATGCGTAATGGGAAAAATTTCGTTGTACTGTTTTGGAAAAAGGTTGGGGCGTGCCGACTCGCATAACACATTCGCTTGTTCACGACTTTGGCATAACGTGACCCCCGCACAAGACGGAAGCAGATGGCACATGGCATACAACATCTCATGGCGCCGCCACAACCGCGAAAAATAATTAATTTCTGCTTCGTAGCCGGGATCTTCTTCACGCAATCCTTGTTTTTTTCCGGGAACAAAAACAACGGTTACACTCGCTAAATTTCTGCGTTTTCGTTCCTGTTCGGCCAGCACAAGCGCCCAAGAAAAATCATAGGTGACGGGTGAAACATCTAAATCATAAAAAAGATAGAGTGTATCTAGTAAAGAGACTTTGGGTGACAACGATGAAATTGCTTTAAGTTTATTCATCGGTAAAATCAATCCCCAAAATAAAATCATCATAAATGGTTTTATAGTTTTCCCGATGATGGAGGCGCGATTTTGGCTTTCTTGCAACAAACGCGCTAAAAACCACCCCATCCCTCTGGATCGCATTTTTGTTAAGAGTGATGATTGCGTCATAGTTACTAATTTTCGAGTAATTCGGCGATCTCAATTTCAGGATGACCACCCATCAAAGCGCCCTGCCAATTGGTCAGACGCGCAATCTTGTTGTAATACACAAACTGCGGCGAGGTTCGAATCAAATAACCGTCTTTGACTTCTTCTTTAAATTCATACTGCGCCCAGCCATTGCAATTCTTACAAAACGGTATTTTGTCATACTGTCCCGTTTCGTGATAATAACGCGCTCGTTTAAATTTATCGCCATTCCATACGGCTTCTACACTACCCTCTTTAAAGACATTGCCCATTTTCGTAGTTTTAAAACCATCTAAACAGCAAATGGTCACCGTACCATCATTGTGAATCGGCATCGTGTTATAAATGGAAGGACACGGCTTCCGTGGACCCGGATCCGGCATATCTTTAAAACGACCATTTTCAAAGATCAAACCCACACGCACACAATCCACTAAATGTATCCAGCGTTGCACAAAGCCATCACGTTCGTGCCGATTGTCCTCTTGCTCCGTAAAAGAAACACCAATGCGCGGATAAGTATTTTCACCCCGCGCATTCAACATAATATGTACGGCTTTTTCGATGCGATCGAGTTTCCAAATGCCGCGAATTTTTTTCAACGTTTCAGGCGTTATGGAATCAATGCTAAAAAAAATAGAATCGAGTTTCACTTCCACAAAAAATTTTGCCAAATCTTCGTTTAACGTAAGACCATTTGTATTCATGGCCACCGCAATACCGCGATTCTTCATATCAATAATACGTTCTCGCAAATTGGGCGCCAATAAAGGCTCGCCATACATATTAGGCTGAATTAAAGGTTTGAGCGCCATAATTTCATCGAGTATTTTTTTGGATTCTTCTAGTGGCATCACCCCTTTTACTTTTTCTTGCGCGGCATTATCCGGCGACCCCCATACGGGGCACATTGGGCAACGTAAATTACACTTGGTCGCTAAATCCAATAAATAGCGTTCGGGAATAGGATCAACCGGCAACGGTTTATAGTCGGCAGGAGGCTCAAAGGGTTTACTCAATCTCGGTTTAAAATGTAGCGGTTGCTCCGCAACTGCTTTTGCATCTGGCTTGGTGTGTCCCGTCATGCAAATACTCCTTCATGAATTTTAGCCATATTGAGCCCATGTGCATCCAGTAATTGCTCATGGCTCCCATAATGGTGGATAAATTTATCTTGCAAAGCGTAACACGTCAATTCACAGTTAGCACGCATGTCCCATGCAATTTCTTTGATTCTTGAACCCAAACCACCGTGAGGAACATGCTCTTCAATGACAATGACTCTGCGATGCTGATGTAACAATTCACGAGTTCCATCGACATCCAGCGGTTTGATGGAATGACAAGAAACAACGGTGGATGACCATTGATGGGTTTTTTTAATGTGTTGCGCCAAATCCAGCGCCATTTTAACGGTAGGGCCATACGAAATAATGCAGACGTCTTTACCCTGGCAAATACGACGTATTTTTCCAGGAATAAAAGGGTCAATCGCCTGCGTCGTTAAATCTGGCTCTCCTGCTTTTCCTAAACGCAAGTAGGTTGGTTTTTCATTTTTAAGCGCACACCACTCAGTTATCTGCTGCGTTTCCATCGGATCGCAGGGCACCAATACCTGCATCCCCGGAATCGCACTCGCAACGGCAATGTCTTCCATCGCATGATGAGTCCCCCCCAGGGTGGAATACGTAACGCCACCACCCACACCGACAACCGTAACCGGTAAATTTTGATACGCAATATCATCGCGCACAAATTCAAACGGTCGGTACAAAGCAAATGTGGCAATGGTGTAAGCAAAAGGTCGCATGCCACGCAATGCCATACCCGCAGCAATACCAATCATGGATTGCTCTGAAACACCTGTATTGATAAATCGCTCAGGAAATTCTTCACGAAATTGCGCAATCGAACCCGCGGGTGAAATGTCAGCGACCACAATGGCCAGACGTGGATCTTTTTTTCCCAATTCATAAAATACTTTTGCGAATTTATTTCTCATTTTATAGATCTCTTTGTATACCGCTCCTTCATGGCCGCGGCTCGGAAGCGACGTTTCAACATGATATTAATGCTTCAGCTAATTCTCGTTTTGCTTGTTGATATTCTTCTGGGTTGGGCGAACGATAATGCCAAATCGGCACATGCTCCATGTACGAAATGCCTTTACCTTTCACGGTATGGCAAACCACAAAATGCGGTTTACCGCTTTGCATTGTTTTAGCGGCCATATAAATGGCTTCACTTTCATGACCATCAACGCATTGCACACTCCAACCAAAAGCACTCAATTTATCAACCACCGGATAAAAAGCCGGGTGATCCGTGCTCATGCGTGCAAGACCCGAAAAATCATTTAAATCGAGAAAAACCGTGAGATTTTCCAGTTTTAAATTGGCCGCCATGAGGATCGCTTCCCACGTCGAACCTTCCTGCAGCTCTCCATCGGACAAGATCACATAAGTATGGCTATCTTGTTTTTGCAAACGATTTGCAAGCGCAATACCCGTTGCGATTCCTAAACCGTGACCCAACGAACCGGTTGAAGCAGCAATTCCGGGTAATCCATAATCTGGATGCGCACCTAAACGACCATTTGGACGACAATAATTAAGGAGATCTTCATCGGATAAAAGACCAAATTCGCGTAACATAACGTATTGGCTCATACAACCGTGGCCTTTCGACATCAAAAACGTATCGATAAAACAATTGTTTTGATCACGACGCATTAAATGATGGTAAATAACGTCGGTCATTTCCAAACAGGAAAATGCCGGCGCGATGTGAAGGGCGCCCACTTGTTGCGAAATATCCAGAATTTCGTGGCGGTAGCGATTACAGCGTTGCTTGGTGTGTTCTATGTCGATCATTTACATTATGTCCTTAGTAGTCAAGCGCGCATCACGTAGTCGGTGGAAAGCAGTTTTAATTGATCTAAGTATTTATCCGTCCACTCCACCATTTCTTTCAATCCCTGCTCCCAAGTCATTTGCGGTTCCCAACCCACATCGCGTTTAATCGCCGAAGAATCCAACCAATAACGCGCATCTTGACCTAAACGATCGCCCGTCACTTCGCACAATTGTTCAAACGGCATTTTTAATGCATCCGCACACAACTCAACAACACGACGAATCGAAGTAGGTTCTTTCGGACCTGCGTTATAAATCGTTCCATACGGTGCTTTTTCTGCGACGAGATGAATCGCACGTGCTAAATCACGCGCATGAATATACGATTTTTCTGCACGACCGCCTCCGTGTAACGGAAGTTTTTTCCCCAAACGACCCAGCAATAACGATTTTGGAATGACGCGATGCAATAATTGTCCCGAACAATACGCATTCGACGGACGAATTACGTTCATCGGAAATTTTAAAAAGCGATGAATCGACATTAAATGCATATCAAACGCCACCTTCGATGCAGCATAAGGACTGGAAGGTTTAATCGATTCCTCTTCTGTGCAAGGATAGGTTGCTGAACCATACATTTCAGAAGTGCCAATCTGAATAAAACGTTCTAGCCAATCCCGTTTCATCAATTCTTCGGTCAGTCGCGCTAACGCCATGGAGTTCGTTTCAAAATAGCGCCAGCTGTTTTTCCACGACACCGCACCTTCACCTTGAGCTGCATAATTAATAATAACTTCCGGCTTTTCTTTATCTAATAATTCCAACAGCAAATCTAATTCGTACGTAATATGCCGCGCGTGGTATTCATAGCCATCGCGTTTTTCAATGTTTAATGAAAACGGTTCTGAACGCAGTAAATTACGACCAATTCCCAATACTTTTTTTGGCTTTGCATGATCGAGCAAATACATCGCAGTGTGAATTCCAAAAGATCCACCGCCACCTAAAATCGCATATGTTTTTCCCATGAAAATTCCTTAAAATAATTTGGATTTATGTTACCACCGTCCAGTTATAATCACCGGTGTAACTCGCTTCTTTAAATAAAGTGATCCATCCCTGCGGATAATCGTAAAATTCAGCAGTCAGCACCCAACTTTCAAAAATTGCTTTTTGCTCGGGCGTGTAATAACTATCAACTTGAACGAAGGCCCGACCCCCAGAAATACGCTGTATTTCTCGCATCGCCACAATAGCACGATCACGTTTGAAATTGTGGATGGTATTCAGCGAAAGGACCGCCGAAAAACTATGATCGGGAAAAGGCAAATCATCGGCACTGCCTAAATGCAGGCGACCTACTACTTCCGGTTCACAATGTTGCAACGCGTAACGCGAAATATCCACACCAAACACTTCTAACCCAGGGCACGCTAACATTAAATCTTTCACCAAAAACCCTTTAGCACAACCCACATCCAATACACGATCACCTGGTTTTAAATGAAAATGCTGAATAATCTCTTTTGCCACTGGAATCCATCGCCCATCGTAACGATAGCCCCCATAACCATAATCACGCGGACCGTCAAAATACATCTCTCCGTATTGCTTGGAAATGCGAATGACTTCAGGATCTTTCGCTTGTTGGCGCTTTTCAATGTTACGTTTGGTTTGCGGCAATGCGCGCAGTAAATCAATTTGTTGCATTAAACAGTCACCTCCGGTTGATGCATCGACAGCGCCAATCCTCGACTCAACGAAGTATAACGAAAATGTGGAAATGCGCGATCAGTTGCTGTGTTGTCAAACGGTCGAAAACCACGATGTGGCATCGGTCCTGATCGTGAACGCGATTGAATAGCAACGGGTTTATCGACTAACGCATTCGTCATTTGCGCAATTTTTCGAAAGGAAGTAACTTCTCCGGTAACGATATTTAAAATTCCTGCGCTTTGATGCACTAACGTTAAATAAATGAGTTCCGCTACATCATCAATAAAAACATGATCTCGCTCTTCTTCCCCTTCGCCAAATAAAACAATAGGCTCCCCCTTTATCGCTAAACGACGAAATTGATTGGGGCCGTAACCGTTGTGGGGATCACACTCACCATATAACAAACTGGGTCGCAAAATGGCTAGAGGGGATTTAACCACCGATTGTAGCATCATTTCACGCGTTACATGCATCATACCGTGCAACGAACCTGGCATGGTGATGGAATTTTCCGTAAGTCGCTCTGCACAATCCGCATAAACGGCATCCGAACTGATGTAAATCACGTGTTTGACCGGTTGTTTTTCAAGCGCCTGACAAATGGCCTGCATCATCACAATATTATTGGCAAGCATATCGATATTTTTACACGGCGCTTGTGCCGCAATAACGACTAACGCATCATTCGGCAACAACCGTTGACTGAGGTCGGATGTAGCAGTCGGCTGCAATAAATCGATGTGTTGTCGTGCCAACGGTAACACGGCAATGTTTTCTCGTTGCAAGCGCGCCACCGTCGCTTTCCCTACAAATCCATTGGCACCTAATACCACGACCCGATGGGGATTAAGCGCATTAATATGATGATGTTTAAGCATATTCTTCTACCTTATGAGAAACAGAAGACCCACGACCCAACGTAAAAATGTGAAATCCTTCTTTTTCAAATTCACTCTGATTTAACACTTGAAAAGGATCGATAATCCATCGACCGTGCATTTTTTCTTTTAATGTTTTTGCCGACAATCTTGCGTAATCTGCCCATGGCGTCAAAATAATAACCACGTCTGCTTGATCCAATGCATCCAACAAGTTCGGCGCAACGTTAACAAAATCCGCTAAATGGCGCCCATTAACAATAGGGTCATGCACCGTGACTACATGGCCTTTTAATTTCGGTAATAACTGCAACGAAGGAGCATTTTTCACGCTGTGTGTATTGGCTTTGTACGCCAACCCCAGTAAAGTCATTCTCGGATTTTGTTGGCGAGCAAAAATATTGTCTTGCAAGCAACGATAAATCCAATTTTTTTGATACTCACTGTTTTCACACCAGGCTTGCACAACTTCCGTATTGGTTCCAAAACGATCGCCCAGCTTAATAATGCTCGCCAAATCTCGCTCAATATTACCTCCTGCAATACCCAGCCCCGGTTGCAAATACGCGTGGGGACCAATGCGTTTATCTAATTTCAATGTGGGCACAATCTCATTCCAGTTCGCACCCACTTTAGCGGCCACTTCGGCAAGAATATTGGTGGTCGTCACTGATGACGCTAAAAATAAATTAATCGCCATTTTGGCAAGTTCCGCGCTTTCATAGCGCATCGGTAAAATCGGACAATGAAACGCTTTTAATAATGTTTCCAATGCTTTTGGCAAAGGCACATGAACTTCAGCACAACCAATAATGTAACGCTCGGGATGTAATGCGCGATGTACCGCCTGTCCAAAAATCAATGTTTCTACTTGATAAAATAACTGTTGATGTGGAATCGGTAACTGTCGCATAAACCCTGGAGCAACTTGAGAAAGTACCACAACAAGGGTGCCATCATCCATGATATCGGCAACTTCATCAATTAATGCCTGGATAAACGTTAAATCACTTTCGTTCGTGTCGTTGGTCACCACATCTAATGCGATGTAAATAACATCGCAATTTTTTAAATTGCCGATAGCAGCGGTAAATGCCATGCGTTGCGCGTGATTTTTCAGCAGACTATCGAGTTCTGGCTCTTCGACCGGCCATTTGCGCTGCTGTAAATCGTGAATTAATGCCGTATTGGTGTCATAACACACCGTCGTAAAACCTTTTGCAGCAAAGGTCGCTGCAGAAACTAAACCTAAGTGGCTCATTCCTGCAACACCAACGATGGGATAATTCAAACTGTCTGACACGTGCTGGCCATCCTTATTGCGGTTTGATTTAACAGCTGCAACTGCTGACTCATCCATCGGTCACGCGATAAATCCGTTGCAACACTTTCAATAATTAATTTTTTAAAATGCGCATATTCCAATGCCCACGTTGGATCTTCTTGTACTAATGTGATTGCTTGCTCTGGCGGTCTTCCACTCGGCAAAATTCGTTTGCGCAAAGTAAACGTGCTTGGCCCCCATTTGCAGAGTGATTCCACGTGTACAGAACCTTTTTCTCCAAGCACATCACAAGAAAAATGATTCCGCCACGAGAGTAATGTCATTTCAAACTCCAGTTGCGGCTGCGTTGTCCGGTTCACAAAGGTCACGTGATCCGGTGCGTTATTTTCGAAGCAATTGGAAAAAATGACTTGAAATTGACTGCCGCGCACACCAAAAATAAAATCACTTAAATCCAGAAGATGCGAACCAAGATCAGGCAATACCCCCGCCCCTTGATCACGCCACGCTGAATCTCGCACTAGTCGCGCTGTTCCATTACCATAAAAAAAGCGCGCATGATAACACGCGCCCAACCCACCCGATTGAATCACGTCACGCATACGCATTAGATGCGGCTCAAAGCGGTGATTATAGGCGGTATAACACACTACCTTTTGCTGCTGCGCCAACGTTTGCAATTCTACTAAAATCGGATCTGAAGCGTATAATGGTTTTTCCACCAAAATATGTTTTTTATGCTGAATAAGATAAGTCAAAATTTCAATTTTAGTTTGGTCGGGCGTACACACTAACGCTGCGTCGTAATTGTTGAGTGGCACCTCGCTGACGTGTTTATAGTCAGCTTGCACGTTGATAGGATCAACGCACGCGACATAATCAGATCCCGCAATGGCACGGCGCTTGTGTCCTTGTACTCCTAGCCCAACAACAATAACTTTCATGCCAACTCGACGGGAACCTGAGTATTCCCAACTTTTTGATATGATTTCATTTGTGTTTCTTCGGAATATGCCATGTGACGCGAAACCGTATCTAATTTTTTCATGACATCGGATTTTGCAATAGGAATATTGCCATCGTACTCACACTCACAAGCAGCTGCCATTGTCCCTAAAATGCTGGCCATAATGGGAGACTCACCCATAGCGAGTGCCAACGCGGCATATGCCAATAAGGCATCACCAGCACCAACGGCATCTTGGCAATGGTCGACAAAACTATCCAACACCACAAAAGAATCTAATGCCGTATGATCCCTGCCAAAACACGTCAATATGCCTTTTTCACCTAATTTTAAAATGAGTGTTTTGCACTGTGCGGCATCGTAAAGATCAGAACCCAAAGGACGAATTCCGGAATCTTGATCAGCGAGAGCGAAACGCGCCTCACGCTCATTCGGGGTAATTAAATCAAACCCTTTAAATTCCGTGATATTTCCCCAGCGACTGGCCACTTGACTATCAGCGACCTTATAGCAATGTTTGGGTATCGCACTCACTAAAGCAGGAATTGTGCGACGATTGAAAATTCCATGCCGAAAATCACTGAAAATAATCATATCGCAGGGAGTTTTTTCAATATATTCAGCGAAAAGATCTAACAGTGCATCGTTAATAGAAGAATTATCTAACGTGTCAATTTTAATAAGACGATATCCTTTCGCAACCACCGCATTTTTATGCGTAGTAGGACGATTCTCATCGAGGATCGCATTCACTTTAATATCACGACTCGTCAACTCTTCCAAAGTAAAATCTTTTAACGCATCGTTACCCAGTAGTGTGGTCAACGTGACATCGGCACCAGCTGCACGCAAATGTTCAGCAACAATTCCAGCGCCGCCAACATAATTTTTTTGACTTTCGTAAAGAACACTGACCGTCGGTGTTTTGGTTTGACCACCAATCATTGTGGTTTGCATAAATCCATCAATGATGGTGTCGCCCACGACGTGCACTTTCACGCCTTTCATCCGTTCTAATACACGCTGAAAATCAGCAAAAGTAATTTGCGCGGATTCCATCAATGCCCATAATTTTTCGTAACGAATCGAAGGTGGCGCTAAATGAATGAGTGATGAGGAAGAATAAACAATATCACCCGGCGTAAAAAGCATTTTCCCACCATAAACATCCAGGGTTCGCTCTTCTTCTTCTGTTTTGGTGGGCATGCCTTGAGAAATGTATTCATACCCTTTTGCAAAAAAATCAGGTTTTAATATTGAAATTGCCTGTAACGGTGTTGGATTCTCATCAATAATGACGTAATCCACCATTTCAAATGCCGCCAAGTTAATCGCGCGCAAGGCTTGTGGCACATGCGGACGCATTTTTCCTTTGGTAATGAAACGATCGGCCGTGATGCTCGTCACCAAAATGTCCGCTTTACTTTTAGCGTACGCTAAATGACGGACATGGCCAGGATGAACAACGTCAAAACAACCATGACACATGACGACTTTTTGTTTTTTAGGACGCTGATTAAGAATTCGTTGTAATTCTTCGATGGTTTTAATTTTGTGTTGAAATTTATTGAAAAACATCCTGTTGTACTCCTTTGCTTTCCTGTCCTAAATATTTAAACCACGTTTCCGTTGCCGCTGCGATGGAGATTCTATCCCACAAAGGTGCATCTCGCCAATTTTGAATTTCGGCCATCATGCGCGCGACACCTTCAGAAAAAGGAATCGTGGGTTGCCAACTTAAATCACGCTGGATTTTACTGATGTTTGCCCATGTGCAATCAGGTTCACCGGGTCGTTTAGGAATATATTCCACTTCCCCACCAATGAGCTCAACTAAATAATGAATGCGTTGTGGATTGCCAGCGCCTAAATTCCAGATTTCACCGGTTTTTTTTGTTGCCGCTGCCGCATAAAACGCTTTTGCAACGTCGGTCACATACAGGAAATCTCGCTGTTGTGTGCCATCACCAACGACAGTAAAAGGACGACCACTCAACTTTTGTTTGAAGAAAACTCCAAATACAGCCCCATAGGCGCCTGTTGTCCGCACACGAGTGCCATAGGCATTAAAAATGCGGATGGAATTGACCGGTAATCCGTAGACGTGATGCCAATGAAAAGCAGCACATTCCCCCTGATACTTTGAGAGTGCATATGGATATTGTGGCGCAATGCGATGATCTTCGCGCGTGGGAACATCCGCTAAGCCATAACAAGAAGACGAAGCTGCATACACAAATTTTTCCACGTTGGCATGGCGCGCACATTCCAATACATTAGCCGTGCCCAATACATTGGTTGTCATATAATTAATGGGTTTTTCAATGGAGGGAACGATGTCACCAATACCCGCAAAATGAAAAACGAATTTTGCCTCTGAAAAAATCGGGTGTTTTTCAGCGAGATTATTAATATCGAGCCATTCACACTGTAAATGAGCGTCATTTTTGCGATGCGAAAGATTACGTTCATGGCCCCCCATCAAGTTATCCAGCACACGAACCTGAAACCCCTGATCAAGCAGCAAATCAACCATATGGCTGCCAATGAATCCAGCGCCCCCGGTCACAACAGCAATGGGTTTCTTCATTACACCGCTTCCAGTGCTTTGATGCGACGAACATTAAAATAACGCTCATCGGTCATGCTATTGGGCAACTTCCCTTGTTTGAACGCTTGACAAATATCACGAACGGCATCTTCGATGGTATATTTTGGTGCGAAACCTAAGCAACGAAAAATCTTGTCCGAATTAATATGATAGGAACGATTGTCATTACTGTCGGTAAAAACCACAGGAATATCCCCATGCTCAGGAAATTGTTCTTCCACAATGGTTTTAACGATCAGTGCAATGTCAGTGATGGATTTATTTTGATATCCCACGTTAAAAATTTCACCCGCAATTTTTTCACTCGGCACCGTAAGCAACAAAGCATAAAGATCACAGATATCTTTCACGTGTAAATTTGGCCGCAATTGTGCGCCACCAAATACGGTGATTTTCTTCGAATTAATCGCATGATTGGTCAGGATGTTCACGGATAAATCCATCCGTTGCCGCGGTGCGTAACCACACAACGTCGCTAGACGAATAGCCACGCAAGTAAAGGTTGGATCATTGTATTTAAACAGCAAAGGCTCGCACATACCTTTGTACTTGTTATATAGCGTTAACGGAACCAGCGGATGATCTTCAGTCACATTCGGTTGATCAGAAACGCCATACACAGAACTGGAAGAAGCGTAAATAAAGCGCTTTACTCCTGCGGCTTTTGCTGCTTTAACCATGG
>Ga0155581_108_pt1 | contig 131755 bp, 123 predicted proteins | sample RifCSPhighO2_12_FD_107238 | JGI IMG/M metagenome (GOLD analysis project Ga0155581, IMG submission 107238) | Coxiella sp. RIFCSPHIGHO2_12_FULL_42_15 | reverse complement strand
TCATTTTAATCCCCCCGTTTTTATGATCAACGAAGAATAGAATGCACAAAATTTTTTAAATTAAAAAGGTGTGTTTGGCCAAACGCTTACATTTATCCTCGCCGCTTTGAAAATTTAAAAACTCAAAAATCAGGATATTCACCAGTATGTGGTAATGAATGGGTCAGAGGGATCTGTGAAAAACCCAGAATAAAGTGCCTGGATTGCCAGTTTCGTCGTTTTTTACCAGTAACCGATGAAGTGATTCAATGGCATCTTTTAGGTGTTGATAGCAGTGAACGAAGCTTTGTCATGGGAATCTACCCAATGTTGTTGGATGAAACCTGTTTTTTTCTAGCAGCTGATTTTGATAAATCCACTTGGCAAAAGGATGCTGTGGCATTTTTAAAAACCTGTCAACAAATGAATTTTCCTGCGGCCCTTGAGCGTTCTCGTTCTGGAAAGGGCGCTCATGTTTGGCTATTTTTTTCTGAAGCCATTCCTGCCAACCTTGCGCGAAAACTTGGCTCCCATATATTGACTGAAACGATGGAACAGAATCCCGATGTGGGATTGGATTCTTATGATCGATTTTTCCCAAATCAAGATACCTTACCTAAGGGTGGACTGGGTAATCTGATTGCGTTGCCATTACAAAAAAAGGCTCGTCAATCTGGAAATAGTTTATTTATGGATGAAAATCTTATTCCTTTTGAAGATCAGTGGGCTTTTTTGGCTACAATCCGTAAAATGGATCGAGTAGAGATTGAAAGTAAAGTGCAGGCTGCTGAAGCAAAGGGACGGATTGTGGGAGTTCGTCTTGATATTCCAGAAGAGGATAATCGAACAGCGTGGAAAAAATCACCACCAAAAAATATTATTCACACTATCCTTAATTTACCTGAAAAATTAGACCTTGTTGTTGGAAATGAAATTTACATTGATAAAAGCCAGCTTCCACCTGCGCTTAAAAACCATTTAATTCGCTTAGCGGCCTTTCAGAATCCTGAATTTTATAAAGCCCAAGCGATGAGGCTTCCCGTTTACGATAAGCCACGCATCATTGGTTGTGCCCATGATTACACGCATCACATAGGAATGCCGCGTGGCTGTTTAGATGAAATCGTTGCATTGCTGTCTGATTTAAAAATCAAATTTACACTTCAAGATGAATTGAATCATGGGCAACCATTACCTATTAACTTTGTAGGAACACTCCGACCAGACCAGCAGACAGCTGCCGAAACGTTGCTAAAAACAGAGATGGGTGTGCTCTCTGCAACGACTGCGTTTGGAAAAACAGTAATTGGTGCATGGCTGATCGCACAACGACAGGTCAACACCCTAGTGCTTGTGCATCGTAAACAATTACAAGAACAATGGATAGAACGGCTATTAACCTTTTTAGATTTACCCAAGGAATCCATAGGAAAAATTGGCGGTGGAAAAAAGAAACCAACAGGACTCATTGATGTTGCCGTTATTCAAAGCCTCAGTCGAAAAAATGTCGTCAATGATATTGTCAATCAATATGGGCATTTGATCGTAGATGAATGCCATCATTTACCCGCCTCAAGTTTTGAAGAAATAATTCGTCAAACCAACGCGAAATTTATTACAGGCTTGTCCGCTACTGTGACGCGAAAAGACGGACATCACCCAATTATTACTATGCGATGCGGTCCCGTACGATATCAAGTCAATGCTAAAGATCAAGCTGCTGTTCACCCATTTACACATACAGTGTTGGTTCGCCCAACCAATTTTTGTCCTGAAAAACTGCCTCATGAAGATATGCGCGTTCAATTTCAAGATCTTTACAGTGAATTAACCACTAATACTGAGCGTAACCAGTTAATTTGTGATGATGTCATTACTGCCGTTAAAAATAGTCGATCACCCATAATATTAACTGAAAGAAATGAGCACTTGGAACATCTCATGCAACTTCTTTCACCTCATGTTGAGCATGTGATTATATTGCGAGGCGGAATGAGCAGTAAAAAAATTAAAACGACGCTGCAGCGAATTAAAGAAGTCTCCGAAAATGAACCACGAGTTCTATTAGCCACCGGAAAATTTGTGGGTGAAGGATTTGATGATGCACGCTTAGATACTTTGTTTTTAACACTACCTGTTTCATGGCGAGGTACAATTGCCCAATATGTTGGGAGACTCCATCGCTTACATGACCTCAAAAAAGAAGTCCAAGTCTACGATTACGCCGATCTTCATGTCCCCATGTTGGAAAGAATGTTTAATCGACGCTGTCGTGCTTATGAAGCCATTGGATACAAAATTTTTCTCCCTGCCAGCGCTTCACCAGGTTGGCCATCCGATATTCCGCTTCCCGTAGATCCTAAATGGAAGGCAAATTATGCTGCAACTGTCCGAAGGCTTATTCGCGATGGCATAGACCGCCCTTTAGCGAAATTATTTGTTGATGTTGCCGCCCCTATTCCTGTAGACGAACCTAACTTCGAGTATGCACGGAGTTTGATTGAAGCATTTCTTTATCGTCGCCTGGATACTTTGCCACAAACTAAAGGCCAATTTCACCTCAATGTTGACTTGGCGATTCCCTTTGATGGTTTTGGTCGCATGGAAGTGGATTTGTTATGCAAAGACCCCAAAATTGCGATTGAAATTGATGGTACTCAACATCTCGCTGATGCAGCTGCATATCGACGTGATCGGCGGAAAGATGTTTTGCTTCAAGAAAATGGGTATAAGGTATTAAGATTTCTTGCGGAAGATGTGAGCAAGCATCTGGATGATGTTTTAGATTCTATTTTGCGTGCATTATTGAGAAGTAGTTTTCAATAATTGGTATAGGGATGATAAATCCTGTGGTCGCTGCATTTTGGGTTGTATTTTGTTTAAAAATGGAATGGTTTTGAATTAATTTTAAACTTTTACGTGACAAAATCCCTACAATTTTGTCAGATGAAAAAGATGGTCTTGCTAAAAATATCTTTCAACTAATTGAAATTAAAAGAGAAATTTGGTGGGCCCACTAGGACTTGAACCTAGGACCAAAGGATTATGAGTCCTCTGCTCTAACCAACTGAGCTATGGGCCCGCAAAGGCGGCAGACATCCTGTCGAAACTCAACCGGTCCATGGTTGAGGCGTTTGCCGGGCAAAACGTTGCCTGGATCCGGTCCACCCAACTGAGCTATGGGCGAAACAAGTGGTTAATGATACCTTAGTCTTCATTCTCTAAAAAGCTATTTAATTTTTCTGCGCGCGATGGGTGACGCAATTTGCGTAATGCTTTTGCTTCAATTTGACGAATACGTTCGCGCGTTACATCAAATTGTTTGCCGACTTCTTCTAACGTATGGTCGGTATTCATATCAATGCCAAATCGCATTCGCAACACTTTTGCTTCCCGGGGGGTGAGTGTTGCTAACACCTCTTTCATTGCTTCGCTTAAACCAGATGTCGTGGCGAAATCAATGGGTGATTCCATCGTCGTATCTTCAATAAAATCACCTAAATTAGAATCTTCATCTTCGCCAATAGGGGTTTCCATAGAAATCGGTTCTTTCGCGATTTTGAGCACCTTGCGAACTTTTTCTTCGGGTAGATCCATGCGCTTGCCCAATTCTTCTGGCGTGGGTTCTTGCCCCGTTTCTTGTAGAATTTGACGAGTAATGCGATTTAACTTGTTGATGGTTTCGATCATGTGCACTGGAATTCGAATGGTGCGTGCTTGATCGGCAATCGAACGGGTGATAGCTTGGCGAATCCACCAAGTTGCATAAGTTGAGAATTTATAACCGCGGCGATATTCGAATTTATCGACGGCTTTCATTAAGCCGATATTTCCTTCTTGAATTAAATCTAAAAACTGCAAACCGCGATTCGTATATTTTTTCGCGATGGAAATGACTAATCGCAAATTGGCTTCAATCATTTCCTTTTTAGCGCGACGTGATTTCGCCTCACCAATGGCGACACGACGATTGACTTCTTTAATTTCAGCAATAGAGAGATTTGACTGTTCTTCAATTAAGACCAATTTCTTCTGTGCACGCTGAATTTCTTTGCTGAATTTATCAAGCTTTGTGGCGTGCTCAGGATTTTCTTTTTTGAATTGTTCGAGCCAGTCAGGGTTTGTTTCATTTTTAGGGAATGAGGCAATGAAATGTTTGCGAGGTGTGCGTGCTTTTATAACGCAATAACCCATAATTTGCCGTTCTTGCAAGCGCGCCTCATTTAATAATTCACGTAATTTTTCCGTTTGCAAAGAGAATTGCTTAATAGAAAGTTTAAACGTGGAATAATAATCTGCCATAGCACGTTGATGCTTAATCGTGCTTGCGTGTTTTTTACCATAACGCTTAATGGATTTGACGTATTTGCTCAGTAATGCTCGTAGCTCCGTCATATGGGCTTGTGTGAGGATAGGGTCTGGGCCACCTTCGCCAAACTCATCTTCTTCACCACCACTAGATTCACCACCGCTATCTTCATCTTCATCATCGTCGAGTTTCGCCGCTGCTTTTTTAGGCTCGGGTGTGGGTGGTTTTGGTGCATCGTTCGTTGATTCAGATTCATCATAAAATCCAATGATAATTTCGCTCAATCGCCCTTCGGACGCAACGAGGTTATCGTGTGCTTGCAGAAATTGTTCGATCATATCAGGGTATTGGATAAAAGCGCTCATGACTTGACGAATCCCTTCTTCAATTCGTTTCGCAATGACGATCTCACCTTCGCGTGTCAAAAGCTCGACGCTTCCCATTTCGCGCATATACATCCTAACGGGATCAGTCGTACGCGTTTCTGTTGCTAGTACTTCAGCAGCGTCTTCATTAATTTCGTCGTCTGACTGTTCGCTTTCTTCCAGTAACATGGAGTCAACATCGGGTGGAAACTCAAAAACTTTGATACCCATTTCATTCAAGCGGTCAATGATACTTTCCATTTGACTAGGATCAACGAAATCATTGGGTAGAAGATTGATAAGATCTTCATGAATTAAAAACCCTTTTGATTTTGCTTCTTCAATTAATGCATTAAATCCAATGCGTTGAGGGTCCACTTTGGGTGATTTTGAATCTGCCATATGATGATACCTATCTACAAAGCTCGTTCATTGTTAGCTGTCTGGCGAAAGAAAGGCTGGCCAGTTCCGTAGAGCCAAAATGCTGTATTTTAACCCTAACTGATTCATCAATCCAGTAGAAAACGACTCTGACCACTCGGGTGAGTGAAGTTTATGGGTTGATCTGTACGGAATTTATACTCATGAGCTAATTTTAGCTTTAACTCATTATCTTGAGTATGGAGTGATCTGGGCAGGTTCGCGCCTTTTCATACTATATAGGGATTTTGGTGAGTTGGGTCAAGAGTTGCGTTATTCTTTTTTTCTCCTCATTGTTCAGGGGGTGTGATTTTGATTTTTGTATTAACGTTTCAACTTCTTGATTTAGATTTTGTTGGTAGAGTTGCTCCATAGCGCCATTGAATTCCGAAAGGATGGCGGTCACTGAAAATGGCAGTCTTCGAGAGGCCAAGTAAGCAATTTCTTGCTGGTCTTTTTCATCGGGAAAATGGGCAATGAGTTCACCGACGGAAAGCTTGGGGTTGGTTTGCAACAATTGTATCAGTTGAACCATGAGAGGAATTTGCGCCAAATTTATTTTTTCTAATCGATTTAGAGAAGGATTTTGTAGTGCGAGTTTGGGTTCTTGTAGGAGTAACGCAATGGCTTGTTGCGCTGTGTTCAGAAGACTCATGCGCTTGGGTGTGGTTTTGGGTTGAGGTGTCGTTTGCAAAGGTTGAAGATCGCTGACATACACTTGCAATTGTTTAGCGAGTTGCTCAAACATCAATTCACGAAAAATACCTTTGGGCATTTGATTTAAGTGTTGTGCTGCTTTTTTGGCAAATAGCGCTTTGCTATCAGGTGTATCGAGTGAAATTTCGGTTTGCAGTAATTCGAAAAAAACCGAACTTAATGGTTTAGCATTTTGTAAGCGCTGTTGAAAACCTTCATAGCCGACGCGTCGAATGAGGGAGTCAGGATCATCTTTTTGTGGCAGAAACATAAAGCGTAATTGAATTCCGTCGCGCATGAGCGCTAAGCTCATTAATACGGCTTTCCATGCCGCCTGTTGTCCGGCTTTGTCACCGTCAAAACAAAAAATCACTTCACTCGTATAACGAAACAGTTTTTGCAGATGTTTGGGATTAGTGGCTGTTCCGAGTGTTGCAACGGTATTACAAATGCCATATTGATGCAGTGCAATCACGTCCATATAACCTTCAACCATGATGATGGAAGAAGGTTGATGATGATGTTGTAACACTTCATAAAGACCATACAATTCATGGCTTTTTTGGAAAAGCGGTGTTTCGGGAGAATTAATATATTTAGGCAAATCGTCACCAAGCGTTCGTCCGCCGAAAGCGATGACGCGACCACGCGTATCGTGAATGGGAAAAATAATGCGATGACGAAATCGATCATAGCAACTGCCGCTGTCTTTTTTGATGAGCAGACCATTGATTTCAAGTTGAGTGAGAAGGTCTGCGTTGGGCTGAAAAAATCGAATTAAACTGTCCCATTCGTCCGGCGCAAAGCCCACTTGAAAATGTTTTGCGATATGCCCAGTTAAACCGCGTGTTTTGAGATAGTGAATTGCTGCAGGGGATTGCTTTAACTGTTGTTGATAGAATGTTGTTGCTTTGGTCAGTAGTTCGTAATCATTTTTGTGGTTTGAAGTGCTGGCCGCGTCGCTCGTTGGAATTTCAAGACCGAGTGGGTTACAAAGTTCAGTGATCGCTTCGACAAAAGGCAGATGATCATAATTCATGAGAAAGCTAATAGCATTGCCGTGTGCGCCACAACCAAAGCAATAATAGAATTGCTTTTGTGGATTGACATTAAATGAAGGTGTTTTCTCGTTGTGAAAAGGGCAAAGCCCGAGATAGTGGTGACCCTTTTTTTTGATGGTGACACGCGTTTGAATTAATTCAACGATATCAGTTCGCGCGATAACATCATCGATAAAGGGCTGTGGGATTTGTTTTGTCATGGTCATTAGAATAACGGATATTGGCGGCTGAGAAAACTATAGCTTTTCAGATAAATATTTTGGTGAAAATGATCGTGCCATTAGGAGCCAACCCTCTCTTAGCCTCTCCCGCAGGCGGGAGAGGAAAGCTCGACAGTGAGCACCATTGCCGGTAAGACAATTAAAATAGTTTATTTTTACCAAAATATTTATCTGAAACACTATAGCCTGCATATTTCATGTTGCTTTTTGAGGATGACGGCTACACGAAGTGCCCTGCCGCTTTGCGGCAGATGCATTGTAAAACACAGGCTAAGATAAAAGCTGTTTGATCTTATTGCTGACTTCCGCCATGTTGGCGCGGCCTTGAATTTGGCCTTTAAGCGTGTTCATGACTTTACCCATATCCTTAATGCTAGAGGCTTGCAATTCTGCAATGACTTTTTTGATCAAGGCATCCAGCTCGGGTTCACTTAATGCTTTAGGCATGTAAGTCTCCAGCAAACCAATTTCTTGAATCTCTTTTGCGGCGAGTTCGGGGCGGCGACCTTCTTCGTATTGTTTAGCGGATTCGCGGCGTTGTTTGATCATTTTTTCAATGACAGTGATGATGGCGGGGTCGTCTAGGATAACACGCTCATCCACTTCTTTTTGCTTGATAGCGGCCTGTAGCATGCGAATGACGCTGAGACGATCTTTATCTTTGGCTTTCATCGCTTCAATCATCGCTGACTTGATACGTTCTTTTAGTCCTTCGTGGGTCATGCCATTTCCGTCCGAGCTGTTATGAATAAGTTAGTGCCTAACGCGTTCTCTCTCTAACGCTTCATGCTCTTTTTGCAGTTTTTTTGCATAACGCTTTACCGCGGCAGCACGTTTACGCTTACGTTTCGTTGTCGGTTTTTCGTAGTGCTCGATCTGGCGAAGTTTGGTTGGGATCCCTGCTTTTTCACAGGCTCTTTTGAAACGACGTAATGAGACGTCAAAAGCATTTTCATCAGGTATATCAATCGTAGGCATAAAAAGTAGACACCTTTCCTTTATTTTTGAATCATGTGTTGTTAAACCGACCATTTTGGCTGGACGGGCTAGATATTAAACGGTTTAGCCACGGATTGCAACTACAGGCGTGATGAAGCAATCCTCTGACTTAAGCGTGCCAGTGGCGTTATTGTTAGTCCTTGGACAATCACGGAAAACGCCACCACGGCATAAGTCATTGAAAGAATGATATTGAATTCTGATGAAAGAGGTAGTGTTAATGCGAGGGCGAGCGCTAGCCCGCCGCGTAGCCCACCCCACGTTAAAATGGCAATGGTATAGGGATCTTGGGCGCGTTTTAAGCTGATTAATTTAATCGGTACCGCCACCGTAATCAGACGAACGGCGAGCACTAATGGAACCGTTAACAACATGGCAACTAGGTGTGTACTATTTACGGAGATAAGCATCATTTCAAAACCAATAAGGAGAAATAAAACGAAATTAAGCACTTCATCGATGACTTCCCAGAATATATAAACCGAAGAAGAGAGAGCCGTTTGAGTAGGGTACCGTAAGACCTTTCCTGTAGAAATACCAAGAACGACCATCGCTAATGGACCTGAAATTCCTAGCCATAATGCCAGGGAATAGCCACCGCTCACCATGCCCAGCGTCACCAAAATAATGATTGCATGATCTTGAACAGATTTGATGAGATAGCGCGTAAACATACCGAGCAATACACCATACGCGAGACCCCCTACTGCCTGTTTTAAAAATAACAAACTCACTGTAGAGAGAGAAATGTTTTTGTTCATAAACGTCAGTTGAAAGAGGGTGATGAAAATCACAATGCCAACTCCATCATTAAACAGAGATTCCCCTGCAACGCAAGTTTGCAACCGTTTTGAAACACCGAGCTTTTTAAATGTGGCGAGTACGGCAATGGGATCTGTTGGCGAGATGAGTGCGCCAAACAACAAACAATAAAGTATCGGTAGATAAATACCGATCAGGGGCAACAAGTAAAAAAGGAGAACACCCACGATCAATGTTGAGGCGATGGTAGTCAGCGAAGCGAGAATGCCAATTTCCCATTTTTGTTGCCTTAGCGCTGTAAAATCAATGGTAAGGCTGCCAGCAAACAGTAAAAAGCTCAAAATACCTTTTAACAAAAAGTGTTGAAAATGAGTGCGGCGTATCCATTCCACTGCTTGTGTGCTCAGGGTTGTCACGCCACTGTGTTGTAATACAATCAGCAGCAGTGAAATCAGTAATGAGGCAAGCATCAAGGCAATGGTTGCTTGCAAATGAATGAAGCGGTGATTGATATAACCAATTAAGACGGCGATCGTGAGGATGATGGAACCCAGCGTGTAATAATCCATAGTGGCCTTTTTCAAGATAGAGTTGATTTCAACATAGAGATAGACATAAGCTGTGAGTATACTAACGTATGCTATAGCTTTTCAGATAAATATTTTGGTGAAAATGATCGTGCCATTAGAAGCCAACCCTCTTCTAGCCTCTCCCGCAGGCGGGAGAGGGAAGCTCGACAGTGAGCACCATTGCCGGTAAGACAATTAAAATAGTTTATTTTTACCAAAATATTTATCTGAAACACTGTATGTTAATATCTCTCTGGGCTCAATACAGGATAGCGATCAGTTGCCAATATGCCAATTAAAGCATTACGAGAATTTATAAAACTAGAAACCAGTAGCGGTATTGTTTTGCTGGTCGCTGCGTTGTTCGCGAATCTCTTTAGTAATACACCATTACGTGATTTTTATGAAGCACTTTTCGGCACGCCGATTGGTTTCCATTTGGGTTTTATTGCGATGTCAAAATCATTATTGTTATGGATTAATGATGGCTTAATGGCGATTTTTTTTCTGTTGGTGGGTTTAGAAATCAAGCGTGAAATGCTGGAAGGGGAATTAAATAATTTTGCAAAATCCGTATTGCCGGTTGTTGCTGCTGTGGGCGGGATGGTTGTTCCCGCACTGATTTATATTTCCATGAATGCCAGTGATGCGATCCGGATACAAGGTTGGGCGATTCCAACGGCGACGGATATTGCGTTTTCATTAGGGATTGTTGCTTTGTTGGGTTCACGAATTCCGGTGTCGTTAAAAGTTTTTTTAACGGCGTTAGCGATTTTTGATGACATTGGAGCCATCATCGTTATTGCGATTTTTTATGCGAAAAATATTTCGTGGTTGTTGTTGGTCATTGCTTTGGTATTATGTTTTTTGTTGTTTTTATTGAATTATTTGAAAGTCACGCGCATCATTCCTTATCTGCTCATTGGAATCGTGCTGTGGTTTTGTGTGTTGAAATCTGGTGTTCACGCGACGTTAGCGGGAATTGTTATTGCGATGGCGATTCCCATGAAAGGCGAAAAAAAATCGCGTTTTTCACCTTCGCGTGCTTTAGAACATCATTTACATCCGTGGGTAGCGTTTGGTGTGTTGCCGATTTTTGCTTTTGCTAATGCGGGAATTGATTTTTCTAAACTTTATTTAGGTGATTTATTCAGTCCAATGACACTCGGAATTGTTTGTGGATTATTCATCGGAAAGCAGGTAGGTATTACTTGCGCTTCTTGGATTGCGATTCGAATGGGTTTGGCTCGAATGCCGCGCGGTGCGAGCTATGCGAGTCTTTATGGGATAGGGTTGATTGCCGGTGTTGGGTTTACCATGAGTTTGTTTATTGGAAACCTAGCGTTTGGTCGATTGGGTGAGTCATATTTAGAAATGGTGCGCCTTGGTGTGATTGTTGGTTCTTTGGCATCGGGTGTTTTGGGTTATTTTGTCCTTTATTTTGCACATAAACCGCATCATAGCTCGGGATAGCAGAGCGATTGTTCATCGCGTGAAATTCTTGCTGAATTGAGTCGGAATGTTACAATAGGGACCTCGTTATTCCTTTGGAGCCTGTTATGCAAGATGCTTCTTTGTGGACCTTTATTTCGCACGCGGATTCCGTCGTTAAAACGGTGCTCATTATTTTGGTGATTGCGTCGGTGTTTTCGTGGACCATCATTTTACAGCGCACATTACTCTTACGTAAAACAGAACGCTTAACGCGCCAATTTGAAAAAGCATGTTGGGGGGGGGGCGATTTTGTGAATTTGCAGCGCCAGATTCGTGAAGACGACGGTGATCTTGCCGGCATCTTTCATGCGGGATTTACAGAATATCAAAAATTGTCGCAGCAGCCTTTGATAAAACGAGAAATCATTTTAGAAAGCAGCCAACGTGCTATGCGTTTAGCAAGTCAAACAGCGCTACAAAATTTAGAGCAGCATGTTGCAACATTAGCAACCATTGGTTCTACAGCGCCCTATGTCGGTTTGTTTGGAACGGTATGGGGTATCATGTCGTCTTTTCAAGCACTCGGGGGCGTGCAACAGGCGACCATTGCGATGGTGGCGCCGGGAATATCAGAAGCGTTGATTGCAACGGCGGTCGGTTTGTTTGCCGCCATTCCAGCGGTCGTCGCTTATAATCGTTTTGCAAATCGTATTGAACTTATTCAGCAAAAATATGAAATGTTTCAAGAAGAATTGTCAGGTATTTTGCAGCAACAACTGATGCAAGCATCGCGAGGGTAATATGCGGATAAAATCACATCGTCAACGTAAAGGTCCTTTGGCGGAAATTAATGTGGTGCCTTATATCGATGTCATGTTGGTATTGCTTGTGATTTTTATGATAACGGCACCTTTATTATCGCAGGGCATTCATGTCAATTTACCGCAAGCGTCAGCGCGCGCATTACCTTCTAAAAAAGAATTACCCCTTGTAGTGAGTATTAATGCAGGCGGACAATATTTTTTAAATGTTGCTGAAAAACCCGATGTGCCGGTCACAGAGCAAGAATTGTTGTATCGTGTGGCTGCCTTATTAAAACTTGCCGAACAGCAACATGCCGAGCGTCCCGTCTATGTAAAAGGGGATCGCGCCGTCGATTATGGTAGGGTGGTTGCCGTTATGGCTTTGTTGCAAAAAGCGGGCGCGAATGATGTGGGTTTAATTACTGATCCGCAGTGAAATCAGGCGATAGGGATGTGCTCATGGGCTTGTATCGATGGTGTATCGTTAGTTTTACGCTGATCAGTTGTTTAAAGTTAGCCTTTGCGGGAAAGGTGGAAATGCACACCAACCCGTTTAAATTCTACGTTGAAACCGATATGGGGCAGCAAAATATTCATGCGAATACCCAATCCACGGTTGTCAATAATGTTGTGTTTATGCCTTCCGATCGCAAAGATCTCATGGAGCGGGTGGCGTTTGGCTATCTTGTAGTTCCGTTTCTGGGGGTGGAAGCGGGAGCGACTTTTTTTTCGGGTTACGCTTACAAGCTTGCCCCGTTGGAAAGTAATATCAATCATACCTTGTTGTCGTTTGAATTTTTGTTGAAAGGGATTTTGAATTATAAAAGTTTGCATGTTTTTGTCATGGGGGGACCAGCATTAGTGTATTCAAGTGTGGGTGGATTTCATGTATCTTCCGGACAATTTTCTGGGGAGTTTGGTGAAGTTTTAGAAATTGACGCTCATTGGCCGACAGCGTATTTTGTGCGCCCTGAAGCGCGTGTTGGCATTAGCGCAGATGTCACCGATCAAATTCAGCTTGGCGCTGTGTATGGTATGATATTTGGTATTGGATGCTTCCAAACGTCCATTGGCATCGGTCAAGGAGATCAACCGGAATTGATCGTCAATCACCAGTACTTGCCGACGATGCAATATTTAGCGGCAGTGGTTACTTTTTTATTTTAACCGGAGGGTGTAGCCTCGGATTAATGTATGCTGCAAAGCGGGTGACGCGAGCCAGAGATCTTGCCGCGCAGGCGAAGCTTTGCCGCGAGATGGCGAGCGGCAGGACCCGCGAACCTTGAGTATGCACTAATTACATCAATGCAAGGCTACACTCTAACCGGATATTTCACATCGAACTGCGATGGCCGGTGTGCCGCCAACGGAAAGGTCTTTTGTTTGAAGGGCGTCAACCCTGGGATTTTTATCCCCATTTTTGCTCATCTTGAGTAGAAATTTCTGTCGATTCGTCCGTTTGGCCAACGGCAATAGGTATTCCCGTATGATCTTTAATCGCTTCTTGGGCTAACCCCCAATCTATGCGCATGGGTATTTTTGCAATGGCATTAACAATATCCAGCGAGTTCATTGTAGGGTCTGCTAATTTGTTGCGATCTTCGGCTAGTGGTAAATGTGCTTCAACATAGAGGGTATTGTTGCTCCAATTGGCTTGATAAGGTTGGTTAATGATAATGACGGGTTCGCCGATAGAAATGTTGGCAAATAATGTTTTGATATCTTCTGGATAAAGGTGGATACAACCCGCGCTACTACGGACCCCCACGCTTTCGGGTTCATTGGTTCCGTGAATTAAATAAGTGGGTTTCGATAGACGTAATGCATAATCACCTAAAGGATTATCGGGGCCTGGTGGAACTTTGTGAGGAACAGGGTCACCTTCTGCTTTTCGAAAGTCATAAATACTTTGCGGAACGTACCAGACAGGGTCAGCAATTTTTTGGATGATAGAAAGAACGCCGAGCGGCGTTCCCCAATCTTGTTTGCCAATACCAACAGGATAAGTGAAAAAATAATCTTTTCCTTTGGGAAAATAAAAGAGTCGCATCGTGCCAATATTAATAATAATGCCTTTGTGCGGTAAATTCGGCAAAATGAATTGTTTAGGAATAATTAACAGGGTTCCCGATGTTAACGTACGTGGATTCACGTGAGGGTTTGCTGCCAGTAATTCGAAATAACCCACATCATATTGGCGCGCAATGCCGGCGAGCGTTTCATCGGTTTGTACTTGATGAGAAACGAGTTTCCCCATCAGCGTTTGGTTTTTTTCGGGCAATGGAAGCTGCTCCGCCAGACAAAAAGAAGAAACCAATAACATAAGGGTCAATAAGATTTTTTGTCGCATTTTTTCATCTCTTCAACTGTTCTTGCCAGGGTTCTGGGATACCAACGGCAATTAAATGTGTGACCAACGCTCCCAACAATAGAATTAACCAAGAAACATACAACCATACGAGGAAGACGGGAAAAGTCGCTAGAGTACCATATAAAATCTCATAGGTATGAAAATGACGCAGATAAAAAGTAAAAATATTTTTAGCGCATTCAAAAATGAAGGTTGTCACCATTCCGCCCCATAGTGCGTGAATAAATCGGACTCGGCAAGAGGGTAATATCCAATTACCGATGGTAAAAATGATGAGGGTAACCAGCTGCGGCATTAAAATGAGTAATGGTTTTTTAATGTAGAGGATTGTCATGAGTTGTTCCACCCAAGGAAGTTTGAAAAAGAAGGAGCCCAGAATGAGCATGCCGCCAAAGACCAATGGGGAAAGCATAAGAACCACAAAGTAAACCAAAAAAGAAAATGACAGATGCCAACGAGGTTTTGCGTGCCAGATTGCATTAAATGCACGATGAATGTTATAGAGCATTAAGACATCTAATACAATTAAAAAAATAATATTGAGAGAAGAGAGACGATGAACATTGGCAATAAACGCCGTTAAGTGCTGCAAGATGGATGATGCTGCCGATGATACGACGAAGTTACGGATGAGGAACGCTTGCAGTTGCTTGGCGACATCATAATAAAAAGGCACATACGCTAAAATCGTAAAAATGGCGATCATGAGGGGGACGATAGCTAATACGGTTGTGTAGGCAAGCGAGGCTGCACGATACGTGTAACCTTCCGTCAATAATCGTAAGGTGAGGTATCGTATTATTTTCCATACATTTCGCATGAATGTTTGCATTTGAAATTACCTCCACTTTTCAGCAGATACATTATTGTATATCATAATCTGCAGTGCTTGGTCCCGTCACCAGCGATTCCCTAAGTTCATTATCTAGCAACTTATTGTTTTAGAAAACAACCAAAAAAGGAAATGATATCGTGCCTTATGTGCTGGTTCTCTACTATAGTCGTTATGGCGCAACAGCAAAAATGGCTGAACATGTTGCGCGTGGGATAGATGGGGTTGCAGGAATGGAGGCGCGCATTCGAACGGTTCCGCCGGTTTCACCCATGACGGAAGCAACTGAAGATGCTATTCCCAACGAGGGCCCACCTTATGCAACGTTGGATGATTTAAAAGAATGTGCAGGATTGGTGGTTGGCAGTCCTACCCGTTTTGGTAACATGGCTGCCCCACTCAAATATTTTTTAGATACGACGGGGGGTATTTGGCAATCGGGATCACTGATTGGAAAACCCGCTGGATTTTTTACTTCAACCGCCAGTTTGCACGGTGGACAAGAAACCACGTTACTCAGTATGATGCTGCCTTTTATTCATCATGGTGCCATTATTGTGGGTTTACCTTATTCAGAAACGGATTTATTCACGACAACCGTGGGTGGTACGCCTTATGGTCCTTCGCATTTAGCCGGATCCCAAAGCGATTTACCGACTACCAGCGTTGAAAAGGGGTTGTGCGTTGCGTTGGGAAAACGTATTGCTACGTTGGCACTCAAATTAAAAGATTAGTACTTTGATCACACCATTTGATTATTATTCACAACAAATAAATGCGGGTTTGATTCAAGAAGACGCTCAACAGCGTGAAGTCATTCAACGATTACAGCAAATTTATGAGCAGTTGCTAAAAGAGCAAAAGCGCGAATCACATTGGTCTTTGCGATGGTTAGCTTCTTTTAAAAAAAATACTGCGATTAAAGGTTTGTATGTGTGGGGAAGTGTTGGCGTGGGGAAAACGCTTATAATGGATACTTTTTATCTTTGTTGTCCGGTCAAAAAAATTCGCTTGCATTTTCACTTATTTTTACAGCATATTCATGCTGAATTGAAAGCGATCCAGGGGCAAGTAAATCCACTGAAAACGATTGCTAAGAAAATTCGTCGTGAAGCAAAAGTCATTTGTTTCGATGAGTTTTTCGTTTCTAATATTACGGATGCGATGCTGTTGGGAGAATTATTTCAAACTTTGTTTGAGGAGGGGATTTGTTTAATAACAACATCAAATGTTGCGCCTGATCATTTATATAAAGAGGGTCTGCAACGAGAGCGCTTTTTGCCGGCAATTCAAGCGATAAAACAGCATACGGTGGTTTATCACATGATTTCGCACCATGATTATCGTTTAACGCATTTGCAGAAAGCGGGGGTGTATTTTACGCCGTTAAATCAGCAGTCGAAAAAATATATGGAAAATGCATTTTTGCATTTGGCGGGTGATGAAACCATTGAAACAACCGATGTGGAAGTTTTGGGACGTCAGGTGAAGACCATCCGGCATACTCAGACCATGATTTGGTTTAATTTCGTGGCTATTTGTGGTATACCCCGTTCGCAAAATGATTATATTGCGTTGGCTGAGCAATATCATACGGTATTGGTGAGTGATATTCCGATTTTGGTGCCTAACGCATTAAATTTCACAACCGCTTTTATTAATTTAATTGACGTATTCTATGATGCAAATGTACGTGTGGTTATTTCTGCTGCGGCAGATATCGAACACCTCTATCCTGAAGGGCGATTGCGATTTGAGTTTGCGCGCACTCAATCTCGTTTAATCGAAATGCAATCGACGGATTATTTTAATAAACGCGCTCGGTAATGGGTATACATCCTCAAGCCCTGGGCGTTAGCCCAGGAACTTTACGCCATGGGGATTTTCCCTGATTACAAGCCTAGCTTTACTAATCTTACTAGGGGGCCATCTAAGTATTCATGGGACAGCTCTTCAAGATTATCTGACCTATTTGTTTTTTTTAAAATTTTATTTTGTAGGTTTGCGATGGGTTTTAAATCACCTGAATAACCGTGTGCCGTTGCAAATAACCTTGATTGAGATCTTTCAATGAATTTGGGGGATAAATCGGCCCACGTTATGTATTCAATCCAAGGGTATTCTTTATTGTGATTTCTTGCGTTTTGTACCCATCGATTATCCATCCTATGATGGACGGCATTTTTGCATTGCGGGTGAAGATGGAGTGATTTTCCTGCTTGTGTTGCAAAGTGAGTTGCATAAAGCAAACAACTGGAACTGTCGGTTTGCATTTCTTTCGATGGTTTTAGAACTTGCTCAGATTCTGGCAAGCTTCTTTCTTCGGGTTTTAAGGATGAGACCGATGAAATAATCTGTATGATGGTAAATCCCATTTCGTGCATGGCACACAATAGAAGTTCTATGCCTTCAGTACCGCTGATCGAATCTAAAATAATGCAAGATAAGCTTTTTTGTGATATTTCGATGTCTAAGCAAGTATAATGACCGATGGAAATCAGTAGCTGAAAACGCCAGGGGGTGATGTGTTTTTCTTTTTGGGAAAAAGCAAACGTAATTATTTTTTCGACGTCATCAATTTCAGTTGTGATCAAGTGAAATGATGGGTATTTTTCGGGTTTTTGTTTTCTTTTTTGATCCGAAAATAATTCTAGATATTTTGGCTTATGCTGAAGCTGTGTGAAACCTCGGCATTGGTTTATGAAGTCATGCACAGCAAGTTTTTGTTCATGTTCTAAAAGAAAATCGCTGGATTTTATCGTTAAAACAAGTGCTTTTTTAAAATCAGTCATGGCATGACGATCATCTATTAATATATCATCGGCATATTGAATCAGCACAGACATCATGCCGTTTCGATGATCTCTTAAAAAATCTTGTTTTAGAAAATCATGTAACGGGGTGTCAATCTCAATTTTTATCAGCGCATCGTTTATTTTTTTGAAAAGATAAGAGTACTCTCTTCCACTGAATAGTGCTTCTACCGAATGAGGTGCGTGAGGATTTTCATAAAGAAGATAAAAATGCTCTCTATATATTTCTATAAATTTTTCCGCAGACAGTTTATGAGTGAGCAAAAAAAGAGAATCCATTAATTGATTTAAAAATAAAAACATTTTACTTTTGATCGTCACATTTGCAAGCGAACCATTTAACAGAAGGATGCAATGGGTTTTATCCTGTAAGATGCCAACGTGCGATAAAAACTGGCTAGCGTCTAATAGGCTGCCGTTAAAAAGAAAATCTTGCTGTGCAGGTTGGATGTTTATCATTTTTTGAACCAATTCTTTCAGTTGGCCAATCGTTTCATTTCCATCAAGACACAGCGTTAGTGTTGTTTTTGATAGTGCGGAATTTGAAGAGGCAGCAAGATCCACTATGAGTTTCATGGTTATCCTTTGGTGAGATTCAACGTATCCTGAGAAAGCCGATATTATTCTAACTAAAAAGTTTTAAGAAAAAGTTAAATTGGCAGCGATTCCTGCGGAACTTTTTTTCACACACGACAAATTAATTTGATTTAATTTTTGTTTAATAAATTTAGTTTATCCTTTGAGACATACTCATATAACAATAGAGGGCAGTAACAATGAGAGAATTTAGTCAATCTAATCAAGTTAATGATATAAAACAGCAGTTGCTAGAGGAGGTACTAAAGGATGTACCCAAAGATGAACAGAGCGCATCTTCCTCGCAACAACGAAACTCGAGGAAAGAGCCTCTCTGTCCCAACCCTAACCCGAAGGCGGTCGCTGCTTGTATGGCCGTTGTTTCTACTGCGGCGTGTTTACCGCCATCTGCCTTTCTAGCTGGTGGAATGGTTGGGGCAGGGTGTTGTCAAGCCCCTTGCCTGGAAGGGGGAACCTATGCGGTGGTAAACGTACTACCATACCTTATTGGTCCAGCCTCTGTTATATCGGGAGCCGCGGCTTGTCATATAACTCCTAAGGAGACGCCTCCGTCAACCGCTGTATCGTTGGGGCTTTTTGCCGGTGCTGGTGTTGCGTGTCTTCCAGTTGCTGGAGTGTTAGGTGGTTTTATGTTGTACAGCGGTGCTGGATGTAATGGCATTGAGTCAGAAAATAAACAAGATGAAAATTCAAATCGTGGTGTACCTCAACCCCCAGCAGAAATGAAGCGTTAAAAAAACAGAAAACAGGAGGAGCAAAAAAACGCTTCTCCTATGCTTTGCCGCCACACAATATGGGTTCCGTATCTGTTTCAAAAATAAAAAGGGCAATCTTGCGATTGCCCTTAACTCTAAATCCAACGCGCTCGCTTAGCGTTTTTTAGGATCTTTCGTGGGTTGTTGTGGTTTTTGTCCGGGTTTTTGTGGGTTAGCGGCTTGTTTGTTAGCGTTTGGATTTTGATTTTTGTTGCTACGATCCATCGTGTTCTCCTCATTAAATAAGTAAGATGATTAATATGGACTGCAATATTTATCAGTTGGCTCCAGAGCTTTTGGCCAGCTAGACATCTTGTCATTGGGCCATTAATATAACTCACTGATTTTAATGCTAATTCACCACAAACTTCTGAGAACGCTTTCTGATATCTATTAGCAAACATATCATAGCACACCGATGGGTTTTTGCAGAAGACTTTTTTGAATAAGTTTTGATCATACCTAAGGGTTTCCTCCGTGGAAATGGCTGATGTTTCGTACAACGAATTGAGCTAAGTCGGTCGCAATAAGATGAGCCGTTTGTGTTGTGGTAACAACGCCTTCATACGGGGTATCGTAAACAGTGGGTCGAATTAAATTGTAAGTTTGGGTGGCAATCACGCGATTGGTTTTATTTTGGATGAGAGAAGCGACGAGGACCAGATGAATACGGCTGTGCGGCAATTTGAACTCTTGTTGAAGCATCAGCAATTGGGTATCTAAACGATAATCGGTAAAACCGCTAAAAGGGGAGGAGGCAACGGCATAAAAATAATGCGTATTGCGCAACGCATGGGTCAATACGGGTAATAGCAAATCTGCAGGAGGAGCGACCCATCGATTATTCGCAAAATACTGCAATTCAAAAGGTTTAATCATATAAATCATTTTTGCTGTGTGATAACCCGGTGCGGCAATGGGTGTCGTCACCAGAATGGAAAGCGAGGAGTTTGCCTGATAGGGTGGTGACGGTAGCGCATAACGGCTCATTGTATACATTGCCTCAGGTTGTATACGCACGGGTGAACAAGCGACTAAGATCAGCAGAGTCGCAATGACGATCATCGTGCGCAGCGCTTTCATGGTTATTTTTCTCCAGGTCCAGCTTGTAGAGGGCGTCGACCGCGAATTAATAAGGTGGGATTACGTGATAGATCATCACCGAATTGTGAGAATGTCGCCACCATTTCGATTAATTGTTGTAATAACTGTTGTGCGGTTGGTAGCAGTTGATTATTCACATTTTGAATAGCCGCACTACTACTGGCCAACGTTTCATTAGCGGAGTCACTGGTTTTATCCATTTTGTTAGCGGTATTTTCAAAAGCACGCAGTGTTTTTTGAGTTTGTTCGACCATATTTGGAAATTGATTGCTGACGTTAGCCGTATTTTTCAGTATGACTTGCATAGACGCTAAGCTCTCATCGATGGCTTTTGATTTTTTAGCGATGACATCCGTTATCTTTTCGATATTTTGTAAGCTCGCTCCAATGGCTTGCTGATTAGTCGTATCAAGAAGGCGATTCAGTTTCACCATCACTGCTTTCGTTTCTTCGGTAATGCTGCGAACGGAAGTTGCTAAATCGCCCAGAAGAGAAGGTTGCGATGGAATAATAATGTATTCTTGATGGGGTTGTCGTTTTAACGGGGGCGCGTGAGTGGTTAATGCTTTTAATGCAATATATTTTCCAGCGGTAAAACCTTCCGATTCAATGATAGCAACGGTGCTTGTAGTGATCGGGGCATCATCTTGAATTTTCATGAAGACTTTAACATCTTGTAAGTTATTCTTGTCCATTTTAATTTTCGACACATAGCCTACTTTGATTCCGTTATAACGGACTAAGCTTTCTTTGTGTAAACCAGTGACGCTTTGATGAAAATACGAAAGGTAAACGTGAAAGTTCATCACTTTTTTCATCGTCGACATCCAAAAGATAATAATGATTAAAGCAGAAATTAAAATAACACCAATGATACCGACAATCGTGTAATTCACTTTAGTATCCATCTTCTTTTCCTATTAGAGTTTCATCTGATGACACATCAGTTCCTTGAAAATAATTTTGGATTAATGGATGTGGGTTTTTAACTAACTCCTGAATGGGTGAGAAATCCAGTATTTTTCCCTCTCCTAAAAACATAACGCGATCTGTTGTGCGATATAACGTATCTACATCGTGTGTAATAATGACGAACGTGATGCCGAGGGTATTTCTAAGACTTACAATTAATTTATCAAAAGCGCGTGCGCTGACGGGGTCGAGTCCAGAAGAAGGCTCATCCAGAAAAACCAATTCGGGATCTAACACAATGGCTCGCGCCAATGCGGCGCGTTTTGCCATTCCGCCGGAAAGTTGCGAAGGATATTTAATCGCATCTTGCGGATGTAAACCCACCGAGCGAATTTTCATCATGGCCAGTTCTTTTTGAATTTCACCTTTAAGTAAACTAAATTGGCGAATCGGAAAAATAACATTTTCCCATACCGTTAACGAACTGAAGAGCGCCATATTTTGAAACATGACTCCCCAGCGATGCTGGACTTGCAACGCTTGTTTTGTGCTGCAGTGCGTGATATCAATACCAAAAATACGAATGGAACCAGAAACAGGTTTGTGAAGCATCAGCATGCAACGCATCAGTGTAGTTTTTCCGCAACCGGAAGCGCCAATAATAGCAATAATTTCTCCCTTATTAATCGAGAAAGAAATATTTTCATGAATGATTTGCGAACCTATTTGATTGACTAAATGGGTAACGGTAATAATCGAGTCCTGTTTTTTCGCTATCATAATTACATACTCTTCCAGCTAAATAATACGGAAAATAACGAGTCTGCAATGATAATGAGAAAAAGTGATTGTACGGCGCTATTCGTTGTCCTTCTTCCTACGCTGTTTGCATTTTTTTGTGCTTGAAATCCTTGAAAGCAGCCGACAATGGTGATGATAAGCGCAAATACTGGTGTTTTTGATATTCCTAAGATAAAAAAACTAATCGGGACCACTTCCTGAAAACGCTCAATGAATGTGTAAAAATCAATGCCCGCCTCTACTTTTGCGATAATCATAGCGCCTAACATGCCGAAAAAATCGGCCCAAACCGTCAGTAAGGGCAGCGCAATTAATATTCCCAGCATTTTGGGCAATACCAATAATTCGAGGGGTCGTACCCCCATTGTTTTTAAAGCATCGATTTCATCATTAACAATCATGGTGCCAATTTGTGCGGAAAAAGAAGTGCTGGTTCTGCCCGCAGCGATAATGGCTGTGATGAGCGCGCCAAATTCTCTTAAAACAACAAGACTGGAAATATTAACAATATAGAGATTCATGCCATAAGACACTAATTCCAACGACATTTGGTAGGTGAGGACTAATCCGACGAGAAAATTCAGTAATGCAACAATGGGCATGGCGCGATAGCAATTACTTTGAAATACCGATAAAACGGAGCGCCAAGTAAAAAATAAGGGATGTCGAATGGTATAGAGAGTCGACATGATAATTTCGCCTGCGAAGGAAAATACGCCGAGAAAAAGGGTGATTTCTTGAATCATCAGCGCACCAAAATAATAAAAGGGATTTTTAATTGGGCGAATTTCGGGAATTTTATCGTTGATATTGATGCATTCGAAAGTACTATCCAGTAATAATTGATAACGCTTTTCTAATCCAGTAATCGTAAGATGTTTTTTCTTTTTCCTACTCAATGTTAGGATACGGCTTAAAATGATGGCGCCTGCACTGTCGAAATTACGAATTTCTTTCATATCGAGCGTAATGTTAGAGGGAGCTTTTTTGATGAAGGCGCGCATCTCATTTTCGATCGTCGTGAGATGACCCATGCTCCATAAACCTAAACCACGCAGGGTGCTGGTATCGAGCGATGCTTCAAGATGAGCATCCCGATGGGATGGTGGTGTCGTGGTGGCATCCATGACGTTGGTACTTCCGCGAACATAGTAATGATGGTGTTGTATCCCTAATATAGACTGTTTCGTAAAAAGCGCGGCGTATCTGTTTGAATTTTGCTCATTCGGGGGTTTTTATTGGGTGTAGCTTTGCATTGTTCGCGGGTCCTGCCGCTCGCCATCTCGCGGCAAAGCTTCGCCTGCGCGGCAAGATCTCTGGCTCGCGTCACCCGCTTTGCAGCAGATACATGAATCCGAGGCTACGCCCTTTTTATTTGTGCGTCCGTGATGTCGAGTTCATGTTGCTGTGGAGTGACGGGAGGCGGCAACTGAAGGTGTTGATAGGCGCGCGGGGTTGCCATTCTGCCTCGGGGGGTGCGGAGAATATAGCCCTCTTGGATTAAAAAAGACTCAATGACTTCTTCGATGGTGTCGCGCTCTTCGCTGATGGCCGCACTCATGCTATCGAGCCCAACGGGACCTCCCGAAAATTTATCGAGTAAGGCGTGCAAATATTTGCGGTCCATATAATCAAAACCGCAATGATCGACTTGTAGTAATTCCAATGCGTATTGGGCCGTGTTTAAATCAATGAGCCCCTGATTGCGAATATCCGCGACATCACGGACGCGACGTAATAATCGATTCGCAATTCGCGGTGTGCCACGCGAGCGGCGCGCAATTTCTTCTGCCCCCTTTTGCTCGATGCATATGCCAAGAATTTCAGCAGCGCGTAAAGTAATTTTGGTTAAATCCGTCACGTTATAAAATTCTAACCGCTGCACGATACCGAAACGATCTCGTAACGGTGAAGTGAGCAAGCCTGCACGGGTTGTTGCGCCGACTAATGTGAATTTCGGTAATTCTAATTTGATGGAACGCGCGGACGGTCCTTCGCCAATCATAATATCGAGCTGATAATCTTCCATCGCAGGATACAGAATTTCTTCAATCACAGGACTTAAACGGTGAATTTCATCGATAAATAACACATCGAAAGGTTCTAGGTTGGTTAGAAGTGCCGCAAGATCACCCGCTTTTTCGAGCACAGGGCCTGATGTTTGTTTTAACTGAGCCTGCATTTCATGCGCAATGATGTGCGCGAGCGTTGTTTTTCCCAAACCGGGGGGGCCAAAAATTAAAACGTGGTCGAGGGCTTGCTGACGTTTTTGCGCGGCGCTTAAAAAAATTTCCATTTGCTCACACACCCGCGGTTGACCGGTATAATCTTGCAGGCGTTTAGGACGTGTGGATGTTTCAATCAAGGGTTCATTCGCTTTGACATGAGCGTCAACAAGGCGATCGTCGTCTGCTTTCATACGATTTTACCTGCGACCATTTGTTTTAAAGCGTGGCGAATGAGCACTTCAACACTGTGTTCTTCTTTATAAATTTTTTCGATTGAGCGTTTTGCTTCTTGCGGTTTATAACCCAGTGCGGTGAGTGCATCAATGGCATCTTGCAAAGTAGAAGAAGCGTGATGAGTGATTTTTGCAGAATCATCATTCATTGTTTGCCACTTGTCTAGTGCATCGCGACATTCAATGACGAGTCGTTCCGCCGTCTTTTTGCCGATGCCGGGAATTTTGAGCAGCACACTCATATCTTGTTGTTGAACGGCAAGGGCAAATTGTTGCGGTTCCATGCTGGATAAAATGGCCAGGGCGAGTTTGGGTCCGACCCCATTTATTTTTATTAACGCACGAAATAAATCACGATCCTGTTGTTGAATAAATCCAAAAAGGTGGTGTGCGTCTTCACGGATGGACAAGTGTGTGTAGAGTAAGAGAGTGGATGGTTCATCGGTGAGTTGATAAAAAGTCGTCATGGGTGCCTGTAATTCATAACCGACACCATTCACGTCGAGGGTCAAATAGGGGGGCGTTTTTTGGGTGATGATACCGCGTAACGTGCCGATCATGTTGCAATTCCTTGTCGTTGTGTTGATCGTAATGGATGGTGATGACTGTGGCAAATGGCAATCGCTAATGCATCGGCGGCATCCGCTTGTGGTGTTTCTGTTAATTTCAACAGTAAACGCACCATGTGTTGTACTTGAATTTTTTCCGCAGCGCCATAACCAACGACCGTTTTTTTGATTTGGCGTGCGCTGTATTCATAAATCGGTAATGAATAGCCTGCTAACGCGGATAAGGCAGCACCACGCGCTTGCCCGAGTTTTAACGCGGATTGCGGGTTTTTGCACGTGAAAACTTGTTCGATGGCAGCTACGGTCGGTTGATATTCAGTGATGATGGCAGAGATTTTTTGATGGATGTGATGCAATCGTTCACCGAGACTACTTTGCTCACTGCGGATAAAACCATAAGCCAGCATGCTTTGGTGTTGTCGCGTTGCCCAAATGACGCCATATCCCGTGCAGCGTGATCCCGGATCAATACCGATGATGATGTGCTTTTCCATAATGCAAAAGAGTGTAGCATGAAATGATGCGGCAGGGCACTTCGTGTGGCCGTTATCTTCAAAAAGCAACATGAAATATCCGGGTTAGCCGCTCCTCATTTTCTCGTAGATTTCATCTGCGATTGTTGCATTAGAATATACAGCTTGCACGTCATCGAGATCTTCCAGCATGTCGTTCAAGCGCAGCATTTTTTCCGCTGCCGCTTCATCGCTCAAAGAGACATTCGTAGCTGCCAGCAGGGTGATTTCAGCGGAGATAAAAGGTAAATTCGCTTTTTTCATCGCATCACGTACCACTTCAAATGTTTCAGGATCCGTGGTGACATCGATAGAGCCGTCTTCATTCGTCGTAATATCTTCTGCACCGCTTTCTAAAGCAATTTCCATAATTTTTTCTTCGTTTTGTTGCGGTTCAAACGTAATGAATCCCCTCTTTGCAAAAAGATAAGCGACAGAACCATCTGTCCCTAAATTGCCACCGCATTTTGTGAAGGCATGACGCACTTCCGCGACGGTGCGATTTTTATTGTCGGTTAAGCAGTCAACGATTACAGCCACGCCATTAGGGCCGTAACCTTCATAACGAATTTGCATTAATGTGATGCCTTCTTCTAAACCTGCGCCGCGATTGATGGCGCGTTGGATCGTATCTTTGGGCATGTTATCGTTGAGCGCTTTATCCACCGCGAGACGTAATGAAGGGTTAGCATTAATGTCTGGACCGTGGGTACGTGCAGCAACTGTGATGGCGCGAATGTGTTTTGTGAAAATCTTACCGCGTTTGGCATCTACGCGCGCTTTACTGTGTTTAATGTTGGCCCATTTGCTATGTCCTGCCATGATGAACACCCTTTTATTTGCTTTTGGTGACCTTGATATTTAATTCTTTTAATTGCACTTCTGACACTTCAGCGGGTGCATTGGTTAATGGACATTGTGCGGTTTGTGTTTTTGGAAATGCAATCACATCGCGAATGGAGGTGGCATTACTCATTAACATCGCAATACGATCAATACCAAATGCAATACCCCCATGGGGTGGGCAACCGAGTTTTAACGCTTGCAGTAAATGACCGAATTGTTCTTCCGCGGCTTGTCGTGTCATGCCGAGCAATTCAAATACAGCATATTGTATATCGGTATTTGCAATACGGATAGAACCTCCTCCAATTTCAAATCCATTTAATACGACGTCATAAGCGCGAGCCAAGCTATCACCGGGATTTTCTAATAATTTTTTTGCATCTAATACTTGGGGTGATGTGAAGGGATGGTGGAGCGATTGCCAATCACCCAGTCCCTCGCGTTCAAACATCGGAAAATCCACGACCCACAGCGGTGCCCAACGACACGTATATAAATTGAGATCTGCACCCAGTCGACTGCGTAATGCGCCTAAGGCCTCGTTGACGATTTTCTTTTTGTCAGCACCAAAGAAAATAATATCCCCTGTTTCTGCCTGCGTGCGCGTCAAGATGTGTTGGATTATTTTTTCTGGGAAGAATTTTAAAATGGGTGACTGCAGTCCATCCAACCCTTGGTTGAGGTCATTAATTTTAATGTACGCTAATCCTTTTGCGCCATAGATGCTGACCAACTGTGTGTAATCATCGATAGCTTTGCGGCTGAGTTCCGCGCCGTTGGGTAAGCGTAAGGCAGCAACGCGGCACAGAGGATCGTTTGCGGGATCACGAAACACCTTGAAATCGACGTCTTTAACCAAATCGCTCACTTCAACCAGTTCCAGCGGAATACGTAAGTCAGGGCGGTCAGTACCATAACGCTGCATGGCTTCATGATACGTGAGGCGCGGGAATGGATTTGGGAAATCAATCGCTAAAATGGTTTTGAACAGTTGACGCAGCATTTCTTCCATTAAATTTTGGATGTCTTTTTCTTCGATGAACGACATTTCAATATCGAGCTGGGTGAATTCCGGTTGTCGATCGGCACGTAAATCTTCGTCACGAAAGCATCGTACGATTTGATAATAACGATCGAAACCTGCTGCCATCAACAATTGTTTAAAAATTTGAGGTGATTGTGGCAATGCAAAAAAATGTCCGGGATGCGTGCGACTAGGCACCAAATAATCGCGTGCACCTTCTGGGGTGGATTTGGTTAAAATGGGCGTTTCAACATCATTAAAATCGTGTTTATCCAGAAATTGACGAATAAAACGCACGATTTGTCCGCGTTGTTTCAAGCGCTGTGCCATTTCGGGGCGACGTAAATCCAAAAAGCGATATCGTAGCCGCACTTCTTCACCCACCTCTTGGTAATCATCAATATTGAAGGGTAAAGGCTGCGCTACGTTAAGAATGTTTAATTTATTTGCAATTAATTCCACTTCGCCGGAAGCGAGTTCCGGGTTGATCGTGCCCGTGGGTCGTGGTTGAATTGAGCCTGTAACTTGAATGACGTATTCGTTTCGTAATTGATTGGCGATTTCGAAAGGGGCTTTATTTTTAGGGTCGCAGACAATCTGAACGATGCCCCGGTTATCACGTAAATCAATAAAAATTAATCCTCCGTGATCGCGACGGCGGTGTACCCAACCGCACAAGGTTATTTCTTTGTTAATCAGTGAGTTATTAACTTCGTGACTGTAATGGCTGCGCATAACGAACCCTTTTTTGTCAGACGGTAAACGCAAAATGGTACCTGTAGACTCGTTGGTCTGCAAGCACTCGTTGGATGTTTCATGGTGCGCTTTGGATGATGCTGGTCAAACGAAGCGCCTGATGTGGAATAGTTCCGACTTGATGTGACACGACTTAACAAAGGAGAGGTTACCCGTTTTATAGAGTTATCGAATCGTCTGGAAATACCCTTGATTTTGTTCTTTCTGTGAAAAAAGATAAAAAATCGGCAATTCAACCCTGCTGCAATTAGAACGCTAAAGAAAAATAATGTATTGAAATCAAATCTTCGTCATGATAAGAATAAGGGATCCATTGTTTAACTCAAGCTTTTCCAATCATGATTTAGCGCGCTTTTTTTCCAGTGGCTTTCCTTCCGTTTTGCTATTTTCTTTTCCCGAAAAAATGCGAACAAAACACAGAAAGGAGTTATAAAAAAATAAAAAATTAAAAAAATCAAAACATGATAAAAAAAATTATTAATCCGAGAAAACAAGTAAAGATATATTTTATAAGGGAAACCAGGTTTTTTATTCAAAATAAAGCTTGTCAAAACAAGGATTGTTAAAAAACAGCAACCTAGCAGATAATTTTTCATTAAAATAAACAGCGCGCACAGACAATAAAAAAATCGCAAAATCCCGCGAACCATTCGCAAAAAATTCTCAGAATCCGGCTTCCTCATGGATTTTACCTCTCGTGCTTTTGGTTGTTCCAAATTTTCTGCGCTAATCTCTGTGCAATGCGTCGATGTACTTCTACAGAAATATGACCATCTTCTGGAATTTTAATAGGAATACCAGAATCAAGCATCTCTCTCAGCGCTGTTTGCATACAGATAAAATCAATGCCTCGTGTGTTCATTCCCTCCGTCAGTGCGATGGGGGCCGTTTCCGGCTCGTCTGCTAAATAATTCGGAATGTACACAACCACCAGTTGAGATCCTAGGGATAACGCGACTTGATTCATTTCATTTAGTAGGTATAACATCGCTTCCATACGTTCTTCCGCATGCAACAATCGATGTTTTTTGAAACAGAGGGGAGAAAAAACGTCTTTATAATAGGCCGACCATAAACTTCGCCAACGTAATGCCCTCCAAAAAGCATGGCTCAGAATATTCGGTTTTAAAAAAGAACCTAAAAAATGCCATACGTCATAATAAATATAATTATTTTTTGCATTTTTTAAGGGGTGAAGACGTATCTCATTGTTGGAATTTTTTCGCAGTTCGGGGTAGCGTCCCTTAAATACGGCTAAGTTCTCGTTAAAATGCGATGATTTTTGAATATTTCGATTAAAATGATCTTCCCATAATCCGTAGACAATGATCTTGGGTTTTAGAAAACAAAATTGTTTTAACCGCAATAGAGCCGTCAACGTGCTGCTATTAGAAATTGCCAGATTAGCAACCGATAAACCTGTTAGGGTGTGCAGTTGCGAGGTAAAGGTATCTGGATTTTCAACGCCTTGACCCCACGCTTGCGAACAGCCTATGGTAATCAAATCTACGGTGGGAGGGGTTGCTATTGCTTCATCATTCACTCGCGCGCCTATATGATCATAACAAACGTTAAATTTAGCAGTATTATCCAGACATTGAGAAAAAAAAGGCATGGGTTCACGCCCGATATCCTCTGACATGCGGTATTGTTTGCACGTTAAGTATTGCCAATGAGAAGGTGGATGTTGTTCAGGGTAGCGATGGGCCATGTAAAATAAGCGAATTATTAAATAAAGAAATCCTATCCCGAGCGCAGTGGTCGTATATGCCAGCCACACACGTTGAGTGATCTGCCCGATAATTAAGCACCCTAAACCGATAAAAATGAAAAATAACGAATAAAAGATAACGGTTTTTTTTATTTGTTGAGTGACCGCATAAAGGTCAATATCCGTTTTGGGCATTACTGAAGCTTGTGGCATCGTTTTTATCTCACTGTTTGCTCTTCTTTATTTAAAAGACAATTTTCAATAACCACCATGTCGATATCTGTGCTCATAAAGCAACGATAAGCATCTTGAGGAGATTCAACAATAGGTTCATCACTCACATTAAAGCTTGTATTGATTAAGATGGGTATACCCGTTTTCTCTTTGAATTTGGTTAATAAAGTATGTAATCGCGCATGAGTGTTTTTTTCTACCGTTTGCACTCGGGCAGAAAAATCGACGTGGGTGATTGCAGGGACCACCGAGCGAACTTCATTTATTCTATTCAGGAGCATTGCGCTTTTATCCACTTCTTGCAAGCAATGTTCTTTTTTCACTTGCGTCACTAATAACATGTACGGGCTGTCTTTAAGATCTTCAAACCAATGCTGCACATCCTCTGCTAAAACTAACGGTGCAAACGGTCTAAAACCCTCGCGATTTTTAACTTTTAAATTAAGAATTTTTTGCATGTTGGGGTTGCGTGCATCCGCCAAAATGGAGCGATGGCCTAGCGCTCGTGGACCAAACTCCATTGCGCCATTAAACCATCCAACGACTTTGCCCGCATCCAGCGCATCAACCACCACATTCAATAAATGTTCGTCGTCCATAACATGATAACGTGCTTTCAATTTACCTAAACTGGATTGGATAACAGGGTCAGAATAAGCTGGGCCTAAATAAGCTCCGCGCATATGATCTTTTTCATTTACTACAATACGTTTTTGCTGAAGATGCTGATGATACGCTGCCAACGCAGCACCTAACGCACCACCAGCATCACCTGCCGCTGGCTGAATCCAGATTTTTTCAAACATATTTTCTCGTAAAATTTTCCCATTGGCTACGCAATTTAGCCCAACTCCCCCGGCAATACAAAGATTTTTTGCTTGTGTTATTTGTTTGGCGTGTCGAGCGATGCGCAGCATGACTTCTTCGCAGACGGTTTGTATGGAAGCGGCAATATCCATATGAAATTGCTGAATAGTGTCGTCTTTACTTCTTTTGGGTTGTGAAAATAAAGATAAAAATTCGTCATTGATCATGTTCTGGTGATGGTGGAAATTAAAATACTTGAGATTTAGCTGGAAGGAACCATCTTCTTGCAAATCAATGAGGTGATTTAAAATCAAAGATCGATATTGAGGCGATCCGTAGGGGGCCAAGCCCATCACCTTATATTCGCCATCATTGACTTTAAAACCTAAATAATAAGTAAAAGCGGAATATAATAATCCCAGCGAGTGTGGGAAATGGAGCTCCTGTAAAGGAATAAGCGTTTTTTGTTTCCCATGGAAAATACCGGTGGTTGTCCATTCCCCGACGCCATCAATCGTGATGACGGCGGCTTCTGCAAAGGGTGAAGGATAAAAAGCAGAGGCCGCATGGCTTAAGTGATGTTGTGAAAATAAAAGTTTCGCTTTTATATTGGATAAAGGGGAATAAGGGTAATAAGCAGAAAGTTCCTGTAATAAATTATCTTCTTGAAAAAGTTTTCCGCCCATCCACGACGACATGATTTTTTTAAAATAAGGGAATCCTTTGGGCGCACGAATAATACCAGTTTCCAAAAGACGCTCAAATTTCAAAAATGGTTTTTCATAGAAAACAATATAATCCACCGCTCCCAGTCCTCCGGTTACTTTCGAAAGACAATAACGCAGCGCGCCATGGGGAAAACGTGAATCATGTTTAATGCGAGAAAATCGCTCTTCTTGTGCTGCTGCAACGATAACCCCCTCTTCAATAAGGGCTGCTGCGCTATCGTGATAATAAGCGGAAATTCCAATCAGTTTCATTTATCGACACTCGCCATTAAAATAGGGTGTAGGTAAAATCGGATGGAGCTTGTGGTTGCGCCGAATTTATCGTGGTTTTATTGACAAAAATACGCCAAACCAATAAGAGCAACATCACAGCACATAATCCCCCTTTGTTGCGTAGACAGAAGCCTTTACTTAATTCCCGGTAAACGGCTAATTGCCGTCGCCATTTAATGTTGTGCATAGTCTTTCCTTTACGTAGCGAGAAGGTGGGAGAGGGTCTTTATCGGCAATTGAATTCCTCTGCCAACGCGGACCTTAAAAGTATACTGATTTTTTTCCGTCGTTCAAGGAATCGCTTTGATCGTGCTGTATTGTCGCCTAAAAAATACAACGTGGTAAGTTATCCCATTACTGGAAAGTGGGTGTTTCCAAATTCATCCTGAAATGGTTCAGTGGATCGGCAAGAGTTACTGGTGGGCGAATTATTGCTATTGACGGGAAAACATTACGAGGTTCGCGGGATAAAAAACAGGGTGTGAGGTAAGGCTGTACCTCTCTGATGAAAGGTGGGTCTGTCATGCAAACGGTATGTTGTCATCGTTTGACAAGATCTGTGCGACTGGGGGTGATGACTCCAACCGAAATAATCAGTTTAAACGCTTCTTCAACCGTTAAGTTGAGCTCTGTGACTTGATCGGTCGAGACATACAGGAGAAATCCGGCCGTGGGATTGGGGCAAGTGGGGATGAATACGGCAATGGATTCTTTTTGTGAGGGGAGGTTGTTAACGCGTTCAGAGGTTTGAAATCCAATGGACCAGCTGTTTTCTCTGGGAAATTGCACCATAACCACTTTGCGAAAGGAAGTGCTTTTGGGTTGTACAAAAGCGTTTAGCATCTGTTTCACCGCAGAATATACGCTGCGAATTAAGGGGATTTTTGCCAGGATGCGCTCCCACAAATGCACGAGGCCTGAGCCAATAAAATTAGCGGCGAATAGCCCTGTTAAAAAAACAATAAGTAGTGTAAACAGTAACCCCAAACCCGGGATGTGAAAGCCAAATAAATTATCCGGTTGGTAGCGATGGGGAAGCAACGCTAATGACTGATCCAGCAAATCAATAATGAAACGAATGACAACAAACGTAACCCAGATCGGAATCCAAATTAATAAGCCAGAAATAAGATACTTACGCATGGTTGCTGGAGCCTCTTTGCCTCATGTGTTAGACTGATTTGTGTCGGCTTTGTCTTTGTTTTCAGCGGTTTTTTTATCATTGACTGGATTTTCGGTACCTGCTTTTGTATCTGTCGATGTTGGTTTGTTCGCGTCGCGAAAATCAGTGACATACCATCCGCCGCCTTTCAGTTGAAAGCTGGTCGAAGAAATAATTTTTTTCAAAGCGTTAGCTTCACAATGCGGGCAAATGGTTTTTGGTTCATCGCTCGTTTTTTGCAGAAATTCACTGCGTTGACTGCATTGAGTGCATTGATATTCATAAATGGGCATGGAAAATAACCTCGGTTGGGTATGTACAAACAGAAAGCCATCTTCGCGTTCAGCGGGCATGGCTGTCAGGGAACGTGCGCGTCCCCAGGAGGTTATTCTAATCATAATTCCATGAAAAGACGATAGGCGTTAATCGATGCGCACCGTGCTGCCCGGGAGGAAAGTTCTTGTTGGCTAAGGATCCTATAGCTTTTCAGGTAAATATTTTGGTGAAAATGATCGTGCCATTAGAAGCCAACCCTCTCCTAGCCTCTCCCGCAGGCGGGAGAGGAAAGCTCGACAGTGAGCACCATTGCCGGCAAGATAATTAAAATAGTTTATTTTTACCAAAATATTTATCTGAAACACTATACTTTATACTGGTTTTCACTATCGCTGATATCGATATCAATTTCATGAGCTGGCCTAAAGAGGCTGTAGTGTTGTGCGGATAGGTTGGCAAGTTCCGGTTGAAGATTAATTTCAGAATGTTTTAGTAAAGCCATTACGTTACCAGCATGAATTTCAGTGATCGTGCTGAGATCGGTGAGATTGGAATCAGTCGTATAGTTATTCACGAGTTCTTGCAGGTGTGACCAGAGCATCATGGTAACCGCAGCAAATACACAGTTTGGTAGCATGGCACTTAACGTATTACCGAGATAAGAGAGATAGCCATTTTCAACGGCAGAGGTGACGGCGAATTTAAAGCCGATGCTTGTTACCGTGCTTGCAAAAAAAGCGAGACTGGTTAATGCCAATTGTTGGAGAGCGGGAGAATACTGCGTATTTTGAAATTGGCGCCAAAAGGAAAAGCACGTCATAATGAGCTGTTTTGGTAGAGATCGAATGCTAATTTCATAAAAAACCATGGTCATGGAAGTTGCCAATAACCCAATAAGGATACAGGTAAAATTTTGATACTGAGACTGTTGATTAAGATCAATTTGTAATAAACGCTCAATGCCTTGAATGCAGTCGGGAATAAACCCCGCCATAATGGGAATTGCAGTGATGCTGATCGCGAGCACACTGCATAATGGCACAATATATTGAAACGCAACATGACGAGCCGTGGAGGGTCTTTGTCGAGTGACATGCATCAGCCATTGGGCTAATGCGATACTCACGTTATTAGCGCGTTTTTTCGAATCGCCCATGTCGACCTGCGTTGCGTCAGTGATGTCGGATAATGAATATTGGAGCAATTTATTGAAGTACTTATTTTTACAGGATTCATTGATGTTGTTGAAGTTATCCCACGTGAATGCAGCGCTTGCATAACGTGTTGAAAAATACACGAGTAACGTGAGGCAAAATCCAACGATAATGCCCGGTGTATACAGAAACGAAAAGGCTTTTCCACCCAGCTCAGCAAAAACTAAACTTGTTAAAAAAGACCAGGTGAAAAACAACACGTGCATCAGAGAAGGCGCTTGGTGAACAGGAAAAAAATTCCCGCAAGATATTTTGTTCAATATCATTTTAGTGGTATTGAGAAGCAGTGTTGCTGAACGATACAAAGAAGGAAATAAATAACGTTGATTTAAAAAGAAGAAAACCATGCTGGATAACGTAAATACGGATAAGGCATAAAGGTCGTGTGCGAAATTGGAGTGATTCGTTATAAACTGCATAAGCTCGGCAGGGGAGTGAACGTTGCCAAGATTATCATCCCTGTTAGATAATGCTGCAACACCGTTAAGTGTTGCAGAGGGAAGGGCTACCAAAAAACAAATGGTGTATTCAACACATTCACGCAAGGTGATTTTTTTGTTAGATCGACGAGTTTCTTCTATAGCTTGATACCCGCGTTCAGCAGAGTCCGTTTTGCGCATATCTATTCCCTTAACAGATCAAACGAGAGGAGAATTATAACGATTATTTTGAAAAACTAAAGAAAAATCTTTGCAAATTTTTGTATCGCAGAAATTTCTTGCAGTACCTGATGATAGCAAGTGGATACTTTTTGATGAGCAATTTCATCCTGTTTTAATAAAGCTTCTAATTTAAAACAGGCTGTTTTCAAGCGTAGGGCACCGCAATAGCTGGCTCCACCGGACAACTTATGAGTAGCCTGTTGTAAAGCGTGCCAATTTTTTTGGTGATAACAATGATGAATATGTTGAACTTCTTGTGCTAAACTGTTGATGAACAGTGTTAAAATTTCTTGCATCAAAGCTTGATTTCCGCCAAAAATAGCTTTTGCTTCTGTGAGATTAATGATGGCCTTGTCCAACGGTTGTTGATTATTTTCTTGTGCGGTGAAATACGCAGTAGCGATTTTTTCGGCGACTTGTTGCGAGAAGGGTTTTTGTAATACGCGATCAATACCCGCCGCTAAGCAGGCTTGATGATTTTTCTGATTAATATGCGCTGTCAGTGCAATGATGGGCGTGTGTGTTTTTTTGTGTTCTTGTTCATAGGCGCGTAGAATCACACTGGTTTCACAGCCATTTTTATCCGGAAGCCCAATATCCATTAAAACAAGGTCATAATGATTTTTTTTAAATAAAAGAATGGCATCATGGCTTGTGCTTGCTATATCCACACAACAATTTTGTTTATTCAGTTGGACGCGGGAAACTATTTGAGCGGTGGTGTCATCTTCGACGACCAGCGCACGATACGGATAATGTGTTTGATTGTTGTTGAATGAAAAGGTTTGTGGTTGATCAATGGAGTGTGCCATTTGGGCATGCGATGCCGCCAAGGAAGGGATGGGTTGTGGATTTATCGTTTTCGCGTGAATGATATTAAAAGAGAGGGTGAACTCAAATACCGAGCCCTGATTCAAGATGCTCGTGACGTTTAAAGTGCCCCCCATAATGTCTAGAAATTTTTTAACAACGTACAACCCCAGTCCAGTACCTTGATAGTTATTTTCGTAAGAAGGCGTTAACCGCTTAAAAGGTTCAAAAATAAATTTGACTTTGTCTTCAGGTATTCCGATACCGGTGTCTGCGATGCAAAACCGAATATGCACTTTTTCTTGGGATTTTTTCACGAGATGCGTTGTTAGGGTGACATTGCCTTTTGTGGTGAATTTTATCGCATTGCTGACTAAATTGAGCAAAACGCGATGCAGCAAAATACGATAACCGTTTAATTTATCTGGAATACGAGAGTCATGTTCAATATACAGCGTTAATCCTTTGTATTCTGCTGAGGGCGACATTAATTCCTTCATGTTTTTGATGATTGAGGTCAGTGTAAAATCCTGTCGTTGGTCGGTGATATTTCCAGCGGCAATATCAGAAACTTCCAAAATTTCATTGAGCAGTTGCATCAGTTGGTTTGCTGAATGATGAGCATCTTTGGCAAATTTCACAATAGCCGAATTTTTTAAGCTTGAAATCAGAATCTCCGTTAAGCCAATGATACCGGCTAACGGGGTTCGAATGTCGTGGCTCATATTTGCAATAAATTCAGATTTTGCGTGATTGTCCGCTTCCGCGTGCTGTTTTTCATGTTGGAGTTGTGCTTGGGTTTCTTTGAGTTCGGTGATATCCAGTGAATTTCCAATGATGCCAATGATATCGCCGCGCGTATTTTTTAAAGGGGCCTTGACGCCGATGAAATACATGATCTTTCCGTTAACGTTAACGGCTTCTTCAGTACAAATGGTTTGTCCGCTGTGAATGACCTGCTGATCGTTGCGTGAGAGTTGTTCCGCTTGTTGCGGCCATAATTCCTCATCCGTTTTTCCAATGATGTCATCAATTGAAGTCAAGCCTGCAATATTCGCCATAAATTGATTACAGCCAAGGTAGCGTCCATTCTTATCTTTCCAATACAAACTACCTGGAGTGCAATCAACGATTTTGTGGAGATGATCCGTCGTATCCTGATTTTTTTGCATGTCCATTTTCCCTGTCAGTATGTACATATCAGGTATATTCTCGAGTTCGCCTGGTATGTATTTCCATGTGATGATGCCTGTTTCGTGTGCATCTCTGTGAATCATTTCTTGATGAGTTTGCATCTCTTTTTTGGAAAGATTAAAAAAACTTAAAGGATACTTAATATTTCCATTTTGACAAAGCTCAAATAGATTATTGCTCGGTAGAGAGGTACACTTTCCCGTTAAGTAGTGGATCGCAGTTGAATTTAAATGTTTTATATTCCCTTTACTGTCAATACACAGAGTAATATCATCTGCGTATTGAAGTAACAAAGAAAATAAATTTTTAATTTCGCTCGTAGAATGAGTCATTAAAATCAGTCCCTTTGCTTTTGCATGATGTAATTTCGGTAAGAAAATGGATGTTTAAGCTATCTCGTCCTGCGATATTTGGATTCGCAGAGTATAGCTTTTGTAGGGGGGTATAACAAGAAATGTAATCAACAGCTTAATGCGATATGACTCGCAAACGTTGTTAATTTAAGAAATAGGTGTACAGAAAATGTTGACACTTTTTAGAAACCAGATGCAAAGAATGGTATGGGCTCACACACAAATGGGTTTGCATACGATGGCTCGTGTGAAATCAAATCCTGATATGTTAGAAAACGTTCCTGTAAAAAAAGAATTTGATGTGGTGCCATTATTACGAAATATGGCCGCTCAATTTCACGCTGTTTATCCAGGCACTTTTGAGAATTTTCGGGTTGCTGGTGTACAGCATATGTTAGGAACCACGCGGGATATGTTTCAGGTATTGCGTGAATATCATTTGCAAGAAGCCGTATTGTGTGGAAAAAGTTATTCTACTCATCTATCAAGTGCACTTGCGTTGAAAAAATTGGGCTTTACGTTTATTTTAGATAAAGAACAATTAGCCCTAGGTGCTTATGAAGCCGCAAATCAAGCCACCATACAAGAAATGTGGAGTGTTTATGATGAAATGCAACAAGCAGATCCCAAGAAAGTTTTATTTTGCATAGATGATGGTTTTGAAGCATTGAAGCGTATTCCTGCTTCTTATTTTAATGGTCTTAAATACAAGCCTCAATTTGTTGTTGGGAAGGAGCAAACGCGCGGAGGAAGTAACGGTTCTGGTTTTAAGGGCATGCCATTTCCAATTATTCATTTAGCAGGTTCGCTTGCAAAACGCATTGAAAGCCCCGGTGTTGCTCGAGCGATTGCAGATCGATCTTTTCAAGCCTTTAAAGAAGTGGAAAGCTATTTGGATGGGACTCCGACGGTCGGTATTATTGGTTATGGTGACCAAGGTAAAGTGATTGCGAAGAAATTTATGAAAGACGGTTACCCAGTGATTGTTTTTGATAAAAATTCTTCTATGTATGATGAGAATGTGCTTGAAGAACAGCGCATGCCAAATGCCGCATTATTGTGGGCGAATGCAGATATCGTCATCAGTTGTACTGGAGTGGATATTACTCTGGATTCGAATGTATTAAATAACATTTTATTTTTGAAAAAAAAACGTCAAGTCGTGATGAGTGCGGCTTCTGAAGATCGAGAATTTAGAACGCTGCTTGAACGCATTCAAGCCGCAACGAAAGTGCCGGGTGTGACACCAAATTCGTTAAAAGACATTCGTTTTATGACGAGAGGGGGCACCGAACTCCTTATTTTGCGAGGAGGATTCCCGGTTAATTTTGACAACAGCAAACACAGTGTTGTACCTGAAGAAATTTGGCCGACGCGGGCGGGTATTTTAAGTAGTTTTTTTATGGCAAATACCCTGTGGAAACATAAAGACGCTCAATCTTCGGCATCGGTTGCGATGCTTTGTCCAGTGCTGCAATTAATGATTATTGCGGAATATGCGCGGTTGAACCCAGGCAGCCCTTTTATTCATGAATTTGTCGCCGCGGTGGATTACCTCAAATATTTTCCTGAAAATCAACACAAATCACACGTTGATTTGGCGTTGCAGCATATTGTTTCTAAATCTGAAGGAGAGCTGGTGAGATTCTCTGAAATGATTGGAAAAAACGGCTTGTTTAAAGTGCCTGAATCGCTGGTTGAACAATGTAAGACGGTATTATTCTCGCCTCGTCATTCGCCCGGGTAGCCTGGATATTTCATATCGAACAGCGAGGATCGGGGTGCCACCAACGGGAAGGTCTTTTGTTTGAAGGGCGAGCTATTCATCTTCCCATTTCAACGAGCCGCCCGCTTGATATTCAATCACACGCGTTTCAAAAAAATTCTTTTCTTTTTTGAGATCCATCATTTCACTCATCCAGGGAAATGGATTAATCACTCCTGGAAACTGTTCGGTGAGACCAACTTGTGCAAAGCGACGATTGGCGATGTAGCGGAGATATTCCTTAAACATATCCGCATTTAATCCCAACACACCGCGCGGCATGGTATTAACCGCGTATTCACATTCTAGTTCGACGCCTTGACAAATCATATGGATGACTTCTTTTTGGAATGATGACGTCCACAGATGCGGATTTTCAATTTTAATTTGATTAATAACGTCAATACCAAAATTAACGTGCATCGACTCATCGCGCAAAATATATTGAAATTGTTCGGAGGTCCCCGTCATTTTTCCGCGACGGCCCATCGCTAAAATTTGGGTGAAGCCAACGTAGAAAAACAATCCTTCCATCACAATATAAAACGCAATTAAATCACGCAGGAGACGTTGATCGTTTTCAACGGTACCGGTTTTAAAATTTGGATCGGCCAAGCTTTCGGTAAACGGCAGTGCCCAAGACGCTTTATTCGCAACCGCGGGGACCTCACGATACATGTTAAAGACTTCAGACTCTTCTAAGCCTACGCTTTCGATAATGTGTTGATAAGAATGCGTGTGCAGAGCTTCTTCGAAGGCTTGGCGCAATAAATATTGTCGGCACTCTGGGTTGGTAATGTGGCGATACACCGCCAAAACCAGATTATTAGCGACTAATGAATCGGCCGTAGAAAAAAAACCGAGACTGCGTTTGACAATCAAGCGCTCGTCTTCGGACAATCCGCCGGGTGTTTTCCATAAAGCAATATCGGCGGCCATATTAATTTCATTTGGCATCCAATGATTCGCGCAACCCAATAAATATTTTTGCCATGCCCACGTATATTTAAAAGGGACCAGTTGGTTGAGATCTGCACGGCAATTAATGATTTGTTTATCATCGACTTGAATACGTCTCGCTCCCATTTTCAGCGCCTCCAATTCTGTTGCGCCATTTTTTCTGGTTCGATGGTTAAGGGTGTGCTGGGTTTTTTGATGGGCTTTAATTCACTGTAATCATCCCAATTTAATAAGTTCTCAGTCATGTTGAATCTCCTGATATTTTTTTTATTGACACGCTTCACAATCGGGATTGTCGATTGAGCATGCTTTGGGAGTTGTATTTTGTGTGACGGCATTCAGTGCACCATCATTGATGGTGGCTTTTTCCGTGCTGCTGGCACCAAGGCTGCGTAAATAATACGTGGTTTTTAAACCGCGTATCCATGCCATGCGATAAAGCACATCGAGTTTTTTGCCGGAAGGTTCGGCTATATAGAGATTGAGCGATTGTGCCTGGTCAATCCATTTTTGACGACGAGAAGCCGCCTCCACTAACCAGCGGGGCTCAATTTCAAATGCGGTTGCATAGAGTTGTTTGAGTTCTGCGGGGATGCGATCAATTTTTTGTACGCTGCCGTTATAATATTTTAAATCGTGCACCATCGCTTTATCCCACACATTCAGCTGCTTTAAATCGCGCACTAAATACGGATTAACGACGGTGAATTCACCGGAGAGATTCGATTTCACGTAGAGATTTTGATAAGTTGGCTCGATGGATTGCGAAACACCGCAAATATTCGAAATGGTTGCCGTTGGTGCAATCGCCATGACGTTAGAATTTCGCATGCCGTGTTGTTTGACTTTTTCGCGTAAGAAATTCCAATCTAAGCGTTGTGTGGTATCTTGCTCGAGATATTTGCCGCGCACCGCTTTCAGTAGACGAATTGAGTCAATCGGCAGTATGCCTTGGTCCCACAGAGAACCGCTATAACTTTCATAGGTTCCACGCTCTTTGGCAAGTTCGACAGAAGCGGCAATCGCGTAAAAACTCATGCATTCCATACTGAAATCCGCAAATTCAACCGCTGCTTCTGAATGATAAGGGATGCGTAATTTGTAAAGCGCATCTTGGAATCCCATGATGCCAAGACCAATCGGCCGGTGTTTGAGGTTAGAATGACGTGCTTGTGGCACACCGTAATAATTGATATCGATGACATTATCCAGCATGCGAACCGCCGTTTTTACCGTGCGAGCGAGTTTTTCCGTATCCAGTGTGCCGTTGTCACGTACGTGTTGCACTAAGTTAATGCTGCCCAAGTTACAAACGGCAATTTCATCCGCTGACGTATTTAAGGTAATTTCCGTGCAGAGATTGGAACTGTGAATCACACCCGCCTGCTGTTGCGGAGAGCGAAGATTACAAGCGTCTTTAAAAGTGACCCATGGGTGGCCTGTTTCAAATAGCATGCCCAACATTTTACGCCACAGTGTGGTGGCAGAAATGGACTTGGAACGAATTTCTTTGCGACGCGCTTTTTCTTCATAAGCGAGATAATGTTTTTCGAAGGATTCACCAAACGTTTCGTGCAGTTCGGGCACGTCGTTGGGTGAGAACAAGGTCCATGGCTCATTTTCGAAAACTCGCTTCATGAATAAATCGGGAATCCAGTTTGCGGTATTCATATCGTGTGTACGACGGCGATCATCACCGGTATTTTTGCGCAAATCTAAAAATTCTTCGATGTCCATATGCCACGTTTCTAGATAGGCACACACGGCACCTTTACGTTTTCCTCCTTGGTTGACCGCAATGGCGGTGGCATCGGCTACATTGAGAAAGGGAACAACCCCTAGTGATTTTCCGTTGGTGCCACGAATATGGGCACCCATGGCGCGTACGGGAGTCCAGTCGTTACCGAGGCCGCCTGCAAATTTGGATAACAACGCATTATCTTTTAGTGCGCTATAGATGCCTTCTAAACTGTCTGAAATCGTCGTTAAAAAACAGCTGGAAAGCTGCGGATGTGTAGTACCAGAATTAAATAACGTCGGTGTTGAACTCATAAAATCAAAAGACGACAGCAAATGATAAAATTCAATGGCGCGTTTATTTTTTTGTTCACCTTCGCATTCCGCTAAGCCCATCGCGACGCGCATAAAAAAGACTTGTGGTAGTTCTAAACGGATGCTTTCTTGATGAATGAAATAGCGATCATAGAGCGTTTGTAGGCCTAAATACGTGAATAAACGATCGCGATCCGGCAAAAGGGCTGCAGCGAGTTCGTCCAAATCAAAACTGGCGAGTCTTTCATCCAACAGGTTGAGCTGAATGCCTTTTTGGATGAACCGCTTAAATGCGGTGGGATAATGTTGCTCGATGCTTTCTTTCATTAAATGGTGGGTGATGTTTAAGCCTGACAGACTTTCGGAATATAAGTCTTGCAGCAGCAAACGTGCGGTAACGTAGGTGTAATTCGGTTCGCTTTCAACCAGGGTGCGTGCCGTCATGATTAACGCTTTATAAGTGTCTTTGATGGTAACGCCATCAAACAGGTTATTTTGTACGCCCGTTAAAATCAGTTTTGGGTCGACAGCAATAAGATCTTGGCAAGCACGCTCAATTAATTGCATTAACCAGTGGGTGTCCAGCAAAATTTTTTCTCCATTATCCAGCGTCATGCGCAGTTGGGTTTGGTGCTGTTGTTGCTGTTCGCGTTGCTTGCGGCGTTCTTCGCGATACAGTACATAAGAACGTGCCACCTTTTGCTGACCTGCGTACATGAGTGCTAGTTCGACTTTATCTTGGATTGCTTCGATATGGATGGTATCCCCCTCTGGCCAGCGGTTTTTAAAGATGCCGGTAATTTGTTGTGTCAGTTCAGTGACGATTTCTTGAATACTTTGTGCACTTGTTGCATCATGACCTTCAGCAGCATTAACCGCCAGGAAGGCGTTTTTCATGGCGGCAGTGATGCGTGACTCATCAAAACGAACGACGCGGCCATCGCGTTTGATAACGCGTAATTGACCGGGTTCAATGGCGTGGAGTAAGTCGGGATCTCTGATTTCGACCGTGTCTAATGCCGTTTGATTGAGTTCCATGTTATCTCCTGATTGATAAAGTTGCGTGGTTGTGGAGGTTAAAGTCACTGTCATGCTGGCCGATGGCGAAAGTGGACAACGCTAGCCGAACAACCTCATTCCCTTGAGCCACAATATCTAGTTGTTTGTTGGTTAGATAGGCACAAGATAATGTGTTTAATGGGTGATTGCAAGAGCATATCATGGGAGCATGATGTGGATAACGTGTGGGTTAATTGTCAAAAAGGACAAGTCATCGGATGGGCTAACGCATTTCAAGGCGTTGGACCTGGATGTTAAAAATCGGATCGGCCATTGGAGATTCCATTTATGGTAAAACACTTACACCAATGTCAGAGATGGGTGTCGTCATGAATAAAGTACAAGTCGATGAACAAGGTTATCGATGCGGAGTGGGGATGATTATCTTGAATAGGGATAATCACGTATTCTGGGCGCGTCGCCATGACCATAAAGAGGCTTGGCAGTTTCCGCAGGGGGGGATTCATCTCAATGAAAACGTACGGCATGCGCTGTATCGGGAATTATTGGAAGAGGTGGGGTTGCGTCCAGAACACGTGGCGGTGATTGCAGAAAGTAAACAATGGTTAACTTATCGGTTGCCATACGGTAAGCAAGATATTGAAGGGCAGAAGGTAGCGGGACAGCGGCAAAAGTGGTTTTTGTTACGGTTATTAGTGGAGGATGAAAAAATTAATTTGCACACAACGCCAAAGCCAGAATTTAACGCATGGCGATGGGTCGAGTATTGGGAGCCACTGACACAAATTGTGGCTTTTAAACGTGAAGTGTATCAACAAATATTGGCGGAATTTGCGGATTACCTTTAAAAGCGCAAACCCGGCGAGTATTCGCCGGGAATTGCTGAAAAATCGCTTGCCTCGTTGTCATTAGACTTTACAATGAAGAGAAATGCCAGGAATTCCCCATCTTTCGATGGAGAATTCCTTAAGTTGCTAGATAATGGATTTGGGGGAATTGCTGGAGAAATTTTGTTTGTCATGTCTGCGGCACAAGGTTGGGAACATGTTGAAAATACTACAAAGAATATCGCAAGAGGTGAATGCAGCTCCCAACATGGAGTCCGCATTGGCCACCGTTGTGCAGCAAGTTTGTCATATTCTGCAAGCCGATTCCTGCAGCATTTTTATTTGTGATGATATCAAAGGTGAATATTTACTAATGGCGAGCATGGGGATCTCCATCGAACCCAATAGCAAAGTTCGTTTGAAATATGGGGAAGGTTTGGTGGGTTTGGTGGGTGAACGCGAGGAACCCATTAATTTAGATAACGCGTCGGCACATGCAAAGTTTTTTCAGCACAGCAAAGTCAACGAAATGGATTTCAAAGGTTTTCTGGGTGTCCCTGTGATTGAACAAGGGGAACTCTTAGGTGTTTTAATCGCTCAAAAAACAGAGGCGTGTTTTTTTTCCGAAGATGAAGAAGCGTTTTGTGTGACATTAGCCATACAGCTAGCCTCGAGCTTAGCACGCGCCAAAGCGCGTGGCTTGATAGACATGCTTCGTTCCGACAAGCGACGTCGGAATGTGGAGACGATTTTATCGGGTGTTTCTGGTGCGCAGGGGGTTGCGATTGGGACGGCTATTGTCGTTTATCCGCCGGCTGATTTGGATGCGGTGCCCGATAAGCAGGTTGAAGAGGTGGAACGAGAAATCCATACGTTTGAAATCGCACTGAAAGGCGCGCGCGAAGAAATTCATGATATTCAATTGCGGGCGAAAAGCACGTTGTCGATCGCAGAGCACGCGATTTTTGAAGCCTATTCTCGAATTTTAGATAGCCGAACGTTAATCAACGAAGTGTTGGATCACATCAAGCAAGGGCAATGGGCGCAAGGGGCACTGAAAAAAGTGATTAACAAACATGTGTTGCAATTTGAATCGTTAGAGGATCTGTACTTACGCGAGCGTGCCACGGATTTTCGCGATTTAGGACGACGTATTTTGTCACATTTGCAATCGAGTGAACGAAAAACACAAATTTTCCCTAAAAATAGCATCTTAGTGAGTGATGAAGTGACCGCAACCACGTTGATGGAAATTCCGCAAGAGTGTTTGCGTGGCATCATTTCTGGTACGGGATCGGGTAATTCGCATGTCGCCATATTAGCGCGTGCATTGGGATTACCAACCGTGATGGGGGTCACAGGAACACCGCTCGATCAGATTGCGAATAAAGAATGTATTGTTGATGGCTACAACGGTCAAATTTATTTATCGCCTTCTGCAAGCATCAAAAAAGAATATCGTTTACTGGCGGAAGAAGAACAGCAGTTGGATCAGCACTTAGAATCACAGCGTGATTTACCGGCGATGACCAAAGACAATCATAGTGTAGCATTATTTATTAATACCGGTTTGGCTGTTGAAGGAGGATTATCACTCAGCGTGGGTGCCGAGGGGGTTGGATTATATCGTACGGAATTACCTTTTATGATGCGGGATCGTTTTCCGAGTGAAGAAGAGCAGCGTATCATGTATCGGCAATTACTCAGTACGTTTATGCCGCGACCGGTTGTGATGCGTACACTGGATATTGGAGGCGATAAAGCGCTACCATATTTTAACATTAAAGAAGAAAATCCTTTTTTAGGATGGCGCGGGATACGTGTGACGCTCGCACATCCTGAGATTTTTTTGCAACAAGTGCGTGCGATGTTGCAAGCCAGTCAAGGACTGAATAATCTATCGTTGATGTTGCCGATGATTACTGCCGTGCATGAAGTGGAAGTGTCATTACGGTTGATCAATCAAGCCTATGAAGAATTGCAACACGAGGGCTTTTCGATCGTCAAACCTCAAATTGGTTTAATGATAGAGGTACCGGCAGCAGTTTATCAAGCGTATGAATTAGCAAAACGTGTGGATTTTCTTTCGGTTGGCAGCAATGATTTAATTCAATATTTATTAGCTGTCGATCGCAATAATCCGCGTGTAGCATCATTATATGATGGATTTCATCCTGCGGTATTGCGTGCGTTAATGCAAGTGGTTAAAGCGGGCCATCGTGCGGGAAAACCCGTTAGTATTTGCGGTGAATTGGCCGGCGATCCGGTCGCCGTCGTTTTATTGTTAGCCATGGGTTTCAATACATTGAGTATGAATGCCCGTAGTTTACCGCGCGTGAAATGGGTGATACGCAGTTTTACGCTCGAGCGTGCGCAGGAACTTTTAGATGAAGTATTGAAAATGGATGACCGCAAAGAAGTGCGTTTGCATTTAGAGGTGGCATTAGAAGAAGCGGAATTGGGGAGTTTAATTCGTGCGGGACGTTAATCCAGAGTGAGAAATTTATGTTGCAATATCCCTCTATTGACCCGATTGCATTCCATCTGGGGCCGTTGAAAGTCCATTGGTATGGCTTAATGTATTTAGCGGCTTTTGTGATTGCTTGGTGGTTGGCACTGTATCGAGCGAATCAACCCAGCAGCGGATGGCGTGATTTTCAGGTGACCGATTTAATTTTTTATAGCGCGTTAGGTGTAATTTTGGGGGGGCGAATGGGTTATACGCTTTTTTACAACCTAGCGGGTTTTTTGTCGAATCCTTTGACTCTTTTTGCCGTGTGGGATGGGGGGATGTCTTTTCATGGAGGCATGCTCGGTGTTGGTATTGCCACGTGGATTTACAGTCGAGTGCAAGATCGTTCATGGATTCGCGTTATCGATTTTGTCGCACCATTAGTGCCGCTCGGTTTAGCGTGCGGTCGTCTGGGGAATTTTATTAATGGAGAATTGTGGGGGCGTGTAACAACGTTGCCGTGGGGCATGATATTTCCAGAAGCGGGTTCCTACCCGCGCCATCCTTCACAACTGTATGAATTTTTTTTAGAAGGGGTGCTGTTGTTTATTATTTTGTGGACTTATTCTGCAAAGCGGCGACCTCCTTTTGCGGTAACGGCAATGTTTTTACTATGGTATGGTATATTTCGCTTTGTGGTTGAATTTTTTCGTCAACCGGATGTGCCGTTAGGATTTGTTGCTTTCGGCTGGGTGACCATGGGGCAGCTCTTGTCATTACCAATGATATTGGTAGGATTAGTAGCGTTAATTTGGACTTATAGAAACAAGGAACGTTCCTATGACTAAACAAATTATTTTGATTATCTTGCTGTCGGTGGTGACGATTCTGTTCCAGGAACAACTCAGTCATGTGCTGGATAGCGTCGTGTTCGTGCATAATCGAATTGCCGAAGCGCTGCGTCTGATTTTTGCGGATGATAATGTTGGGCGTTTAATTCAAGATATGATTGCATTGCTGCTGATTCCAGTCATTTGTGGTTTGTTGGTCGCTTCGGTTTTTTGGCTAATCAAGCGTGCGCAAATGCCGCATATTATGGCAATCATTTGGGTCGTATGGTTAGTTTTGTTGGTTACGATGATTGCGCAAAATACGCCGATGTCCGCACCAATGACGCAAAGGACGTCTCACCCAACGGTATCTGTTTTATCGACTTATCAGTAATGTTTTAAGGAAAGGTATGCAGACCTATTTACAGTTTTTGCAGCATATTCTCGTACGAGGCGGAGACAAATCCGACCGCACGGGCACCGGTATTCGCAGCCTTTTTGGGTATCAAATGCGGTTTGATTTAATGAATTCTTTTCCATTACTCACCACCAAAAAATTACATTTGAAAAGCATTATTTATGAATTACTGTGGTTTTTGCGTGGCGATACGAATGTAAAATATCTCCAAGAGCATGGCGTTTCGATTTGGAATGAATGGGCAGATGAAAAAGGGGAGTTGGGCCCGGTGTATGGCAAACAATGGCGAAATTGGTTGACACCCTCTGGTGAACGCATCGATCAAATAACCACCCTCATTCACAACATTAAAACCGATCCTCATTCTCGCCGCTTGATTGTGAATGCCTGGAATGTAGGAGAAATTCGCCATATGGCGTTACCACCCTGTCATTTGCTCATGCAATTTTTTGTGATGAAAGGACAGTTGTCTTGTCAGTTGTATCAGCGTTCCGCGGATGCTTTTTTGGGCGTCCCGTTTAATATCGCTTCTTATTCGTTGTTGACGTATATGGTCGCAAAAATCTGTGACTTACAACCGAAAGAATTTATTTGGACGGGCGGTGATTGCCATATTTATTCAAACCATTTTCAACAAGTGGAACAGCAGTTATCGCGCACACCGCGCGCATTACCGCAACTTATCATCAAGCGCACGCCTGATGCGATTGATCAATTTGATTTTAGCGATTTTGAGTTTGTGAATTATGATCCCCACCCCTCGATTCGTGCTCCCGTAGCGGTGTAGTTCATCAAGAAGGCAACATAAAAATTGTGGGTAGCACCTCTTATCTCTCCTTTAAAATTGTGGGTAAGCACCTCTTACCTCCCCCTTTGAAAAAGGGGGATTGAGGGGGATTTAAAAACACGAGGTTTTCTTATCTTTTTTTCAAGATAACATGATGAATGCTTTATTATAATCTGAAACTTAAAAAAAGAGCCAGAGTACTTCGTTGCCATCAAACAGATGCTGAGCGACTGCTATGGTCACGTTTGCGTAGAAAACAGATGGCTTCGATCCAATTTTATCGTCAAAAACCCATTGGGGAATATATTGTAGATTTTTACGCGCCTTCTAAAAAGCTTGTCATTGAAGTAGATGGCGGACAACACTTCGAAAAAAAACATCTACAGTATGATAAAAAACGTACCCATTTTTTGATGGAACTGGGGCTAAAAGTCCTGCGGTTTGATAATATTCAGGTATTGCAATCGATTGAAGAGGTCATGGAGGTCGTGTTGAAAGAACTCTGTGGTTGAAGGTTCTGATTTTTTATCCCTTTGGAAGTGAAGGATTTTAAAAATCCCCCTCAATCCCCCTTTTTCAAAGGGGGAGGCAAGAGGTGCTACCCACAATTTATGTTCTGTCCGCGAGGGCTGGTGCGCAGCAGGGCAGTTTGTTTGGCCGTCATCCTCAATCCTCAAAAAGCAAAATGATCTATATTGATAAGTATGAAAATAATCAGTATTCCCTCGGGTATTGCGGCCGGTGATGCTGGTTGCAAAGATGGCCCTCCCATTATTTTAGAGCAATGGCAGAAAAAATATGGCGGTAACGATATTGAATTTGTTGTCGTAAAGCCAACCTGTTCATGCACGGACAACGTGGAATGCGTGCGTTTGATCAATACTGAGCTCAGTGAATGCACGGAAGCCGCTAAGGTTGAAGGGAAATTTCCCATTATTATCGGCGGTGATCATTCCTGTGCGATTGGTACGTGGAGTGGTATTGCCTCTGCTTATCAATCACAAGGCCCTATTGGTTTGTTGTGGTTTGATGCGCACATGGATGCGCACACGTTCGAAACTTCAGAGAGTCATAATATTCATGGTATGCCAGTGGCTGTTCTTTTGGGGAAAGGAGATGCGCGTTTAACGAGCATTAAAATGAAAACCCCTAAGATTTTACCTGAAAATCTTTGCCTTTTAGGCGTGCGCTCTTACGAACAGAGCGAGCGTGATTTTTTGGACTCGCAAAAGGTGCGAATTTTTTATCAAAAAGAGATTGAGAAAAAAGGTTTCCTGCCGGTATTTCAAGCAGCGCGGCAACATGTGTTGCAAAATACGGTTGGTTATGGCATTAGCATTGATTTGGATGGGATAGATCCGTTGGATGCTCCGGGTGTTGGCGTACCTGCTCCTCAGGGTGTGCGAAAAGAAGATTTGTATGCAGCCTTTCAGACAATAGTGACTGACCCTCATTTGCTGGCGGTCGAAATCGCGGAGTATAATCCCTATCGTGACATTGATAATAAAACAGCGGATATCGTGCTTGCTTTGATGTCGGCGCTTATTTTCGCAAGAGCATAATGGCAAGGGGGTCGCCTCGGATTCATGTAGTTGCTGCAAATAAGCCCGGGGATTTTTTTTGAGGATACTTCTATGGGCCATAGATTTTATTTAGCAATCGTTTGCATGTTCATTACGATGGCTGCTGTTGCTGGTACAACGCCAACCATCATCGATAAGCCGATTGATTTTGGCAAGGAACGCATAAAGCTTACACAGGAATATCGACGCATACATTACGGGATTACATCCCCCAGCATCAAGATTAAACCCATCATGATTGTTCTTCATGCCACTGAAACAAAGAATTGGCAAGAGGCCTATCATACCTTTTATCCGCCCCAAATTACCGGCCGTCCCTATCTCACTCAATTCGGGCGGCTCAATGTATCAGTGCCCTATTTGGTTGCGCATGATGGGACAATCTATCGTTTAATGCCAGATAATTGGATGGGAAGACATGTGATTGGATTAAATAACATGGCTATTGGTATTGAAAATGCCGGCATGGAAGAGGGAAAATATAAGTTAACTAAAGCTCAAGTTGCTTCGAATGCTTATTTGATTTTTATGCTTAAGAAAAAATATCCTTCAATAAAATATTTAATCGGGCATTTGGAATATGGTCGTTTTCAAAATACCCCACTATGGGAAGAAAAAATAAAAGGTTACTTCACTGTCAAGCAAGATCCCGGTCCGCGCTTTATGAAAGCAGTGAGAGCCAAGGTGAAGGAGTTACATTTGAAGGCGTTTTACCAGCAATTCCCCAAGTTCATTATCTAACAACTTATTGTTTTAGAAAACAAAAGATTGAAACAGTGGGGGATTATCAAGGGGGAGCTTTGCGCGCTCCCGGATTATCAAGGGGGAGCTTTGCGCGCTCCCCCTTGATCGCGAGGATGCAGGTCCCCTGCAGCCCGCGTCAATAAAAGGGAAGGGATTCTCCATCGAAAGATGGGGAATTCCTGGCGTTTTACTGAGAAATCGCGACAGCGCTGGTTTTTTGTTTTCGCTCGTAGCCATAATGTTTGATGGAATTTAATCCCTTGAGCATCATGACGGCCTCATATAATTGGTAATCGGACTCGGCGAGTGCCAGTTGAGATTTTAACAATTCTTTGCGCAGTGACATTTTCGTGCTTAAGTCTTCTTTTTCTTCTTTGTTGGTGATGAGATGATTTTCAAAATCCGCTTCATCCACAATAAAATTATTGGCATCCAAATCTTTGACCGACAATTGCGGTATCGTGACATCCGGAATAATTCCATGCGCTTGAATCACTTGACCCGCTGGTGTGTAATACAAAGCGGTGGTGAGTTTAATTGCGCTGTCATCACCGATCGGTAAAACCGTTTGCACAGAACCTTTACCAAAACTGCGTGTACCCATGATGATAGCCCGTTTGTAATCTTGCAGTGCACCTGCAACAATTTCAGAGGCAGAAGCAGAGCCCCCATTGATGAGCACGACCATCGGTATCCCTTTAATTAAATCACCGGGGGTCGCTTGAACATGCATATCAGAGCCTGGAATGCGGCCTTTGGTATAAACGAGGTAGCCATTGTATTTATTATTCATCTGGGTTGAATCCAGAAAGTCATCCGCGACGGCCGTAGAGACATCTAACAAACCGCCCGGATTATTACGTAAATCAAGGACAAGGCCATATAATTGGTCTTTGCTTTCAGCTTTAATTTTTTCGATGGCATCACGCAGTTGTTGTTCAACAGGACCTTGGAAAAAAGTAATTTGTGCATAACCATAATGGCCTTCCACTAATTTACTCTTCACGGACACTAATTTAATTTCGTCGCGCACGACATTCAAGACCAACGGTTGTTCTGTTCCTTTGCGTAAAATGGTGAGTTGCACGGTCGTGCCTTTTTTACCTTTGATGCGTTTTACCGCTTCATCTAAATTAATATCGCGAATCAGTGTGCCATTGACTTTGATAATGAGATCTTCGGGTTTTATGCCGGCTTTTTCAGCAGGGGAGTCATTTAATGGACTAATCACTTTTAACAGGCCATCTTTAATGGTGAGCTCAATGCCAATACCAACGAATCGACCGGAGACAGCCGTTTTTAATTCTTTTAACGCGTTGGGATCCAAATAACTAGAATGAGGATCGAGGCTATCGACCATGCCACGAATGGCGTTATTGAACAGCGTATTATTAGCGGTTTGTTTGATGTAATACCGATGGATAACGGCAATTGCCGTGACAAAGCGCACGATGTCGTCGCGTGGTAAGCGTTGATTGGAAGGAAGATCACTGACCACTTGATTGGGGGCGAGCGCCTGTGGCAGAGTGACGAATTGCGTGGGTTCAGCCGAATAGCCCGTAGAGGCTGCTACAAACACTAACGAAGCAAGACTTAACTTGAAAATTTTTAACATTGCTCCTGATCTCCCTTTTGCTTGCAGCTCGCTCGTTAGCGCACTTTAAGTACACCATTGGCTTGGATCGAGTGGTTTTGCGTTAAAACGCATTTCAAAATATAGTCCAGGTTGTGTGTATCCACCACTGTTACCCACGTTGGCTATTGTTTCACCGGATTGAACGGAATCGCCCACTCGCTTTTCAAGGTTGTGGTTACGTCCATACAAACTCATATAACCATTACCGTGATTTATTATTAATAATAGCCCATACCCTGGCAGCCAGTCTGCAAAAATGACTTGTCCAGCGGCAATAGCACGAACGGGTTGATTTGCTGCAGATTGAATCACAATCCCGTTCCATCTTAACTCGCTTTGATCGATCTTGGTACCAAATTTATTTGCCAAAGGGCCTTTCACAGGCCAAGGCAATTTGCCTTTGAGGTTTACAAAATGCGAATCAGTGGGCATGGCTTTTGACGGTTGCAAGAGCAAGAGAGTCCGTTCCAAGCGTTGTTTATTGGCAATCAGTTGATCTAATCGTTGTTTCTTCGTTAAGATGCGCCCGTTAATTTGTTGGACCAATTGTTGTCGTTTTGTTTTGATGGTTTCCAATGTGTCGTGTTCTTGTTGTTGCTGGTTTTGCAAGGCGAGTAAAATCTTTGCCTGTTGCTTTGTTTTGAATTGGTAGTCTTGCAGTTGTTGGATATGATGACGCAACGTTTGAATGGTTTGCGCTTCATTTTTTGCGAGATAATGGTAGTACATGCGCATTCGGCTAATACGGCTGCTGTCCGATTCGTCCAGCAATAATTTTAAAAGAGGAGGGTGGCCGAGCATATAGGCGGCGCGAATTTGTTCTTTTAAATATTCATATTGTTGATGAATCGCTTGTTGAGATTTTTTGGCTTTTTGGTTGAGTTCTTTTAAGTCCTGTTGTTGATGATCAAAATGGTGTTGAGTTTGAGTGAGTTTTTTTAATAAAGTAGCCTCGGATAATTCCGCCATTTTTAATTTTTTTTCTGAAGCAGCACGCAATTGCTGTTCGTGATTGAGATCTGCTTTGATAGTGGCAATAGAATGTTGTAGCGTTGTTAATTTATGATTTTTATCAGTAAGGGGGGCTGCATTCGCCGTCGCAATACTAAAAAAAATCAAAATCCCCGTGGCAAGCCACGGGGTATTTTTCCCAATTATAATTTCGCCTGCTCGGGAAACCCTCGCGGACGGCGACCAAAGGGGAGCGAACGCTCGCTCCCCTTTGGAAACCCCACGCGAGAAGTCCCGCGGCAAGCCGCGGGGTATTCCGCGAATAAAAAAGGCAAAGGCGGTAAAAATCCATTTCGTCATTTTTTTGATTGAGATTTTTGTTCCAGTTTCAATAAAACATGCCCCGTCATTTCTGGCGGAATTTTTACGCCCAATAAATATAGGATGGTGGGAGCAATATCATCTAAGGCGCCAATGTCATGTTGAAACGTTGCCGGTCGGCCAAGGTAATAAATAGGAACTAAATTATTGGTGTGTGCTGTATGCGGTTGATGGTGCTGTTCATCGTACATGCATTCAATATTGCCGTGATCCGCCGTAATTAATGCTTCGCCGCCCACTTTTTCTAATGTGGTGAGAATGCGCTTCATGCATTCATCCATCACAGCGACGGCTTGTTTGGCTGCATTTTCAATGCCAGTGTGACCGACCATATCGGGATTAGCATAATTACAAATAATCAGATCGTATTTTTGGTTTTCAATAGCCTGCGTTAATTTGTCGGTTAATTCAATGGCGCTCATTTCAGGTTGCAAATCATAAGTGGCGACTTTGGGGGAAGGAACTAAAATGCGATCTTCGCCGGGGAGCGTTTTTTCAGAGCCGCCATTAATAAAATACGTGACATGGGCATATTTTTCAGTTTCTGCGATGCGAAGTTGTTGGAGTCCAAGGCTGGCTACATATTCTCCTAACGTATTGAGTAATACCAGCGGAGGATAGGCGACTTTCGCGGCTAAGTTTTTATCGTATTCAGTGAGTGTCACGTAGTCGCTGAGTTTTGGAAAAACTGGACGTTTAAAGCCATTAAAATCGGCATCCGTCAAGGCGTAACTGAGTTGTCGTGCGCGATCGGCACGAAAATTCATGAAAATCACAACATCACCGTCTTTTATTGTGATTGCTTCACCGTTCTGATTTAAAATGCAGGTGGGTTTTACAAATTCATCCGTTTGTCCCTGTTGGTAGGCATGTTGTAAGCCTTCAACCGCAGATCGTGCTTGAGCGTTTGCTTTGCCTTCGGTGAACAGGCGATAAGCGAGTTCCGTACGATCCCAACGTTTGTCTCGATCCATTGCGTAATAGCGTCCCACGATCGATGCGACTTGACCGCTGCCAAGCGTTTCATAAAGATCTTGCAAAAGTTGCAGAGAAGCTTGTGCCGATTTGGGAGGGGTGTCGCGACCATCCAAGATAGCGTGACAATAATTTTGGGTGACGCCTTGCTGATGAACCAGTTTGATAATGGCGGCGATGTGCGTTACTAAACTGTGTACGCCGCCCGGGGAAGCGAGACCCAAGATATGCACGGCCTTTTGTTTCTTTTTGGCCGTGTTGATGGCATCGAGTAAAACAGGATTTTTTTCAAAGGAACCCTCTTTGACAGCGGTATTAATTCGGGTTAGCTCTTGCGGCACTTTGCGTCCGGCGCCAATATGCAGGTGACCCACCTCAGAATTGCCCATTTGGCCCTCCGGTAATCCAACAGCGGTCCCAGAAGCTTCCAACAAACCATGGGGATAATGTGTCGTCATGCGGTCAAAGGTTGGGGTTTTAACCGATAGGATAGGGTTATGGCTCTTTTCTTCGCGATATCCCCAGCCGTCCAGGATAATCAAAGTGATTGGGTGATGTGCTTTCATAGCGCTCCGTTGCCGAGTCAAAAAAGGCCATTCTACTGAATATCCCTAGGGGGCAGCAATGCTTTGCTGAACTATTTCTGGAGGTTTGATTTCCCCTAAAATATTTTGATTTATGGAATTTCTTTTAATTTTATATTAAAGATCATCCAGTATAATTTCTTTGCCAGAAGCTCTCCTGCTGACCAATAACGATAGGGGTTCTCCAGGGAGTATGCATGAAATAACTTTTACAACTTCTAAAAATGTAACTATTCAGCACATGAATAACTGATCTACAAATTCGCAAGAATGAGACCAGTTTTCACGCAAAATCGATGAGAAAGCGGAGCATACACGATAGTATGTGAGCATTTTGAAGAGATTTTGCGTGAAAACTGGGCCATTATTGCGGATTTCCTGTGAAGGCTGAATAGTTACCTAAAAATTAAAATAAGGTGGGATTCGATATGCCTCAGCAGCGACAACAACAGATGATGGATGCGATAGCAGTAGGAAGCGTAGAAGAACTTCGAATTGCATTAGACGAGCGGAATCCAGAAGATGGTGTTCCTTCGGCTAATGTAAATCAAGTTCGTGGTAATTGCACAGCACTTCATGCTATTTTGTTTACCGGTCATCTGCCAGTCGTGAAGCGACAAATGGTGCAGCTTATTTTAGATTTGCGTGACAATAACGGCAATGTAGTGGCCGATTTAAATAGAGTGCATCCAAATGCTGGAGCAGTACTAACAGCTGCAATTGAAAATAACGATGTGCAACTTTTGCAACAAATACTCGATGTAAGAAATAGAGATGGTGCTCTTGCCGTTAATGTATTAGCAGCAGGTCCACATGGTGGTTTTTGGTCGCCAATGACAAGGGCTCTTTTTAGGAACCGACTAGAGGTCGTTCAATGGTTAGTGGATGCGCGACAACCAAATGGAGCCCCTCTTTTTTCTCCAGAAGACTTGCGTGACGCATTAGCCGGCGCTCATGGCACGGGTGGAGTGCGACCTGATAATAATAATGCAACAAGATGGATGAGGCAGCACTTATTAGCTATGGGCCTGACGCCACCGGAACTTCAACCTAATCTGTATGACCGAGCTCTGCCTCAAGAACCAGAAAGAGCAGCAGTTGCATTTGCGAATGAGTCACAAAACACGCATCGTCCGGTAGTTCTTATTAGTGTTGAAGCGAGTTTTAATCGATTAAAGAACCGATATGGGACAAAACAAAATATTCAACAGGCGTTAACTTTCATTAGGTCTCATATTTGTCAAGGGGACTATTCGCAAGGGGTTAAAAGATTCGCATTGAGATGTTTAGACCGAATTGAACGAACAACGGAGATTCGAATGGGTATTGATTTGACTCAGGCTCAAGCGTTAGCGTTAGTTTGGCAAGCTTGTAATGACAGGGACACTGTTGTAGAGGGTGTCACGGCACCACTGAGTGATAGCGATATAGCGCATCGGATGCATACGATGGTTAATCATCTGGTTTTAGCGCAAACCACTTATGGCCCCAACGACCCTGCTTGTTTTGTCGGTACATTCAATAAAATTGCTGAAATTTTGGATCGTGTTCATCCTGATGTAATTATTGTCACAGGGGGCGCTAATTTAATGTCAATTGCTACAGAAAGAGCGCGTGTTATCGTACGTGATCAATTGAATCAAAAAAAACGTCAAAAACAAAGAAGCATTCTGAAGAGTTGGGGTGAAGAGGATGAGCAGTCAGCCGCTCACCAGTTTCGGGTAGAGGCAAAATCTGTTGCGCAAACTCTTTTGAAAGACGAGTTTCAAACTCTACTAGATGAAGCTCAAAGAAACGGGATAATAGAATCCTTGGGCGATTTGCCAAGGCCCCACAGTCAATTAAATGCATTGGTTGACGAAATAGAAAACATGCCAATTAATGGTTGTGATGCTAAAAAAACATTGGTTAAAGAACTCCATGAACAAGCGCTTGCTGTTTATGATCATCAAGATTTTGATAGCCCCGTTCGGTATCAAGCACTACGCAATAAGCGAGAAGTCTTTTTAGAAGTTGAACGAGCTGAACGGTGCTGTGATAAAATATTAGAATATTATCGAGGTAAAAATTTAGCCCATAAGGAAGAGGTGATCTGTTTAAAGCGGACTATTTCCGATCTTTACCAAGATGTTGGCCTAGACCCTATAAGCTGTTCAATTCATCTGCATAATAAAATCGATGCGGTCATTGCTGATATAAAGAGAAAGGATAAAGCCAACTCACCACATTCTTTTTTTGGTGTTAACAGTGAAATGGTTGCGGCTTTTAATCAAGCTCTTGAACAATATCCTGTTTTGGGCCCTTCTTCTCCCGAGGAATCGTCCTTGGTCAGTGGGAATAGCCGATAAAAATACCCCATGGCAAGCCACGGGCTATTTTTCCTGTAACAATTTCGCCTGCTCGGGCTGTGGGACTTAAATAGACACAAAAGGAGGTGTAACGATGGCGACCAAACAATTCTTTCCTTGTGGCAGTTGGTCGTCTCCCATCCGTGCTGAGTTGGTGGCACGTTCTTCCCATGAGCTTAGCCAACTCCATGTGGACCATGGTCATGTCTATTGGATTGAGCAGTTCCCCGAGCAGAAAGGTCGGCGAGCGATTATGTGTTATGACCGCTCAGGTAATATTGGTGAGTTAACTGATCGCAATTTTAATGTGCGTAGTCGAGTACACGAATACGGCGGTGGGGATTATTGTGTTCAACAAGGAAATTTATATTTTAGCAACGATCGCGATCAACAGTTGTATCGCAAGGATAGTGCGCATTTACCGGTACCGTTAACCCCCAAACCATCACAACCCATGGCGTGGCGTTATGCCGATGGCGGTGTCACGCCCGATGGAAAATACGTGATTTGCGTGCGAGAAACGCATAGCGCAGGGCACGACGTCAAAAATGATCTTGTTTCTATTGCAACAGATGGCAGTCAACGCATCGAGGTGTTGACATCCGGTGCGGATTTTTATGCTTCACCGCGTGTGAGTCCGGATGGCACGCGGATTTTATTTTTAAGTTGGGATCACCCACAAATGCCGTGGGAGGGGACTGAATTACACGTATTGGAATTCAAAAACGGAAAAGCAGTTTCGAAACCACATTATGTATGTGGTAGCAACGATGAATCTATTGGTCAGCCACAATTTTCTTCAAAGGGTGACATTTATTTTGTATCCGATCGGACAAATTGGTGGAATTTATATTGTTATTCTCACGATGAAATTAAACCCGTGGTAACGATGGCGGCAGAAATTGGTTACCCTGCCTGGATTTTCGCGACTAAAGTTTATGACATCGTGGATGAGCATCGCGTGGTTTGCATTATCAATGAAAATGGTCGTCATTGGTTAGCGATTGTTGAACATGGCAACATCACCAAAATTCCAACTGACTATGATTGCTTTTCTCCGACCTTAGCGGTGGAAGGTGATTTTATTTATTGTATTGCTGCACATGGTGCAGCCGCATTCGCGTTGTTACGTATTCATTTAAAAACGCATCAAGTGGAAGTCTTGCATTCGAGCTCATCGTTGTTAGTGGATGCCGCTTATTTAAGCTTGCCGGAACACATCGAATTTCCAACCGAACAACAAAGAACTGCACATGCGTATTATTATCCGCCGCAAAATTCACATTACGAACCTGAAAAAAACGAATTGCCACCATTGATGGTGTTAAGTCACGGCGGCCCCACGGGAGCTGCTACCACGGCGTTAAATTTAAAAATTCAATATTGGACAAGCCGCGGTTTTGCCGTGGTGGACGTCAATTATGGTGGTAGTGTCGGATATGGTCGTGATTATCGTGAACGTTTGCGAGGTCAGTGGGGGGTTGTGGACGTTGCTGATTGTGTCAACGCAGCGAGATATCTGGTGCAGCGCGGCAAGGCTGATGCAAATCGTTTAATTATAAAAGGCAGCAGTGCGGGTGGATTTACCACGTTGTGTGCGTTGATCTTTTACGATGTTTTTGCGGCGGGGGCAAGTTATTATGGAGTTGCCGATTTAGAAGGATTAATGGCGGATACCCATAAATTTGAAGCACATTATCTTGATCAGTTGATTGGCCCGTATCCACAAGCAAAGGAAATTTATCAAGCGCATTCGCCATTGTACCACGCCGAAAAATTGCGGTGCCCGGTGATTTTTTTTCAGGGTTTAGAAGATAAAGTGGTTCCTCCTTCGCAAGCAGAAGCGATGATGCGAACCTTAGATGAAAAACAATTGCCGTATGCTTATGTTGTTTTTCCGCATGAGCAACATGGTTTTCGAGACAGTCAGTCGATCGTGGCCGCGTTAGAAGCAGAATACTCCTTTTATTCGCAGATTTTTAATTTCATTCCAGCGGACCCCATTGCGGTTGTGGAGGTGAAGAACAAGGTCGGTGGATAAACACTTCCACCGCAAGCCGTTTCTCAGTATACTTTGGGACCGCGATTCATTTACATTGAGAACAATATGAACACGTTTTTGGCGTTTCTCGCACAACATTGGCTTTTATCAACACTTTTTATCATTGCTTTTTGTTGGTTGATTTTTGAAGAATCTCGTCATCAAGGCTTAGGGGGAGCTCGCCAGTCACCGCAGGGGGTGACGCATTTGATTAATCGTGAAGATGCTGTGATTGTTGATTTACGTGATGCAAATGCGTTTCGCGATGGTGCGATTGCAAAAAGTATCAATATTCCCTATCCTCAATTAAACCAAAACCTAGTTCAGCTGGAGAAATTTAAAGATCGACCTATAATTCTAGTTGATGCAATGGGCCAGCAATCCGCACAGGTTATGCATAAACTCAAAAAACACGGTTTTGCGAAATTATTTTTGTTAGGAGGTGGTCTTTCTGCTTGGAAAAAAGCGGGCTTACCCCTCAAGAAAAATTGATATCCTCAAACCCTGAGCGTTAGCCCGGGGGGTTTTATAGGAAGTCCTTATGGTTAAAGTTATTGTATATTCTGCAGAGCACTGTCCTTACTGTGATCAAGCCAAACGTTTATTGCAGAAAAAAGGCGTGAATTTCGAAGAAATTCGCGTTGATCTCGATGAAAAGAAACGTGCAGAAATGATGGAAAAAAGCGGTCGACGGACAGTGCCGCAAATCTTTATCAATGATCAATCAATTGGTGGTTTCGATGAGCTTTGGGCGTTAGAGCAGCAAGGTAAATTGGATCCTTTATTAAAATCAGTGTAAAGAAACGTGGGGGATAAAATCAGTGGCAGCTAAAAAAAATTCAGCTCAAACGGCACAACAACCTGAGTTTGGTATTCAGCGTATTTATATCAAAGATATTTCCTTTGAATCTCCGAAAAGTCCCAAAGTCTTTTTAGAACAGTGGCAACCTGAATTAGAAATGGATATTGGCACCAAAACAGAAATATTGGGCGATGATATGCACGAGGTGGTGTTAACCGTGACCGTGACCGTTAAAATGAAAAAAGAAACGATATTTTTAGTGGAAGTGCAACAAGCGGGTATTTTCTCCATTAAAAATTTCCCGAGTGAACAATTGCGGCCCATGCTCGGTAGTTTCTGTCCGAATATTTTGTATCCGTATGCGCGTGAGGCTGTAACAGATGCGGTGATGAAAGGGGGTTTCCCACAATTGTATTTAGCACCTGTAAATTTTGATGCGCTGTATCATCAGCACGAACAGCAACAAGCTGCAGAAAACCAATAATCAGACCATGAATGAGCAAATAAAACTTCCTATGACAGTCATCGGTGCAGGCTCTTGGGGTACTGCGCTTGCTTTATTGTTAGCGCGTAATGGAAATACCGTTCATTTATGGGGTCATGACCGCGATGATTTGTTAATGATGCAAAAGCAGGGCGTGAATTCACGTTATTTACCGGATTTTCTTTTCCCTGAAAATTTACATGTAAAATTAGAGTTGGTGGAGGCACTGCATGGCGTGCGGGATATTTTAATTGTGGTTCCGAGTACCGCGTTTCACGCGGTGATTTCACGTTTGGTGCCCCTCATGACAAAAAAACATCGCATTGTGTGGGGCACCAAAGGATTGGATGCAGAAAGTTGTGAAACGCTTGACAGGGTTGCGCAGCAAGTCTTAGGTCATCACGTGTCTTTAGCGGTATTGTCGGGTCCGAGTTTTGCCAGTGAGGTAGCGCAAGGATTACCGACTGCTGTGACATTAGCCTCAAATGATGAAGCGTTTGCGGATGAACTGGTGGCGCGATTTTCCAATGATACGTTTCGTCTCTATAAAAGCAACGATTTAATGGGCGTTGAATTGTGTGGTGTAATGAAAAATGTTTTGGCGATCGCTGCGGGTATTTGTGATGGTTTAAAACTGGGTGCCAATGCTCGCAGCGCATTACTCACACGTGGTATGGCGGAGTTGGGTCGTTTATTGCAAGCGGCGGGCGGTGATTCGCGTACCCTCATGAGTCTGGCGGGTTTTGGTGATATTATTTTAACGTGTACGACGAATCAGTCGCGCAATCGTCGCTTTGGATTGATGATTGGTGCTGGAATAAGTGTTGCGGCGGCGGTTGAAAAAATTGGCCAAGTGGTTGAAGGCTACGTCAATGCGTCACAGTTACAACGTCTTGCAAAAAAATACGAACTTGATATGCCGATCGTCAATGCGGTCTATCGTATTTTAGAGCAGCATTTATCGCCGAAAGACGCCGCCGCAGAATTATTATCGCGTAAGTCAACGGGACGGTGGGGCTAATCTCCCCACCCCCTGGGCGTCATTGTTCACTCATTCATAAGCTGCCGCCACGCTTCATAAACAATAATGGCTACGGCATTAGAAAGATTGAGACTCCGGCTTTCTGGCTGCATAGGAATTTTAATTTTGTGTTCCAACGCAAACGTTTGTAACATTTCCGCAGGTAAACCACGAGTTTCTGGGCCAAAAATAAAAAAATCCTGATCTTGATATTGTACGGCGGAATAATATTGCGTGGCTTTTGTCGTACACGCAAATAAACGTTGTGGTTTTGCCGTTGTCATGAAGTGATTGTAATTATCGTATTCTTTGATGCGCGCCCATTCGCGATAGTCCAGCCCGGCGCGTCGCAAGCTTTTTTCTTCAAGTTGAAATCCGAGTGGATGAATCAAATGCAATTGTGCCCCGCAATTAGCGGCCAAACGAATAATATTACCGGTATTGGGTGGAATTTCAGGTTGATAAAGAACGATGTGCAGCATCATTATGGAGTCTTTTGATGTGGTGCCGTTGTTTTGTCATCAAAAGAAAAATCATCCTCAGGAGGTGGGTCATTAGAATGATTGACATTATCTTGAGATGAAGTATCCGAAGGCGTTTCTTCTTCTTGCAGCGGATGATGGCGAGAATAATCGCCTTGGGCATCATTCGCGTCAATTTGTTGACGGCGATGTTGCAGATAAGCATCGCGGATGGCAGCATAAGGATCAAACGACTCATCGATCATCTTATCCAACGGTAAGAGTTGAGCGCGCACATTGACATATGAGACAGCAAACGGAACGTAAGTGATGACGTTACTTTTAAAATAAAACAGCGGATTAGTGGCTGCTGCAAAAGGTAATCCCACCGTATCCCGAATGGTGGAAGGTCCAAAAAACGGTAACATGAGATAAGCAGAATCCTTTTTAGCGCTCCAATGGGCAAACGTTCTGCCAAAATCGTTGCTGTGATAGGGCAGCCCCACGTGTTTTGCTACATCAATTAATCCTACTAAACCAAACGTGGTATTAATGATCATGCGGGTAAGGTCGATGAAGGCATAATTTATTTTACCTTGTAGTAAATCATTCACCATGACAGTAGGTTCTAATAAATTGTTAAAAGCGTTGGATACGCCTTTTTGAATGGGGGGAGCAACGATATTGTTGTACACCACCGCCGTGGGTTTCAGCACTGTTTTATCTAGGCATCGATTGAACTTAAACATCCCCCGATTGAAAGTCTCAAAGGGATCACGGGGATCGGTGGGTTTTGTGTTAGCACATCCAAGGAGAGAACTGGCGGCAAAGGCTAACATGAGCATGTGGGTGAGGTTATTCATGCGATCGTGCCGTCCTTAGTCAAGTATTGCAACCTATTGAATTAGTTTAGCGAATTCTTTAGTCTGAGGCTACACCCGCATGAATTCGCCAGGAATTCCCCATCGGAAGATGGGGAATTCCTGAACATTTCTTGTTATCCTCCAGGGCCAAGGTTATACTGGGGCCCTTCGTCTTGGGAGGTCATCATGCCGTCATTACACAATAAAATTGCCGTAGTTACAGGGGCAACAGCAGGGATTGGTCGTGCGTGTGCAGAGCAGCTGGCAGCAGAGGGAGTTCATCTTATCATTACCGGTCGGCGAGAAGATCGATTAACCGCTTTCGCGGGTGAATTACAGCAGGCGCATCCCATCAACGTATTGCCGCTGGTGTTTGATGTGCGAGATTACTCGCAAGTCAAACGGATTTTTGCAACGCTGCCATCCGAATGGCAAGCCGTTGAGATTTTAATTAATAATGCGGGTTTGGGTTTAGGATTAGAGAAAATTCAGCAAGGTGATGTGAATGACTGGGAAGTGATGATTGATACCAATATTAAAGGGCTATTGTACGTGACACAGCAAGTATTGCCGTTGATGTTAGCACGTAATGCAGGGCATATCGTCAATTTGGCATCGATTGCTTCTTATCATGTTTATCCAGGAGGGGCGGTGTATTGTGCGACAAAATTTGCGGTGCGGGCTTTAACGCAAGGCATAAAATTAGATGTGCATGGCTCGGATATTCGTGTTAGTGAAATTGCACCGGGCATGGTTGAAACAGAATTTTCCGAAGTGCGTTTTAAAGGTGATGTACAACGTGCGGCACAAGTGTATGCAGGAATGACACCCCTCACCGCGAATGATATTGCAGATACCGTATTATTTTGTTTGACGCGACCCAGACACGTGAATATTCTTTCGATCCATGTCAATCCTACCGATCAATCCTCACCGGGTCTCGTTCATCGCCGCGGAGTTTAGTATGTTTGTTAATATTGCCGGTTATAAATTTATTTCTATTGCGTTTCTTGAATTGAATGCAATACGTGATCAGTTAAGAGAATATGCGTTGCAATTAGAGATTAAAGGCACTATTTTACTGAGCACCGAAGGCGTTAATATTTTTGTTGCGGGCTCTTACTTGGCAATGGATGATTTTAAAAAAAGAATCACTGCGTTTGCGCCGTTTGCAGATATGCACTTTAAAGAAAATGAGTCGCCCGAATTACCTTTTTCCAAAATGTTGGTGCGCATTAAAAATGAAATTATCGCCATGGGGCATGAAGAAGTGCGTCCTGAACATGCCACTGCGCCTTATATCGATCCTGTTACTTTACAACAATGGTATGAAGAAAAACGAGATTTTGTTATTTTAGATACCCGTAATGATTACGAAGTTGCAGTAGGCACGTTTGAAAATGCCATTGATTTAAATATTGAAAATTTCCGTCAATTTCCAGATGCAGTGAAAATGCTACCCGCAGAAATGAAACAAAAACCCGTTGTTACCTTTTGCACGGGAGGTATTCGCTGTGAAAAAGCGGCGGCTTATATGCAGCAGCAAGGGTTTAAAGAGGTGTATCAGTTAAGTGGAGGCATTCTTAATTATTTTGAAAAAATGGGCGGTACGCATTATCGTGGAGAATGTTTTGTTTTCGATAAGCGTTTAACCGTCGATACCAAATTAAATAGTACAGAAACCGAATGTTGTTTTGCTCATCGATCTGAAACAGAAACCAATACCACCTGTCCTTATTGCCAACATTTACGGCAAAGCCGTAAAACGGAGCCACAACTATAGATAAAAAATTGCGACACAACCGAATTCCTGAGCTTTTACTCTTCACACGGACCTGCTAAATTAGGGCGTTACCATTAGTGCAAGCTCAATAGGTTAAGAGAGCGACGTTCAACAATGAGGCCCTGCCAATGAATTTAGACTATTTGGATTTTGAGCAACCCATCGCAGAATTACAGGAAAAAATCAACGAGTTACGTCGAGTTGGGTCAAGTCAGGATCTCAACTTGTCAGAGGAAGTGGCGCGTTTGGAAGAAAAAAGCGCTGTCTTAACGCGACAAATCTTTACAAATTTATCGGCCCAGCAAATTGTGCAATTAGCGCGGCATCCCTTGCGACCTTACACACTGGATTACATTGAGCGTATTTTTACCCATTTTCAAGAGTTACATGGCGATCGTCATTTTGCCAGTGGCTCAGCGGTGGTGGGTGGGCTCGCTTATCTTAATGGCCAATCTGTTATGGTGATCGGTCATCAAAAAGGGCGAACGACCAAGCAAAAAGTGGAACGTAATTTTGGTATGGCGAATCCAGAAGGTTTTCGCAAAGCATTGCGTTTGATGAAATTGGCCGAGCGTTTTGATATTCCTGTGATAACTTTAATTGATACGCCAGGGGCTTATCCGGGTATTGGTGCAGAAGAACGAAACCAGAGTGAAGCCATTGCGCGTAATTTATTAGAAATGTCGAAATTAAAAACGCCGATTATTTGCGTTGTGATTGGTGAAGGGTGTTCCGGTGGTGCTTTAGCCATTGGTGTGGGTGATCGCACGCTGATGCTGCAATATTCGTATTATTCTGTCATTTCACCGGAAGGTTGTGCATCCATTTTATGGAAAAGTGCAGACAAAGCACGAGAAGCAGCAGAAGCGTTAAATCTAACGGCCGATCGCTTGCTCGCATTAAAATTAATTGATGCCATTATTCCTGAGCCATTAGGTGGAGCGCATCGCCACGTCGATGAAATGGCCGCAAAATTAAAAGAAGTTTTAACGGTCGAGTTGAAAAAATTAACCGCTAAACCACTGAACGATTTATTGGAACAGCGTTACCAGCGTTGGTTACGCTACGGCTCCAATGCAACTTAATGCCGCCGCCCTTCAACACCGATTAAGTCGTTTAACGGATAAAACGAAATTTTGCGTTGCACTGAGTGGTGGGATTGATTCCTTGGTATTATTGCACATCTTGAGTCAATGTGTACCTCCTTATGTTATTCGTGCCATTCATATTAATCATCAACTGAGTCAACAGGCGAATGTGTGGCAGGCACATTGTGAAATAATCTGTGAAATGTGGAAAATCCCATTTAACGCTTATTCAGTCACGATTAAAAAATTAGCGGGTGAAAGTTTGGAAGCGCTCGCACGCGAGGCGCGTTATGATACATTAAGCGAACATGTCGCAGCGGACGAATGTTTGTTAACAGCCCATCATGCGGATGATCAAGCAGAAACGATTTTATTACAACTGATGCGTGGTGCGGGTGTTGCTGGTTTGGCGGCTATGCCGGGGAAAAAAAGTTTTGCTAAAAGCTTTTTATTGCGGCCATTGTTAGAATTCAGTCGTGCGGATATTGAAGCGTATGCAAAGTCGCAGCACTTGTCCTGGATAGAAGATGACAGTAATGAAAATCTCGCTTTTGATCGCAATTATTTGCGTCACCAGATCATGCCATTACTAAAAACACGTTGGCCAAAAGCGCCATTTTCGATAGCCCGCAGTGGCGAACATTGCGCGGCAGCAAAACATTTACTTTTTGAAATTGCAGCAAAAGATTTAATTTCTGTGTTAGGCGATCATCACAGCATTGATCTTTCAAAATTGTTGGATTTACCGTTCATAAGGCAGCAACATGTTATTCGATATTGGATTCATCACCAGGGTTTTTCGTTACCGAGCACGCAACAATTAGAGGAAATTTTTAATACCGTCATCCATTCCCGCTTTGATGCAATTCCGTGTGTGGAATGGGAATCACAACAAGTGCGGCGTTATCGGCATCATTTATATTTATTGAAAAAATTACCACCGGTATTGCCGATGCACCCCACGCAATGGGATTTTACGCACGATCTTATTCTTCCAAATATGCTGGGAATTTTACAGGTAAGAAAAGTGCGAGGTCGCGGATTAAAATTGCCACTCCAACGGGGTCCTTACTTCATTCGTTTTCGTCAGGGGGGCGAAGTTTTTGTTCCATCAGGATGCCAAGAGCATCACCGCCTTAAAAAATTATTCCAAGAGTGGGGAGTGCCACCTTGGTTGCGTGAGCGTGTGCCGCTTTTGTATTGTAAGGAAGAGCTGATCATGGTGATTGGGTATCGCACGGCAGAAGGGTTTTCGGTGGGTCCTGATGGGGAGGGAATTGAGATTACGTTGACTCAAAACTCGAATGTGCGTGACTCCAAGTTTTAACACGGGGCGCAACATAGAGGATCTCTGAAAATAGCTTCAATATTCTGCCAGGCAATAGCATCGATATTCAATAAGGTATGATTTTCGCTGCCCGCATAAATTAATTTGCAATTTTCAGCAACCATATTGCTGAGGTGTTGCCATTTGATTAAATTGTTAAATAGATCTTTACGTAAAGTAGTCGTGGACTTAATTTCGATGGCGATAAGTTTTCCGTGATATTCGAACGCAATCAATTTCCAGCCCATTACTGTCGCGCCAAAAATATAAAGTTTGTGATTGTCCTAAATTGCAAAAATATTTTTTTATAGTGCTTATGACATACCCTTCAAAGATGGCGCCTGCATGAGCATGGATGTTGAGATGATCTGCAGAATGTATGCCAAGTAAATAACAAACCAAACCAGTATCGTAGAAATAGAGTTTAGGGGATTTAATCAGACGTTTATTGAAATTGTTAAAATAAGGGGGTAAACGAAAAACAATATAACTGGCTTCCAAAATGCTTAACCAGTGACTGACTGTGGTATGTGAAATTCCCGCATCAAGAGCAAGTTGATGTACATTCAGCAGTTGGCCATGACGACCTGCACACAAGCGTAAAAAACGCTGAAAAATGGACATTATGTGAATAAACTAGCATTAATTTATGTATTTTGCAAGTTAAACATTCAAAATACATACCATTCGCTTTGGCCTGGGGATATTTCATAACACACACGTTCATTATTGACTTTTTGAAAATTAAGCTTAGGCAGCTTTACGCAACGGCTTTACTTTTTGGTGAGTTTGTAGCGCATGCCACAAGTCCCAATTGCGTTGCAAGTTCAGCCAAAACTCGGGTTCCATCTTAAAAGCATCTGCTAAAGTTAAAGCAGAATCTGCTGATATCCCGCGTTTTCCATTCACAATTTCATTTAAACGCGCGTAAGTCCAGCCTAAATGCGCCGCAAATTCTTTCTGCGTTACACCATTGGGCTCAAGAAATTCTTTTAATAACATTTTGCCAGGATGTGTGGGGGCTCGATGACGAGGCAGCATAATCATTCTCCTTTTCAGTGGTAATCAACAATATCGACGTCATAAGCATTGCTTTTTTCCCATCGAAAAATAATAGCCCATTGCTTATCTATTTTAACACGCCAATAATTGGATAAATTTCCCGTAAGTTTGCTCAATTTGTTGCTTGGCGGAATTTTTAGTGTTTCAACTCGCGTAATAGCATTGAGCTGGTCCAATAGTCGTCTTGTTTTATCATGCAAGGAGAGCGGCAACTTTCTCGCGTACCGGCTAGAAACTCCATCAAAGACATCTTGGGCGAGCTTGCTTTTGAAATTCCTTATCATCATGATTACAGTATATATCGATACACGATATTTTTCAAGCTTGATAGTGAAGCCAACCCCTGGGCAGCCTTGACGCATCAATCTGGACAAAGCCTTCATTCAGCTAGTTAGAGCATCGACTGAAAATTTTCGTCGAGCTATAATGACTCCCTACACCCTTAAAGTTGAGCCTATTATCTGCACAGATGGTTAAGCCATGTTTAAAAACACTGTCGCCACGATGCTACCAAATTCTGATAATATGGAACAATCATTTTTTAAGGATAGTGAGTCGAGATTACCTCAACCTGCATCCGAATCGATATCACAACTTGAATTAGAATGCTAAAGAAAAATAATGTATTGAAATCAAATCTTCGTCATGATAAGAATAAGCCTCAAGATAACATTCTTGAATCGGATCATCGCTTTGTGAAGCGACGAATAAAACAGAGTTTGTGGTTTCAAGAATTTCATAGCGCCTAACGAACGATTGCCGGGTATGAATCAATGCACATGATTCGAAAAGGACAGATTCGCTATGTCAGGAAAAATGATCCAATTTCACAGAAAAATTTTGTCGAAAATTTATTTTCCGTTTCTGCTTAGAAAATATTTTGTAAATTTTATCGGAAAAATTAAAATTTGCGACGGATCCGTTTTATGTATTAGCAGCCTAATTGTGCTCAGAAGAAATGCGGTTGTAAGTTTTTTCGGCAGATGAAAAATTTGCGACACAGCCAAAATAAATACACCTTCAGGAGATTTAACCTATGTGGGAATTAAAAGAAACGAGAGCTCATAGATTTCGATATGCAACAACCTTTTCTCAAGATAACAATGTTGTTGGTTTGTTTGGAGAAAAACACATTAATTATCGCCGAATTATAGTATGGGGGTATCTTTGGAAGGAAAGATATCCTTCTTGGGAAAAATTAGAAGTAATTTGGTCTGGATCGAATGGATTTGATCTAGCCCAACAGATAGGTCCTGAGGACTCAATTGTTATAGAATTACAAGGTTCTTTTTATTCCTATGGCGAAAACTTAACGCTCTATTGTGCTAGTGGGCATGCATATTTTGCTGCTTATGCTGACATTCTTGTGCATTTAGCAAAAGATTGTAGCGATCTTGAAAAAAAACTTGATTATCTGCTGAAGGCTAAAATTTATCTACGAAAGGCTTCTGAACTTGAAGGAGGTAACACATGGCTTGAATCTGAAATTTTTACACAATCTGATTGTGAACTGCAGAGAATAACAGAACACTTAAAATATAATCATCATTCCAACTCAAATGTAAAAGATCTTCTTGGCAGATATGATGCCCAGAAAGAAGTTGAGAAACGACGGGAAGCTGAGTTAAAACGTGAAGAGGAATTAAAAGAGCGACAAGCCAGGGAGGAGGAACGAGAAAGGGACCGAGTATCAATGCGTGCTTACATTGAGAGGCAGGAACGTAAATTAGAAGAAGCACAGTGGGGTTACGAAAACGAAACAAAGCCAGGGCCTGATGAAGAGTATAGACCTTCTTATTATAATTACGAACTTTCATATCAAGCTAGGCAGTATAAAGATCGGATTGATCATTATCAAGAAAAAATCAGCTCTCTGGAGAGCGAATTTTCAGAGAAATTTAAGCTATAACCGCAACGGATCCATCCTTTAACTAGCTGATTTTTGTTAGTTTTGTTGTCTCCATTGACTGGTTCATACTTTATGGTCTATATTTTATAGACCATAACAAACGAGCTTATAGTGTATGATAAATAATAGGTTACCATTTGACATTTTTCCTCTTTCCGTTGCGATGGGAAAAGCATTTTGCAATCGTCAATCTGAAACAGAAAATCTTAAAACTTTCATTTTACATCGCAGGCCGGTTCTATTGGTTTCTCCGAGGAGATATGGAAAAACAAGTTTAGCATTACATGCAATTCAACAAACTGATTTTCCATATGCGCAAATAGATCTTTTTTCAGCAGTTGATGAATTAGATATTGAAAGGGCAATATTGAAGGGAGTCGGGAAACTCATTTTTCGGATGGAAAGCATTCCAAAACGCGCATTAGCATTGGCAAGCGATATTTTTGAAGGTTCTCAAATTCGCGCAGTCCTGAATAAAATCGAATTATCGATCGATATAAACAGACGAAAGGAAAAGCCGGCTTATCATGTACTGGATTTACTAGAACGATTGGAACGTCTTTCGGAAAAAACAAACAAAAGAATTATTTTATTTTTCGATGAGTTCCAGTGCATTGGTGAGATTACACCGAATCACGCAATGGAAAGCGTTTTGCGTCAAGTGGCGCAACTCACGAAATATATTTCATTCATTTTTTCAGGAAGTAATAGACATTTGCTTCATGAGTTATTTGATGACAGAAACAGGCCATTTTACAAGTTATGCGAAAGAATAACGTTAGATAGAATTTCTGAGGAGGATTATGAAAGGCATATTCAAAAGTTTTCACAATCTGTGTGGAAATCGGAGTTATCCAGTCGAACCTTAGATTGTTTATTTACCTATTCTGGGCGGCATCCCTATTACCTCAATCTGATTTGTTCGAGATTTCTTTTAGAAAAGAATTTACCAGATCAAGAGGCTGTTGAAAAAATATGGAATCAATATGTTTTTGAGGAGCGCTCAAGTGTTGCTTCTGAATTGGAATTATTAAGTAAAAACCAGAGAAAACTGTTGACTGTATTATCACGTACCGACGGAACGAATTCTCCATTAGGTCGAGAATTTATTCAACGAGCAAATATGTCAAAAGCAACCATTGACCAATCTCTTACATTTCTAGAAAAAAAAGATTATGTTTATAAAAATGAGGAGGGTCATATTGGTGTTTTAGATCCGCTTATAAAAACCGTACTATCGAATTTGTAATTATTTTTATAGAGGATGCGGCCCTGCTTTATTTCGCGCCTCGCATCTCCACTTTTATTCGCCAAAGAAAAAAGCACGGCAATTATTCTTTTTATTGATGAACTTCAAGTTATTAATGAGCAAGAGCTGGCCTCGCTCATTAAGGCTTTTCATGTTGCAGCTCAAAATCTACTGCCTATCACCATGGTGGCTGCAGGCTTACCACAAATCGCAGGAAAAATGGGGGAAGCTAAAACCTATGCAGAACGGTTATTTGAGTTTAATCATGTGGGTCAACTGGATCGTGAATCTGCTCTTCAAGCACTGGTTATTCCAGCCGAGAAACTTGGAGTTTGCTACACTGAAAGTGCATTAAATGAAATTTTACAACAAACATCAGGATATGCTTATTTTTTGCAAGAATGGGAAAAACATGCGTGGGATATTGCTACAGAAACCCCGATTACTCAGGGAGATGCCAGGGAAGCAACGATACATGCTGTTAATGATCTCGATGCAAGTTTCTTTCGAGTTCGCTTTGATCAGCTCACTACCATGCAAAAACGTTATTTGCGAGCGATGGCTGAACTAGGTTCTGGGCCTTTTTCGTCGGGTGGGATTGCGGCAACACTTGGGAAAAAAGTTACTGATTTAGGACCAACACCCAGCCAATTAATTGCAAAAGGGCTAATTTACAGCCCATCCCATGGCGAAACTGCTTTTACTGTTCCGCTGTTTGATGCATTCATGAAGAGAATGATGAGGGATTTTTAATAACTGGCCTGGATATTTCAGGTTGCCTTTTGAAGATGACGGCCACACGAAGTGCTCTGCCGCCAACGGGAAGGTCTTTTGTTTTCAGGGACGCACATCCTGTGCTCGACGCTCCTTACCCTCCCTGGTCGCGACGCCCTTCAAACAAAAGACCTTCCTGTTAGCGGCATACCGACCCTCGCCGTTCGATGTGAAATATCCGGCTAGGAGACGCCAGTAAATTGCGACCGATAGTGCCCCTGCAAAGAAGCTACTTCTTCAACCTCAGGCGGTGGAGCTGACAGTAAGACTGCTTGGATATCGACTCCATTTCCCGAGCGCGTGAACCACCCGCAACAATTGCCTGCGATAGAAGATACACTATTTGCGGTTACATAAAAAACTTGCTTTGAAAGTTTCATTGCGGCGTCAAAGTTCGGTTCCGCTTTTGCCATACAGAATACGGTAGACAAAATGGCAACACCAGCGGCAATGATGTAGCGAGTGAAGGGTTCTGCTAACGCGTAATCGTCGGCGAAATTCGCAAATCCGGGATAGCGGTTTTCGAGAATACCCCAGGTTTTATCGACGTTAAATGCGGCATTATCGCCGAATTTAATGCTATCCAAAAGAGAGGCAATGACGAAAGAATACCACAATGCCTTGACTGCTTGTGTGGTTACTGCGTGCGTTGCAGAGGCATTCGAAGCTTTTTTTAAATAATTATAAAAAGGCTGAGTGTTGGTAACAAAGGCGAGCGGTACGCTGGTGAGTACTGCAGAAAACGTAATGAAATCCGCCATGCTAGGAGAAAAGGTAAAATCCGTATTAAAAATGTAATTACATTCATTTAATGCATTTTGCAATCCTTCCGCCGTATAAAACCAGGCAGTACAAATTACATAAGGGAACACGGAGATGAGAGTCACCAACATGGATAATAATGCTTTATAAACATCAAAATCAAAAATGGTACGGGGACAATGAAATAGTTTTTCAAATAATTTATGCAGCTCTCGATCAGTGTCATTACCTTTGAGTGAATTATTAATAAGGGTTTTTCCCAATAAACTCACAAAGAAGTTAATGACAAAAATGACGCCGCGCCAAAAACGAGATTCCACCAAGGTTGCGCCTTCAATACCGCTTAATGCGACAGTGCCGGTTAATAATACGACTAATCCAGGAAAACCTTTAGAAATATTCCACAATAATGTGGCGCCGAGTGCTTTTAGCGCTGTGAAAGAGGCTTCGGAAAAAGGCTCATTTTTAAAATCATGCCATAACCTTGCAAGCCAACTGACGTCGTAAAAGCGAATTAACTGCGTGCGCGCCTCTATTTCCTCGGGATTCGGTTTGAAACTCGTTAATATGACCAACTTTTGCGGTAATGAGGCGCTTTGATAAAAATTCTGTTGATATTGAGTTAAGTCGTTGCGATTGATAAAGATGAGATCTTTTTTATAAGTTTTTTGATAATGGGCTTGCAGAAGACGAGCCATGTTAATAAATTTTTTAGGAATGATGACGGTTTGTGTGCCTTCTTCTAGGAAGTTGAGGTACTCACTTTCTTCTAGAAAGTGATGACGGCGATAGATTTGCAAGTTACTGGGATCAATCGCCACAACAATCCGTGTGTGCTCACTTTCATACATTCCTTCCGCCAGTTTTCTGGCGAGATTCGTATAAAATCGTGTTTGTGGGCCATCAAAAATAATATTTTTTAATATACCACGGTCGATATCGAGTTCTAAGCCTTCTACTTTGTTGCCCAGTTCAGGAAGAATTTTTGAAAATAAATTTGAATCGAAAGTGGCAAGCGCAAAAAGCACATTTGCTGTGTAACGTATTTCCGGTGAGATTTTTTCTCTGTAATTTCCTTCAAGAGAAAACCAGTTGACGGCTATATTGACGCCGCCAAAAAAAACGCCTTGTGCTGTTTTAAAGAGTGCTGATCCTTTACCTTGGTGAGCAAGGCTGTGAGTCCACAATTTTTCTTCGTATTTTTCTTCTTTCATCGGGGTTGTGATTTCACTAAAAGAAGTGATGGGAAGTTCGACGTTATGAATATCTTCAAAATGAGCACGCATAAAAAACTCCTTCTATATACTGCAAGCGTTTGGAAATTAGGCTTTGCCACAACCCTCTGCCAGCGCTGAGTTATTTTTTTAACGCAGAGACGCAGAGGTACAAAGGCGCAAAGAAAGAATATTATTCTAATCCATTCTAAAGTATTAAATATTATTCTTCCCTTTGCGTTCTTTGTACCTCTGCGTCTCTGCGTTAAAAAAAATTCTTGTTGGTCATCTGAGGCACCTAATTTTGAAACGCTTTTAGTATAGTGTTTCAGATAAATATTTTGGTAAAAATGAACTATCAGAATAAAGTGTTTGCTACGCTAAATGAATTGCAAGATGTTGTCAAACGAATGGAAAAAATGGAGCGGAATATTTTTATTTCTTGAAAATTTTTATTAAAAAAAATTTAACACCGCTGCTTAAAAATCAAATTCATTGCTTATCGTTTACATCTGGTGTAACACTAGGCTTACCAAAGGATTCTTGTTAAGATGGGCGGGCATAAGCGCGTCGCTTTTATGTTGTCCACAAATTTAACGGAACTTTATGATAGAAACAGCAGAAATTCCTCTGCCCCGAATTAGAAATTTCTCGATTATCGCTCACATCGACCATGGTAAATCTACCTTAGCGGACCGCTTTATTCAAGTCTGTGGTGGGTTGAGCGATCGCGAAATGAAAGCGCAAGTACTTGATTCTATGGATATTGAGCGCGAACGCGGTATTACCATTAAAGCACAAAGCGTCACTCTCTCTTATCGCGCGAAGGACGGTGAAGTTTACCAACTCAATTTCATTGATACACCGGGCCATGTGGATTTTTCCTACGAGGTATCACGTTCATTATCTGCCTGTGAGGGGGCGCTCTTGGTGGTGGATGCGGCGCAAGGCGTGGAGGCTCAAACGGTGGCCACCTGTTACACCGCATTAGAGCAGGGTTTGGAAGTGTTGCCGGTATTAAATAAAATTGATTTACCGCAAGCTGAGCCCGATCGCGTGAAACAAGAAATTGAAGATGTCATTGGCATCGACGCCACCGATGCCATTGAAGTCAGTGCAAAATCGGGTATTGGTATTCATGAATTATTAGAACAACTCATTCAAAAAATTCCAGCGCCCGTGGGTTCTGCGGATGAACCATTGCAAGCATTGATTATCGATTCCTGGTTTGATAGCTATTTAGGTGTGGTTTCGCTCGTGCGCATTAAACATGGCATTTTGCGTAAAGGAGAGAAAATCAAAGTGATGTCGACCGGTAAAGAGTATCAAGTCGATCAACTGGGTATTTTCTCCCCGAAGCGCCAAATTTTGTCGCAATTGCGAGTGGGTGAAGTGGGTTTTGTGGTGGCGAGCATTAAAGATATTTTTGGTGCGCCTGTAGGGGATACATTGACGCACGCCAAAAAATCGGCCGATAAACCTTTGCCGGGTTTTAAACATGTGAAGCCGCAAGTTTTTGCCGGCATGTTTCCCGTTGAATCTGAAGATTATGAAGCATTTCGTGAGGCGTTAGCAAAACTCCGTTTGAACGATGCCGCCTTATTTTATGAACCCGAATCATCCGATGCTTTAGGTTTTGGTTTTCGTTGTGGTTTTTTAGGTATGTTGCATATGGAAATTGTGCAAGAGCGTTTAGAACGTGAGTATGATTTGGATCTCATCACGACGGCACCCACCGTTGTTTATGAAATTGTGACAAAAACCGGTGAAGTGCTTTACATCGATAATCCCAGTCGTTTACCAGAACCGAATAAAATTCAAGAAATTCGAGAGCCCGTTGCGTTGGTGAATATTCTAACGCCAGCGGAACATTTGGGTTCTGTGATTACGCTCTGTATTGAGCGACGTGGTGTTCAAAAGAAATTATTGTATTTAAGCAATCAAGTTTCATTAACGTATGAAATTCCGATGAGTGAAGTGGTGTTGGATTTCTTTGATCGATTAAAATCAACTTCACGTGGTTTTGCTTCATTGGATTATAGCTTTGACCATTTTACGGCGGCAGATTTAGTAAAATTAGATGTGATCATCAGTGAAAATAAAGTCGATGCACTTGCCGCGATTCTTCATCGAGAAAATGCGGCTTCGCGAGGACGTGATTTAACAGAAAAACTAAAAGAATTAATTCCACGTCAAATGTTTGAAATTCCCATTCAGGCGGCGATTGGTACAAAAATTATTGCACGTACTACGGTTAAAGCATTGCGGAAAAACGTCACGGCAAAATGTTATGGCGGCGATGTGACACGTAAGCGAAAATTACTCGAAAAGCAAAAAGAGGGTAAAAAACGCATGAAACAAGTGGGTAAAGTTGCCATACCGCAAGAAGCCTTTTTGGCAGTATTGAAAGTGGATAAAAGTAAGTCCTAGGAGTGATTATAACGTGGATGATAATTTTCAAACTCTCACCGAGCGATTAGGATATGTTTTTCAACATATTGAATTATTGAAGCAAGCGTTGCGACATCGCAGCGTTGGTTCTATCAATAATGAGCGTTTAGAGTTTTTGGGGGATGCGATTTTAGGATTTGTCATTTCCGTGGAATTGTATCAACATTATCCGCGCGCAAAAGAAGGTGAGTTAAGTCGGTTGCGTTCTTCTTTAGTGAATCGTGAAGCGTTAGTCGATTTAGCGTTAGAATTGCAGTTAAGTGAAGCCCTTATCTTAGGCGTGGGTGAGCGCAAAAGCGGTGGTGCGCAACGTCATTCTATTTTAGCGGATGCCGTGGAAGCACTGATTGGCGCCATTTATTTAGATAGCGGAATGGACTCTGTGCGAGCGTGTATTATGGACTGGTTTGGGCAGAAGCTGCATGACTTATCCCCACAATCAGCGGCTAAAGACCCTAAAACGGCACTGCAAGAATGGTTGCAAGCACATAAATTTCCGCTACCGCTTTACGAATCATTTCCTTCCGGAAAAGCGCATGAGCAGATATTTCGTGTGGTTTGCTCAGTGGAAGGTTTGCCACATCGTTCGGAAGGGATCAGTACCAGTCGGCGTAGAGCAGAACGAATCGCGGCGGAACGTTTTTTGGAATTATTACATGACAAATAAAATAACGTATTGTGGATTTGCTGCAATTATTGGCCGCCCTAACGTTGGAAAATCAACGCTGTTGAATGATTTGTTGGGATTTAAATTAAGTATTACTTCCGCAAAACCACAGACTACACGACATCGGTTATTAGGTATTGCAACCGAAGATCCCTACCAATGGATCTTTGTGGATACGCCTGGACTGCATCAAAGTGCTCAGCGCGCTTTAAATCGTTATTTAAATCGTGCCGCCCTGCGAACGTTACATGACGTGGATGTGATCGTACTTGTCATTGATTGTACGCGATGGACCACAGACGATGAGTGGGTATTATCGCATTTAAAAAAAATAAAAATTCCCGTTATTTTAGCCGTCAACAAAATTGATAAATTACAACAGCGTTCGGATTTGTTACCGCTTTTGAAGACATTTGAAGAAAAATATCCGTTTAAAACCGTGGTGCCAATATCCGCCCGTTTGGGCGAACAAGTGATGCTATTGAAAGAGCAAATTAAAAAATATTTGCCAGAATCGCCTTATTTATTTGAGGAAGATCAAGTGAGTGATCGCAGTCTGCCATTCATTGTTGCAGAAATGATTCGCGAAAAGTTAATGCGACACCTCGAAAAAGAGTTACCGTATTCACTGACGGTCACCATTGAGGCATTCATAGAGGAGCCCGATTTGGTGCGAGTTTCAGCGGTTATTTGGGTTGAAAAAGAAAGCCATAAACCCATTGTTATCGGTAAAGGTGGCGATCAATTGCGAAAAATTGGCAAATTAGCACGCCGTGATATTGAGCAATATTTTCAAAAACAAGCGTATGTGCAGCTGTGGGTGAAGGTCAAACCCGGTTGGACAGATGATGAAAAAATGCTGCGTCAATTGGGTTATGACGATGAAAGATAATGAGCGTTGTTATGCAGCGTGTTGATTTGGAGCCGGCATATGTTTTGCATCGCCGACCTTACAGCAATACGAGCTGGATTGTCGAGTTTTTTACGGAAAATCACGGTCGTGTGGTCGCACTGGCGCGTAGCGCACGGGGCTTAAAGTCTCGCTATCGTGGAAAAATCGAATTATTTTTTCCGATGTTAATTTCATGGTCGGGACGCGGTGAACTAAAAACATTGGGTCAGGTGGAGTTTTCAATGGCGCCGCTATTGTTAAAAGGCGAGGCGCTTTTGTGTGGATTTTACCTCAATGAAGTTTTACTGCGATTATTGCAGCGTGAGGATCCTTATCCGCAATTATTTGTGGTTTATCAAGAGACTTTGCAGCAAATGGTCCACACAGAAAAATTATCTTCAACGTTGCGCCGTTTTGAAAAAAAATTATTGCATGAATTAGGTTATGGGTTATCGCTAACAGAAGAAGTGCAAACAGGAGTGGCTATTATTGCTGAGCAGTATTATCGGTATATTCCGGATCGTGGTTTTGTTCGAAGTGTGTGTGGGCAGGCAACTGATATTTTTTCTGGTGCCAGTTTGCTGGCGTTGCACTACGAACAATTTCAGTGCGCGACACAATTAAACGAGGCTAAACGATTGCTGCGTTTAGTATTAACTCGCCATTTGGGAGATAAACCCATTAAAAGTAGAGATCTTTTACGTTGAGGATAAAAAACATGAATCATCAAAAGACCGTTCGTTTAGGTGTTAATATCGATCATGTGGCCACTCTACGGCAAGCGCGAGGCACACGTTACCCAGACCCCACGTATGCGGCCTTGATGGCGCAAGACAATGGTGCGGATGGTATCACGTTGCATTTGCGGGAAGATCGACGTCATATTCAGGAGCGCGATGTTGAAATATTAAAAGCACAATTGCAGGTACCGATGAATTTAGAAATGGCTGCAACAGAAGCCATGCTGCAATTTGCGGAACATATTCGACCGGAATATTGTTGCTTGGTGCCAGAGCGTCGTGAAGAATTGACCACCGAAGGGGGATTAAATGTCGTTCTGCAGCAGGACTATTTAACGCAGGTGTGCGCGCGTTTAGCTCGAGCGGGTATTGAGGTTTCTTTATTTATTGACCCTGATAAAAAACAAATCGCGGCGGCTAAAGCGTGCGGTGCGCCGGTTGTTGAATTACATACTGGAAAATATGCACAAGCACACGGACAAACAGAGAGGCGATTTTTGCAAGAAATTATCGATGCGGCACTGTTTGCAAATGCCGAAGGCCTGGTCGTGAATGCGGGGCATGGTTTGCATTACCACAATGTGCAACCGTTGGCCGCTATTCGCGTGATGAATGAATTGAATATTGGTCATAGCATTGTTGCGCGAGCCATGTTTGATGGTTTTGCGGTTGCCGTTCGAGAAATGAAAAAACTCATGTTGGCCGCTTTGTAAAAACGATACTCTCCCTGGGGGAGTGTAGCCTTGCATTGATGTAATTAGTGCATACTCAAGGTTCGCGGGTCCTGCCGCTCGCCATCTCGCTGCTCGGCTTCGCCTGCGCGGCAAGATCTCTGGCTCGCGTCACCCGCTTTGCAGCATACATTAATCCGAGGCTACACCCCCCTGGGGAAACCCCCATCGTTATTGATCAGCGAAAACTGCTGAAACCCTTAAATAAGACTTATTGCATTTTTATCTGGTAATATCATTTTCATTCTGTCCAATCCTAGGAAAATGACGATGAAAGACCCATGGATCTGCGAATTTTTACACGATTTTGATAATAAGACCCACGAAGAATGCTGCGAATTTGTTAGACAATTAGAAAAACGGCTGGCAACAGCGTTAGACTCTCGCCAAGCTCGCAACGAATGCGCACGGGGTATCTATAAAAAATTACGGGGGGAAATGCAACGTGAAAAGTTTTTAAAAGCATTGTGGGCTTATGAAATTCAAGATAATGCCGTGGATGGCTTTCCCAATCGTAAAGGCAGTTGCTTAGCACGTTTTTTCATGGATTATATTCTTTTAAACGCGAATCTGCGTTTGCGATCGTTAAAAGCATTGCGAAAGCCGGATGACTTGCTGACAATTCATATTCCCGGTTGCTTACGTAATGCTTACCATTGTATTCAGCATGATAAAGATTCCAATCGTTATCGTTTTAGCCTGCAAGCCGAGTGGGGTTGCTTAACAAGTGTTGCGTTATTGCACTTGGGTCAGCTGGAATATTTCGTCGCATTTTTAGGAGAATTTTTGCATTATGATAAGAAAGTAGCTTTAGGTTACGTTAAAAAAGTTAAAGCCTCAGGCGATCAGCGAATGCATCTTGCTGAAAAAATGATTCGAGAGCAATTATCTGGTTCTTTTGATAAGTATCAATTACTGGCGAGTTATACCAGGCACAGCTTTTTTAGTCGGGTAAAATATCGAATTTTCAAAAAGGAAAAAAATTTAAATGAGGTAGTGACGACACTTTGCGAGCGTGCGGCAGACCACGCGGGCGCAAGCCGTAAAGTGTGTGAAGAATTTAAGATTCCTTATAGAGCCAGTTTGATCAAGTGAGTTTAAATGAGCGATCTATTTCAGATTCTTTGTCGATCAAAAACTTTACTTTTTCTTCATCAACTTTTTTTGTGTGTGGGCTAAAAATGTCTGCTGGCTTACAATTCAACCAGCTGGTGATGACACCTGCAGCTAGTGTTTGTTGATCCTCTAAAAACTTGGAAAGTGCATCCTGTAGATTTGAGGGTTGCGTTTTCTGTTGAATTGATATTAACGTGATGATAAGCCAACAGATTTGATAATGCTTTTGATCGTTAACGGATAAAAATTGACTCAGTGCACGGCTTAAATAAGGCAGCGCTTGTTTTGGGGATGAGCGCAGTATTAAGCTTTGAAGTAAATTAATTTTTGCCATTAATGTGATACTCATATTTTGATACTCAGAATACATAAAGTTGTCTTGTACGGATGTAAGTGCTTTTAGGGCAGCATCTAATTTGTTTTGTGCTAGGTCTGGTTGTTTGTTGAGGTGGTAGAGATCAGCCCGATGGTAACAAACAAGGGCTCTTAGCAAGTGTAATAAATTTTTTGTGTGTTCAATGAGAAGGGGGTTGTCTTTTAGCGCTTGGTCGATCAAGCATTCGCATAATGTATAAGAATTTTTACCTAATGCTTGTATGATGGGGCTGAAGATAGTTTCTTCATTTTTTAGATTGAAATTCATTGCTAATTTTCTCTTTGGCTCATTAAAAACTTGCTGCGTGATTATAAATCCAGACTGTAGATAAGTAAAATAAAAAGCACACATTTCTTCAAACTTAATGTTAATTTAATAAATGATTGTTACCATCTGAGTTGTTAGCAGGAAGCAATTGTTAAGTTTACATTAAATTAAGATAAACTGATGAGAGAGTGATATTATGATGTTACAGTCAAAGCTTCCTGACGAGCAGCAGAAAAGCGATTTAGAAATAGCGGGTCAACCGATTCAGCCGTTGCTTAGCGAATTACCACGCCAATTCCTTCAGGAAAAAGAAGAAGTTGAAAGATATCTGTCGAAACTTAAAAGTGGAAAGAATGAAGAATATTTTTTTAGAACAGAGGAATCGGATCGCTTGCTGGTTTGTTTTATGCAATGTCTTCATCAAATTGACCCGGGTTTCGCTTGGTTTAATCGAAAGACGAGCAACGCTAAATTTCCGGGGACTTTAGAATTTACTTTAGTAACAACAGGAAATGGGAATGGGGAAGAAGTTGTTGTTTCTATTTCGGGGCATCTTTCCTTTAAGAAATATCCCTCTTTTAATTTTGTTTCTGAGGTAGTGAATAAAGGATGCTTAAAAGAACATCCGGCACTTGGGGCTAACGAGCGTAAGGCTTTGGTTTATAAATACCAGCCAGGTGATGATGGACAGGGAGGAGAGGACTTATTCTATGTGGCTTATTATTGCAATCAAAATCATAAAACCATTTATAAGCCAATTACTAGAACTCAAATTGAAAAAATTGATAATAAAGTAAAGTCGGGCTCTCAAATGAGTGGTGACTTTATATTAAGGCGATTGGTTCAGTTCCTTGGTCAGAACAAAGATACCGTAAAAAAACTGAATCTTGATTTCTTATGCCTCCATAAAGAGGATTTTAAGAAAGCTTGTTTAGCAGTAAAATGGATGCACCTTAAAAAAGCGAGCAGGCTTTTTAAGGAGAAAACAGGAATTGCACTGACGTTACTGAATGGTAGTAGCCATACTGTTACCCAGATTGTTTCAGAGCAGCTTCGCGAGCATGGGAAAGAGACTGATATAGCTGAGAAGCCTTGTGCAGAAACGAGATCGATGGCTTGGTTACTTAAATCCTTATCTTCTCGGTCTGAGAGGGATGAAATTCCCCGTATCAATTCAACGGTGATTGAAATGAGTAGCAATACGGATAGAGGTGCGTTTGCAAACGCAAAGGTTGGCGACAAAAACCAGTACACGGGTATTTTAGAGATACCGATTGATGGAAAATCTCCATTATATATTGGTGTCATTCCCGCTTGTGATACCTGCCAGAAAAAAAAATCAATTTATTTTGGCGATATATTGGAACCTGTTCTATTGCGTGGGTCCAACTCCAGTGAGCAGCTAGCAGCAGCTCCAAATACGCCAAAAAAAGAGATGGTTGGCCGACTTCGTGGTTCACCACTGAATTCTATGAGCCAAACGCCACCTTGTAGATTTTTTAGTCATGTAGTAGAAGGTTCCCCCTCCTCCTACCCGCTAGTAGAAGGTTCCCCCTCCTCCTACCCGCTCTTGAGTCTACCGCCATCGGAGATGGAGGCCCCCAAAATCTAATCGATTGAAAACAAAGTGAATTTGTTTTCAATCGCCCAGGGGAAGATGACGATTCTCCCCCTTGAGTTGCCGTCGCGCGGCTTTGCCGCGCAGGCGAAATGATATCAGAAAAATAAAAATACCCCGCTGCTTGCGGCGGGGATTTTTATTGGTCAGCGGGAACCGCTGAAACTGGGCCATCGATTTTGGCGGATGTTAATTCAAAATGGCCATTGGGAAAAAGTTGCAAATACGCTGCATTATCGTGCCATGCGCCAAGCACAATTCGTTTGCCAAATTTAACGGTATGAATGCGGGGTCGATGCGTGTGGCCGTGAATCAAAAGCGGTGATTGATGTTGTTGCATTAACGCATCCACCGCTTTTGGTGTTACATCACCAATATCGCGCGTTGTATATCGATGATGTTGTTGGCTCTGTTGCCGTAATTTTTTCGCAATATGACGGCGCAAAAATAACGGAATGAGTAAGATGGTTTTTTGGAAAAGGGGATGCAGCACAATGCGACGATATTTTTGATGTTGCTCGTCCAGCGTACACAACAAATCGCCATGCGATAATAAAATACGTAAACCATAAATATCGAGAGAACAGGGGTCGGACAATAAGGTGAAGCCACTCTGCTTTGCAAAACGCTTACCAATCATAAAATCACGATTGCCATGCATAAAATAAATGGCTACCCCCTGCTTTGCTAACGCTGATAAGCGTGCGCTAATGTCTTGGTGATACGGAGTACGATCATCATCCCCAATCCATGCTTCAAAAAAATCACCTAAAATATAAAGTGCGTCTGCGTATGTGGCTTTGTTCTGCAAAAAATGGATGAAATTTTGGGTGATGTGGGGTGTTTCTTGCTGCAGATGTAAGTCTGAAATAAAAAGCGTAAAACCATTCATGAGGTTGCAACGATCCGTGAGGCTGAAGACAGAGTAAGATTATGTCATGCGGAACTTGGCTTGTCCAAGATGTTGGCTTAAGGTACGATACTTCGTTTGCAAAGATACAAGGCCTTAATATGAAAACACGGTTTTGCCCCAGCCCTACAGGATATATCCATTTGGGTAATGCAAGGACAGCGCTGTTTAATTATTTACATGCTCACGCGCAAAAGGGTCGTTTTCTGTTTCGGGTTGAAGATACCGATCAAGAACGCTTTAAGCCTGAATACGATGAAGCGTTGCAGGCTGATCTGCATTGGTTGGGTTTGACGTGGGATGAAGGTCCGGGGAAGGAGGACGATCAGGCACCTTATTATCAGTCGCAACGACAAGCTATTTATAATGACTATTACCAGCGATTAGAATCGATGGGCGCTGCCTATCCGTGTTTTTGTTCGGAGGAAAAGCTCGCGTTAATGCGTAAAGTACAACGCTCCAGTGGCCAACCACCCCGATATACAGGGGTTTGCCGTTCCTTAACACCACAAGAAAAGGCTGACAAAATGGCCAGTGGCTTAAAGCCCACGTTACGTTTTCGGGTAGAAGATCATCAAGAGGTCGTATTTCATGATCTTGCACGAGGCGAACAACGCTTTAAAACCGACGATATTGGCGATTTTATTATTCGCCGTGGCAATGGCATGCCTTCTTTTATGTTTTGTAATGCGATTGATGATGCATTAATGGGAGTGACGCAGGCCATGCGGGGTGAAGACCATTTAACGAATACGCCGCGACAAATTTTAATTCTGCAAACCTTAGGACTTTTGCCACCGACTTATGGGCATATCTCGTTAATTGTGGGGGCGGATGGTAGCCCGTTATCCAAACGACATGGTAGTCGCAGTATTGGTGAATTACGCAAGGCGGGTTTTTTGCCGATGGCTTTAAATAATTATATGGCGCGACTCGGACATTATTATCCCAACGAAGCGTTTATGTCGTTAGAACAACTCGCGCAAGAATTTAAAATCGATTCTTTAAGTAAATCACCCGCGAAATTTAATTTACCGCAATTGTATTACTGGCAAAAAGAAGCAGTAACGCGATTAACGGCAGATGAATTTTGGCAATGGGCTGGACCGGAAGTGGTTCGACAAATTCCTGTGGAAAAACGGGCGTTGTTTGTTGCAACGGTGCAATCTAACGTTATGTTTCCCGAAGATGTTGCCTTGTGGGCGAGTATTTGTTTCCAAGATCAACCGCTTGGATTTGCGGAAGAAGAACAAAAAATTTTGCACGAAGCAGGATTCATTTATTTTCAAGCAGCAGTGGTTGCGTATGAAAAATATGGCGAAGATTATCACGCCATCATGAATGAACTCAAAGAAAAATTACAGGTGAAAGGCAAAGCGTTGTTTCATCCGTTTCGCGTTGCATTGACAGGACAAGCGCACGGACCTGAATTAGCGAAATTACTTTTATTGATAAAAGCGGATATTGTGATGCAGCGTTTCAAAGGAGTTTCTTTGTGAAGGGCGTTCAACTGAGAGAATGATCATGCCATTAGAAATTTTTAACAGTTTAACCAAGAAAAAAGAAGTCTTTGTTCCCCTACGCCCGGGAAAAGTCTCCATGTATGTGTGTGGTAATACGGTTTATGATTATTGTCATATGGGACATGCACGCTCGATGGTGGTGTTTGATGTCATTACCCGTTATTTACGATATCGAGGTTATGACGTCACGTATGTACGCAATATTACCGATATTGACGATAAAATTATTCATCGTGCGGCTGAAAACGGAGAAACGTGTGATGCGCTGACGACGCGTTTTATTCACGCACAACGGGAAGATGAAATTGCGCTCAATATTCTGTCTCCGGATAAAGAACCGCGTGCAACACAATACATGGCTGAAATTATTCAACTGGTGCAGCGTTTATTAGATAATGATTCTGCTTACGTTGCGGATAATGGGGATATTTGTTTTGATGTGCGTCGTTTTAACGATTACGGCAAGCTTTCCCATTGCCATATTGAAGATTTAATGGCGGGTGCGCGTGTGGAAGTGGGCGAAAGCAAACGAAATCCGTTGGATTTTGTGTTGTGGAAATTAGCGAAACCCGGCGAGCCGAAATGGCCCTCGCCGTGGGGAGAGGGTAGACCGGGCTGGCACATTGAGTGTTCTGCGATGTCCAGCGGTGTATTGGGCCAACCCTTTGATATTCACGGTGGTGGTTTAGATTTAAAATTTCCGCATCATGAAAATGAAGTCGCTCAATCGGAAGCGGCTTACCAAACCGATTTCGCGCGCATTTGGATGCACGCGGGTTTATTGCAAGTTAATAATGAAAAAATGTCAAAATCATTGGGGAATTTCTTTACCATTCGCGAAGTTTTGAAAAAATATCCCGCAGAAGAAGTGCGTTATTTTATTTTATCGGGTCATTATCGCAGCCCAATTAATTATACCGAAGATAATTTAGCGCAGGTACATCGTTCGCTCGTTACTTTATATACGGCATTGCGTGATTTACCTAACGTTTCTGCACTTAAATCCACGCCATTCGAAGAAAGATTTATTAACGCGATGGACGATGATTTTAATTTTCCACAAGCATTTGGGGTATTTTTCGATATGGCTCGAGAAATAAATCGGTTACGAGAGCAGCAGCGTCTGCAAGATGCCGCAGAGTTAGGGGCGCATTTACAACAGTTAGCGAATATTTTTGGTTTATTACAACAAGATCCCACGGCATTTTTGCAAGGCGTGCAATCGCACGAAAACGTTCCGATGATTGAAGCATTAATTGAAAAACGTCTTGCTGCACGACGTGAAAAAAACTGGCTGTTAGCGGATGAGATCCGCGCCCAGTTAACCGTAATGGGGATCGTCATCGAAGATCATCCCAATGGCACGACATGGCGGAAGTTGTAGTCATGCGCGGATCCACCAGTAATTAGGGTGCAAGGAGAATATCAGTGTTAGGATGGCGACGAATTTTCGCACGATGTGCATGGATTTTAGCTTTATGCTTGTGTGTGTTGCTGAGTCTTTTTGCGCAAAAAAAACCCGTTTCGATTGCGGCACAATTATCCATTCATGGTGGCATTGGTCCGGCAACGGCTGATTTTGTGCATCGGAGTTTCGCTAAAGCGCATGAACTTCGAGCAAAACTGATTATTTTGCAAGTCGATACGCCAGGGGGCCTCAGTAAATCGATGCGCGATATCGTTCAAGATATATTGTCAGCATCGATACCGGTGATTGTTTATGTGGCACCGAGTGGGGCGCGTGCAGCGAGTGCAGGCACTTATATTTTGTATGCGGCAACCGTGGCGGCAATGGCGCCGGGCACAAATTTGGGGGCTGCCACACCCATTTCCATGGGTAATCCCATCATGCCTACGGAAAAAGACGAAGAAAAATCAAAAAACCAAAAAACAAAATCGTCAGAGACTTCTGAACAAAAAGCCATTAACGATGCGCGTGCTTACCTGCGTAGTCTTGCGCAATTTCGTCGACGCAATGTGAAATGGGCGGAAGAAGCGGTAACCAAATCCGAAAGTTTGTCTGCGGATGAGGCGCTGAAAATGAATGTCATTAATGTGATTGCCAAAGACGTGTCTGATTTGTTGCAAAAAATAAATGGCATGGTGGTGGATGTGCGTGGTCAGTCACAGCGTATTTCGAGCAGTGATTTGACGGTTCAAACGATAGAGCCGGATTGGCGCACACGCTTTTTAGCAGTTATTACCGACCCTAGTGTGGCTTATCTTTTATTGATCATTGGTTTTTATGGCATCTTTTTTGAGCTTTTAAATCCAGGTTTTGTCGCTCCCGGTGTGATTGGGGCGATTTGCTTGATTGTGGGATTGTACGCATTAGCATTACTCCCCATTAATTATGCGGGGTTAGCGTTGTTATTGCTGGGTATTGCGTTTATGATTGCAGAAGCGTTTTTACCCAGTTTTGGTATTGTTGGTATTGGTGGTGTGATTAGCTTTGTGATGGGTTCAGTTTTCTTGATAAAAGTGGAATATGGAGGTTTTGGTTTGCCCATTTATCTTATTGCAACCGTCACGGTGGTTACCATTATTTTTCTTATTGTTATTTTGAATTTAGCGCTTCGTTCGCATAAAAGACCCATTGTCAGTGGGCGAGAGCAATTAATCGGTAAAGAAGCGCATGTGCAAGTGGATCGTGAGGGACGTTTGTGGATATTAATTGAAGGCGAACGTTGGCAATGCAAATGTCAGCAAAAATTAACGACGGGCCAGTGTGTTAAGATCGTTCGTTTAGAAGGCCTATTTTTACGAGTTGAACCGAAATAAAAGGAGTCATTCATGTTTATTGTTTTAATTGTTATTGCTGTTATTGTCGTTTTACTTTTATTTAGTGCAATTAACATCTTAAAAGAATATGAGCGTGCAGTGATTTTTACGCTCGGTCGTTTTTGGAAGGTGAAGGGTCCTGGATTAATTATCGTGGTCCCTATTATCCAGCAAATGGTGCGCGTACAATTGCGTACCGTTGTGATGGATGTTCCTAGTCAAGATGTGATTTCGAAAGATAACGTTTCCGTGCGGGTGAACGCAGTGGTTTATTTCCGTGTGTTAGATCCACAGAAAGCCATTATTCAAGTGGAAGATTATTTTGAGGCGACCAGCCAATTAGCACAAACCACATTGCGCTCGGTGTTAGGTCAGCATGAATTGGATGAAATGTTGGCGGAGCGGGATCGATTAAATAAAGATATTCAAGCCATTTTAGATGAAGAAACGGATGCTTGGGGAATTAAAGTCGCGAATGTGGAAATTAAACACGTCGATTTAGAAGAAAGTATGGTGCGAGCGATTGCGCGTCAAGCAGAAGCCGAACGAGAACGACGTGCAAAAGTCATTAATGCTGAAGGTGAATATCAAGCCGCGACGAAATTGCGTGAAGCGGCGAATATTTTGTCGCAACAACCGCAAGCCATTCAATTACGTTATTTGCAAACGTTGATGGATATTGCGGGGGATAAGAGCTCCACCATTGTTTTTCCATTGCCGCTCAGTATCCTAGAAGGGTTTTTCAAAAAAGCGCTGTGATTGTTGGAGGATTCGGGAGATCGCGAAGTCTAGAGATTTTTCAGAGATTCTCGCTCAAGATGAGTGGGAATCCCTGTGATAGAGGTTCAAAAGAATAATTTGGCATTAACTTTCAATGCAAACATCGTATAAACTAAAATCGATCTTATTTCCTTGGATTTGTTGGATTATCGCTTCCGCCGTTTATGCTATACAGCATGGCATGTATCTTTATCCTTCGCTCGTCACTAAAGAATTACAGGAAACTTTTTCCATTGGAACTTTTGAAATTGGTCTTTTTTCTTCTGCTTATTTGTATAGCTATGTCATTATGCAAACACCGAGTGGATTACTGTTTGATAAATTTAGCAGCAAAAAAATCTTGGGCATTGCGATTTTATTGTTGATTTTTAGTTGTGTCATATTAGCGTCAACAAAAAATTATTATATGGCTCTGTTGAGCAGGATTATTTTAGGGATTGGCGGTAGTTTTACGTTTGTCGGTGCTATTTATTTAAGTCGAAGTTGGTTCTCCTCGGCTATTTTTCCCATTATTGTCGGTGTCACGGAAGCGATGAGCGGGATGGGTGACGTTGGATTAAGCGTAACTTTTGTTTATTTGAAGAATAATCAAAGTTGGCAATTTATTGTTTTTGAGATCGCATTACTCTTTATTTTTTTGTATTTACTCACCTTATTTTTTATTAAAGATAATCCATCGATTGAAAAAACAAAAAATATTTCCATCCGGGATGATTTTCACTATTGTTTTTTCAACCGAACAGTGTGGATGTTGGGGTTGTTTATTGGGTGTTCGTTCGCGAATTTTGCGGTGATGGGCCTATTGTGGGGCATTCCGTATTTTATGTTGCACTATCATGTGAGCGAGGAAGTAGCTGTTTTTGAAAATAGCGCTCTTATCATTGGTTTTATTATTGGCTGCACAGGAATGGGTTATTTAACACGATATTTTTCTGAAGAAAAAATCATGTTGGTCAGCGCTTTTTTTCTTCTTATAACGAATATTTTTTCGATTTATGTACCATTCGATTTGTATTCAGAGGGGGTGGACATTTTTATTTCTGGATTTCTAATAGGCAATGTTGTTTTACCTTTTTCTTTAGCGAGAAGAATTTTAGCGCGAGAATCTTACGGAATTATTTCTGGATTTATTAATATGTTTTTTGGTGGAATTTCTATTCTATTAATACCGATCGTCAGTTTTATTTTAGAAAAAACAAAAGGGGATTTTAAGATTGCTTATCTACCGGTATTGTTGAGTTCAGTGATTGCTTTTTTGATCGCGTTACGATTAAATTTTAGCCTAAAGAAAAAGACATAAAGCACCTCGGGCGTGAGTCCGTGGTTGTTTACCCCTCACTGAGAATTCCTGGTAACCCCGGTATTTACACCCTATTGGTTTCCCTTTATCGTTATATCTTCAAACTCTGGGCGTTAGCCCAGGAACTTTACGCAATGAGGGTTTCTCAAGCAGGCAAAATTCATATAGGAAAAATCCCCGGGCGTAAGCTCGGGGATTTTTATGAGAAATAAACATGCCATTGGATTTAGTTTGTTGGAGGTTCTGCTGGCGGGATTTTTGTTGTCTGTGGTGTTATTGGGTATTTATACACGGCTTTTAGAGCAGCGCGCTAATTTAATGGTGTTGCGCCAACAACTAATGGCCTCGCTGCAATTAAATAATTTATTCGATCAATTACGTCTCTGTAAAAATACAAAAGAGCGTGAGCAACGGAAAAAAGAGTGGGAAGTGCAAACGAGAGCATTATTGCCGTCCATTATGTTACAAGATGCACAGTGTCATGATCTTTATTGTCAGGTATGTATTTTTTGGAAAAATCGGGTTCAAAAACCATCGTGTTTATCAGCACTTCTTCCGGCTTTACCGTATTGGAATTAATGCTGGCGATGATGCTCAGCTCGATTATTACCTTAAGTTTGATTCACATCGTTGCTGCTATCGTCGTGGAAGCGGCTCGTCAAGAATCCGGATTGAGTTTGTTAGCAGAAGTTCAATTTATTACGGAACAAGTCTCACGTGATGTACGTGAGGCAAAACCAGTGCGTTATTTTCTGCGTGAAAATAAATTGTATCGAAAATTCGGTGATAACCGAGCGGAAGAAATAGCTCGTGATGTGATTAAGATGAAACTAAATACGCTGATGGAGCAAGATCATCTTGTTGGTGCGCAGTTTTGGTTTTTATTGCGTTCAAAAACCCAAGCTTGGCCACAGGAAAAGTATTATTTTGATGGAAAATATTTTCCCGTGATTGATCACGCTAATTATTTTTCGTGGCCACTATTGATTGCCGTTCGTGAGAGAAATTAAATGAATTTTCACGCTCAGCGGGGTTCTGTGTTCTTGTTGGCATTATTTTTTATAGCGCTGGTATCGTTATTATTGAATAAACTTTTGATGCATCATCAATTAGCGTTCTTGTTGTTGAGCAATAAAATGGATTATTCGATTGCTTTTCAAGCGGCGGAAGAGGGCTTGTATTTTGCGTATCAACAGATACCACAATTGGGTGTGTGGCACCGCTCCATGCCGTGTGCGCTCACCTATCGAACGACCTTGCAGCGTGAAGATCGGTGTCAAAATAAAATATTTGCACTTTATTCAAGCGCGCGCGTTAAAAAAACGCGCGTCAATTTAACGGCGGTTGTTGTAAAACCGAGTCTTGAAGTAAAAACGAATTGCCCATTACCACCTTATTTCTGGCATTGGCAGCAATAATCCGGCGCTATGAAGATTTGAGTGGGTGTTGTTATGTTTTTTTACTAGGGCCCGTATTACACTGTTGTTTAAAATAACAGGTTGATTTTAAGTGAAAATAGCTTTTTCTTATCACTCTATAAGATATAGAAATTTTTCGACGGAGCCCTTTCGCAACCTCCTCCCCGAATCGACTGGTAATAAATTAATCACATTACCCATGATCCAATGTGCTGATTGAGCATTGATGCCGTATTTATATATGGTAAAAAATATGGATCCTTGATAAAATTGAAAATGCAGGTCGAGCAGGATATGTGGATAGAATTGTACTCCTGGTCAAAATTCGCCAACTATGCTCATTGAATTGTAAGTATGGATAAATTTGATTTTGAATGGGACGATAGGAAAGAGGCAGAAAATCTTTGTAAGCATGGAGTGTCTTTCTTCGAAGCCCAAAAAGCATTTTTGGATACTTGCCGTATTATCGCAGAGGATATTGAGCATAGCCATTCAGAAAAACGGTATTACTGCTTTGGAGAAGTTGATGGGGAAATTATGACGGTAAGGTTTACCTATAGAGATCGAAAAATACGAATTATTGGCGCGGGTTATTGGAGAAAGGGTAGAAAAATTTATGAAAAAGAAAACAATCAAATACACAGATGAGCCTATTGGCAAAATCAACGTGGTTGCCGATTTTTTGCCACCACCAAATCAACTTGTTTTGAAGGAGGAAACGGTAAAAGTAACACTTTCCTTAACAAAGGAAAGCATCGATTTTTTTAAAAGAGAAGCGAAGATCCATCATACGCAGTACCAAAAAATGATTCGAATGCTATTAGATCAGTATACAAGTTTTTATGGAAAAAAAAGAAGTCGATAAGAATTTAGAGATTTTCTGATCTTCGGTTCTGGTGAACTGACGTGATCTTGTGACAGGAAAGATTTTACTTGTTGTTTTCCTTTTACTCAGGTTAAACTTCAACGATGATAAATATCATCCAGCCGCACGATATCATCTTCACCCAAATAACTGCCTACTTGTACTTCGATAATCACCACATCCTGATCGGTGAAGTTCTCCAGACGGTGTTGCGATTCGATGGGAATATAAACCGCCTCATTGACGGAAATTTTTTTGGTTTTGCCATCAACGGTGACGGTTGGTTCACCCGCCACGCATACCCAATGTTCTGAACGTTTAAAATGCTTTTGCAACGATAATCGTCCACCGGGTTTAACCACAATAATTTTGACTTGATAACCCGCATCCATCGCTAGGGTCTGATATGTCCCCCACGGACGTGGGTAGATTTTTCCGACTTCATTCAATGATTTTTTATCATTCATGTTATATCTTCTTGAGCAAGCGCCACCGCCCCTAATAAACCAGAGCTGTCGCCCAATGCGGGAGGCACAATATATTCATCGATGTGATCTTGCAAGGTGTCATGTTTAATGTAGCCATTTAATTTTTTTAATACCAGGGGCCGTATGAGGGTGTAGAGCTGCTTTTGGCGCATCACACCACCACCGATAATGATGCGTTGTGGTGATAAAATCATGATGTAGTTCGCAATCATGGTCGCAAGATAATCTGCTTCAATTTCCCACGCTTTATGATCAACCGGTAAATCCAACGCGGAATTGACTTTCCAACGTGTTTTGAGCGATGGGCCGGATGCTAAACCTTCCAAACAATTTTTATGAAAAGGACACACACCGGCAAAATCATCGTCTTTGTGTTGTGGAATGAAAATATGCCCCATCTCAGGATGGGTGAGACCATGCATAAGATTTCCTTCTATCACACCTCCAGCACCGATGCCCGTACCCACAGTAATATAAATATAGGTATTTAATCCTTTGGCCGCGCCAAACGTCCCTTCACCAAGAGCGGCTGCATTGACATCGGTATCAAAACGGATGGGTAGTGCGAAATGTTTTTTGATGGCACCCACAAGATTAAATTGTCCCCAACCTGGCTTTGGCGTTGAAGTAATATAACCATAAAAAGGTGACGCGGGATCGGGATCAATCGGACCAAACGAAGCAATACCAATGGCCTTTAGTGGTGTTTCTTGATGAATTTTTTTGAAATAATCAACGACACGCACAAGAGTCGTCTCAGGAGTATTTGTTGGAATTCGAATATTGTCTTTGATTTTTCCGTTTTGATCCGCAATACCGCAAATAAATTTGGTACCACCGGCTTCAATGCCTCCAAATAATGTTGTCATAACTGACCTCATGAATGCAAATGTGAGCTGTAGGCAAGCACTAATATTGCTAAAATTAGAAAAGCAATACCCAGAAATAATGTATTTCTTACTTTAGCGCTGCTGCCTTCCCATTCTTTATAACGCCATCCCCAAAAATTGGAGGTTAAAATAATTAGTACCATGAATAATGGCCAGCCAACCACGGGACCAAGATCACCAATTAATTGTGCGGCTTTGCTGTAAAAAATAAGTGAACCAAACCAAAATAATCCCATGATGATCGCGAATAAATAATATTTGGTTTTGTCCCTACCTCTTAATTGATACCAGGAATTATTTTTTTTGTGAAGATAAAGCATATAAATGAAATAGGGAATAAAGGTGAAAAATAAAAATCCTGGCCACATAATAATGGAGGCACCCAGGGTTGAGGCGTGCATCGTGAGTGCCATGTGTTGCATATCAACGGTGTAGGAAAAGGCGAAGTTTTGTCCGGCGGAAAATAATCCGGCAATGATGGCTAATAGCACACCGCCAAAATAATGTTTTTCATTGGCCGATGGTTTTTCACTGCGTCGATCGTGCAGGTGACCGGCATACGTTGAAAAGATCAAACCTAAAATTGCTAAAATGGAACCGATCAATGTCATCAAACCAAATAGAGTAAAAATATCGTCGGAATGTTGAAAAATAAGAGGGAGTGAAAAACCAAGACCAATGGCAATACCCAAATTGATGACAAAGCCAAGGCCAAAACCAATCATTTTTAATGCCAGCGCAAAACAAATTTGCCCAATACCAAAGCCAAGACCAGCGATGATCATGACCCATAGGATGGAGGCGGGTGCTGATTGATAAACAGAAAAAACCTGAGGTGCCAGTAATGCAATGGCAAGCCACGGTAAAATTAAAAAAGACCAGTACGAATAATTCAGCCAAATGTTTTCGAAACTCCAGTGCTTAATGTGCTTTGTGGGTAATGCAAAAGAACCGTTAACGATTCCGGCTAACAGAATCAGTAACAGTGCGGCAGTAATATTCATATGGCACTCCTTTAAAAACCGAACTTAATGCCTTGCGCTAAAGGCAAATCTGAGCCCCAATTAATGGTGTTCGTTTGACGACGCATATAATATTTCCATACATCAGAACCCGCTTCGCGCCCACCACCGGTTGATTTTTCTCCGCCAAAAGCGCCACCAATTTCAGCACCGGAGGTGCCAATATTAATATTAGCGATACCACAATCGGATCCGATGGTTGAAAGAAATTGTTCGGCATGCTGAATATTCATGGTGAATAACGCAGAAGATAAACCTTGCTCGACCCCATTTTGTAACGCAATCGCTTCATCAAAATGGTCGTAGGACATGACGTAAAGTATGGGTGCAAACGTTTCGTGTTGAACAATCGGCCACTGATTTTCAGCTTGAATCATCGTAGGTTCAACATAAAAACCTTTATTTGACAATACTTTTCCACCCACTAAAATTTTTCCGCCTTGGTTTTTAGCGTCTTTTATCGCTTTTTGAAAATCCATGACGGCAGCTTGATCGATGAGAGGTCCGACGTGATTTTTACCCTCCAGCGGATCACCGATTTTTAATTTTTGGTATGCTGACACCAATTTTTCAACGACGGAAGAAAAATGGGTTTTCTGAATAAACAATCGTCGTGTACTGGTGCAGCGTTGGCCCGCTGTTCCTACCGCACCAAAAACAATGGCGGGAATGGCTAATTTCAAATCGGCACTTTCGTCCACGATAATGGCGTTATTGCCACTGCATTCCAGCAAACAACGTCCCATGCGTTTTGCAACAACTTCGTAAACGTGAACACCGACGCGGCTTGATCCTGTAAAGGAAACCAGTGAAATTCGTTTATCTTTTATCAATAATTCTGAAATATCACGGTTATTGCTAATAAATAAATTAAAAATTCCCGTGACATTATTTTTTTGCATAATTTCATTGCAAATGTGTTGCACGGCGATCGCGCACAGTGGCGTTTTGGAAGAAGGTTTCCAAATGATGGTGTTACCGCAAACGGCAGCCAAAAAGGCGTTCCATGCCCATACCGCGACCGGAAAATTAAAGGCAGAAATTACCGCAATGGGTCCTAGCGGATGCCATTGTTCATACATGCGGTGTCGTGATCGTTCGGAGTGCATGCTGTAACCATATAACATGCGCGCTTGGCCAACCGCAAGATCGGCCATGTCTATCATCTCTTGTACTTCGCCTAATCCTTCTTGCAGCGATTTTCCCATTTCTAAGGAGACTAATGTGCCGAGTTCCCATTTTTTTTCGCGTAAGCTCATGCCGATTTGGCGGACGAGTTCGCCTCTTTTCGGGGCAGGTATTTCGCGCCATTGCAAAAAAGCGCGGTAAGCTTTTTCAGCGATGGTTTCATAGTCTTTTTTTCCGCAACAATACACTTTACCTAAAAGGGTTTCATCGCTGGGATTAATGGAATCGATATTGCCCTGATCCGTTGTACGCATCCATGTTTCATCGCCGCTGCAGCCGCCGTAATTTTGCTTTTCTAAGCGTAATTTTTTTAAAAGTGTTTCGCTCATCGTGTATCCTTGAGATAGTGTCCAAAGGGGCCATTCGTAATGTCTGAAAAATTAAATTGTTCTTGTTGCACATGGCCATGATATTTTTCGGGTTGTTGCATCACCGTGTTGACAATCGTGCTGGCACTGCAGGCGGTGGTCAGTTGCAGAGCGCTGTAATCAATACCGTCAATGGTACAACCATAATATTTATTAACAAAACTTTTTCTTTCCAATTTATTTTTAATATTTCCGATGACACTGATATACATAATCACAACATCTTCAGTAGTATGTGGAATCACTTTTAATAGAATGCGTTTTAATGTTTCGACGTCTTTTCCAAGCTTTAAATCTTGCATTAAAAAGCGCATTTTTTCGCAATGACCAGGATAACGCATCGATTTGTAATTTAACGTTTTTATTTTTCCTTTATAAGATTCAGTGAGGCTACCAAGACCACCGGAAGTATTAAATGCTTCGTAATTTAGACCATCAATTTGGATATTTTCAAGATTACCGAGTGGAGTCAGAAAAACAAATTGCCCGTCTTCAATGGCAGGACAGGGACGATTATATTCGTTGATTAATCCATCCACTGACCAAGTAAAAGCGTATTTTAATTCATTAATGGATGTTTTGGGTAATCCACCGCAACGAATTCTTACACTGTCTAATTCGTCAAAGTGACGCATCAAGTCATTTGCAATAATGTTAACAAAACCAGGCGCAAGACCACATTGGTTAACAAAAGCGGATGACGAATTTTCAGCGAGTTTCCTAACATAGTTTGACACGTCGATGTCTTCTGTTAAATCGAAGTAATGAATATGGGTGTTGTGTGCCAGATCCGCGATATTTTTATTTAAAAAATACGGTAAGCAAGAGACGACGCCGTGTATTTTATGGTGATGGACGAAAGCTTGTAAGTCTTTTAACTGAGTGACATTTTGCTTTTCTAAATGAATATGCTTGCATTTTTGAATGTACGGTGAAACCGGCGACAGGTTGGAATCCACTAAAAAAATTTGATAATCACGTAGTGAAGAGAGAAGATGCGCGATGGTCGAGCCAATTTGTCCGGCGCCCGCAATGAGAATGTTTATCATACTCCGCTATCCCTTTGATATCCTCTCTTTAGACTATAGGATAACAAAATGGGGTTAGCCTGGATATCCTGTTGATTTTTTTGTTGCTTTTTGAGGATGACGGCCACACGAAGCGCTTTTTTTTTCCTTAGGTAGAAAAAACTCGCTAGTATTTTTGACAGCGGGTGAAAAAAATGGTATTTGTTAACAATGATTCTACGATATTTAACAGAACAGATGCAGCGAGATTTGGCACGAAAAATGGTTTTTGTAGGTGGTCCGCGGCAGGTTGGTAAGACTACGTTAGCAAAGAAATTTTTGGTGGATCAGCAAGGATACTTAAATTGGGATGTGCCGGAGCATCGTGAGCGGATCTTAAAGAAAGAATTGCCGGTGACTCCATTATGGGTTTTTGATGAGATTCATAAATACCGTTCGTGGCGCAATTATTTGAAAGGCCTTTATGACGTAAAATCACCACAACAACAAATTCTTATTACAGGGAGTGCGTGCCTAGATTATTATCGATATTCTGGTGATTCCCTACAGGGGCGCTACCATTATTTGCGACTTCATCCTTTATCATTCGCAGAACTTAAGTTGAAAAATCAAGAAGATTTAATGAATCTTTTGCAATTAGGAGGATTTCCAGAGCCTTATTTTTCAGCAACGGAGATTGAAGCAAGGCGATGGTCACGTGAGTACAGAACAAGGCTTATTCGAGAAGATATGGTGCAACTTGAACGCGTCCATGATCTTGGTAATATTGAATTACTGGCTATGCGTTTGCCCGAATTAGTGGGAGCACCACTGTCTATTAATGCAATTCGTGAAGATTTACAAGTCAGTCATAAATCCGTATCCAACTGGATACAAATTTTAGAGAGAATGTATGCGATTTTCCGTATTACCCCTTTTGGAAGCCCAAAAATTCGCGCTGTTAAAAAAGAGCAAAAACATTATCACTTTGATTGGACATTAGTGACAGATAGGTCTTTTCGATTTGAAAATTTAGTCGCCTCAGCCCTATTAAAAAGGGTGCATTTTTATCAAGACACTCATGGTGAAGATGAACATTTATGTTATTTTCGCGATGTTGATGGCCGTGAAGTTGATTTTGTTGTTGTATCTGGAAAAACTCCAATGATGTTTGTTGAATGCAAATGGAATGACGCACCGTTATCACCGACGTTAAAATATTTAAAAGCACGTTTTCCCAACGCTGAAGCATGGCAAATTTCTGCAGTGGGTAAGAAAAATTATATTGGTGAATTAGGTATTCGGGTATGCCCAGCAACGGAGTTTTTGGGTCTCCTTATTTGAACTATAGTGTCCAGTCAATTTACTTTCGATTTTAACTTTTTCAATAACAACTCATTCACTTGTGAAGGATGTGCCTTGCCCTTGGTCGCTGCCATCACTTTACCCACGAAGAAAGCAATCAGCTTATCTTTACCTGCGTGAAATTGGGCAACCTGCTCGGGGTTGCTATTAATCACCTCATTAACCACTTTTTCAAGAAAAGACGTATCGGTAATTTGTTTTAATCCTTGTTGCTCGATAATGCCGTCTGCATCGCTGCCTTCACCATTCCACAACGTTTCAAACACTTTTTTTGCAATGCTGGTTGAAATGGTGTTGTCGTGAATACGATTTAAAAGACCCGCAAGTTGAGTGGGAGTAACAGGGCACTCGGTAATATTTTTATTTTCTTTGTTGAGAAGCATGGCAATATCGCCGCCGATCCAATTTGCAACGAGTTTCGCGGGTAAAGTGGGTTGAATTTTTAATACGGTTTCAAAGTAATTGGCTGCATCTAAGTCCGCTGTCATTAATTTCGCGTCATAATTATTTAAATGATATTGCTCTTTGAAACGTTTTAATTTTTCCCACGGTAATTCGGGTAGTTCCTCTTTAATCGATCGAATATATTCGTCGTCAATTTTCAGTGGTAATAAATCAGGATCAGGAAAATAGCGATAATCATGCGCCTCTTCTTTGGAACGCATGGTGCGTGTTTCATCCATTTCAGGATCATAGAGCCGTGTTTCTTGAGTGATTTTGCCGCCGTTTTCTAAAATATCGGCTTGGCGTTTTGTTTCATGCAAAATGGCTCGTTCGATAAAGCGGAAAGAATTTAAGTTTTTAATTTCGGCTCGTGTACCAAATTTATTGCTGCCTTTGGGTCGCAATGAAATATTGACGTCGCAACGGAAGGAGCCTTCTTGCATGTTGCCATCACTGATGCCAATGTAACGCACTAAACTGTGCAGCGTTTTGAGATACGCCACGGCTTCTTTGGCAGAACGCATATCGGGTTCAGATACTATTTCCAATAGAGGGGTGCCCGCACGATTTAAATCGATGCCAGAAAAACCGCTCATGTCTTCGTGCAGTGATTTTCCCGCGTCTTCTTCAAGGTGGGCGCGGGTGATACCAATTTGTTTTGTGCTGCCGTCTTCAAGTTCGATCGTTAAAGATCCTTGCCCCACAATCGGTAGTTCATATTGGCTGATTTGATAGCCTTTCGGCAGATCCGGATAAAAATAATTTTTACGCGAAAAGATCGAACGTTTTGCAATGGCAGCATGAACGCTTAAACCAAAACGGATCGCAAGTTTCACCGCATTTTCATTTAAAACGGGTAAAACACCCGGCATGCCAAGATCAATAGCACACGCTTGCGTGTTAGGTTCTGCGCCGTAGGCGGTTGCTGCGGCAGAAAATATTTTTGATTTTGTGGAAAGTTGAACGTGAACTTCTAAGCCAATGACGGTTTCCCATTGCATAGATTAACTACCTCAAGAAATGTTAGGTTGACGACGATGCCAATCGGTGTTTTGTTGATACTGATGCGCCACATTGAGAATTCGCGCCTCATCGAAATAATTGCCGATCAACTGAGCGCCAACCGGTAGATGATGGCTAAATCCAGCAGGCATGGATAAGCCGGGCAAGCCAGCGAGATTAACCGCGATGGTGTAAATGTCAGAAAGATACATCGTCACGGGATCTTTGACTTTATCACCAATGTTAAAAGCCACGGTGGGTGATGTGGGGGCGAGTATCATGTCGACGGTTTGATAGGCATGTAAAAAATCGTGGCGAATTAAATTTCGAATTTTTTGCGCTTGCAGATAATACGCGTCGTAATAACCCGCGGACAAAACATAGGTGCCGATCATGATGCGGCGCTTAACTTCTGCGCCAAAACCTTCACTGCGTGAGCGTTCATACAAGTCCTGTAAATCACGTGGATTCTTGCAGCGATATCCAAAACGTATGCCATCATAGCGCGCTAGGTTAGATGAACATTCCGCGGGGGCTAATACATAATAAGCGGGTACAGCATATTCCGTGTGTGGCAAACTCACTTCTTTAAAGTGTGCGCCGAGCGCTTCTAATGTTTTGCGCACCGCATCCATGCAAGCCGCAATTTCGGGATTTAAATTTTTATCAAAATATTCTTTCGGTAAACCAATGCGGAGCCCTTTGATGGTGTTATTTAAGGTGGCCGTGTAATCAGGAACTTCGCGGTTGATAGAAGTTGAGTCTTTTGGATCATGCCCTGCCATCACATTTAACATGAAAGCGGCATCTTCAGCGGTGCGTGTCATGGGTCCAGCTTGATCTAAACTGGATGCAAAGGCAATCATTCCAAAACGAGACACGCGACCATAGGTGGGTTTGATGCCTGTAATACCACATAATGCCGCGGGCTGACGGATGGACCCCCCCGTATCGGTCCCTGTTGCCCCAGGCGCGAGCCCTGCCGCAACGACTGCGGCGGATCCTCCGGAAGATCCTCCAGGAATGGTTGCCAGGTTCCATGGATTTTTAACGGGACCATAAAAACTATTTTCGTTAGAAGAACCCATGGCAAATTCATCCATGTTGGTTTTTCCTAACAGGATTGCGCCAGCATCATTAAATTTTTGGATGACAGTGGCATCATAAGGGGCGATAAAATTGTCTAACATTTTCGAACCGCAACTGGTTTTCACCCCTTTCGTACAAAAAATATCTTTTTGTGCAATCGGAATGCCAGTTAAGTGAGCGGCATCACCGATCTTTAAGCGTTCATCTGCACGTTTTGCCTGTTGTAATGCGTATTCTTCCGTAACAGTAATGAAGCCATTTAATTGTGGATCGAATTGAGTAATACGCTGTAAAAAATGTTGAGTGAGTTCTACGCTCGAGATTTCTTTTTTATGAAGTAAAGCACTTAATTCAGCAATGGTTTTGGTAAACATAACGTATCCTACAAGATTTATTCGCTGTCGATGACTTGCGGCACAATATAAAGGCCCGATTCAATTTGCGGTGCAATGCGTTGGAATAGAGCGCGTTGATTATTTTCTGTGATGACATCGGCTCGCAAGGGCTGACTTTCATCGTAGGGATGCGCTAAAGGTTGGACGCTTTTTGTGTCTACTTTATTCATTTGCTCAACGAGCTGTAAAATTTGATTGAGATCGCGATGAAGCGCTGCAATTTCATTGTCTTGAATGGCTAAACGCGAGAGATGTGCAATTTTTTTAATGATGTTGGAATCTAAGTTCATAGAATCATCCTATTCGAAAGCTGATGATGGATTATACATGAGATGCTGATTAAGGCAAACGAGCAGGAATTCCCCATCTTTCGATGAGGAATTCCTTTTTTTTTAGTCTTTACATTGATAAGAAACAGGGAAAGTGCTGTAATGGAGCAGATTTAATTTTTATAGGATGAGATAGGATGTTTAAGAAACTTCGGGGGTATTTCTCAAATGACATCTCCATCGATCTGGGTACCGCCAATACATTAATCTATGTCTCTGAGGTGGATAATAAAGGCGGAATCGTGTTGAATGAACCCTCTGTTGTTGCGGTGCGAAAGGATTCCCGTTCGCAAGATACGGTTGCTGCCGTTGGCGCAGAAGCCAAGCGCATGTTAGGTCGTACACCGGGCAATATTGTTGCCATTCGACCGCTCAAAGACGGTGTGATCGCTGATTTCCATGTGACTGAAAAAATGTTGCAGTACTTTATTCATAAAGTTCATAACTCCAAGTCCCTGAAACGCTTCTTTTTGGGACCAAGCCCGCGCGTTCTTATTTGCGTCCCGTGTGGTTCTACGCAAGTTGAGCGTCGTGCCATTAAAGAATCTGCTTTGGGTGCAGGTGCGCGTGAAGTTTATCTGATCGAGGAACCTATGGCCGCCGCGATGGGCGCAGGTCTACCGGTCGATGAAGCCAGTGGCTCGATGGTTGTTGATATTGGTGGTGGAACAACCGAGGTGGCCATCATTTCACTCAATGGCATTGTTTATGCAGAGTCTGTTCGCATTGGAGGGGACCGATTCGATGAAGCGATTGTCAGCTATGTGCGACGTAATTACGGTAGTTTAATTGGAGAAACCACGGCTGAGCGTATCAAACAACAAATTGGCACGGCTTTTCCGAGCAGTGAAATTAAAGAAATCGAAGTGCGTGGTCGTAACATTTCTGAAGGTGTGCCGCGCAGTTTTACCTTGAGTAGCAATGAAATTCTCGAAGCATTGCAAGAACCTTTATCTGGTATTATCGGTGCGGTACGTGCAGCGTTGGAGCAGGCTCCACCAGAACTAGCGGCGGATATTGCAGAACGTGGTATGGTGCTAACGGGTGGCGGTGCCTTATTAAAAGACATTGATCGCTTACTCATGGAAGAAACGGGTTTACCTGTTATTATTGCGGATGATCCTTTAACGTGTGTTGCGCGTGGTGGTGGTCGTGCATTAGAACTGATGCGTAAATCGAGCGGTGATTTTTTGTCTCGAGATGAATGAATTAGACTGACCTGGTTTTAGGAGGGTATTACAAAGGGATGATGATCCGATTTAAGGAGGAACAGCCATTAAAACGATATTTGCGAGAGGGCCGCTGTTCAGGTTTCGAACTTTTGTTTGTGTCGCATTATCAATAGCCCTCATTTTTGTTGGTCAAAGTCAGCAACCTGCGTTGCAGAAGATTGGTTCGGTGCTAGAAACCATCGCTTTGCCGATTCAATATATTGTTAACACGCCGATTAAAATTTCAAAATGGTTAGCGATGAGTATTACCACGCAGCATCAATTGCTGTCGGATAATGCGAGCTTACGAGCGCGAAATTTTTTATTGAGTGCTCGCTTGCAGCGGTTAGCGGCATTAGAACAAGAAAACGTGGAGTTGCGTGAATTACTGCAATCCTCTTCCCATGTGGAGGGTAAAGTGACGGTAGGGCAATTGCTCGCTGTTGATTTGAGTCCCAGTTTGCAGCAAATGATTGTTAATAAAGGTGCGAAAGACCATATTTATATCGGACAACCCGTGTTAGACGCCTATGGTGTGGTTGGGCAAGTGGTGAATTTAGGATATCTGACCAGTAAGGTACTGTTGTTAACGGATTCGCACAGTGCTATTCCTGTGCAGAGTTCTCGAAACAACGTCCGTTCAGTCGCCATGGGGCAAGGAGCGAAAGGCACGTTGGCCTTATTGAATGTATCTGAAACGACAGACATACAGATTGGCGATTTATGGGTGACATCGGGTTTGGGTCAGCGTTATCCGGTAGGCTATCCGGTGGGTCTTGTGATTGAAAAACAACGTGTTGCGGGTGAGCATTACATTCGTGTGATCTTGCGACCGGTTGCGCATTTGGATCGCACGCAACAAATTTTATTAACATGGCCAACGAATGCGTCTTTAGCGAAAGTCGTGCAGCAACAATTGAAAGCGGATTTATCAGGATGATTCAAGAACACGATCGCTTTCGAGAGACGCTATTTATTGGCATGACATTTTTAGTGGGTTTTGTACTGACGATTGTTCCTTTCCCGCGTATGTTAATGTGGTATCGTCCCTCAATAGTGCTGCTCATTTTGCTTTTTTGGTTGCTGCATCGTCCTCATCGTGTGGGTGTCGCCGTATCATTTTGTATCGGTTTATTATTAGATTTATTATCCGGTTCACTGCTTGGTGTACATGCGTTAATTTTCACTTTAATGGGCTATGGGGTATTAAAATCGCATCGATTTATGCGGGGACTGTCTGTTGGGCAGAAGCTATTAATGGTTTTGTTGTTTGAGTTGATTGATTTGTCGTTGCAATATTTAATTGAATTTTATTTTCATGCTGAACCGGATACGTGGCGTTATTGGATCCCCGTATTCACCACCACGCTCTTTTGGCCGGTGGTGGTGGCGTCACTGACGACTCGTAGGCGACGGCGTCGGATTTTGTGAATCATGCATACCTGCATATTTGGTTTGTTGCAAGGATGAGTGCTGATGCTAAAACAACGCTTATGGCTTATTCTGCAAAAATCCTGTTTTTTGTTGGCAATCATTTTTATTATTTTGTCTTGCATGATCAGTTTAGCAAGAGTGGCCACGCCGTTTGTGCAGAATAATAAAACGTTTGTTGAACATGTCGCTTCGCGAATATTAAATCATCCTGTACATTTTAAAAAATTTACTTTGCAATGGGTAGGCGCTAATCCATTCATTGATTTGCACACCGTTACTATCTCACAATTAAAAATCAAGCGTATTGGTTTTAGCATTAATTTACTGCATAGTTTGTTGCATTTTCGATTATTACCCAATCACCTTATTGTGGAAGGAACTGAGCTTGATTTGCAGCAGCATAATGATCGCAGTTGGTGGGTGAAAGGAGTGGGCATTGTGGAGGAGAATCACAATCGCTTGACGTCCTTAAAAGGTTTTTTATATTGGTTAGCCACACAATCTAATATTGTGTTGGATCGTGTTTCAGTGAATGTTTATTTTTATAATGGGGAAAAATTTTTATTGCAACGACTGAAGCTGCAGGTACGCAATAACTATTTACATCATGATATTGTAGGTGTTGGTCAACTCTCGGAATCCAATGTAAAAGAAAAGAATTTAAAACCTTTCCGTTTCGTTATCATACCAAAAAACTTACAACAAGGAGAAGCGAATGTTGAAGCGGATTTTTACCTTCAGATTCCTTTATTAGCCTATCAATCGGCATGGGCTCCCTTACTTTTTTCAGAGCTGCAATTGCCGTTGCAATTTCATTCAGGAAAAATCAAAACAGAAATTTGGGGAAAGTGGCGTCACGGCAATTTCGCTGAAGTACAAGGAAAAGTCATCGGACGCGATCTTGTGATGGTGAATTCACAAGTACAACATCATTTACGGTGCAATGAGGTAAATCTACACGTTTTTTGGCGCTTGCAGCCGACGGGATGGTTGTTGCTGTTGAATCCAGATCGCGTGCCATCTAAAGTTACTCACTGTGTGATGCCGCCCATGGGTTTACAATTCAAGGGGAATTCTCGTTATCGCTTAACGGTTGGAAAAATTTCGTGGCGAAAAATAAAGGAAATAGCGAATTTTTTCGGATGGAAGCATGAGATGTTTCAGCAATGGAATCAGCGTTTGAAATTTTCTTTTAACGCGTTAAAAACAGAATTTCGTTTTAATATGACGGAATCGGGCCTTAAGCATTACTATTTAATGATGGATTTTTCCCATTTTCGTTTTTCACCTTATGCCAATATTCCTGGCATGCAGAATTTGGCGGGGAAATTTATTTTGATGCCAAAAAAAATAAAGCTGCGTATTCATTCACACGATGTTAGATTGAATTATCCTTATCTTTTTGGTAAAGAATGGAGAATTCAAGATTTAGCAACAGAAATTATTTGGCATCAATGGACTTCGAGAGCGTGGTTTTTAGAGATTCCCTTTTTGAAAGCGGATGATGGCAATTTACGTTTTCAAGGGCAGGCGGATATCACAAATCCCCATGATCAGCCTGAGATTTATATCAACGGATATTATCAAGCCGCCAGTGTCGAACCTTTAGCAAATTATGTGCCCCATCATGTTATTAGTCGTGAGTTACAGATTTGGTTGCGAAACGCTTTTCAAAAAGGGAGAGTGTTAGGGGGTATTCTTCGTTTGGATAAATCCCATGTTCACTTGGCATTATTAGCAGACCAAGTGAAGTTACGTTATTCATCTGACTGGCCGCTGCTGCAAGATGTGCAGGGTTTGTTGCAGATTGAGAATCATAAACTCACGGTGCAAAGCCCCTATGCCACTACGATGGGGAATCAATTGCGCCATATGACGGTTGAAATTCCTGATCTTGAGAAACCCATGATTTCAATTCAAGGGCAAGGACAAGGAAAAATGTCTTCCGCACTGCAGTTTTTGCGACAGGCTCCTCATGGTAGGTACGCGATTCCTTCAGAAGTCACGGGTGAAGGTGACGTCCATTTGGATTTAACGATTCAGCAATCGCTTGAAAACCCTGATGCACCTGTTGCTGTGGATGGGAAATTGCATTTTCAAAATGATCGCCTTCAATGGTCTTCGACGTTACCGGTGATTCAGAATATTAATGGGGATATTGTTTTTCATAATGAGGATTTTTTAGGTTCGATGATCAGTGCCCAACTTTTTAGTCAACCCCTAAAATTAGCAGTGATAACGCATCCAGAAAAAAAGGATTGGCTACAAATTCAAGCGCAGGGTGAGTTAGATCCCGTTAAATTTCGGTTAGGTCAGACATTGTTAAATATCTTAAAATTACAGGGTAAATTCCAGTATCAAGGAGTCGTAGATTTCAATGCTTTTCAAAAAGAATGGGTAGGAAAGACGTCGTTTCATATTTTCCAAAAAAATCATAAAAATGCGAAGAACAAACCAATTGCTTCGTTAGATGCAACATTCGATAGTTTTAAAAAACTGGCTATACAATTGTCGTATCAAAAAAGTAAAACGGAAGTTGCTTTAATGCGAAATGCTGAACATCGTTGGCAATTGGATATTAATAATGACCATGCCAAAGGATCGATTGTTGCTCCAGAAAAAGAAAAAGAACCTTGGTTGGCTCGTTTTCATTATATTGATCTTGACTTCAGAAAAATAAATCAAAAAGTGTGGCAATCATGGGGAGAAGAAATGGATCCCCGCTATCTTCCCGCATTACAGTTTTATTGTAAATATTGCTTCTTTGATGAAAGAAATTGGGGTGTTGTTAAGTTGGAAACTCAAAAAACTTCACAAGGTATTCTGGTGGATTTTTTTAAAGTGAAAAATAATATTTTTTCGTTGAAACTGCGTGGGCGGTGGTTATGTGATGAAAAACAGTGTGAAAGTTCGATCGATGGCAGTATGAAAAATCAAGAATTAGGCGCTTTTCTGCGAGAATGGAAATTAACCAATGTGGTTAATGAGGGGTATGGTGAAGTGGACTTTGTATTGCAATGGCCGGGCGCATTGTATAAGCCTCATTTGACCAAAATATCCGGTGATATAGCGTTTAATTATATTCATGGGCGTATCGTCCGTCTTTCCAATCAAACAGAATCTAAATTAGGTTTAGGGAAATTGTTAAATATATTGAGCTTACAATCATTACCGCAAAATTTAATGACGGGTTTTACCCGCGTTAGTAAAAAAGGGTTTGAATTTGCGGGGTTTAAAGGTAAAGTGGCGATAAAAAATGGCGTTGGGCATGCAGATAAGATCGAGTTGAGTGGTCCATTGGCTTGGGCTAAAATTAATGGTGATATTGATTTTGCGCATGATCGTTATAATTTGCATATGAAAATCGTCCCTAATATGACATCCAGCTTACCGATTATCGTTGGAATTGCTGGCGGGCCTTTAGCGGGCGCTGTAACTTGGCTTGTAAATCAATTTGTTGGACCACGAATTGGCGAGGTGGCAGCAACAGAGTATGATATACAAGGTTCAATGCAAGACCCTGAAATTGCGCAGCAAAGACCAAAGCTCACTATCGTGGAAAAAAGCAAATGATCGATTTAATGAAAACAGCCTCTGAATTATTATTGTTACCCTCTGAGTTGGATTACCCTCTTTTGGAACGTATCTTGGGTCGTTCGATGGGGAAATCAATTGATTTTGCGGATTTGTTTTTGCAATGTTTTTACGAAGAAGATTGGACGTTGGAAGATAGCATCGTTAAATCCAGCGATTTTAGTATTGATCGTGGTTTTGGATTGCGCGTTATCAGTGGTGAAAAATCGGGATTTGCTTTTGCGGATGGTATTGATCATCATGCGCTATTACAAGCAGCGCACTCTGCAAAAAGCATCGCACATGCCGGTGGACAGCAGGCCATACAGTTACATCCAATGACAGTGGCGCCTGCACGTTATCCTGCATTAAATCCACTGTATTCCATTTCAGATGCTGATAAGGTGGAATTACTGCATAAAATAGATGAACATGCCCGCCGTTTGGATGCTCGTGTAAAACAAGTGATTGTGAATTTGTCGGGGCGTTATGATGTTGTTATGATGCTCAATAGTGATGGAGAATGTATTGCGGATGTAAGACCGCTCGTGAATTTAATGGTATCCGTCGTTGTGGAAGAAAATGGTGTTCGAGAACGTGGTTCTGGAGGGGGGGGTGAGCGCGGTAGTTATGAGTTTTTTACAACGCAAAATCACGCCGTTAAATATGCTGAAAAAGCAGTGCGTCAAGCGCTATTAAATTTGCGAGCAAAACCGGTGTCGGCAGGGACGATGCCCGTGGTATTAGGACCGGGTTGGCCGGCGGTATTATTACATGAAGCGATCGGTCATGGATTAGAAGGTGATTTTAATCGTAAAGGGAGTTCTGCATTCAGTGGTCGAATGGGTAGTGCTGTTGCCTCTGAATTATGTACTATCGTGGATGATGCGACCCTTCCAAATCGTCGTGGATCTTTATCCATCGATGATGAAGGTGTTGCTGCGCAAAATACCGTATTAATTGAGAATGGCATCTTAAAAAATTATATGCTTGATAAGCACAATGCCAAATTAATGGGAACAACATCAACCGGCAACGGCCGTCGAGAATCTTATGCCTTTCGACCGTTGCCGCGTATGACAAATACTTATATGTTGCCGGGAAACAGTGATCCGGAAGAAATTATTCGTTCCGTTAAAAAAGGCTTGTACGCTGTCGATTTTTCGGGTGGTCAAGTCGATATTACCTCCGGTAAATTTGTTTTTTCGATGAGTGAAGCGTATTTAATTGAAGAGGGTAAACTCACGACACCCGTGAAAGGAGCAACGTTGATTGGCAATGGGCCAGATGTATTAATGCGAGTTTCCATGGTGGGAAATAATCTTGCATTAGATAATGGCATTGGTATGTGTGGTAAAGAAGGGCAAAGTATTCCAGTGGGGGTTGGCCAACCCACGCTGAAAATCAATCAAATGACGGTGGGTGGTTTAGAGTTTGGTTCGTAAGGTTATAGGGTTAGAGATCAGCCTCACTATGTGACAAAATCCCTACACGTTAGTCTGTCCCGTAAGCTTTTTAATATAGGTTTCTTGAAGGGGGGGATATGTTAAAAAATTTAAATTTCTTTAACATGTCTTGAAAATATGTTAAAAGAAAGACTGTGTTTTAACATATCTAGGCTGATACTATGTTACGTCCCAGTTATCAATTACCCAATTTACCCCCAGACGCTGAGTTGGAGACAGTGACTGTACTTCGAGCACAGTCCAATGCACACCGCCATTTGGCAGAGCTGAAGGGGCGGGCACGGATCATACCTAACCAAGGCATATTGATTGATACACTGGGATTGCAAGAGGCGAAAGCGAGCTCTGAAATAGAAAACATCATCACGACACAAGACGAGTTATTTGAAACCAATTTACTTGCGCGTCATTTCATATCTGGTCCTGCAAAAGAAGTTGCGCTTTATCGTGATGCACTCAAGTGCGGGTATGATGCTATGCAAAAACATCAAGGGATCATTACTAACAATACGTTGATTGAATTATTTCGATTGCTTAAAGGGTCGACGGGTGGATTTCGTGTTACGCCAGGTACTGCATTGAAAAATGAAACAACGGGTGAAACTGTCTATACGCCACCACAAGATGCTAATGCGATTGTTGACCACATGACACAATTGGAACGCTTTATAAATGACGATGACATGAGTGATCTTGATCCATTAGTTAAAATGACGATCATTCATCACCAATTTGAAAGCATTCACCCTTTTCCTGATGGTAATGGACGTATTGGTCGCATACTCAATGTTTTGTATCTGACGCGTTCACATTTGCTTGAAACGCCGATTTTATATTTGTCACGAGGAATTAATCGCAGCAAGGCAGAGTATTATCGTCTATTACAAGACGTGCGAGATAATAATCATTGGGAAAGTTGGATTGTCTATATGCTAAATAAAGTGGCTGAAACAGCGAAAATCACTCTAAAATTAGTAGAGGGAATTTACGCGTTGATGTGTAACTATAAGCAGCGCATGCGTATCGAAACTTCAAAATTATATTCACAAGATTTGTTGAATAATTTATTTCGCTATCCTTATACACGCATAGAGTATGTGCAAAAAGATTTGGATATTTCACGACAAACAGCGGCAAAATATCTGGAGCAATTAGTTGCTGTTGGGTTATTGGAAAAACATCAATCTGGTAGAAACCAATATTACATTAATAAACCGCTCGTTGGCTTATTAATAAAAGTAGCGGATGAAAAAAATGGATAGTGCATAGAATGAAGCAATTTATTAAAGCCGTTGCTGGAATGTATCACAGTGTTATCTATACAGATACGGACGGTGGTGTGAAAGGACGGGGACTGCGAGGCCCCTCCTACCCGATTGTCAATGAAAAGCTACACCCTCTACAGAGGAAGTCACCTTGACAGGGCCTTTCGCGTGTTGGTATAAATCCAGGGACATGGAAGATTTTGGATTGAAGTGCCCACCGTGCTAGACTTCGCACAAAGTTTTCAAATTTAATTTTTATAAAAGAGGGAATCTATGAACAAACAAGATATCATTGATACAATGGCAGGTGCTGCCAATATTTCAAAAGCAGCGGCAGAACGTGCGTTAAATGCATTCACTGATGCGGTGACCAGTGGGTTAACTCAAGGGGATGAAGTTGTTTTAGTGGGGTTTGGTACTTGGACAACCAGCCAGCGCTCAGCGCGTACGGGGCGTAATCCACAAACTGGCGCAGCGATTAAGATTCCTTCTTCTACAGTGGCTAAATTTAAGGCGGGGAAGAAGCTCAAAGACGCTGTTAATAAAAATACGGAAGCAGTCGCTTGATTAACGTCACTAATTAGGCTATCTTGATCGCCCTAGTCGTTGACTAGGGCTTTTTGTTTCTTAAAGATGATGTGATCATCGGGTGCTTAGCTCAGCTGGGAGAGCGTCGCCCTTACAAGGCGAATGTCGGGGGTTCGATCCCCTCAGCACCCACCAAGTTCTTCGTGCGGAGTGGTAGTTCAGCTGGTTAGAATACTGGCCTGTCACGCCGGGGGTCGCGGGTTCGAGTCCCGTCCACTCCGCCATTTCAATACATATCCTCAAACCCTGGGCGTTAGCCCAGGAACTTTACGCAATGAGGGTTTCCCAAGGGGGAGAAAGCGAATTCTCCCTCTTGGGTCGCCGTTCGCGAGGGTTTCCCGAGCAGGCGAAATTCATATAGGAAAAATCCCCGGGCGTCAGCCCGGGGATTTTATCGAGAATTATTGTACTTGCTACGCTTTCAAGACGATCAGTGGAAGATAGATAATGTTGCAAAAATTACACGAAAAAATTAGCGGTTGGGTTGCGTCAGTTATTATTGGTTTGTTATGTCTGGTTTTTATTTTGTGGGGGATAGAGTACTACGTGGGTGGTACCCCATCGCAAGGGGTTGCCATTGCAGAAGTGGATGGCATCAAAATTACAGAGCAGGCAGTGGGGCAGCTGGTGCGGCAACTGCAGCGGCAAGAAAGTGCGCGCGGGGTTGTGTTATCGGACCCCATCAATCAGCAATTGAAGTCCATTGCAGTACAAAATCTAATTGCTGAAGTTGCATTATCTCACGCAGCGCAAAAGCTCGGTTTTACGGTACAGCAGCAACAGTTGCAGCAAGTAGTGGGTCAAATTTTTGCGTTTCAAGAAAACGGTCAATTTTCGCCGCAACGTTTCCAGCAATTTTTGTATGATCGTGGCATGAATCAACAGCAATTATTAGCGCAGTTAAAAACAGAAATATTGATTAATCAAGTGCGCATGGGTATTCAAGAGAGCGCATTTTTATTACCAAGTATGAGCGATTATTATTACCATTTATTTTTTCAAACGCGATCTTTTCATTATCTTACCATTCCTGCGCAGGCTTTTATTCATAAGGTCGCGGTAGATACCCAAGCGGAGCAAACGTATTATGACAATAATAAAGAATCTCTGCGCGTGCCAGAACAAGTGAGTATTGAATATATTGAGTTATCTCCGGCGCAAATCAGTAAAACGCTGACGATCAGTGATGCTGAGTTACAGCAATACTATAAAGATCATCTGGGCAACTATACGCAGCCAGCGACTTGGAGCGTGGAACAAATCACTGTGCCTGTCAATAGTCAGGCTACGTCACAACAAGTGACGGCGGCCCGTCAACAGGTGGAGGGTTTGCTGAAAAAAATAAAATCGGGTATCGCTTTCGAAGCGCTTTATAAGGCGCAAAATGGCACGACAGCAACCTTGAACGAAGGAACAGTATCTCCAGAAGTTGCAAATATTTTAAAGCAGTTGCGGTTGGGGCAAGTGTCGCAACCCTTTAATACCGCAGAGGGTTTTCAAATTGTGCGTTTGCTTTCAGGGACTCCCGCAACAACAGAATCATTTGCTGCTGTTAAAGACCGTATTAGAACCTTGTTGACGCAACAAAAAACACAGCAGCGGCTGACACAATTGAATGAGCAGCTATCTGATTTAGTCTTTACAAATCCCGAGTCATTAGAACCTGCTGCTGAAGCATTAAAAGTCGGTGTGCAAACGTCAGCGCTTTTCACTGAGCAAGGAGGAGCATCGGGTATTGCCGCGGATCCTGTCATTGTTCAGGTTGCTTTTAGTAAAGATGTGTTGCAACACAAAAATAATAGCAAACCGATGACATTGAAAGATGGTCGTGTGGTGGCATTGCGCGTTAAAAAATATGTGCCTAGTCAAATTCCTGATTTTTCTGAAGTGCAAAGCAAAATTCAGCGGTTATTAGTAGAGCAATACGCACAGGCCAAAGCGGCTTTACTTGCCACCGAGATATCACAAATGTTGCAGCAAGGTCAATCGTTACAAACGGTGCTGCAAGAGAATCAATTACATTGGCAAGCACAAACCCACATTCAGCGTGATAATAAAAAAATTCCTGCAGAGATTTTAACAGCCGCATTTGATTTATCGTTAAATAAAAATAAAAGGTTGACGACCATTGGTTTGCCCAATGGTGATTCTGTAGTGATTCAGTTGATTTCTGTTGAGCAGCCAGAAATACAATCATCAGATCAACAACGCCAACAAAATTTTCAACAGCAATGGCGAGATGGGTTAGGTCAAATACGTTACCAACTTTATATGATCGGTGTACAAACCAGCGCAAAAATAAAATTTATGTCCTCAGCCCGGGGATAAAAAACCAGCAATTCCCCAAGTTCATTATGCTGCCGCAAATAATGGTGAGTTATTCCATATTTGGAATTTATAAAACTATATATAGAAATTAAATTGTCTTTAACGAGCAGGTGAAATTTATATGGGAAAAATCCCCGGGCGTCAGCCCGGGGATTTTAATTCACAGCGATTCCCCAAGTTCATTATCTAGCAACTTATTGTTTTAGAAAACAAAAGATTGAAACAGTGGGGGATTATCAAGGGGGAGCTTTGCGCGCTCCCCCTTGATCGCGAGGATGCAGGTCCCCTGCAGCCCACGTCAATGAAAGGGAAGGAATTCCCCATCGGGAGATGGGGAATTCCTGAAAATTCATGGTCCTGCTTCCATTTTATTGGGGGTGTGATATGATTCGAATTCGTTTTGCAAATTCAAATTGCAATATATGGTCACAAACCAGCCTTTGTGAGCGATTCGCCTTTCCATATGTGGGAATATCGTTGAAGTTACACTCAGCGTTTAGCTTGAATTTACGCCGAGTACCCCCCGCTTTATTTTTTAACTTATTGTTTTTTATGAAAAATTAAAAATCCCTTGCATTTTCGCGCCTTTTTTTGCTTGAAAATGGCTCCAGTGTGCATTTGCTGTGAATATGCTGTGTGTTATCTTAAAAGTCCCTTAATGGGGAAGGCGTAAGTGTTAAAGAATGACTGGTTAACAAGGACGTTAATAAAGCAATCTCAGGGGTTGTTTTAGGGACAAGGAGGTCCTCAGTCTTTTGAAACTTACGGCTAAAAGCTGAGAAGCTTTTATTGAGGTAGTCTAAGGTCTGTCAAGCTAGGATGCTACTGCGATGGGCAAGGAAGCCCTTCACAGACCCTCCAAAGTTAGATCGTAAAGAGCTGTTGTAACACGACGGCTCTTTTTTTTCATATCGGAAAAACATCCCAAAAAACAACCTGTATCCAGAATAGCGGAATTGCTGACAAAGTAGTCTTTGTAAATTAATCATAATTGCTTTAGAATTTCGCTTGTTAAAACAGTTAGGTTAACCACACATGACACGACGTCCTTTTGTTGCGGGCAATTGGAAAATGAACGGCACCAAAGAAAGTGTGGTTCGTCTTTTGCATGAACTGAAGCACGGCTGTGAACGGGTTGAAGTTGCTGAGTTAGCCATATTAGTTCCTTATGTTTTTTTAGCCGAAGTCGAAGAGACACTGCTGCGCACTCAAATAGCTTGGGGCGCACAGAATGTGAGTAGTGAAAAAGCTGGCGCATTTACGGGGGAAATTTCCGCGCAAATGCTGCGTAGTTTCAATTGTACTTATGTTTTAGTCGGCCATTCTGAGCGTCGCCAATGGTATGGTGAAACCAATGATATTGTAGTGAAAAAGTTTTTTGCCGCATTACACGCGGGATTACGCCCCATTTTATGTGTGGGTGAAACGGAAAATCAGCGCAATACGGGTAAAACATTGCAAATGATTCACGAACAACTTGCAGCGGTGCTGGATTTCACTGATAATCTCAGCCTACTCAACCAGGCCGTTATTGCCTATGAGCCGATTTGGGCCATTGGCACAGGAAAGCAAGCAACGCCGGAACAAGCTCAAGAAGTGCACGCCGCAATTCGAGCTCAGTTGCAGAACGCCAATCCGTCGTTAGCCGCGCAAATGCGAGTGCTTTATGGTGGCAGCATGAAGCCAGATAACGCAGAAAGTTTATTGATTATGCCTGATGTTGATGGTGGATTAATTGGTGGCGCGTCGTTACAGGCCGATCAATTTTTACAAATAGGTATGAAATGCAACCATTCATTTTAGTTATTCATGTACTGATTGCCATCGCTTTAATCAGTTTAGTCCTTGTTCAGCACGGAAAAGGTGCTGATCTTGGCGCATCATTGGGTAGTGGTGCAGCCAATACGATGTTTGGTAGTGTTGGTCCTGCTTCATTCTTAATGAAGTTAACTTCAATTTTAGGACTGTTTTTTTTCGCAACCAGCATTAGCTTAGGTTTATTGGCAGTGAAACAAACACGCCAAAATAGTATGGATTTTATGAATCAACCGAATGCAGCGCCGATGACAACGGCGCCGGCGCTTCCTGCGCCAACCCAAGAAGATCCCTTTTCAGGGGGCGTCACCCCGGACTAATGTATCTGCTGCAAAGCGGGTGACATAAGACAGAGATCTTGCCGAGCAGTGAGATGGTGAGCGGTGGTAGGACCCGCGAACATGGGGATATGCACCTGTTACATCAATGCAAGGCTACAGCCCGAGGATTTTTATGCCGAAGTGGTGAAATTGGTAGACACGCTGTCTTGAGGGGGCAGTGGCGAAAGCCGTGCCGGTTCGAGTCCGGCCTTCGGCACCACCTTACACTGTGCCCACGCACAGTATAAACTAATAATGTACGTTGAAAGGTGTTTTTAAGACACCGTAGCTCGGAGATAACAACGATGTTAGCGAATTATTTTCCGATATTGGTTTTTATTGGAGTAGGACTTTTGGTGGGCACTTTACCCATTGCATTAGGCCTGTGGCGTGGCAAGCGTCATCCCTACAAAGCGAAACTTTCCCCCTACGAATGTGGATTTGATGCGATCGAAGACGCGCGCTTGCCTTTCGATGTTCGATTTTATTTAGTCGCCATCCTTTTTATTATTTTTGACTTAGAAACGGCTTTTCTCTTTCCATGGGCCATGGTATTACGTCACGTATCTTGGGGTGCATTTTGGCCAATGATCCTATTTTTAGTGATGTTAACGGTCGGATTTATTTATGAATGGAAGCGTGGCGCTTTAGAATGGGAATAACGCATCAATGGGAATCGTTATATAGTGTTTCAGATAAATATTTTGGTAAAAATAAACTACTTTAATTGTCTTACCGGCAATGGTGCTCACTTTCGAGCGTCCCTCTCCCGCCTGCGGGAGAGGCTAGGAGAGGGTTGGCTTCTAATGGCACGATCATTTTCACCAAAATATTTATCTGAAAAGCTATATGGAGTTCGAGCATGAACGATGAGTTAAGCAATAAAGGTTTTTTATTAACCTCCGTGGATAAACTCGTGAGCTGGGCGCAAAGCGGTTCGTTGTGGCCAATGACATTTGGTTTAGCGTGCTGCGCTGTCGAAATGATGCAGTGTGCTGCTGCACGTTATGACATCGATCGTTTTGGATTAATTTTTCGTCCAAGCCCACGTCAATCGGATGTCATGATTGTTGCGGGTACGCTTTGCAATAAAATGGCACCTGCCTTACGCAAAGTGTACGACCAAATGGCGGAACCGCGTTGGGTGATTTCGATGGGATCCTGCGCTAATGGGGGTGGCTACTATCATTATGCTTATTCGGTCGTGCGCGGTTGCGATCGAATTGTACCCGTTGATATTTATGTGCCTGGTTGCCCTCCAACGGCAGAGGCTTTATTGTATGGTATTATTCAACTGCAGAATAAAATTCAACGCGTCAATGTGCTGGAGCGTAGAAGATGAGCCAAGCATTATTAGAAAAGGTGCAAGCGCGCTTTGGCAAACGTATTGAACATCTCTTTCTTCCGGTCGATCAAATGGTTACGGTGGAATTGAGCGCCAAAGAATTATTCTCCGTTGCAGAGGCCCTGCAAAATGAACCCGAATTTGATTTCAAATTATTAGTCGATTTATGCGGTGTTGATTATTTAGAATATGGTGATACCGAATGGCGTACAGAAGAAACAACGTTCAGTGGGTTTAGTCGTGGCCGCACCGAAAAACAAAGGGAAAAAATGCGCCACTGGGATCGGCCGCGTTTTGCGGTGGTTTATCATTTGTTATCGCTGCGCTTAAATCAGCGTTTGCGTTTAAAAGTTTTTTTATCTGAAAACCATCTCGAAATTCCGAGTGTGAATGTCCTTTGGAATAGCGCCAATTGGTTTGAACGAGAAGCCTTCGATTTTTACGGTATTGTGTTTGTAGGTCATCCGGATTTGCGACGCTTATTGACCGATTACGGTTTTGTGGGTCACCCATTTCGTAAAGATTTTCCACTGATTGGCGAAGTGGAATTGCGCTACGACGCGCTACAGGAGCGCTGCATTTATGAAAAAGTCAGTATTCAGCCACGGACCACCGTTCCGAAAGTGGTGCGTTCTGATCATCGTTATGAAGAGGGTGAAGTACCCGCGATGCCAACGAAAAAAGAGTAATCCATGGCAGAATTTCGAAATTACACCTTAAATTTTGGTCCGCAACATCCTGCCGCGCACGGTGTATTGCGTTTAGTGATGGAATGCGATGGCGAGGTGATTCAACGCATTGATCCGCATATTGGTCTTTTGCATCGCGCAACCGAAAAATTAGCAGAAAGCAAACCTTACAATCACAGCATCGGTTATATGGATCGTTTGGATTACGTGTCCATGATGTGTAATGAACATGCGTATGTGTTAGCAATTGAAAAATTATTGGGAGTGACCGCGCCGTTGCGAGCGCAATATATTCGCACGATGTTTGATGAAATCACCCGAATTTTAAATCATTTGTTATGGTTGGGAGCGCATGCACTGGATGTGGGTGCCATGACCGTTTTTTTGTATTGTTTTCGTGAACGCGAAGATTTAATGGATTGCTATGAAGCCGTTTCCGGTGCGCGCATGCACGCCACGTATTACCGACCGGGCGGTGTTTATCGCGATTTGCCCGATACCATGCCAAAATACAAACCGTCACGTTGGCATTCAGAAAAGCGCGTTGCCAAAATGAACGAGGCGCGTGAAGGCTCATTGCTTGATTTCATTTGGGATTTTACCGAACGTTTTCCTGGCCTTGTCGATGAATACGAAACACTGCTAACCGACAATCGAATTTGGAAGCAACGTACCGTCGGCATTGGAGTTATTTCCCCTGAGCGAGCCATTAATTTAGGTTTCACCGGTCCTATGTTGCGTGGCTCGGGCGTGGAGTGGGATCTTCGCAAAAAACAAACCTACAGTGTTTATGACAAAATGGATTTTGATATTCCCGTTGGTGTTAATGGCGATTGCTTTGACCGTTATTTAGTGCGTGTTGAAGAAATGCGACAATCCAATCGTATTGTGCGTCAGTGTGTGGAGTGGTTGCGCCATCATCCAGGCCCCGTTATTTTGCAAGAACATAAAATCACGCCACCTCGCCGTGAAAAAATGAAAAATGATATGGAAGCAATGATTCATCATTTTAAATTATTTACCGAAGGTTATATTGTTCCCGAGGGCGAAGCCTATGCGTGTGTGGAACAACCGAAAGGTGAGTTTGGCGTTTACATTATTTCGGATGGTTCGAATAAACCGTATCGCGTCAAGATTCGTCCCGCGAGTTATTTGCATCTAGCAGCAATAGAAGAACTCTGTAAAGGGCACATGATTGCTGATTTAGTTGCGGTGATTTCCAGTATTGATGTGGTTTTCGGTGAGGTAGATCGATAATGGTGACGAACGAGGAAAAATTTATTTTATCCGATCAATCGAAACAACACATTGATCATTGGTTGCAGAAATATCCCCCCGAACAAAAACAATCGGCAGTGGTTGAAGCCTTATTCGTCGCGCAAGAACAAAATGGGTATTGGTTAAGTGAAGCTGCCATGAATGCGGTCGCAGAATATTTGGCTTTACCCCCCATTGTTGTTTATGAGGCAGCAACATTTTACGACCTGTTTAACTTAAAACCGATTGGTAAGCACAAAATTGCGGTTTGTACCAATGTCTCGTGTATGTTGCGCGGCAGTGAGGACATTGTTGCGTGTTTGGAAAAGCGGTTAGGGATTCATTTGGGTGAAACGACGGAGGATGGATTATTCACGCTAAAAGAAGTTGAGTGTATGGCCGCCTGTGCGAATGCGCCAATGTGTCAAATTGATGATAAAACCTATCATGTGGATTTAACGCCGCAAAAGATGGTGGCCCTAGTGGATGAAATTGTAGCGCGGGAGAAAGGCTCACATGGTTAATGAAGTGTGTTATCGAACCATTCATCTTGAAAACCCCGCTTCTCTCAAAACGTATGAAAGTGTCGGTGGTTATTCGGCACTGCGAAAAATTTTAACCGAAAAAATCCCCCCAGAAAAAATCATCAATGAAATTAAAGCATCCGGTTTGCGGGGGCGAGGAGGCGCTGGTTTTCCGACGGGTTTGAAATGGAGTTTTATCAATCGCGATTTGCCCGGTGCAAAATACATGATTTGTAATTCCGATGAAAGTGAACCTGGCACCAGTAAAGATCGCGATATTTTGCGTTTTAATCCGCACCAATTATTGGAAGGTATTGCGATTGCGTGTTACGTGGTGAATGCCAGTGCGGGTTATAACTTTTTGCGGGGTGAATTTTGGGAACCGTTTGAGGCGTGTGAACGTGCGTTGCGTGAAGCAACACAAGCAGGATATCTCGGTAAAAATGCATTGAATTCCGGTATCGATTTAACTATTTTTAATCATCGCAGCGGTGGCGCGTATATTTGTGGCGAAGAAACGGCGCTCATGAATTCCCTCGAAGGCCAAAAAGGCATGCCGCGATTTAAACCGCCTTTTCCTGCGAATTATGGTTTATATGGTCGGCCAACCAATATTAATAATGCAGAAACTTTTGCCTCTGTTCCCGTCATTTTAGAAAAAGGTGCCCAGTGGTTTTCGGATTTAGGTACACCGAAAAATGGCGGCTCAAAAATATTTAGCGTGAGTGGTCATGTGAATAAACCGGGTAACTATGAAATTCGTTTAGGCACTCCATTTACAGAACTGTTGGATATGGCGGGTGGTGTGTTAAAGGGTGAAAAATTAAAAGCCGTTATTCCGGGTGGGAGTTCCATGCCGGTTTTGCCCGCTGAAATCATGCTAAAAACCCACTTAGACTACGATAGTTTAGTGCAAGCCGGATCGATGTTAGGTTCCGGTGGTATGATCGTGATGGATGAGCATACTTGCATGGTGAAAGTGCTCATGCGTATTTCTAAATTTTATTATCACGAATCCTGTGGTCAGTGCACTCCGTGTCGTGAAGGATCCGGTTGGGTGTATCGCTTGGTCAAACAAATTGAAGAAGGCCAAGGAACCATGGTGGATTTAGATCGTTTAGCTAAGGTGGCAAAAAGCATTGAAGGTCGTACCATTTGTGTTTTTGGTGAAGCGATCAGCTGGCCAGTGGGTGGTATGCTAAAACATTTTTACGATGAATTTAAATACCATGTAGAACATGGTCGATGTATGGTCAGCAATTCCCCATAACGTTGTTATGGGGAATTGCTTCCTGATAATACGCGGCGCGCGGGCAAAGCCCGCACTTGCGGTCAAGGGGGAGAATCGCGATTCTCCCCCTTGACAATCCCCCATCACGCAAGGATTATCAATCGCTTGCTAATTTGGGTGGGGAAAATATGGGGAATGGTTGCAGCAATGGTAAAAATGCGATGGTAAAAATAGAAATTGATGGTCAGGAATTATCGGTCATCGAAGGGGCGACGATTATCGAAGTGGCTGATGAAGCGGGGATTTATATTCCGCGTTTTTGTTATCATAAAAATCTTTCGATTGCAGCCAATTGCCGTATGTGTTTGGTTGAAGTGGAAAAAGTGGGTAAACCATTACCGGCTTGTGCAACCACCATTACGGAAGGCATGAAAGTATTTACCCGTTCGAAAAAAGCCTTAGAAGCGCAGCGTTCCGTGATGGAATTTTTACTGATTAATCATCCGCTCGATTGTCCCATCTGCGATCAAGGTGGAGAGTGTGAGCTGCAAGATCTATCCATGGGATTTGGCCGCGCAGACTCCCATTACGATGAGCCCAAACGTTCCGTTGCCAGTGAAAATATGGGGCCTTTAATTGAAACCTGGATGACGCGGTGCATTCATTGCACGCGTTGTGTGCGCTTTGGTGAAGAAATTGCGGGCCTACGAGAATTAGGCGCGACGGGTCGTGGCGAACACATGGAAATTGGCACATACGTCCAGCATTTTCTAAAGTCAGAATTATCCGGCAACATTATTGATCTTTGTCCAGTGGGAGCCCTCACCAATAAGCCTGCTCGTTATGCCGGACGTGGTTGGGAATATCACGAACATGCGACCATTGCGCCGCACGATGGGGTAGGCAGTCATTTGTTCGTGCACAGCCGTGGACGCATTTTACAGCCCCAGCGTTTTGTGATGCGCACGGTGCCGCGTGAATGCGCAGCCATTAATGAAACATGGATCAGCGATCGTGATCGTTTCAGTGTGCATGCCATTTACCATCCTTCACGTGTGAAAAAACCGATGGTGAATCGCAATGGGGAATGGGTTGAATTGGAATGGCAACGTGCCATCGATGAAATTGTGGATCGTACACGCGCGATTCAACAACAATTCAGTGGTGATGAAATTGCGGCGTTAGCTTCACCCAATTCCACGATTGAAGAACTGTATTTATTGCAAAAATTAATGCGCGCTTTAGGGAGCCCGCACATCGATCATCGTTTGCGTCAACATGATTTTTCCGATCAAGCGCGTTTTGCCGCAGACCCAAAAATCAATATTTCTATTGCCGATATGGAAACCTTGGATACCATTGTTTTAATCGGTTCAAACGTTCGTTACGAACAGCCGCTGGTGGCGCATCGCATCAATAAAGCGAGTGGGGAAGGCGCAACCGTTATTGCCATTAATCCCGTGGATTATGCCTTCACTTTTCCGGTCACGGATAAATTCATTGTGCCCCCGCAACAGATGGTCACTGCATTGGCGAAAATTGCCAAAGCGTTGGCGGATCAAGCGCAAGCATCGATGGCGGAATTATCCGATGTGAAACCGTGCGACACTGGTCGGCGTATCGCAAAAACCTTAGCTTCACACAAAAAAGTGGCGCTCTTTTTAGGGGAGCATGCGCTGAATCATCCGGCAGCGGCTGCAATACGATATTATGCCCATCTTATTGCGCGATTATCACAAGCCAGCGTGAATTTATTAACCGAAGGAGCAAATACCTCGGGTGCCTGGTTAGCCGGTTGCGTTCCCCATCGGGGGCCCGCGTTACAAAAAGTCGAACGAGAAGGCCGAACCGCCAAAGAATTATTAACGAATAAACCGGTACGTGCTTATTTCTTATTGAATACCGAACCCGAATACGACAGTGCTTTTCCAGAAACCGCACTTAAGGTGCTCCATCATGCGGGTTTAGTCGTGTGTTTGACCCCCTTTGTTTCTGACATGATGCGAGATTACGCTGATTTTATTTTACCGATCGCCCCCTTCACAGAGACAGCAGGAACCTTTGTCAATCTCGAAGGACGTTGGCAAAGTTTCGCTGCCGCCAGTGAGCCGCACGATGACCACAAACCGGCGTGGAAAGTATTGCGCGTATTAGCGAATTTTTTTGAAGTCGACGGTTTTCACTATAAAACCGTGCATGAAGTGCAAGCGGAAATTAAACAGGCGGTTGAAGCGATGCAAGCGATGGCGTATGTACCAGAAGCCATAACACCTCATCATGAGCCTCATGAAGCCTTATATCGTTTAGCCGCATGGCCGATGTATCGTTGTGATTCTTTGGTACGACGTTCGGAACCATTACAAAAAACAATGGAAAAAGAAGATCGCGCGATGGCATTAAATCAAAAAACGGCAACAGCATTAAATTTTAAAGCGGGTGATTGGATTCGTGCGCAACAACAGGATCACTGCATCGAGTTGCCTTTAGTCATTAATGATCGTTTGACGGATAATACCGTGTGGTTGCCGGCCGGTTTAGAAGAAACCGCGGGGTTTGGCAGCACGGAAATGCCGATCCGCTTAACGCGAGGGCCGTCATCGTGATGGATCAGATACTGACATTCAGTTGGATTATCGTAAAAATCATTTTTATTTTGGTACCGTTGATGGTGGCGGTGCTTTACATCACCTGGGCAGAACGAAAAGTCATTAGTTACATGCAAGGGCGCATTGGGCCGAATCGTGTGGGATGGCGTGGATTTTTTCAACCCATTGCCGATGCCATAAAATTATTGCATAAAGAGGTGATTTTTCCTTCGGCGTCTAATCGATATTTATTTGTGATCGCCCCAATGCTTTCGATTACCCCCGCATTAGCCGCATGGGCGGTTATTCCGTTTGCGGATGGTTGGGTATTAGCGAATGTGAATGCGGGAATCTTATATTTATTTGCGATGACTTCGTTGGGAGTTTACGGAATTTTAGTGGCCGGTTGGGCGTCGAATTCCAAATACGCTTTCTTTGGTGCGTTACGTTCATGCGCGCAAGTGGTGTCGTATGAAATCGCGTTAGGATTTACCTTGGTCGGCGTTTTATTGGCGACGGGCACCATGAATTTATCGGAAGTGGTGTCACGTCAACACGGTGGATTTTGGCATTGGTATTGGCTGCCGTTATTACCTTTGTTTGTGGTGTATTGGATTTCGGGTGTTGCGGAAACCAATCGTGCACCCTTTGACGTCGCGGAAGGAGAATCCGAAATCGTTGCTGGTTTTCACGTAGAATATTCCGGTATGGGATTTGCAGTTTTCTTTTTAGCCGAATACGCCAACATGATTTTGGTGAGTGCTGTAGCGGCACTCATTTTTTTAGGAGGGTATTTATCTCCGTTTGAAGGCATACCCGGTTTAGAAACGCTCTTCGCGTGGGTGCCGGGTGTGATTTGGTATGTGCTTAAAATGGCGTGTTTTATGTTTTTGTATTTTTGGATGCGCGCTACTTTTCCGCGTTATCGCTACGACCAAATTATGTATTTAGGTTGGAAAATTCTGATTCCGGTTACATTGGTGTGGTTGGTGATTGTTGCCCTTGCGGTACAATTTCATATTGGATATTGGTTTAAGTGAGAATTGCATGCAAGTCGTAAAACGTATCATAAAACGCTTCACTCTGTGGGAACTGCTCAAAGGTCTTCGAGTGACTTTACGCTATTTTTTCCGACGTAAAGTGACGATTCAATATCCCGAAGAAGAAACGCCAACGTCCCCCCGTTTTCGTGGTATGTTGGCTTTGCGTCGATACCCCAACGGTGAAGAACGCTGTATCGCGTGTAAATTATGTGAAGCCGTTTGTCCCGCATTAGCCATTACCATTGAAGCAGGCCCACGTGAAAAAGATGGTTCACGTCGTGCAACGCGTTACGATATTGATGCCTTTAAGTGCATTAATTGCGGATTTTGTGAAGAAGCGTGTCCCGTTGACGCCGTGGTTGTGACCCCGGAAATGCATTATCACATTGCCAATCGGGGTGAAAATATTTTAACGAAAGAGAAACTGTTGATGATCGGCGATCGCTATGAAAAGCAACTCGCGCAGACGCGGGGTCAGGATAAAGACTATCGGTAGGGATCCAGGAAAAAAAGAGGTTTAAAACAACATGGTATTTCCCATTTACCCAGTGATATTTTACGTTTTTGCCGTGATTTTAGTCACAGCGGCGACGCTGGTGATTACTGCACGCAATCCGGTGCGTTCCATTTTATTTTTAGTCTTAGCATTTGTTGCTTCAGCGGTATTATGGATGTTGATTCAAGCAGAGTTTCTGGCGTTAGTATTAATCTTTGTTTATGTGGGCGCCGTCATGACGTTGTTTTTGTTTGTTGTCATGATGCTGAATATCGATCTTTCCTATTTGAAAGAAAAATTCGTACGCTATTTGCCACTGGGTTTAGTAGCAATGATTCTTTTAGTCGTATTCATGGTGGTTGCCGTTAGCCCACGTCATTTAGGAGTGGCGCATCAAACGTTACTCCATTTCGGTTCAGATTATAACAACACCCAATCGATGGGGACTTTGCTGTATACCGATTATATTTTACCTTTTGAAATCGCTGGATTAATTTTATTAGTCGCCATCGTGGCCGCCATTACGCTCGCCTTTCATGGTCGAAAACCAGGAACAAAATCGCAGCATTTGAATGAACAACACAAGGCACAAAAGCAAACGCGTTTACGCCTTGTTAAAATGAAGGCGGAAAAATCATGATACCGTTGAGTGCTTATTTAATTTTAGGAGCGATGGTGTTTGGCTTAGGATTTGCGGGCATCCTCATTAACCGAAAAAATCTGATTGTATTACTCATGTCGATTGAGTTAATGCTACTGGCCGTCAATACTAATTTTATCGCGTTTTCACAGTATCTCCGTGTCGGTATGGGGGAGATTTTTGTTTTTTTCATTTTAACGGTTGCTGCTGCAGAATCCGCGATCGGTTTAGCGATTTTGGTGCTGTTCTACCGCAACAACGGCAATATTAATGTTGATGAAATGAATACACTAAGGGGTTAACGTGCAGGTTTTATATATTTTAACGCTGATGACCGTTTTTGCGCCCTTACTGGGTTGTTTGGTGGCGGGTCTCGGTGGAAAATCCATTGGAAAACGAGGCGCGCACTGGATCACGATTTTGCTGATGCTGGTGTCGTGCATCGGTGCCGCGATGATTTTTAAAACCGTGACCGTCGACAATCAATCGTTGTACGTCAATTTGTATCATTGGGGCTTTAGCGGGAAATATGAATTCAATATGGGCTTTATGATTGATCGCTTGTCGGCCGTTATGATGATGTTAGTCACGGTGGTAGCGACCATCGTGCATATTTACAGCGTCGGTTATATGGAAGGGGATCCGGGTGATCAACGCTTTTTTTGTTATGTTTCCATGTTTACTTTTTCCATGCTGTTATTAGTCTCTGCGAATAATTTTTTGCAACTGTTTATCGGATGGGAAGGGGTGGGTTTAGTTTCTTATTTGCTGATCGGTTTTTGGTTTGAAAAAGAATCCGCGGCACAAGGTAGTTTAAAAGCGTTTATCGTCAATCGGGTGGGTGATTTTGGTTTTATATTAGGGTTGGCAGCGATTCTCGATTATTTTGGCAGTCTTGATTACCAAACGATTTTTTCCCATGCGGATATCGTGAGCGGTTTGACGATAAGCATTTTCCCCAATACGGCGTGGTCGGTGATGACGGTGATTTGTATTTTATTATTTATCGGTGCAATGGGAAAATCCGCGCAAATGCCGTTGCACGTGTGGTTACCCGAATCCATGGAAGGTCCAACGCCTATTTCTGCACTCATTCATGCGGCAACCATGGTGACGGCGGGTGTTTTTATGGTAGCGCGTATGTCACCTTTATTTGAATTATCCGAAGTGGCATTGAGTGTCGTGTTAATCATTGGCGCGACCGGGGCATTATTGACTGGGTTACTGGCTTTTGTGGAGTTCGATATTAAACGCGTGATTGCGTATTCCACCATGTCACAGTTGGGTTACATGATGGCGGCGGATGGGGCTTCTGCTTTTTCAGCGGGAATTTTTCATCTAATTAATCACGGCTTTTTTAAAGCCTTACTTTTTTTGGCGGCTGGTTCGGTGATTATTGCTATGCATCATGAACAAGATTTGCGAAAAATGGGAAATCTCAAAAAATATTTACCGCTCACAGGGATTTGTTTTTTAATCGGTGCGTTGTCGCTGGCCGCGATTCCCCCTTTTTCGGGTTATTATTCGAAAGATGCTATCATCGAAGCCGTGAGTTTATCGACCTTGCCAGGTGCCCATTATGCATATGGGTGTTTGCTTATCGGTGCTTTTGTGACAGGGTATTATATTTTTCGTGCCTATTTTATGGCATTTCATACGAAAGAACGTATGGATGAAGACGTTCGCCGTCATTTACACGAAACCGCGTGGACGATACGCGGCTCCTTGATGGCGTTGGCGATTCCTTCTCTGGTGTTGGGATTACTCCTGGTTCATTGGTTTTTGTATGCGACTCCCGATTTGTTGGGGGATAGTGTAACCGTGTTGCCGCAATATCAGGTGCTGGGTGAAATGCAAGCGAGCTTTCAGGGAGTGTGGAGGATGACGCTCCATGCGGTGCAGAGTGTCCCTGTTTGGTTTGCGTTGGCGGGTATTTTTATGGCGTGGCTGAACGTCATGATCATGCCGAAAATTCCGATCTTTTTACAGCGGTATTTTCCTCTCTTACATACTTTTTTAGTCAAACAATATGGCTTTGAAGCCTTTAATCATTTCTTTTTTGTGCGTGGTACACGCTTTCTCAGCAATTTTTTCTATCAAAATGCCGACTTAAAATTAATCGATCACTATATGGTGGATGGTACGGGGCGAAATGTCTCGCGCATTTCACGCTTTTTTCGTTTTCTGCAATCCGGTTATTTATATCATTATGCGTTTGCCATGATCATTGGTTTATTGGTCTTTTTATTTTGGTTATTAGTGGGATAAATTCATGTTACAACACATACCCATACTCAGTGTTTTAATTTGGCTTCCGATTATTGGCGCCGTTCTTGTTGCAGCACTTCGTAAACCGGAGCAAGTGCAACAAGCACGTCTTCTGGCGGTGACGATTTCTGTTTTGAATTTAGCGCTTTGTTTACCGATGTATTTGGATTTTGATGGCAGTACGGCAGCCATGCAGTTTACCGAATATGCGACGTGGATACCGGCGTTAAAAATTCATTATTCCTTGGGGGTGGATGGTATTTCCATGCCGCTCGTGGTGTTAACCTGCTTCACAACCCTTTTGGTTGTTATGGCGTCTTGGACCATGGTTAAAGTGAAAGTACCACAATATTTGGCGACCTTTTTAGTAACGCAAGGGGCTATTGTGGGTGTGTTTACCTCATTGGATGCCATGTTATTTTATTTTTTCTGGGAAGCGATGTTAATCCCCATGTATCTCAGCATTGGTATTTGGGGAATGGAACGACGCTCGTATGCCGCGATTAAATTTTTTATTTATACTTTTTTTGGTTCGGCGTTGTTGCTGATGGCGATTTTATATCTGCGAATGACTTCGCAAACCTTTGATATTTTACATTATTACCAAATGCACATGAGCATGAATGTACAGATTTTTATTTTTGTGGCCTTCTTGATTGCGTTTGCGATTAAAGTTCCGATGTGGCCCGTGCACACCTGGTTACCTGACGCGCATACTGAAGCCCCTGTGGGTGGTTCGGTGATTTTAGCGGCATTAATGTTGAAATTAGGTGGCTACGGATTTTTACGTTTTAGTTTACCCATCGTTCCCGATGCGTGTCGGCACTTGCAGTGGCTGATGATTGTGTTGTCGTTAATTGCTATCGTCTACATTGGGTATGTGGCTATTGCGCAAACCGATATGAAAAAATTGATTGCCTATTCATCGGTGGCGCACATGGGATTTGTTACGCTCGGTTGCTTTCTGATTTATTTAATTGTTGACCGCACGGGAAATTGGCAAGCCGCTTATTTGGGATTAGAAGGCGCCATGGTGCAAATGCTCTCGCATGCATTTGGTGCCGGTGCGATGTTTTTGGCATTTGGTATCTTGTATCAGCAACTCCATACGCGATATATTCGCCATTTTGGAGGTATTGCAAAGACCATGCCGATTTTTTCCGCGTTTTTTATGGTATTTGCGATGTCCAATGTTGGTTTACCGGGAACATCGGGGTTTGTGGGCGAATTTATGGTGATCCTCAGCAGTTTTAAGGCGAGTTTTTGGGTTACTTTTTTCGCAGCGTCGACGCTCGTGATTGGTGCCACTTACACGTTATGGATGTATAAACGTGTGTTCTTTGGCCCTGTCACCAACGAAGCGGTTGAGAAACTGCAAGATGTGAAAGGGGTGGATGTTTTAATTTTTGTGATGTTGACCATCGCGGTTGTTTGGATTGGTGTTTATCCCCATTCATTGTTAAATGTTTTTCACGCGACGGTGGGTAACTTATTACAAATCAGCATGCAGTCGCATTTAGGTTAGGAGAAACAGTGTGATGAATCCCACTTCCAATAACGTGGTGCCTATTATCCCAGAAATCTTTATGACGGTAATGGCGTTAGTCATTTTGTTGACGGGGGTGTTTGCTGAGCACGGCCGAAAAGTAACGTTTTATCTTGCGCAATGCACTTTAGTAGTCACCCTCGTGTTAACGCTCTTCACGTTTGTGGAATTTGATTTTAAACAAGTCGTATTAACGTTTCACAACAGTTTTGTGCTCGATCCTTTAGCCGTTATTTTAAAAGTTTTTATTTTGATCGCGGTGTTTTTTACTTTTCTTTATTCGCGGCTTTACAATGAGTTTCGTAAAATTTCGGCCAATGAATTTTATGTATTAGGTTTGTTATCAACGATTGGCATGATGATTCTGGTTTCATCACACAATTTATTGACAATATTTTTGGGCGTTGAACTTTTATCGCTACCAACGTATGCCATGGTCGCGATGCGTCAAAAAGAAAATCGTTGTGTTGAAGCAGCGATGAAATATTTTATTATCGGTGCGTTAGCCACGGGAATGTTGTTGTATGGATTTTCCATGATTTTTGGTGCCACGCAATCGTTAGACATTCGAGAAATTGCAGATCATTTTGCTTTAAATCCGATTGGCAGCAACAACATTGCTATTTTTGGTTTGGTGTTTGCGGTTGCAGGTCTTGCCTTTAAATTGGGCGCTGCGCCTTTTCACATGTGGGTGCCGGATGTGTATGATGGAGCGCCGAGTTCTGTGACGTTATTTATTTCTACCGCACCCAAAATAGCGGGTTTTGGTATGATGATTCGTTTGCTCGTTGGCGCTTTACCTGCGCTGCAGGTGCAATGGCAAGAGATGTTAATCGTGTTATCGCTTTTATCCATGGGCCTGGGTAATTTTGCTGCGATTGTGCAATCGAATCTTAAACGCATGTTGGCGTATTCTTCTATTGCACATGCGGGTTATATGTTGTTAGGGGTGATCTGTGCGACGCCACGAGGCTATGCCGCCAGTCTGTTTTACACCATTACTTATACGATCATGACCTTGGGCGCTTTCGGTATTATCGTGTTAATGAATCGTGCGGGCATTGAAGTCGAAAACATCGATGATTTTCGTGGCTTGAACAATCGCCATCCGTGGTTAGCGTTCATTATGCTGATGGTCATGTTTTCTTTAGCGGGTGTGCCGCCGCTGGTCGGTTTTATCGCAAAAGTAGGTTTATTGGAAGCCCTCATTCGCGTGCATTTAGTATGGCTTGCGGTGCTTGCGATTTTATTCGCGATTATTGGGGCTTACTATTATTTACATGTGGTCAAAGTCATGTATTTCGAACGCCCGACGGAAACAGCGTCCGTGAAGGATGATTTGCGTGTTAGTACGGGGAGTTTAGTGGCGATCACTTTAAACGGAATTGCGGTATTGCTTTTGGGTGTTTTGCCGGGTACGTTATTTACGCTGTGTCATTTTGCATTTTCTGTTATTTGACATTTGTCTTACGGCACGCATAGCTTTTCAGATAAATATTTTGGTGAAAATGATCGTGCCATTAGAAGCCAACCCTCTCCTAGCCTCTCCCGCAGGCGGGAG